>Ga0101944_10004160_pt1 | contig 18452 bp, 17 predicted proteins | sample DewCreD2012metaG_FD_75245 | JGI IMG/M metagenome (GOLD analysis project Ga0101944, IMG submission 75245) | Hot spring sediment bacterial and archeal communities from British Columbia, Canada, to study Microbial Dark Matter (Phase II) - Dewar... ... | reverse complement strand
ACCGCTGGCGGTGAGGGCGCATCGGGCTCCAGCACCAGCCACCCCCGACGATCCGGCTTCCGTTCGGCGGGAAGGGGTCTTGGCCTTTTTGTGCAACCGGAAACGCCTGTTTGAATGTGCCGGGCCTCGTTGGGCTGGACAAATGAAATTCCTTCGGCATGCATCGGGTAATGCTGCATGCCGAAAACTGATGGCCTCTCCGGAGCGGGTGTGGCCATTGTCCAGCCTTACGAGGCCGGGCACATGAGTTCGTTTCCGGCTTCGCCAAACAGACCCGGCGCACCTGAGCCAGCCACGACCGGCCTATCGTCCGGGGTGGCGACAACCATGCCCCCTTCGCCCGATTCCGCCACGGCACTTTCATGGACGGGGGCGGCCCCCCCCGCCATGATCATTTATAGCAAAAAAGGTACTGCACCATGATTCGCATCACGATCAACGGCCAGGACATCGAGGTCGAGGACCAGACCCCATTGATGAAGGTGCTTCGCGAGGAAGGCATATCGATTCCTTCCCTGTGTTATCATCCGGCCTTACCCCATCCGATTGCCTCCTGCAGGCTTTGCGCCGTTGAAATCCTCAGCGCGGAAGCCGGCATTCCGGGGAAAGTCACCTTGGCCTGCACCCTGAAGGCACATCCAGGCCTGATGGTGGAAACCGATACGGAAGCGGTTCGTGAGGCCAGAACCAAGGCCATGAACCATTTGCTGTCTATGGCCCCTCAGTCGGAAACCTTGCTTCAGATGGCGCAGCGATTCGGCCTGCAGACCACCCCGCCTCCGGATGGGTGCATCCGCTGCAGGCTCTGTGTGCAGATCTGCAAGGAAATCGTCGGTGCAGCCGCGTTGCGGATGATCCGCATCAACGACCGAATGCTCGTGGTTCCGGTTCCAGGAAACTGCATCGGATGCGGCACCTGCGCCAACATCTGCCCGACCAAAGTGATCCGGGTCGAAGACAGGGACAATGTACGGACCATCTCGATCCGTGACGCAATCATCGGCAGGCACCCGCTGCTGCGCTGCGAAGGCTGTGGTGCCTCCTTTGCCACGCCCCGGTTTCTCGATCATGTTCACATCCGGGCCACGGATCACCACCCCGACGTGAAGGAACCGCACCAGTACTGCCCTTCCTGCGCCAAGCTGATCCGAAGGGCCATTCGGGCGCTTTAGGGAAGCACCCCGATCCGCTCCAGCAGCTTTCGGTCGGGGGCCACAAAAAACGGCGGATTGTGCAGGTCTTCTTTGTTGTACCGGAGGCGGCTTCCGTTCCGATCCACGACGATCCCACCGGCAGCCTCCACCACGGCCTGACCTGCGGCTGTATCCCATTCCATGGTCGGACCGAAGCGGGGATACAAATCCGCCTCTCCGGCGGCAACCGCACAAAACTTGAGGGAACTGCCCCGGCTGATGGCCTGATGCTCGGGCAGTGTTTTCAGGAAATTCCTAAGGGCCTCCGAGATGTGCGATCGGCTGTGCACGACACGGATGACACCATTGGTAAGGCTTGCCCCTTCCAGGCGCAGGTTCGTTTTGATCCCGCGAAACTCCCTCCTGCATCCGATATTTTGATCCCCGATGTACAAAAGATCCAGAACCGGTACATAGACGACGCCGATCACCGGATACCCGTCTTCGATCAAGGCGATGTTGATGGTGAATTCTCCGTTTCGGTGCAGAAATTCCTTAGTTCCATCCAACGGATCAACCAACCAATACTGCCGCCATGTGTGTCGTGTTTCATACGGAATTTCTTCCCCTTCCTCCGACAGCACCGGAATGTGGGGATAGCGCTCATGAAGCCTTCGCGTTATAATGCCGTGAGAGCTCCGATCGGCCTTGGTTAGAGGGGAGTCATCGGCCTTGCGCTCTGCAACGACTTCTCCCGTCTCCTGTTCATAAATGCTGAGAACTGCTTTACCGGCTTCCAGAGCGATCAGTCCGATGAAATCTGCGTTGATGTATTCTCCGTTCATGTGAATGGCCTTTGAATCCCTGTCCCTTGGTTGAATGATCAGTGGGAAAGCGTTGATGGAACAGCACCATTCTGTTCCCCGGCTATTCCATTGCTACTTGTCATCCTTATCATACTGGAACATGGCGATCAATGCCATCGAATTCAGGGCAGACTATCCATGTCGGTTGCCAAAGGCAGGAAGCTTGAACTGGATACCCATGATCGAACGCCTTGTCGGATTCGAATCCAATCGGAAATCGATGAAGCGGAACCAGTGGCTTTTCCCTGACAGATACCGAGACCAATCCAGTTGAGGCTTCATTTCTGCATTGCATGATCTGTTTGTGAAAGCTTCCAGTACCTGTCAAACCCGACAGAGAGTTCCCAACAAAACAGAACATTCAAAAAGCGGGTATTTGCTCTTCCTTTAAGCCGACTCACGACATCAACGAGCTTGTGCATACCATCATGCATGCCTTACACCCATGATTACAGGCCGAACTTCCCCCGATCCAGTGAGTAGGCGAACATCGGCACATAGATCAGCGTCAGCACGGTGCCGACCAGAAGCCCGCCGATGGCCACATCGGCAAGGGGGCTCAGCCGCTCGAGCCCTACTGCCCATTCGAAAGCAATGGGCACCATACCGGCGATCGTCCCCAGAGCCGTCATGAACACCGGACGCAACCGGACCCGTACGCTTTCGATTGCCGCATCGAAGGCAGATGCCTGCTTGCGGAACTCCTGATAAAAATCGATCAGCAGAACCGAGTTCTTGATGATGACCCCAAAGAGAAGCAGAATGCCCATCAAGCTCGGCATGCAACTCGGCTTGTCGAAGAGCGCCATCCCCCAGGCAGCCCCGATCAATGCAAGGGGGAGCACCAGCACCATCACGATGGACAACAGGACCGATCGGTAGATCGCAATCAGCGAGAGAAGCAGCACCAGAACACCGACCGAAATGGCCTTGATCATTCGCGAAAAACTGTCCTGAAGCTGCTGAATATCGCCAACGTGCCGAACCTCTATTCCGGCCGGCACAACACCCGCTATCACCCGATCGACCCCTGCCTGCAGGTGGCTGATCGGCATCCTGCTTCGGTAGCCGTTCACGTCGATGCTGTAGCGCATTGCCTCCCGTTCGATCCTGGCCGCAGTCATCCCTTCCTGAATGGTCGCCAATGCGGAAAGCGGGACAGGACCTTTCGGGGTCTGGATCGGCACCAGCTGCAGACTCTCGGGGCTTCCGTCGAAGGGAGAAGCAAAATACAGGCGGACCGGTTGGGCGGCAATGGATACGAGATTTCCCACGATCGAAACCACCTGTCCTTTGAGCGGCAGCTGTGCAGCGACCTGCCCAGGCGTCACCCCGAAGGCCATGCAGCGGATTTCGTCAAAGATCAACCGGATTTCGGAAAAATCGGTATCCCAGCTCGTGTTGACCGAATGAAGCCCCGGAATTCCGGCCATTCGATCGGCCACACGGGCTGCGGCAGCAGGTAGATCCTCATAGGTTTCCGAGAGTAGCTGCACATCCACAGACGCCTTGATGCTGGAAAGCGGTGTCGCACCGAAATCATATACGTCCAGAACCTTCAGGTGCCTGAGCTTCGAGAGTTGCTGCCGGATCCGCTCTTCGATCGTCCAGATCGAATCCCTTCGCTCGAAGCGGTTGACGCAATTGATAGTCATCGTTGCCTCGGTCGGAAGGGATCCTTTGCCGAGCGACAGCACACCAGGCTCGCTTCCGAAGGTGATGGAGCTGGTCTGAACCTCCGGCTGGTTGTGCAACCATGTCGTAAAGGGCTCCATCCGGGCGACGACATTTTCGACGGTTTCGTTCGAGCCGAATTTCAAATGGACCTTGATGATTCCCGTATCCATCGGCGGCATCAGATCCCTGCCGATGACCGGCATCACCTGTCTGAGACTGACCACTAACAGAAGAACAACCCCTGCGGTGAGCAGCAATTTTCGTAGAACGGACATGCGGCCTGCGGAAAACCTCAAGATCGCCTCATAGGGACGGACCAGTCTGCCGAAGCTCTTTTCATAGGCGGATTCGAACAGGCGTTCGATCCACGTCTTGGTAAATCCTTTCCGGTAAAGGTATCGACAGAACGAGGGAATGAAGGTGATCGACAGAAAAAACGACGCCCAGAGAGCGACGATCAAGGTCGAAACGAGGGGTCGGTAAATCTTTTGGGGAAAATCCCCCACAAACAAAAAAGGCACCATGATGGCGACCGTTGCCACAGTGCCGGCGAACACCGGTGCAATGACTTCCCGGGTTCCGGATTCGATGGCCGTGTTCAGGTCTTCCCTGAGTTCCACCAGATGCCGCTCGATGTTTTCGAGAACCACGACCGCATCGTCCACCAGCATGCCGAGAGCGAGGATAATCGCCGTGTAGATGACGATGTTGAGTTCTCCACCGGCCATCCAGATGATGGCGATGGTCGAGAAGAAGACCATCGGAATGGATGCAAGGGCCGCAGCGACGGCCCGCAGGTTCCCCAGGAAGAACAGGATGACGAGCAGGGTGAAGAGGATGGCGTCCCGAAGGGCCTCGAGCATGTTCGTGTTGGCCGTGCGGATGAGGTCTCGCTGGGTTTCGGTCACTTCGAAACGGATATGGGAATAGCGACCTTCAAGCTCTGCGAGAATGGACCTGGCGGCCGTGCTGGCTGCAAGCACGTTTCCACCCGGCGCCCGCTGAACGGATACGGCGACAGCGGGCTTTCCGTTTCCGATGTACGCCGAAAAGGTCGGCTGGGAATTCCATTGGATGTCCGCAATATCTGCAAGGTGGACATTCGCACCGACCGCAAGGGCGCGCAGCGCTTCGGCATGGCTTCTTTCTCCATACACCATGACGGTTTGATACCGCGTGTCCCCTTTCAGAAATCCAACCGGAAGATCCCGATTGGTCGAGGCGATTTGTGCAACGATCCGATCCAGTGCGATCCCATGAGCCGTCGCCTTCATGGGATCGATCCGGATGACGAACGCCCCTTGATATCCGCCGAAAATTTCGACATTTCCAATGTCCGGATGACGCAACAAAGCCGGTTTGATGTCCCCTTCGGCCAGTTTCCGAAGGTCTGCAACGGAAAGATCGTCACCGGCCGCACTCATGGCGAAGACATCCACAGGAAGCGTGAAGGAACCGGCCGTATAGATCAGGGGATTGATGTCCGGTCCCAAATTGCCCCTGGCCTTGTTGACGGCATTGGCCACATCGACGGCAGCCCCTTCGAGACCCTTCTCATATTCGAATTCAGCCGTAACGACGGACATCCCGGCCAGGTTGACAGAGCTCACCTTTCGAACGAGGGATATGGCCATCAATTCCTGTTCGATGGGACGAGAGACGGCCGTTGCCACGACGTTGGGCACGGCGCCCGGAACCTGGGTCATGACGATCACGCTCGGCCGGTCCGAATCCGGAAAGAGGTTCTTCGGCATGACGACAAGCCCGATCACCCCCATCACAAAGAAAACCGCGATGGTGCTATAGAGCAGATACGGTCTATCGTAAAAAAATCGAAACATCGGATCCTCTAAGTGTTCGCATCAAGATGTATGGTGGAACGGTTCGTTTTTCCAGACCCTGCGCTATCCGAAAGCCTGCCCCCGTTGTACCTGGAGCCGATATTTGAGTCGGAATGGTCTTTGCTTGCAGAGCTTCTCACCCCGCCCGCACCTTTACGGGGACCCCGGCCAGAATACGCAACAGAAGATCCGGAGGTGCTGCAACCAGGGTGCTGCCGTTCACATCCGTATCCGTCACCACGCCTTCCACCCCCCGAGCGAGAATGCGGATCGGCTGCTGAACGGCTTTTCCATCCCGATAGATCAGAACACTATCCCGATCTCCGATGCGCAGCAAAGCCTCAACCGGTATCAACGGCCCATCTCCTTCATACACCACCACATCGATCGCAGGCATATCCCCTTCGATCACACCGGCATCGGGCGGTAGAGCGGCCCGATACTCCCACAACCCCGTCGGCCCGGCAATTTTCCTGGAGATCAGCGAAAGCTTCTTTCCGTGAAACAGTACGGCCTCAGCCGGTATATGTTCCGGCAATCGGACGGCGAGCACCATTCCGGCCGAACCGACGATTCGGACGATGGGTTTCCCGGAAACGGCCATATCTCCAGGATGTGCATACCAGGCTGCGACAACGCCGTCGATCGGCGACACAAGCCTCGTGTAGGAAAGCGCATCTGCGATTTCCTTCAGGTTTTCATCGAGAACGATTCGGGTATTTCTGAGGATTCCAACGGCGTTTTTGCTGGCTTCGAGCTGGGCTTTCAAAGAAGCGATACGGGTTTCCTCGTCCTGCATCTGTTCGATGGAAGCCCCCTTGACCTGAAAGAGGGCCCTGGTACGTTCATGGGATCGTTCCGCATGTTCGAGTGCGATCCGAGCCGCATCCATGGCTTGCTGCTTCGACAACAGATCAAGATCGATCGAAGCTTGCTGGGTGCGAATTGCGGCCGCTTTTGCCCTCAGATCGGTATCATCGAGCAAACCGACCGTCTCTCCCGCCCTGACTGTCGAGCCCTCCGGTTTAGAGATCGCCGAAATGCGGGCCGGAAATTTGGCGGACAACTGAACCGATGTATCGCTGACCACTTCGGCCATGGCCGGAAGGGTGAGCCGGACCGGTTTTCGTTCAATGCGGATCGTATCGACAACGACCGGAACAGGTGCCGGTTTCGGCGCCGAAGCCTGCATGGCCTTGCGTTTTTTAAGCACCCAAGCCCCTCCGACGACGAGGGCAACAACGACCAGAACAAGAACGAGCATACGAAACATCTGTTTCATTGGATGATTCCTTCCAGAAGCTGACCGTACAACACGGCTTTTTGGGCAAGGGCCTGCCAACGGTCATCGATCGAACGACACCGTTCCGCCTCAGCGCTCAACACGTCGGCCTCATATCGCAGATATTCTTCCGTCGTCATCCGCTCCACCGAATAGGCCACACGGGCGATATCGAGCAGTTCCCCGGCCCTCGTAACGGATTGCTCGGCAAGCCGGACAGCCGAATCGAGCAACGGAAAACGTCTTTCAAGCTCCGCATCGAGCGCCTCCAGTTCAATCCGCAGCTTTTCATAGCCCTGCCTGGACCGAGCCTCCCGAATCTCCGCGACCCGGCCGGCGCTCCAGATCTCCTTTTCAAACAAGGGCACCTTGAGCATAACGGCGACACTGTCGTAGCTGCGATGCACATGGGTATCGGTGTTGTAGGCCGTTCCGTCGTTTTCGAGCAGACTGCCTTCGATGCTCAGGCTGGGATAAAACTGTTCCCGAACGCGCCGAGCCTCGAATCGAGCGGCATCCACGTCTTTTGCGGCCGCAAGCAGGGCAGGATACGGAGCCGTTCGAATCGAAGAGATCAGGGTCATGGGAACGCTCCCTGTCAGGGTCACTCCGGTATGCTGAAACAGGTCTCGAAAGACCTGCGATTTTCTGCGCTCCACATCGACTCGTTGTCGTTGGATATCCAAGATCAGCCTGTCCACTTTCATCCACTCGGATTCAGGGATTTTGCCCGAATCGACGCGAATCCGCAGGGTCTTCAGCATTTCCTGAAGCGATTTCTCCCGGGAAACGAGGGCTGCCTCGAGGCCTTCGAGGGCATAGAGCGAACTGTTCAGAGAAACGATGGCGGCTTCCTTCCGGACGAGCTCGATCTGTCGCTGGATGTTCGCCTTTTCCAAAAGAACGGCCGTTTTTCGAGACAGGGTGTAGAGCGGCTGGACATAAAGCGGCATCTGAAATACAAGGCCGTAGCGTGTGATGGTATCCGAGAAGGGCACTGCATCCCCTTTGGCCGGATTAACCTCGGTCGGCGGAAGCGGCCGCAGATTCGTCGGCGAATTGTAACGTTCAACCCTTCCGATACCGAAGATTTTTGGATACAGGCTTGCCGTCGCCTGCTCTTGAGCGGCGGACGCTTCCGCAGTCGCCAGTTCCGCATCCTGGATGTCCGGTCGGCTTCGGGCCTGCTGGAACAAATCCGCAAGCGTCGGCCGTCCGGTGTCAATCGCTTGCGCCGGGGCGATTCCCCCGACGAAAAGGCCGAGCAGCAGCATGCAAAGCATCGATCGTCTCATGGTATGGACCTCATCCAAACGATTCGGCGGGCCTACGCCCGCCGATACGCGACATATCCGTCATCCTCGTTTCTTCCGCCTTCGATCTCCTGCCCACTTCCTACCCATTATTCCTTCTTCCACTGTTCCCGAATGAACAGCACCATCGATACAAGCCACAAGCCGCTGTCCCGAACGATTTCCCACATCGAGATCGGCTCTTCGGAAGCGGATGTCGAAAAGCATCCGCAGTGAATGTCGAGCCCCCGATGCAGGTTGTATCCGAGCGCCAGCAAGAAGATGCTCATCAGGAAAAGACTGCCGAAAGCGGCCCCCGGTACCCAGACCCCGATGACCAGGAAAATACCGAGCAGGATTTCGAAAACAGGCAGAACAATCGCAACGGCATGGATGGCCATATCAGGCAGCAACCGGTAATTGTATACGATTTCGGCGAAGGCCGCAGGATGCATCAGCTTGTCGATGCTGGCCCAGATCCAGACGATCCCAAGCCCGATGCGCAGCAACCGAAACAGCCACGAAACCCATGGGGATTTCGGCGGCTGTGCGCATGAATTCACGGCCGCGCTTTCCGAAAGCTTCCCGCTTGTCCTCTCATCGCATATCTCTCCGTTCGAAGCGGCACACATCTGCTCACAGAACATGCCGCCGTTTCCGCAGGCAGCCGTTTCGAACTGCAGCACCGGATGATCGATGCCGAAGCGCCGCAGGAGCCCGTCGGAAATTTCTTTCCTGAGCCCTTCGAGGCGGCTGACCGGCTGATCGGGCACGACCACATGGGCGGAAAATGCCACACCGGATGCCCCGAGATTCCAGACATGCAGGAAATGGGCACCTTCGACCCCCTGAATTCCTTTGAAAAAATCGAGAACCTCCCGGATATCGATATGTCCTGGGGTAGCGTTCATCAGAATACCGGCGGATTCCCGAAGAATCCCCCAGCAGTTTTTCAGGATGAATCCGACGATGAATACGGAAAGCAGCGGATCGATCCAGTACCAGGGCCGGTACATGAGAACGATCCCATTGATCACGACCAGAACCGAGGTCAGCATGTCGCCCATCATGTGCAGGAAGGCCCCTCGGACATTCACGTTGTGCTTCGAATCGAGATGCAACAGCCATGCGGAAAAGCCGTTTCCGAGAACGCCGATGGCAGCAACTGCAATAACCAGCATGCCTTCGATCGGCTCCGGATGCAGTAGCCGCTTGAATGCTCCGATCAAGATCACGATGGATGCACCAAGCAGAAGCGCCACGTTGATCAGCGCGGCCAGAATTTCGGCCCTGCGATATCCGAAGGTATTCTGGAGGGATGGCCCTTTTTGGGCGATGCGAAAGGCGATATAGGAAATGAGGATGGCGGTGAAATCGCTGAAATTGTGGGTGGCATCCGAAATGAGGGCGTAGCTGTGAGCGACATAGCCGCCGATTACCTGGGCAACAGGAATGGCCAGATTCAACCCGAGGGTGATCAACAACCTGCTGCCGGTTCGATCGGATGCGATGTCAGGTATATGATGATGGTGGTGGTGTCCATGTCCGTAATCCTGATCGTGGTCGCAGCCATGGTCGAGTATTCGACCATGGGATGCTTCGGGAACACTCATGATGCCCCCTCGATCGGATGACCGGCGTTCTTCCATACACTCCAGCCGTTCACCAGCACATGGACATTCGGAAATCCGAAGGTTTCGATCATGATGGCCAGCTCTTTGCTGAGGTTGCAGGTTTCCCCGTCGCAATAGGTGATGATGACGGTGGAATCGGGAACCCCTTCGAGTACCTGCAGCAACCGTTCCTCGCCTTCAGACACCGGCGCGCTGAGGGCTCCGGCGATATGACCGGCTGCATATTCCGATGCACTTCTGGCATCCAGGAACAAGGCCTCCCGCCGCTCATGCAGATGATAGGCTTCTTCGAGGGAAATGGCCAGCTTCCGGCCGGTGGGAGAAGTCAGTCGGGCTTCTTCGGAATAGGCTCCGATCCAGGGGAGCGGATCGGACCTGAGGGCATTGAGGGCAACCGCAGCCACAACCGCCAGCAATCCAATCGCAACAAATTGAATCGCAACCCCCCATGTGCGTTTCCATTTGCCTGAAACGCCATCCGGATGGGAAGAGCAGGTATTGGTTGTGGATGATGAAACCATAATAATACGGTCGTTTCGTTCGGTTGGAAATGGATAAGATGTTCGAACGGGTGGTCACCGAAGGATGCCATAAACGGGAATATGGATTTCCGGCTTGATCGGGCTGTCTGTCGTCAGAATCACGGCATCGACATAGCGTCCTTTTTCGGTCATCCGATTTTCGATCTGAACGACGGCTTTCTTTTCGCTCTCCTTCCATTCGTAGGAGGCCTTGATGAATTCGCCGTTCTTCAGCCGCATCCCTGTCACCTTGAACGGATACTGGGGCGTGGGGCTGACCGTGACCTGGCTTTTCACCTCGCTTCCGGCGGCCCCGATCATCGTCACCCGGTCCGGAGTGACGATGGCGAACTTCTCCACCATGCCGATCAGGGCAATCGTCAGATCCTTCTTGCCGGTGTCGTTCGTTTCGACACCGGCGCTTTCCCGCACCTTGCGGCCGCCATATCCTTCCGTATTGAATTTCAGCGTGATGGTCCCCTCGCCACCCGGCGGTATCTGTCCCGAACTCGAGACGGCCGTACATCCTCAGCCCGTACGAACCCGATGAATGATCAGCGGTTCATCCCCCTTGTTCTGGATGACGAAATCGTGAACAACGGTATTTCCTTCCAAGGCGGTTCCGAAATCGAATTCAGATTGGGGAAGGACGACTTGAGGGCCTTTTCCGGCAAGCACCGAAAACGGGCATGCCAGAGAAATCAACAACAGGGTTACAAACAGGGCGAGGGTGCACCTATGGGTGCCGGTAAAGCGTATGACAGACCATCCTTTGGAAGCGATCATCAGAGGACTCCCTTTATGTTGTGCCTGACCGCCCCGCTTTTTTCTGGAGGAGGCGAGAGAATTGAACAAAAGGAGATCGAACAAAGCCCCATTCATCCCCTTTACCCAAAGGGGGTGTGAAAGGAAATTCCTGGGTTTTCGTTTAGGCACGATGCAGACGGCCGGGAGGAATACCCGGCCCTCCGCTCCGATAACTGTATGTTGCAGAGTCGATCATCAAAAAACAGAAACCATCCCCTTCTCTTCTGACTTCTGACTCCTGTTCCCCGACTTTCGTTGGAATACCATACCACATCCATATCGGCTTCGCAAAAGGACGCTGAGGGTCTGGTTCGAGCGCTCATCCCAACGGTTATGCACAGGTCTCCCGGATGGCCTTCTTCACCATTTCGAGCTCTGCAGTCACCGGATCAAGATTCTTGTTCTTTTCGATCCCGATCTCGGTCAACACCACGTACTTGGCATGCTCGATGCCGTTGTTTTCCAGGATTTTCTTGGCGCATCCGATCGGACATCCATCGATGGCCACCACGACCGGAGCATCCTTGGCGGACTGCACGAACCCGGAAATTCCGCCTCCGACGCCTGCCAGACAAAACATCTTTCCAAAACCTTCCTGTGTCAGCTCCACGGCAGCACGGTTGGAGAGCTGACCGACATTCGATCCGCCGGAACAAGCCAACAGCATGATGTTCGAACCCGCCGAAGCACAACAATCCGCCATGATACGCCTCCTATTTCCCTGTAACCCATTTGATGACTTCTTCTTTTTTGGGAATCTTCCCCACACTCTTCACTTCGCCGTCGATAACGACCGCAGGTGTGCCGAATACGCCATAACCTGCGATTTGCATCACATCGGTCACTTTTTCGACATTGGCCGCAATGCCCGCTTCACTCAAGGCGTCCTTGACGATCTGCTCCGTCTGTTTGCACTTGGGGCATCCAGGGCCCAATACTTTAATGTCCATACGTCTCTCCTTTCTGTTCCATCGGATAGGTTCATCAACCCTTTAAAGAAAATCCAGAAAAAGCGCTTTTTCCGATCTCACACACCCACCTCAGCCCATTACGGAAAAAAATGACCGAAGGCCATGCCACAAATGGTCGACATGATGATGACCAGGCTGCAGAAAACGACTGTCTTCGTCGTTCCCATGACGCTTCGGATGACCAGCATGTTGGGAAGTGACAGGGCAGGACCGGCCAACAGCAATGCCAGGGCTGGCCCGTTTCCCATCCCGGAGCCGATCAATCCCTGCAGGATGGGCACTTCCGTAAGCGTCGCAAAATACATGAAGGCACCCACCACGGCCGAAAAGAAGTTGGCACCGAAGGAATTTCCGCCTACAACGCTGCTCACCCATTCGGATGGAATGATCCCTTCCGTACCGGGTCGACCCAACAGGAGCCCAGCAGCAAGTACGCCCCCGAGAAGCAGTGGGGTGATTTGAAGGGCGAAGCCCCAGGTGGCATTGAACCAGTCCTCGCTTTCTCCCCGTGTGGTCGTGATCAGAACCGTGATGGCGATGATGCCTGCCCCGAAAGCCACAAGCGGTTCGTGGGGAAAGGCAAAGGCCAGGATCGTCACGACAATCGCCGAAAGTACCACCTTATAGGCCTTGATCCGAAACCACAGGATGAGCTCAACTCCCAAAGCGATGGCAAAGGCACCGGTCAGCCACCATTTGATGGCCCAGATGCTGTTCCAGATACTGACAGGCTGAGGCGACTTGCCCCAGTTGGCAAAAATCAGAATCCCAACCATCGTGGCGAAATAGACCACGTTCTGCCACAATGGCCGCTCGACCTCCACCGGCGGCAGATGCATGGCGGCCTCGGCTTTTTGGGTCTCTTCCTTGAGGAAAAACAGATGCATTAACAGCCCGATGACAACGCTGAAGAGAATGGCACCCACCGCCCGTGCAATGCCCAAGGGCAGACCCAGAATCCGGGCTGTCAGAACGATGGCCAGAATGTTGATGGCAGGCCCCGAATAGAGGAAGGCGATGGCCGGCCCGAGACCGGCGCCGCGTTTCCAAATACCGGCAAACAAGGGAAGCACGGTGCACGAACAGACTGCAAGAATGCTTCCGGAAACCGATGAAACTCCGTAGGCCAACACCTTGTTGGCAGCCGGCCCCATGTAGCGCATGACCGCCGCCTGCGAGACAAAGCAGGAAATGGCGCCTGCAATGAAAAACGCCGGAACCAGACACAGCAGCACATGCTCCTGGGCGTACCATTTGACCAGATGCAGCGACTCCAACACGGCGTTGGTAAACCGTTGGCTATCCATCGGAAGGTAGAAGAAGACGAAAAAAACCGAAATCATCACGGTCATGGGTTTCCAGATGGTCCCCCAATCGACCCGACTCGGTTCTTCTTCAGCCTCGCTGGTTTCCATGGCTGGATCGCCGGCCAGCCTCCTTTCGGCAACGACATCCGTACTCATCGTTCTTTCTCCTTTTACAGGTTCTTGTCCGTCTGATTTGACCGCCCAAGGGTTTGGGGCAAGGTGGCCACAAACGACCGAATCTCGTCTCGGACCTTTCGATAGACGTCCAGAACGGCTTCTTCCTTCGTTTCCTTGGCCGCCATTTTTGGAGGATCATCGAAGCCTTGATGCAGACGTAGCACCTTCCCCGGCAAATAGGGGCAGGTTTCGTTGGCATGATCGCACAGGGTGATCACCACATCGAAGGGAATCGTTCCCAAGCTCTCGATAGATTTAGGCCGCTGACCGGAAATATCGATGCCGATTTCGGCCATGACCTGAACCGCCCTTGCATCGAGTGTTCCCGGATCGACCCCAGCAGAATAGGCTTGCAGGGAGTCCGAGCACATCTTCCGGGCAAACCCCTCTGCCATCTGACTTCTGCAGGTGTTGCCGGTACACAGAAACAGGACGTTCATCTTTCGTTCGCTCGGTTCCGCCTCGTGTTTACGATCTGAAGGATCGGTGTTCATGTTCTACCTCCATAGGTGTTAGAAATCGATCTATGCTTCCATCCCATCAGCGCTTTTCTCGGTTTCAGCGCGTTCGCCTACGATGGCGCATCGATCGATTTGAGGAATTTTCTCCCGCATTTCGAGGATTTCCGGGTCGTCTTCCAGCCAATGTTGCAGACCGGCCAGCAGAATGGACACATAGGGCCTCCGGCTGCCCTTCACGATGGAATAATTCACCCACAACCCGTCTTTGCTTCGACGAAGCAGACCGCAAGATTCCAGAATTTTCAGGTGTTTGGAAACAGTCGGTTGGGGGACATCCAGCAGCCGTTGAAGCTCGCACACACACATCGAGCGCTGCTGCAGGGCCTTCAGAATCTTGACCCGGTTGATGTCGCTCAGCGCCTTCATCACTTTCAGAAATTCGTCCATATCACCATCTCCATATTCTTTTTTTGGAATATAGAACCGTCATTTGGATCTGTCAAACATTTTTTATATGATGATTTCGATCAGATTATATTCCGATATCGGCATATCTGGATGAAGCCGAGTCAGAGGGGGGATCCGGAATGCGAGGAGATAGAGGTGGTATTCGTGAAAACAGGAGTCAGGAGTCAGGAGTCAGGAGTCAGGAGTCGGGAGTATCGAAAGCCATACACGCTCCAGAACCTCCTCCTCCGACCAGAGCCTTCCTCTTCCGATGCCCGGGCACCGCTTGCTTTCCGCTTCCCAGGCATCCGGGTTCCGCAGCAGCCGGAACCAGAAGGGATAGAGGCGGCATTGCAACGGCCGAACCGTATAGACGGCGCAACCACGTTCGGTCCAGAACACGCATGCCCCGTCTTCCCGCTCCCCAATCCCGGGACCATCGGCATCCATCCGAACATACCGGCTTCGAACATCCTCAAGCGGCATCTCAAGGTAGGCTGCAATCGCGGCGATTTCGGCATCTGTGGCGCGTATGACGCCGGGCTCTCCGGTACAGCAGGCCCCGCAGCGCGTACACTCGAACCGCAATCCATTCGAAAAAAAAGAGCTCATCGCCGGGTTCATCCGTTTCCGATTTCTTTCAGGCGATCCTGGGCATATTGTCGGATCCAGGGCGGAGCATCGGGAAACCGCGCGAGAAGGTCTTCGTACCAATGCCTCGCATCCTCCCGCCTGCCCATCTGCTGACAACTTACGCCGATATGGTAATAGGCTTCCGGCACCTTGACCGAATCCGGATACACCTGAAGAAGCCTTCTCATGGCGCGGATGGTGTTGGGCCAGTCGTTTTCGAGAAAAAAGCACAACCCGTAATGGTAGGCCGCCTGATCGGCGACCAGGCTGTCAGGAGCCTCGGTGAGAATCCGCCAGAACCCTTCCCTTGCGACATCGTAGCGCTTTTCCGCATACCGATCGAGCATCCGTTGGTAGGTGACCATCGGGGATGGGGGCATCCGGACGGCGTGATACCCGATAACGATCAGGATCAGGGCAGCCACGGGGAAAGAAAGCGCCAGGAGCCATCGGGAATACACCCTGAGGGCCATCCCCCGTACCCACTTCCCGAAAGCCGTTTGAAAGAGCAGCAGAAACAGGAGAAAACCTCCAGTGGCTACAATCCCGATCTTTTCGGCCGCCGGCCGTTCGTAGACGAGACGCACCCTGGATGCATGCGGATAGACGAGCATGAAGGCCGGGGTTGTAAGGTAAATCCGATCCGCCCCCTCCACCCGCCAGCCGGGATGGTAGGAGATCTTGATCAAGAGGGGCTGGCCGATGGCCGCCCCTTCGATATCGATGGCATCTTCCGTCACCGTCTCCTTCGTCGGCAACGCCGAAGCCACCGGTTCGACCGGCAGATTTTCGACATCCACCTCAGGCAGCCGGAGGAAACGCTCCGAGGAGAGTCCCCCAGGATCGTCGCTGAACACGAGGTGAACCGATGCATCCGTCAGCCGAAACCATCTGTACGCGATCGTCTTCCAATGCTTGCGGGGAAGCAGAACCGGTTTTGCAGCCAAAGGAACGGCGTAGCGGTCGACCCTGTCCTTCAACCGAAACACACTATAGGGAAGCTCCTCAAAAACCGTTTCGAATTCGGGACAGGCGCGCACCCGCTCCCGGGTCTTGTCTTCCGCAACAACATAGTCCCGCACATTGAAGAGCCTCAGATGCCCTGCTCCTCGTACCGGATCGAAGCGGGAATACCCGTAATCCGGAAGCGGGGTTGAGGGGGTGAGGCTCAGCTCGCTCTGGATATAGAAAATGAAGGGATTGTTCGGGCTGGCCTGCATGTAGACCCCCTCAAGGGTGGAGCGCCCCGAAAACAGGGGGAGACTCTCGAAGGCCCGACTGGTTCCTGCCCGATCGTGAATCATGCTGTGCTCATAGACGACGCGGGGATCGGCCTCAGTGCCCTTCAAAAACTCGTTCACCCGGGAAAACACGGGCCAGAGCGGTTTTTGTTCGAACCCGCTGTAGTTGAATCGGCTCCAGTACCGAATGTAGGTCGTCCGCATGTCGGCCCAGACCAAGGCCAGGATCACGATGGAAACGGCCAGAGCCGAGCGTTGCCGCCAACCGAGCGAAACCATCGGAAACAGCATGGCGCCTGAAATGACAGCCACACACTGCATGAAGGGGAAAAACCGGATATCCACCACCCCGATGCGATCCCCGCCGAAGTAGAGCAGCACGCTCAGCACGACGATAAATCCCATCCAGGAAAGGGGGTGCTCCCACCATGCGGAAGAGGTTTCACCCCGCCGCCGGAGCAGGCAAACCACAGCTGCAAGGCTCAACAGAAGGGCAGGCCAGAAGATCACCGGCAGAATTTCCTGAACCGCCTGACGCCAGTTGTAGAACATCCAGACGAAATTGAACCGCGTGGTGTAGTGCAGGTAGGCCACCAGCGGAAAGAGCCAGAAGGCGATCAGTAGGACGGCCGAACCGTGGATCTGGATCAGTTTCTTCAGATGGATATCATAGCGTCCCGGAATCAGCAGAAAGAAGAGGGAGAAAAAACCGGCGGACAGCAGGGTGTATCCATGACAGAGCCCGATGACGGCCAAAAGGAAGATGCAGGGTCGAAGGGATCGATCCTCCGTCATGCTCCGCCACAGAAACCCCAGCCACAGAAAGGTCAGGGAGAAACCGATGCTGTAGCAAAACTCGCCTGCCATCGTACTCGGAATGTTGCCCCCCCACATGGAATTGCCCTGGTTGAAGAGAAAGAGAACACTGAGGGAGGCTGCCGCGATGGGCGCGGGATAGGAGAGCCGCATCAACCGAAACATCCAATAGACGCAGAGAGGCAGTAGAAAGATGCCGAGGACGGAGACGAGCTTGAAGGCGATCTGTAACGGAATGAGGTATCCGAGCAGGGCCATCGCCAGAAAGGGCAGTGGGAAATAGAACTGGAGCATGGGAAACCCGGCCAAATTTCCCATGCACCAGCCGGAAATCCGGCCCTTAGGCAACAGGACGTCCCGGAGATATTGCGCCGTGAAATAATGGGAGGCCGTATCGCCACCTGCCGTGATGGTGGATGTCAAGAGATAGGCCGGCTCGATATAGGTGAGGATGAAGCCGAAAATGAGGCCCATCAGGGCGATGTCGATCCAAATGCGGCTTTTCGGCGGGGCGGATTCGGTCAGCGTCATGTTAGACAGGGAACTCGCATCGAGTGGATGGTCCTGCGGCACCTGCGCCCTCCTCCCCCTGCTTCCGCCGCTCCCAGTGTTCCCGATACAGACGGTACATTCTTCCAGGAAGCGGTTTTTTCAGGAAATCGGCAAGCTCCCACGAACAGAGAGCCACCCGCCTGGGATCGACACCGCTTCGAATATCGAGAGATTCGAGCAAGGCTAGGGTGTCTTCCGTGGCGATGTTTCCGGCGGCCCCTTCGACGAAGGGACAGCCGCCGATTCCGCCGAAGGAAGTATCGAAATGACGAATCCCCATCTGCAGGGCTGCGTAGGCATTGACGAGCCCAAGGCCCCTCGTATCGTGCAGATGCAGGACGATCGGCCGATCCCCGAAATGTTTCCGGAAGCCGCCGATCGTTCGTTCGATCGCCATCGGGTCGGCCATTCCAGTGGTATCCGCAAGGCAGATCATGCCGACCCCTTCCTGGAGAAGCGCTTCCGCCATGTCGAGCAGGATATCCAGTTCGGGGGCCGGTTCGCCCGGGCACCCGAAGGCACACTGGATGCTGGCCCGAAGCTGGACGTCAGGCCGAGGTCCAACCATCCGAATCATGGTTTTCACCTCTTCGAGGGCTTCCTGCCTGCCCATTCCGGCGTTGCGGAGGCTGTGGGTGTGGCTTGCCGAGACCGAGACCTCGATACCGGAAATGCCGCAGTCCAAGGCCCGTTCCATCCCCCGAACATTGAGCGCCAGCCCGGTAAACAGAACACCGTCGCGCTTCGGCAGCAGACGGACGATCTCTTCGCTGTCAGCCATCTGCGGCACTTTT
>Ga0101944_10004159_pt1 | contig 18459 bp, 13 predicted proteins | sample DewCreD2012metaG_FD_75245 | JGI IMG/M metagenome (GOLD analysis project Ga0101944, IMG submission 75245) | Hot spring sediment bacterial and archeal communities from British Columbia, Canada, to study Microbial Dark Matter (Phase II) - Dewar... ... | reverse complement strand
AATCCCCCTATAACAACCCCCTCTGAACACGGGCCTCTTGAACATTGGTTTGATTCTGACCGGATCAAAGGCCTCATCATCTCCTTCTTCGATTTCCCGGTCAGATCAAACCTTATGGGTTGTGTTCGATGATGAAGATCGTGTATCCCTGAGACGGAAGCTGGGCGATGAACTTTGCGAGGATATCCATTTCCACGGGATTCATTCCCGCACAGGGTTCATCGAGAAGCAGCAGGAGCGGCTCGGATGCGAGAGCTCTGCAGATCTCGATCAGGCGCTGTTCACCGTACGGAAGGTTTTTTACCAGTTCCTTCCGGCGGTTAGCCAGCCCAACCATTTCCAGAATCTCCAGAGCCCGTCTCTCCGCTTTTTTTTCCCTTTGCCAGGAAGTCCAAGGGCGCAGATAAATCTCCCAGAGGGCATTGGCGATGCGGCAGTGACCACCGATCAGGATGTTGTCCAAGACGGAAATATTGGAAAAAACCCGTAGATTCTGAAATGTTCTGGCAATGCCTTTTTCGGTCACCCGATGGGGGGGCAAACCACCGATCGACTCGCCGTGAAACAAAATCGTCCCGAAATCGGGCGCATAAATACCTGTTAGCAGATTAATGAACGTGGATTTCCCTGACCCATTCGGGCCGATCATGCCCAGGATTTCTCCGGAATGAATCTTCAGGGAGACATTGTTGACGGCATAGACGCCGCCGAACCGCTTTTGCACTTGCTTCGTCTCTAAAAGGCTCATGCGAACCCACTTCTTTTAGGGCAATCTGTGAAGGAGAGTCCAATGAAAAGGTTTTGGGAAAACCCGAGACATCCAAGCGGACGACAATGTTATGCTGCGGCTGGATTGACATGGATTTCCGGCAGACGGCTGCCGAATCCATTTTCAATTTTTGAAAGCTGATGTCCCAAATATTCCCTGAGGTCGAAAGAGCAGCACCAGAATCATCATGGCGCCGATGATCAGCATCCGATATTCGGAAAAAGAACGGAAAAATTCGGTGGCCAGGGTCATCACCACCACACCGGCAAGCGGTGCCAAAAGTCTTCCCATTCCGCCAACGATGACCATAATGATCATCAGGCAGGATTCTTCGATACGGAAATTGGAAGGGGTGATTGTCGTCTGGTATACGGCGAGCAGACTGCCTGCAAAACCCGCATAAATCGATCCAATACTGAAGGCCAGAATAGTGTAAAGGGGAGTGTTAACCCCCATTGCCTGCGCGGCCAACTCGTCTTCGCGGATGGCGATCAGTGCACGCCCAAACTTCGTTCGTACAAACAAATACAGGGTGATATAGGTGAAGGCTAACAATCCTATCGCTACATAATAGAAATCGGCCTCGCTTTGGATGGCATACCCGAATATTTTTGGAATGGGAATGCCCACGATTCCCATCGCACCTCCTGTAAAGGGGATCCACGCCTGAGCGATTAAACGAAAAATTTCACCAAAGGCAATGGTGAGCAGACAGAAATAATCCCCTCGGATCTTGCGGATCGGGATGCTCACAATCAAGGCGCTCACAAGGGTCAGCATACCGGAAAGAGCGAGGGCCGACATAAATCCGAAGCCATGGCGTGTCATGAGAATGGCGGTCGTGTATGCCCCGATCCCATAGAAAGCGGCATGCCCAAGGGATAAAAACCCCGTATATCCCAAAATCAGATTGAGCCCCATGCAACAGATGCCGAAAATCGTCATAAAATTGATCAGACCAAGCACGTAGTTGTCAGTCAACCATTGGGGCAGCGATAGGACAAAGAAGGTGAGCACCACGTACAGGCCAAGTTTTCGACCGCTTGATTGGGGGGACGTGTGTTCGGGGTTCCGATTTGTCGCTGTGGCCCTGGAATGCATCACATGTGCAGGTCGACTGTTCATGTAAGTACCATCACACTTTTTGGATTTCGTTTTTTCCGAGAATGCCCGTAGGCTTGAAAAGCAAAATAACGATCAGGAGTAAAAAAATGATGGGATCCCGGAACATACTCGATACATAAACGCCGACGAAATTTTCCGAGATGCCCAGAATCATTCCACCGATCAGCGCGCCGCTGAAACTGCCGATCCCGCCAATCACGGCTGCGGTAAACGCCACGATGGTTCCCCGAAATCCCATGCTGATGGAGATAACATTATAGGAGGAGGAATACAGAATTCCGCCGATGACGCCCAATACCCCGCCGAGAAAATAGACGATCGAGACGGTTTTGTTGATCGGGATGCCCATCAGGCTGGATATGGTTAGATCTTCGGAGGCGCATAGGATGGCCTTGCCCATTTTGTGGTGTTTGAGAAAAACGTTGAAGAAAAGGATGATCGCGATGGCGATACAGAGGGTGACGATGTTGGTCAAGGAGACCCCGACACCCAAGATCGAGAAGGTATCGTAAGGGAAAAGAGAGGGAAATGGCAGCACCTGATTGCCCCATTTGAGTTCCGAAAGATTCTGGATCATGTAGGCTGCGCCCAAAGCCGTGATCATGGAGATCATCCGGTGTTGAGTCGATCGAAGCCTGCGATAGGCCACCAGTTCGACCAGAGCGGCCAGGGCGCCTCCTGCAAGAATGGCCGCCGGAATGGCCAGTATCGGTGAAACATGGTGAGCACTCAGCAAAGTCCACGCGAGAAGCGTTCCCAAGATATACACGTCTCCGTGGGCGAAATTCATTAGCCGAAGAAGCCCGTATACCATGCTGTAACCCATGGTGACCAGGGTATAGATGGCGCCTACCATGATTCCTACTATCAGCACGTTCCAGAACATGATTGCCTCATCGGTTATTTGGTGTTTGCGAACAACCGCAACGATCTTTGCCGGATTCTGGGGGAGAACGTTTCAATTGAACAATCTCTGAGGTTGGCCGCGATTGAGAAAGGTTCCATCGTTGCAGAGCGAAAACCCCTGTTTAATGATGTCCTGCGTTCGGCAGGACCTCAGGCTCAGGTTTGGTATCAACCGGGGTTTACATTCAAGCACTACATATACCCGACATATGGGGTTCGAACCAGACTACGATGAACGTATTCGATCATGGTGATGAAATCAAATACCGGCAGACCGGTGGCTGCCTGGACGGCATGGGCATAGGGAGGTAAATCGCTGCATTCGAGCAGAATGGCGCCGATATCCGGAGTTTGAGATACCAGCTTTGTGGCCACCTGGACTACCTCGGTCTCGATCTTGAAAGAGTCTAACGTGCCTTTTTCTTTGAGAATTGCCTCTCGAAATTCCGATTGTTGCTCCATCCCGGCAATCACCAGCGGTATGTCTGGAGGAATATTGCATCCTTGGAAATGTTGCGGCGTCAAGCATGAGGCATTGGCGGTGATGATACCGATGGGCTTTCCAGTAATTTGAAAGATGAAGGGTATTTGAAGAAGGCTTGAAAGAAAGACCGGGATATCCAATGCTTGAGCTACTTGCTGTTGAAACAGGGCCATGAAACCGCAGGCACCGGTAACGGCGTGAACCCCTTGATCGCGAAGGCGTTTTGCAGCCTCAACGAAGGGCACCGCCAATGAAGGATCGCGCTTGTTCAACAAGCGATCGATGCTTGCCCCTTCCACCTCCTGGTAGCGAACAGAAAATGGAAAAGTGGAGGCATTTCCGACGTTACCAGGAATACACGGATACGCGGCATCCAAAATTAGAATCCCGATAGTCTCGCCATACCAGGACTGTGTTTTTCTTCGGATGCGGAAAATCATGTCCTCCTCCGCAATCAGTCTTTGGACCATTTGGATCGAATTTTCAAACGAAATGTTTGTATTGAAACGAAATGTTAAGATAATTTCATCTTCATATGATTTTTTGACTACTTGTATACCTGTAGTTGAAAATAAATGTCAATCAAAACTTTTTGGCGATCCACTTATCGAATAAAAATCTGAAGTGAATGGGTAAGTGCTCCAATTCATAGAATTCTATCGAAGCGGCATTAGGAAACTACTTGGATTTTCAGGTATGCATGTCGCTAGGCAACGGGTTGGGATAGGTCTCCTAGGCCTATCCCAAATCGATAACGCATCGAAAATATGATCTGTAAGTCTATAGCCGGTTGGGATGGATTTAATGGCTTGATATCGAAAATGGGTGGCAAGCGATGGGTGGCTGTAAAGATGAATAAAGATTTGCGACGTCAGATCGTCCGTGATATTTTTGAGCCGGATTCCAACAGGATGTAGTCTGTTTCAACCATTTCCGCAGTGCCTCGAAAATTGCCGTTCAAATCGGCTTCGAGACGATACACACCGTTTCCGTTATCCGGTGCCCGGGATTGACATCCGGAACTGCCGGTGATACCTGCTTGGAAGTCGTCAGCTTCTGCCATAACCACGCAGCATGCCGGGTGATACGATGCTTTGGGGATACCAATACAACCCCTATGTGTTGCCATCGCTGATTCCCCTGCTCTTTCTGGTCCTTCTCGGGATTCATTGTTTCCGGAACCGGAAGGTTCCCGGGGCTGTTCCCTTTATCGTTTTGATCGGCTTAACGATCCTGTGGATCATGGCCAATTCTTTCGGACTGTCCGCCACGGAAGATCCGGCACGCCTTTTCTGGTTCAAATTCGAAAAGGCCCTGGTGCTTCCGATAGCCAGCGCGGCCTTGTGCTTTGTTCTGGCGTATGCCGGATTGGCCCATTGGTTGAATCGGCAGGTGATTGGTGTACTGATCCTCGTGCCCCTGACGTTTGCGCTCCTGATTCTCACCAACGACACGCATCATTTGGTTTGGAAGCATATCCTTTCGGATGGCATCATCCGAACCGAATTGGGGCCTGTGCACTGGGCAGCCGCCGTTTATGGCTATGCCCTGGGCCTGGTACAACTGGTTGTACTCGTTTGGCTTTTTATTCGCTCCCCCCGGCACCGCTGGATCGCAGCCGGACTCATTCTCGGGTTGCTATGGATCCGGATCGCATCCTATCTCAACATTTCGGACAACAATCCCTTCAAGCCGCTCAACTTCATGATCCTGGCCTCCAATCTGACGTTTTTGCTGTATGCTCTGGCTTTTTTTCGACTGAACATGTTCGAGCTCGTTCCCATCGCACGCAATGTCGTCATCGATCGGATGATGGAAGCCATGATCGTTCTGGATACCCAGAAGCACATCAGCGATATGAATGAAACGGCGGAAAGATTGCTGAACCTTTCGAGGAAACAGGCAATTGGGAGACAAGCCGAATCGGCGCTAGAGGCCTTTCCCGATATGGTATCGCTGATCCGCAATCCGGAAACGCGGCAAAAAGAGCTATTGCCCGCTGATCCCCACCCCCGCTGGTATCACATTTCCATCTCGCCTCTTTCGGACCAGCATGCTCTTCTATTGGGTTATCTGATCTGGATGCGGGACATCACCGAGCAAAAGCAGATCCAGGAACAGCATCTGGACAATCAGCGAACGCATGCCATGCTTCAGGAGCGTGAGCTGCTGGGCCGGGAACTTCATGATGGCATCGGCCAGATTCTGGCTGCCGCGCAACTGAAGATCGCCTCTGCAGGCGAGCTGCTTTCCAGGGGAGAAAGCGATCAAGCGGCATTGTGTCTGCGGCAGCTCTCCGGCATCGTTCAGGAAGGCAAAAACGCCATCCGGGCCTATCTGGCCGGGGTGAAAGCCCTTACCCCATCCGAAAACGGATTTTTGGAAACACTGAAAAACAACATCGACCGATACAGCCGAAACCAGAATATCCGGATTGAACTGCATGCCGATCCCGAGGTTCGGTGCATTCCCATCCATGCCTCTGTTGCTGCCCAGATTCATCTGATCGTCCAGGAAGCCATCACGAACGTATGGCTGCATGCAAAGGCACGCCTGGCGAAAGTGCTTCTGAGCATCCAAGATAACTATCTTTGCATCACGATCGAAGATGATGGACAGGGTTTCGATACGACAGCCGCCGGCAAGCCCGATGCCTTTGGCCTGATATCGATGCGCGGGCGGGCGACAAGCGTCGGCGGATGCATGGAGATGACTTCGATTCCTGGCAAAGGCACACGGGTAAGCGTTCAGGTGCCATGGCGCAAGGAGACGACGTGAAGATCCTTTTGGTGGATGACCATCCGATTTTTCTGGAAGGACTCAAGAACCTGCTGATCCTTCGCGGCCTCGACGTTGTCGGCACGGCCCGAAATGGCTGGGAGGCCATTGATCAGGCCGGCCTTCTGGCGCCCGATGTGATTCTGATGGATATCATCATGCCCGGCTGCGACGGTCTGACTGCAACACGCGTCATTAAGGCCCGGCAGCCCGGCATCAAAGTGGTGATGCTCACGATGTCCGAAACGGATGAAGACCTGTTCTCAGCCATCAATAGCGGTGCATTCGGCTATCTGCTCAAGACCGAGGACACGGATCGGCTGCTCATGCGCTTGGAAGGATTGATACGTGGAGAAGTTCCGCTTTCTCAGGGACTTGCGGCCCGGGTACTGAACGAATTCGCTCAAAGAGCCCCCTCATCCGGATCTATCGCGCAGGACGCTCGTGCGGACAACCATTTGACGTCTCGTCAGATTCAGGTTCTAACGTTAGTGGCCCAGGGATTCACCTATAAGGAAATCGCTACAAAGCTGTTCTTGACGGAACGAACGATCAAATACCACATGGGCGAGATCATCGAACGGCTTCACCTGGAAAACCGCAGACAGGCAATCGATTATGCCAGAGCGATGAAGTACATCTGAGGCTTTATCCAGCATCGATGCGCATGACAATGGATCTCCCGCCCATCCATATCCATCGGCATACAACCCGTCAACTCCCTCCTCCTCCTCCTCAGGCTGTACCTTTTTCCATGGATACTGTACCGCGACTGTACCCCCGGTACATTGTAACCCTGCAAGAACGCTGATAATAGTGGTTCAGAAATCGCTTTTCAGCTTTCAACCCATTCCCCGGAAGAACCCATGAAACAAAAGACTCTGGTAGCGCTGTATGACCACGACCTGGTGATATCGACTATCGGCGCATGCCTGGAGCAAAAGCCGGATTTTCAGGTAATCCGGATAGAAGGCGATCTTGCTGATGATTTGAAGCGGATGGACGCACCACGGCCGGATGTCATTTTGTTCGATCTGAGATCGACGCAGGCCCATTTCGGTATTTCGCTGATGCATCACTATCCTGAAATCCTTCTGGTCGGTGTCGATCTGACGAATCATACGATGCTGGTACTGTCCGGAGCGTCCTCCCGCCTGCTGACCATCGAGGATTTGGTAGAAGGAATCGGGAAGCGGCATGTTCAGCCTACCTCTGCCCTGTAACACGATATCTGCGAAAGGAGAAGAAAGTGGAACCAAACGATCCGAAAACCCCCAAAGGGATCACCAGAAGGGATGCATTGAAGCTTTCCGGCCTGGCCGTCGGCGGCCTGGCCATCGGCAGCACCATGATCGGCTCAAGTGTGGAAAAAGCCACGGCCGCAGAAGCCTGCCTTCCGGTGAAGCCATGCCACTGGAAATCGCTCTCCTTGATGACCGAGCGTTATTCCTATTTCGAGCGTCTGCCCACGTATAATCCGCTCGATCCGAACGATCCGAATACACCGCTTCAGCCCGACGAAATGCGAATCACCTTTCTGGGTTCATGCATCCCCCCTGTGCGCCGCGCCCAGCAGATGATGAGCATATTCGTGGAGGTTGGAAACGCCATGGGAAAAGCCGATCAGTTTGTCTTCGACTGCGGCTCCGGGGTATGCGCCAATTACGGCGCGATGGGCATTGGATTCGGCAGGATGGACAAGGTCTTCATTGCGCATCTGCACGGAGATCACATGAGCGATCTGACCCACATTTACTGTTTCGGGCCTTCTGCGGATCGAAAATCTCCCCTGTATGTCTGGGGACCTGCGTCTTCCGGGGTGGAGAGCCCAAAAGGATCGAATAAGTATTATGAAGACGGCACAAAAGCCTTCTGTGAAAACCTTCGTAGAGCCATGCGCTGGCACTCGGAGAGCTTCAGTTTCCAGACAACCAGTTATCCCGGATATACACCGCCCACAAAAGAAAGCTGGGGACTGCCCGTCGATCCGGTACCCGTGGATGACGATCCTGCAAACGATGCATTTGCCATGGTCCCCATCGAGTTGCAATGGTGGAAATATGGGGAGGTCGAGGGAGACAACGTCGCCTATCACAACAAGGAAACCGGCGTAAAAATCACCCATTTCCCGGTAATTCATTGCCGAAAAGGCTCCATCGGCTACAAACTCGAGTGGAACGGCCTGACCATGATCTACACGAGTGATACCAAGCCGGAAATCCACTCCATAGAGCAGGCCATCAACGGCGGAAAAGGCGTAGACGTATTCATCCACGAAATGGTCGTTCCGGCGGAGGTATGGGCTTTCAAGAACATGGGGCTCAGCGCCCCTCCCGAGCCGGGTGATCCGCTCTACAACACCTTTCTGGATACGGTCGAAGGTCTGAAGAACGTCCAGAACAGCTCCCACACGCCGCAAGGGGCCTTCGGGTATCTCCTCAGCCAGATCAACCCCCGTCCGCGGCTCACCGTCGCCACCCATTTCCCGGTAGCCAACGACACGGTGGCATGCGCGCTGAACAGCGTCCAGGCCCATTGCCCGGATATACAGAAGATCGGCCCGGAGCTCATCTGGTCCTTCGACCTGATGGTGCTTCGGGTCACAAAGAAGCAAATCAAGCAGCTCAGAGCCATTGTTCCTGAATTTGGGTACTCTCCGGTGGCCCATATGCCTTCAAGTACGATGAACCCTCCGAAATACAGCACAGCGGATGGGAAACCGGACCCGTTCGCCCAGATCGATCTGACAACGGAGATCCCGGCGAAAGACGCGCAAGGAAACTGCAACTATCGGGACGATGGTTATTGATGATCGAGTTCACATCAGGCACAGAGGGCAGGCACAAACATTAGATTTCTTTAGGGTTGTTCGGATGGCTTGGATGGGATGATCCTGGAAATGGGTGGCAAGCGACGGATGACTGATAACAGGGAAATGGGAAAAGAAAGATGAATAAACAGTAACGGTAGAGAACTGCGGCGTACAGTGTGCTAAAAGATGGGCGAAGGGAACTTGAGGTTTAGTGCCCCCCCTGCATCCCAATAGTGCCTTTCATCCAGATCCCATAGATGGAACGATTATGGGCATAGATCCAGGATGCAACGATGCCATCCGGTTTCTATTTGAAACCATCAAAGGTCAAACGGCAACATGGGGGGACATTCCCAAAAACTTTTCCCGAATTCGAGTAAAATGTCGAATCAGGATTTCTTTTCGGATACTGCCGATTTTCGGATGGTTTCCTTGAAGACAGGCCTTTTGGGTGACATCGATTTCATCGTACATCGCCTGAACTTCATCCGACCATTTTCCCCTCGGAAGGGTAATATACCACAACCGAAAAGTCAGGTTGTACAGATGATCCGAAATTTGTCGCAGAATGGGGTTTTGAGCTGCATCAAAGAGAATGGCCCGAAACGATCGGTCGATATCCGTCAGTTTATGTAGATCTTTTTCTTCCATCAATCCAAGGCATTGCTGCTTGAGGGGCTCGAAACGGGCGGCGTCTTCCTCTTGCATATGTTCAGCCGCGAGGTTTCCAACCAACTCCTCGATTTCAAACCGCACCTGAAACGTATACATCATTTTTTCAAATTGGATTTCGGTTACCATGGTTCCGGAGCGAGGCAACACCCGAACCAATTGATCCCATTCCAAGTGCTTCAATGCCTCACGTACAGGTGTTCTGCTGAGCCCGAATTCTTTTGCAATGTCTTTTTCATTCAGAAGTTGAGCTGGTTTGTATTCCAAAAATAAAATGCGTTCTTTGATGGTTTCGTAGATATCGACTTCCATAGTTCCTCGGTATTTTGATTGGATTCAGCTTATATGGCATAAGTATACCACTGTTCTAATTAAATCACTACAAGGATTCCAGAAAAAATGCAAAAGCTTTTTGGCAGCTTTCCATCTGGATCTGAGCCGAACTGAATCCATCATACGGATATTGTGATGCGCCTTGCTTCAATGCGCTGCCGTGTCAACTTGTTTTTGTAAGACAAAGCCGGCCGGGATAACGCCATGGGACAGCATGGGTGTCACAAAAATAGATTTTGGGGGGGTGACCGGTCTTCTGTTGCAAATGCGATCATAAGGAAGGTGTAGAAAAACGACATGATGTCAGAACGGAAACTCCTGTTGAGGGCAGTGCATTGCAGAACACCTGCCCTCCGACTCCAGTTGGATGAAAAAGAAAGTCTCCGTTCAGGCACTGCTTCGGCTTCGGCGCTCCTGTTTTCCAATTGGTGTATGGATGCCTACTGACCCTCTCCCGCCTTTGTCAAAATCGCCTCCGCCGTTTTTTCGGCCGACTGGCCGAACAGATCTTCCAGTGAAATCCATTCGAGATAGACATCGTTCCAGGAAACGCTGTTTTCCTGGACGATGTTGCGGATCCGGTCGAGTTTTCCGCCGAGGGCCTTGATGCGGTTTTCCAACGAAACCGTCGTCTTGAAGGCAATGTGCAGCAGCAGAATGTGTTCGATGGTCTGCGGCCGCCGGTCCGCCAGAATGGGAATGATGATGATGCTTCTGCCGTCCTTTCGCCCCCTCCCGATGAAGACGTTGCCCTCTTTGGCGATGATGCGCTTGGTGCCCCGCAGGGCGGGATCGGTTTCCACCCGGGAGCTCAGCGGTTTCAGGGTGCCCGTTTTCTCGAGGATGGTGATCGTCGTGGTATCGGTCGGCTCACCCAAGAGGGAGAGGCCCTGAACCTTGTACAAAATGGCTCCTTGGACCCGATCGACGACTTCCTGCAGGTTCTTGAGCACCCGAACATTGATCGGTGTCATCAGGTTTTGGTTGAAGCCGAAGGAGAGCAGGGTGTCGAACAGGATGCCGGCCATCGCCGCCTCCTCTTGAATGCGGCTGGTGCCGACCGTGACGGTTTTCGCTTGGTGCTTGATTGCGTCGATGGGTCGAGCGAGCTGCTCGATGCCCTGGTTGAGACAGGCGAAGAGGGTGGCGATCATGTTGGCTGCCGTGCCCTTGCGGTTGAAATCGAGCTCGAAGTCGGCTACCGGGAGCCTTCCGGCAAGATATTTCAGCACGAGGGGCAAGTCTGCCAGGCCGCTGATCCCCAGATCCGCGCAGAAATTTTTTGCACTTCGTTTTTCCCGAAGGGCGATGTAAAAGGCGGCAATCTTTTCTCGGAAGGTCTTTTCGAGAACGATTTCATACACGTCGAGCCCGTCTCGTCCGAGGGTGTCGATGGTGGCCTGAAGGTCTTCCCGGAATTCATAGAGAAACCGGGAACAGCCGTGGATCGTCAGTGCTGCATAGTAGCCCCAGAGATGCCCGGCCAGGGTGTTCACGATGGGAGAAAGGTGTGGCGCGACGGAAGGAACCCGCAGGACATCGTCTGCATATGGGTCGAACCGGTTGTCTTCTTCTTCCGCAATCACGATGGTGCAGCTCTTGTGCGCCTTGAAGATGGCCGTATCTTTCTGGATGTCTCCGATCACGGCCTCGGGGCTTCCGGCGGCACACACGAGAATGAGGGGTTCGCTCGAAAGATCGATGTGCTTTTTGTCTTCGACATAGTCGGTCGAAATCGTCTTGTAGCAGAGCTCGCTCAGCTTGATCCGGATTTCGTCCGCAGCCGCCTTGTTGTGACCGCTGCCGACAACGGCCCAATAGACGCGGGATAGGGCATGGGTATGGGCGGATTCCCGCATCCGATCCTGATGCTCGAGAAGGGTTCTCATGGCCTGGGGAAGCCGTTCCAATGTCCGGATTTCATCGGCGATGAAGGAGGGGGAACGTCTTTGGGTCACCTGGGCGATCTGAAGTCCCAGCAGGGCGCCTGCAACGATCTGGGAATAGAAGGCCTTGGTGGAAGCCACCGACATTTCGATGTCCCTGCCGCTGCTCGTGTAGAGGACCCCATCCACCTTGAAGGTCAAATCCGAATCCCGCCGGTTGACGATGGCCAGAGTTCTGGCTCCCCGTTCCCGCACCATGTCGACGGTTCGATTGGTGTCTGCCGTCGTTCCCGACTGGCTGATGGCGACAACGAGGGTATCGGTCATGCCGTCGGCATCTGCTGCCCCGGTCAGCCGAAATCCGCTCAATTCCGAAGCCTTCATGGCTGCGATCTGGATGCCGGAATCCGCCAGGTAATGGGTGTGCAGGTCGGCGCATGCCTGAGCCGCCACACCGGCCGTCCCCTGTCCGATGAACCAGATCCGCCGAATGTCTCCTCGGATCAGGGCGTCTGCCAGGTTCTTCGGAAAAGCCTTTTCCGGAAGGACGATTCTGGGGATACCGGTGGCTTCATCGATCTTCCATCGGTTCAGCAGGGTCTTTTCGATGGAAGCGGGCGCTTCCGAAATCTCCTTCAGGAAATAATGGGGATAGACCTGACGGTCGATGTCGCGGGAGGTGATTTCCGTGGTCTTGACGCTCGTTGCATCGATTCGGACCGGTGTGCCGTCGTAGCGAAACGAAGTGATGGCTTCGGGACCTGCAGCCGATTCGCGATCGAGGATGACGATCTGCCCCTGGGTCGATCCGGTCTCTGTCTGAACGAGCTTTTCTCCTTCGAGCTTGATGAATTGCTGGGTTTCTTCTACGAACCCGTAGACTTCCGAAGCAGGCATGAGGTGATTGGGGGCCAATCCGACGAAGAGGGCCTGGCCGCTGCCGCGCTGTGCCAAAAAGAGTTTGCCGGGTGCCAGGTCTGTGTGCATGGCGATAGCATGGGAGCCGTGGAACCGGTTGACGGTTTGTCGGAAGGCTTCGGGCACATCGAGGCCTTCCCGAAGATACCGGGCGATCATCAGCGGGATGATTTTCGTGTCTGTCGTGATGCTCTCGGGAATGGTGATGCCTTCCGCTTCGAGTTCCCGTTTGAGATCGGTGAAATTGTCGATATCTCCATTCAGGCAGGCGTGAACGATGCCCTGTCGGGTGGGATCGATCCCGCCTGCCCGATTGTCGACAGGATGGCAGTTGGGCAGGGTGATGGCGCCTACGGACGCCCATCGGGTGTGGCCGATGATGCTCCAGGAGGTGATGGGGGTGCGGCGCAGCCGATGGAAGAGCTCGTCGTTGGCGATTCGGTTTCGAATGGCTGCGATGTTGTCGCCCAGAGAGCCGATTTCCGCAGCGACCTTGAAGGTGAATGCAACATGAACCGCATCGGCTGCGGAACGCCAAGCGATGCTGCCGTCGGTCAGCACTTCCGGGTTGAGACGGGAGCTCCACTGGCGTTCGAGCTCCGGTGTCCAGGAAGCCTTGCAGAGGTGAAAGACATCTGGAAGAAACTGCATCAGGATGGAGACGCCGGCTGAATCCCGGCCCCGAACTTCGAGCCGGTCGATGCTGTTCAAAACGGCATTCAAGTGGCACAGCAGGGCGAAGCCTTCCGGGGCATCGATTTCAGCCGGACCGGCAAGCGCTTCGATCCGGGGCAGGTTGTCAAGAAGCTCCGTCGACAGTGTCCAGTGAATGTCCTTGAACAGCTCGATGGCTGCAGCCCAACGTTCGGACTGCTCCATCGAAAGAACGGTCATGCGGTTGCGAAGGCTGGAGGTTTCTTGTTGTATGTGCTGTTCCAGAAAACGGGCGGTATCCCGAAGCCGCTGTCTGTGATGGGCACCTTGGAGGATGGCGTACAGGGGTTCCGGACGCTTGAGGTTTCGGATCTTCTCCAGAAGGCTTCTTCCGGTCTCTTCCTGTCTGTCGTGATCCGGTTCTGGAACTTCTCTTTGGTCTGCGGCATCCAATTCGAAGAGACGAAGAATGTGCCCATCGATGAGCGATAGGGTGGATTCGAGATCGGTTGCAGGCATCGGGCGAAACGGGCGCTTGTAAGCGAGAATCCCCGCAATGCCGCAGCAGAAGGTGGCCTGTCGCAGGGGAAAGAGCACGATGGCAGGTCCGGAAACCCGAGATAGATGCCTGCCGATATAAAGACGGGGCCAAGGGCGGTGGAAGAGGGACAAGGTCCATGTGCGCAAGGCAGCCAGAAGGCCGAAAAAGCGGAGGATGCTGAAGATAATCATCCCGACACGACCCAATCCGCCATTCCAGCAAAGGCGGGAATCCAAGGGCAATAGGACATTTCGGGGATGCCGGGCCTTCCCCGCTTCTGCAGGGGCGACGACGGATTGCACGGATTTCAAGGAAGAGCGAAACAAAGGGGACAGCATCATGTTCGATTTCCGTTTCAAATGGCCTGGTAGATTTCCCGGATGCGATCTCTTGTCATGATCATTTTCCAGTCTTTTCCAAGGGCGTTTTCCCAAAGCGGGTCGAGGATGAGGGCGACATCGATCATTCGTTCGACTTGTTCGTCGCTTACAGACCGAAGGACATGTTGGGGAAGGGCGATGTCCTGGTAAGCCATCATCTGTTTGAACTCCCGCACACCTTCCGGATAGTACGGCTCCAATTGATTGAAGACGAGGCAGTTGCCGATGCCGTGGTGAATGCCGAGCACGAAGGAAAGCCCGTAGGACAGGGCGTGGGCGATGCCGACCTGGGAATAGGCGATGCTCATGCCCCCGAAATAGGAGGCCATCATGAGGCGGTCGTCACTGTCCGGAAGGTCTTTCAAGAAGACGTCTCGGCACAGGTCCATGGCCTTTTCACCGTAGGCCTGGCTGAACATGTTGAGATAGGTCCCTTCGAGGGATTCGACGCAATGGATGTAGCAATCCATCCCGGTGTAGAAGCGTTGCTCTTTCGGGACATCCCGGATGAGCTCCGGATCGAGAATGACCTGATCGAACACCGTGAAATCCGAATTGATGCCGAGTTTCTTCTTTGGGCCTGTCAGGACGGTCGTCCGGGATACCTCGGCGCCGGTTCCGGACAGGGTCGGGATGGCGACATGGTAAACCGCAGGGTGGCGGATGAGGTCCCAGCCTTGATAGTCTGCGGAAGATCCCGGATTGGTGAGCATCAGGGATACGGCCTTGGCGAGATCCATGACACTTCCGCCGCCGATGCCGATCACCCCATCCGGAAGCTTTGGGGAAAAGGCCTTGACCTGATCCCGAAGCCGATCGACCTGGGATGTCTTCGGTTCATCCTGAACGTTGACGAGGATGAGCATGTCCCCGTCGTGCAGGGGAAGACGGGTTCGCAGGGGGGCGTCCTGAAAGACGTCATCGAGCAGAAACACCATGAAACCGTCGGGTGAGGTGCGATGGGGCCGAAGAATGTCATCGAGCTGGTTGAAGGATCCTCTGCCGAAAACAACGTGAGAGACGACTTTGAAATTGCGGAACATGGGTGATTCTCCAGATAAGGGGCTATGGACGATAGGCGAAAGGCTATGGGCTATGGGCTATGGGCGATTGATTTTAGGCGTTTTCGGCTTCGCCAAACAGATCCGGTGCACCTGAACCAGCCACGACGGGCCTATCTTCCGGGGTGGCGTTAACCATGCCCCAACTGCACCATGAACGTTTACACATATTTTCTGAGCACCTGTTGCATGGCTTCGATCCGCTTAGTAAGCACTTCTTCCGTCCAGTTCAGCTTGATCAGCATGGCAATGGCGCGGGAAATCAGCGCATCGGACCGGGGCAGGCGGATGGTGTCGTAATCCGGCCGATCCGAAAGAAGATGAATGGGCATGGGTGCCGGAGATCGCAGCTGTTTCAAATGCTCCCATTTCCGGATGTAATGCCAGTTGTTGTCGTAGTAGTAAAAGCATCCATCGACACCGGCTCCTGCGAGGTCTTTTGCCGCACGGCGGGCGGCATCCTCTTCCGGCAGAAAGAAGGTGAGAAAGGTGGCCGAATCCCCGGTTTCATCCGGGATCTCCCGGAAAGACAATCCGGGGATGTCGCTCAGGGCATTGCGGATCGCCGATTTGTGCTTTCGCTGCCGCTTGATCATCAGATCCAGTTTCCGCAGTTGGGCAAGCCCCACGGCGGCGTTCAATTCGCTGATTCGGTAATTGGTTCCCAGAATGGGATGACCTTCCAGACCGCGGTCGGATCCGATGTGGTCATGTCCGTGATCTGCGAATTGATCGGCAAGGCGGTACACTTCCGGATCGTTGGTGACGACGGCTCCGCCTTCCCCGCAGGTGACGGTCTTTACCGGATCGAAGGAGAAACATCCGGCCTTTCCGAAGGTTCCAAGGGCTTTTCCCTGAAAGGAAGCGCCGAGGGCCTGGCAGGCGTCTTCGATCAGGATCAACCCGTGCTTGTCGCAAACCTGCTGGATCCGATCGATCCAGGCCATGGAGCCGCACATGTGAACGACGATGACGGCCTTCGTTTTGGGCGTGATCTGGGTTTCGATGCAGTCCGGATCGAGGCAGAGGGTTCCGTCGATCTCGGAGAAGACCGGTATGGCTCCGATGTTCAGTACGGCTTCGATCGTTGCGATGAAGGTGAACGGCGGAACGATGACCTCGTCACCCGCACCGATGCCGCATGCGGCAAGCGCTGTATGCAGGGCCGCCGTTCCGCTGGCGCACAGATTGCAGTGAGCCGCGTCGATGCGACGGCATAGCTCGGCCTCGAACGTTCTGGCCTTCCAATGACCGTTTCGCATGGCATCGAAACCGTATCGGAACAGTACCCCCGTATCGAGGACATCCATCACTTCCTTGCGTTCTTCTTCACCGAACCATTCAAATCCGGGCATTGCTGTTTGCCTCCTGAAAGAATTGAACCCGTGTAACGGGTGACAGGTGACGAGTCACCCGGCATGTTCAACCATGCCCGGCCTTTGCCTTGGCTTTGACCTTTTTCGTCAGTACCGGTTTGCTCGGAGCCTTGACAGGCGCCTTGACCGGAAGGGGTTGGCCGGAGCCGAAGAATTCTCGGATCATCAGCCGGGCATATTGACCTGCCCGAGTACCTTTTTGGTGCTCATGCCCTACCATGACCGAAACGGCGATGGCTTTGCCGGTATGCCGATCGGCACCGAAACCGACGAACCAGTCGTAATGAACGTCGTGGGCGTCGTTGTCCATGGTGCCCGTCTTGCCGCCCATTTCGAGGCGGGCGAGCACCGGATCACACTGGTATCCCGCAAAGGATCGTCTGCCCGTTCCGCAGTCGATGGTTGCGCCCATCATGGTGCGCAGCAGGGATGCCGACTGAGGGGACAGCGCTTGGCTGACCGTTGCCGCCTGGTGGACATAGACACGGTTTCCGAAGCTGTCCCTCACCTGATCCACCAGGGAGGGGACCGGCATCCGCCCGCCGTTCAGGACGGCCGAAGCGATCATGGCCCCATGGACCGGGGACATAAGGGTGGTGCGGTTGTAGCCGCTTGCAATTTCGGCAAGGTGAAAGGATTCGGCCGAGATGCGACAGGGACTGGTTTCGAGCGGTAGATCGAAATCGATCCACCGGTTGAAACCGAAGGCCTGGGCATACTGATCGAGGGTGTTCTTGCCGAGGTGCAATGCCCCGATCTTTCCGAAAACGGGGTTGACCGACTGGGCGAATGCATCCCGAAGAGAAATCCGTTGAGCGGCTGCCCGCTCGGTGACCTGAGACTTGTAGAGGGTATGCTTGTTTCCCGAAAAGGGGATGGTTGAGGATGGCTCCAGATCGATTCGATCGAGGGCCGCTGCCGCAGTCACGATCTTGAACACGCTGGCTGCCGGATAGTCGCTCTGCGTGCAGGGATTGACCCCCGGCCGGAGCTTGTCGAATCCGGCCATGGCCAGAATCCGACCCGAAAAGGGGTCCATCACGACGATGCCGATATGGCGGGAGGTTTTCGTCATGAGGTGGTGAATCGCCGTTTGTTGAAGCCTCGGGTCAAGGCTCGTGTCGATCTGGTAGGTCTGGTTCAGGTAGGGGATTCGAAAATCCGTCTCCGTGCTGTTATAGATCGGCCGCTTCTGCAGCATGGTCCGAATGTCGTTTCGGCTGAAGGCTGCCGTTTTGGAAGGTGCGGGTTTCGTTTTTCGAACGGATTGGGCGGCATCGGCTCCTGGCGGAGGGAGCTTTCCGGTGTCGTCGTTCCATCCCAGATAGATGAGGGCTGCAGCCATGCAACAAAGCAATCCCATCATCATCCGCCTGCGCTTGCTCCGCCGTTTTTCGACATGATGTCTCATTGCTTCGAGATAACCGGCCCAATCTGAGGATCCGGTTTCGGAGCCGAAGGGGGAAGATGGATCGGTCATGATCGAAAGGCCTTTCCGTTAGCGGATGCCGGTTCCTGGAAGAACGGGTCTGTCGACGGTGAGAACGGAGGAGCCTGCATCGGATGAGGCCGCCAGCAGCATGCCCTGGGACTCGACGCCCATCAGTTTCGTCGGCTTGAGATTGACAACGACGACGATCTGTTTTCCGATGAGGGCTTCCGGTTCATAGCTCGATGCGATTCCTGCGACGATGGTGCGCTCTGCAGCATCGCCCAAAGAGACGGTCAATTTGAGCAATTTATTGGCCTTGGGGATGCGTTCGG
>Ga0101944_10004158_pt1 | contig 18461 bp, 18 predicted proteins | sample DewCreD2012metaG_FD_75245 | JGI IMG/M metagenome (GOLD analysis project Ga0101944, IMG submission 75245) | Hot spring sediment bacterial and archeal communities from British Columbia, Canada, to study Microbial Dark Matter (Phase II) - Dewar... ... | reverse complement strand
GCCGGCCACCACCATGTTCTGGGCCATGTAGGCGGCATCCTGGATACCAAAGAACAACAGGTCCAGATCGTTGGTGACCACTTCCCAGCCCCGCAATTTCATGAAACGTTCCAGTTTGTACAGATCAACGCAGATGGTGAACCACAGCGGGGCGCCGAAGGGGGCCTTCTTCTTGCGGCTCAAGAGCACCGAGTATAACTGCGAAGCGAATGGCGCCTGCTGACCGGCGCGTACGATGGTTTGAACCACCTCGTCGGGCGGCTGGTCTTTCTTGTACTTGCGCACCGAACGGTGATTCAACATGGTTTGGATGACAGGGTTGTCGATCATGGGTTTCTCCTGGGGAAGGTTTGTGCGACGGCAACGCCCTCAAGCAAGGGTTGAAGGAGGAGGCCGAAGCCTTTCCAGTAGTATAAACCAAAAAGCCTCGCGGCAATCGCCGCGAGGCGGAGGTAGGGAATGGAATGGGATTATTTGTCGCCCAGGCTGCGAAGATTTCCTGCCCCAGACGGATTGAAATCGATGCGCGGGCTGCCGTAATATTCGACCTCGCCCGCCCCGCTGATGCGGACGTCCAGGCTCTCGCGCGCCCAGACCGTAGCGCTGCCGGCGCCGCTGACGCGCACCTCGGCGGCCTGGCTCTCCAGGTCCTCGGCCTCATAACCGCCGAAGCCGCTCAACGTCACCGCCTGCCGGCCCGTCCGCCCGGAGGCCTCCACCCGGCCCGCGCCGCTCAACGTGTAGCTCAGTTGGTCGAAGTCGAGGTCGCGCAGGTCCAGGTTGCCGGCGCCGCTCAGGGTGACGTCCAGGCGCTCGCCGGTCAGGCCGGCGGCCTCGATGTTGCCGGCGCCGGAGTGGGCGATGCGGTTCAGCGTCTTGACGGTCAGAGTATAGCGGATGGCGCGGGTCGCGATGAGGTTGAACGGCCCCTCGTCGCGCAGGCCGATGGTCAACGCGCCGTCGCGGACCTCGGTCGTGATCAGGTCGAGCAGGTTGTCGTCGCCTTCGATGACGAGCGACTCGGTCTCGCCCGGCCGGATGGTCAGCTCGCCGACGCCCGCGAAGCGCACGGCGTCGAAGTCGCTGACCTCGCGGGTCTGCGTCACGATATTGCCGGAGCCGCGCACGCCGGGGCCGAAGGCGGCCGGCCCGAACCACCAGCGCTCGTCGCCGCGCGTCAGCCCGAGCTGCGGGGCGAAGACGACGGCGGCGACGCCGAGGCCGACGGTGACCAGCGCGATCAGGGCGCTGGCCAGCGGCCAGCGGCGGCCGACCAGGATGTCCAGGCCGAGGGCGATGAGCAGCAGCGGCCACAGGCGCAGCAGCGCGAACAGGTTGGCGCCGGAGATGATGTTGAAGTTGCCCAGCAGCCAGAGCACGCCGACGGCGATCAACACCAGGGGCCAGAAGATCGAACGGTAACGGGGACGAGAGTCAGACATGGGAGTCTCCCAAATGAGTGTCTACTGATGAGATTGAACCTGTTCCGGCGCCGGCGGCTCGGGCTCAGGGGCCGGGGGCGGAACCGTTGCCGGCGCCGACGGCATCGCCGCCGGCCCGCCCAGGCGCGGCAGCAGCCCGCTGCGCGTCGCCAGCAGGTACAGGCCCACGCCGATGAGCAGGACCGGGAACACCAGCTGGCTCGCGTCCCGGGCGCCGAAGAGGCCGGCCCCCAGCTCGAAGATCGAGCCGAAGATGACGAACAGCACGAAGCCGACCGCCGCCACGCGCAGGCCGGACTGGCGCCGCTCGGCCTCGCCCGTCCACCATCCCATGATGAACAGCCCCACGCCGACCGCGATGACGATGAACGTCCAGCCGTAGGCCCAGCTCTCCCAGCGGCCGGTCAGGGTCTGGAAGAAGAGCACCAGGCCGATCATGGTGATGATGCTGCCGGGGATGGCCAGCCCGCCGGCCGATTTGCCGCCGGCGACCATGCCGGCGAAGAACAGCGCGCCGAAGGCGAGCACCGCGAACGGCCACAGGTAACGCCAGGCGCTGAAGTTGAAGAACTGGCCGAGCAGGAACAGCACGCCCAGCCCGATCAGGACGACGCCGGCCAGCGCGCCCCCGGCGCGGGAACTACGGTTGGTCATGGTCCGCCTCCGTTTCAGGAGCGCCGGCCGCCGGCGCCTCCACCTTCTCGACCACGATCGTCAGGTTCGCGGCCAGCGCCGCGATCGCGCCGATAGCGGCCCAGACCGGCAGCAACACCGCGCCCACCACGCCCAGCGTCAGCGGGACTTCGATCAGGGTCTGGCCGGCCTCGTTCTTGATGATGATGCGCCGGACGTTCCCGGCGTGCAGGATCTCACGCAGCTTGGCCACGACGGCTTCGCCCGTGACCTGGAACTCCTCGGTGCGGCTCGTTTCGCTCATGTCAGGCCTCCTGGCAAGCTCAGGCCGCCGCCGGCGGGTTGGCATCCGGCGCGGCGGGCGCGGCCTCGCCGCGCGGCATGATCAGCCACAGCACCAGGTAGATCAGCACGCCGTGGCCGGCGCCCAGGGCCAGCAGCACGAAAATCAGGCGCACGACCGTCGGGTCGAGGCCCAGGAATTCGGCCAGGCCGCCGCACACGCCTGCGATCATCGTCTGCGCCTGGCTCCGGTAAAGTTTGCGGTTCATAATGTCTCCCTGGCCCAGGAACAAGGGGCCGTTCAGACAACATTACGCACTCCGGCAGGCCGGGTTGCGGACCGGTTGGCGTGCACCCTTAAACGGCGTTGGGGCGTATGGCGGTACGCCCCAACGGGAAGGTGACCGGCTTTGGCGGCGTGGACTTCGTGCGGCCCCGGTCAGGGCGTCACGATGGTGACCACCAGGGTGTAGTTCGATGTCCCGGACGCCACGGCGACCGTGATCAGGTAGTCCTGATTCGCGGGCAGCGTGCCGGTCCACTTGCGGCTCTCGTTCTCCAGCCGCTTGAGCGGCTGGCCGTCGGAGACGCCCTGCGCGGCGAAATTGGCCTTGTTGTCCGGCGAGATGACCTCGACCGTCATCTGCTGGCCTTTCAGGGCGCGCAGGACATAGGTCTTGCGGGCCGGGGCCGTGACCGTGCCCTGGACCGAGCCGGAGACCGCGCCGCGCGCGAACGCGATGCGCTCGGGGGCCGCCGTGGCGGTCGGGGTAGCGGTGGGCGTCGGGCCGCTGGTGGGCGTCTTGGTGGGCGTGGCGCTCGCCGAGGCCGGGATGCACAGCACCTGGCCGGCGTAGATCTTGTCCGCGTTCGCCAGGTTGTTGGCCCTGGCGATCCGGTCCCAGGTGAGGTTGTACTTGAGCCCGATCCGGTACAGGGTCTCGCCGCGCTGCACGGTGTGATAGGCGCGGCAGTCGGCGGCGGCGGCCGGCGCGGCTGAGAACGCGCTCAGGCCGATGAGCGGCAGCGCCAGCGCCAGGGCGACCAGCGCGTTTACGGCGCGGCGCAACGCCAGCGAGCGGGAAAACGTGTGCGCGACCATGACAAACCTCCAGTTTGATCCGCCCGGGATTCTTGGTGGCCGGGCCGCGCCGGCGGGCAGGCGGGCCGGGTTTTCTGTTCCTCATTGCCGTAGACGCCGGCCGCCGGCCCGCCGTTGCATCGGCGGCGCAAGTTCCGCCCTAAGAAATAAAAAGCCTCCGACTAAAGTCGGAGGCCGCAGCCGGCCGGGATCTTGGGCCGCAGATGGCGCGGATGGCTGCGCCTTCCGAATCGCCCGCGCCGGGCCATCACCCCTCCAGCGCCAGCGGCGTGCCCTCCAGCAGCTCCCGGACAATCACGTCCGCCTGGCGCCCGCGCAGCTCGGACTCAGGCCGCACGATCAGGCGATGGGCCAGCGTGGCCGGCGCCAGCGCCTTGAGATCGTCCGGCAGCACATGGTCGCGCCCGCGCACGGCCGCCAGCGCCTGGCCGGTCTTGAACAGCGCCAGGCTGGCGCGCGGGCTCGCGCCAAGGACCAGGTCCGGGTGCGCGCGGGTGGCGTTCACCAAACGGATCACGTAATCCTGGAGCGTCTCGTCGATGTGGACGTCCCACACCTGCCGCTGCAGCTCGAGCAGGGCCTGGCTATCCGCGACCGGCGTCAGGCGCGCGATGGGGTGTTCGCGGCGCAGGTTGAGCAGGATCTGCTTCTCGTCGGCGGGGGCGGGATAGCCGAGCGACAGGCGCATCAAAAAGCGGTCCAGCTGCGCCTCCGGCAGCGGGAAGGTGCCTTCGTACTCGATCGGGTTCTGCGTCGCCAAAACCAGGAACGGCCGCGGCAGCGCCCGGCTGACGCCGTCCACCGTCACCTGCTGCTCCTGCATGGCCTCCAGCAGCGCGCTCTGCGTGCGCGGCGTGGCGCGGTTGATCTCGTCCGCCAGCAGCACGTTGACAAAGACCGGGCCGGGCCGGAACTCGAACTGGGCCGTCTGCTGGTTATAGACCGAGACGCCGGTGACGTCGTTGGGCAGCAGGTCCGGCGTGCATTGCAGCCGCTTGAACTGCCCGCCGACGCTCACGGCCAGGGCGCGCGCCAGCATGGTCTTGCCGACGCCGGGCACGTCCTCCAGCAGCACATGGCCCTCGCACAGCAGCGCCACCATCAGCAATTCGATGACGTCGCGCTTGCCGACGATGACGCGTTCCACGTTCTCGATCACGCGCGCCGCCAGGTCCTGGGCAGGGTGCATGGGGCCTCAGGGACGCCGCCCGAACAGGGTCTCCAGCCCGTGCGGCAGGTCGTCCCGCCAGGCTGTGTAGTTGTGGCCGGCGTTGATTTCGCGGTAGGTCACGCCGGCGGCCTTGGGCTCCACCAGCGCGCGCAGCCGGCGGTTGGCGTCGAGCAGCCACTCGTAGCGGCCGACGTCCATCCACAGCCGGATCGGCAGGCGCGGCTCGTAGCGGATCAGGTCCCAGACGACGAACGGGTGGCCTTCGATGACGAACGCCCCGGACTGGCTGAGCACACGGCCAAAGAGGTGCGGCACGCGCAGGCCCGTATAGAGGGCCATCAGACCGCCGAGCGACGCGCCCAGCACGCCGTGGACGCCGGGCTGCTCGGCGGCGTCGATCAGGTTGAGGCGCGCCCGGGCGGCCGGCAGCACGACATAGAGCAGGAAGGCCAGGGTCGCCTCGCTGCAGGCGTACTCGATCAGGCGCGCGCGGCTGTTCTCGATCAGCGCCAGGGCCACCGGCTGTATGCGGCCCTGCGCGATCAGGTTGTCCACCAGCACAGGCAGGCGGGCCCGGCGCAGGTAGTCCTGGCCGTCGAAGACCACCAGCAGCGGGCACGGGTCCGGCGTGGGCGGCTGGTAGAAATGGACCGTGCGCCGTCCGCCAGCCTGGAGCCGGCCGGCGGGCAGCACGGCGCGCGTTAGCGCGCCCGCCGGCACACCGCGCGCGCGCCGAACCAGGGGCGTCGGCGCCGCCCCCGGCATATAGAAGAAGTGGTTGAGCTCGCCCAGGCCGTTGCCTGTGACGCGCGGGTTGAGCGGGTCCGGCACGCGGCGGCCGTCGCGCAGCCAGGCGTATTCGATGTAGGCGTCGGGCGGCAGTTCCAGAGTGTGCGCCCACAAGCTGGGGCCGATCCGGCGCGGCGCCACCGGCGCCTGGCCCTCGCGCCCCCAATGGATGAAATCGCCGATCAGGCCTGGCGCCGTCCGGCCGCGCCACAGCAGCGTGGCCCGTCCGCCCTCGATGACGGGCGCGCCCTCGGCCCGCGCACGGCGCAACAGGGCCTCGGCCCGCGTCTCACGCGTCGTCCTGGTCATACCTCCCTCAGCGCACCGGCTGGAGCTGCCACAGGTAGATCCCGTACGCCGGCACCTCCGGCAACGGCTGGAAGTCCGCGAAGCCGCCGGACGGGCTGGCCTCCAGCAGCGCGGCCGGCGCGCCGCCGTACAGCGGCGCCAGTTGCTGCGCGCCGACCAGCGGCCCAGCGGCCAGGTCCAGCGTGTAATCCTCCACCGGCGCCTGGCCCAGGTTGATCAGCACCAGCACGGCCTCGGACCGGCTGGCGCGCACCAGGGCGTACAGGCCGGGCCGGCTGGCCTCGACGAGATAGGTCTCGCCGACGCGCAGCGCGGCGTGCGTACTGCGGAGCCGGATCAGGTCCCGGTAGAGCGACAGGAGCGAGGCCGGGTCCGCGGTCTGGGCCGCCACGTTCTTCTCGGCGTAGTCGGCGTTGACGCGCTCCCAGGGCGCGGCGGCGGACGTGAAACCGGCGTTGGCCTCGGCCGACCATTGCATCGGCGCGCGGATCAGCTCGTCCGGCTTCTCGCCCAGCATCCCGATTTCCTCGCCGTAATACAGGAAGGGCGCGCCCGGCGCGGTCAGCAGCATGGCCGCCGCGCTCCGGGCCTGGTCCACGTTCCCGCGCAACACCGACATGACCCGGTTCTGGTCGTGGTTGGCCAGGAACGGCGCGAACTGGCCGGGCCGAAAGACGCCCAGGTCCTGCTCGAGCGTGAGCAGGGCCTGCGCCGCGCGGCCCGAGCGCGCGCTCTGCAGGAAACCGTAGGCCAGATCGAAGCTGAAGGCCAGGTCCAGCCCGTCGCCCTGGACGTAGTCGTCCACGCGCAGGCTGCTGTCCCAGACTTCGCCGATCATCAGCGCCTGGGGGTTCACGCCTTTGTAGAACGGCCGGAACTCGCGCAGCCACGCGAACGTGGCGTCGACGTGCTCCACGGTCGTGCCGTCTTCATAGAGATGCTTGATGGCGTCGATGCGGAAGCCGTCCACGCCGACGTCTTCCAGCCAGAAGCGGGCCACATCCCGCATCTGCTCGGTGACGGCCGGGTTGGCGTAGTTCAGGTCCGGCATCTCGCTCCAGAAACGGCCATAGTAGAACTCGCCGGTCCCCTTGCGGTGCCAGCCCTGCGAGGTCGGCGGGTCGGCCGACCAGACGTACCAGTCGCGGTATTCGGAGGCCGGGTCCTGGGCGGCCTGGAACCACGGGTGCCGGGAGGAGGTATGGTTCGGCACCCAGTCAATGAGCACGCGGATGCCGCGCCGGTGGGCTTCGTCGAGCAGGCGGCGGAAGTCGTCCAGCGTGCCGTATTGCGGGTTGACGGCGTAGTAATCCAGCACGTCGTAGCCGTGGTAGGACGGCGACGGGTGGATGGGCATCAGCCACAGGCCGGTCACGCCCAGGTCGGCCGTGGTGGTCGGGTCGCCGTCGTTGAGGTAGTCCAGGCGGCTGATCAGGCCGTTGAAGTCGCCGATGCCGTCGCCGTCCGAGTCCTGGAAGCTGCGGACGAAGATTTCGTAGAAGACCGTATCGTTCCACCACGGCAGGCCGTCGGTGCCGGCCGGAAGTCCGGCGCCGAGTGGTTGCACGGGGACGGCCACCGCCGGCGCGCGCGTGGGCGCGGGCGCCGCGGTGGGCGGCGCAGCGGGGCGGGTCGCCGACGCAATCGGGTCCGGGCTGTTCGGCGGCGGCGTGGCCGCCGGCCCGCAGGCGGCCAGCAGCAGCGCGGCGGCCAGGCCCATATTCCTGAGCGCAGACCTGAGATTAATCACCGACCCTCTCCTGGAGGCGAGTCCCTGACGATTTCCGTTGGCCCACGCCGTAAGCGGCTCGCCGGGGCCCGGTCGGACGATCGTCGGGCGTGAACTCAACCGGAAACCGTCCCGAGCGAAGCGCGCCGCGGCCGGGACAGACACAATCAGACAAGGCGGCTTGCGCCGCCTTGCTGTCCGCAATCACGTTGACGGCGCGGAGACGCCGGCGCGGTCCGCCATCCGTTCTAATCCGTTTGTCCGTCCACCAGCCTGGCCGTTGTTCACTCCTTCACGCCGCCGGACGTCAGGCCGCCGACAATCTGGCGTTGCAGGGCCATATAGATGACGGCCACCGGCAGCGCCACGATGATGGCCATCGCGCTGAAGCGGTTCCAGGGGATGTTCTGCGCGTACTGGCCGGTCATATTGTAGAGCGTCATCGAGAGCGTGTAATCCTGGGGCTTGCTCAGGAACAGCCAGGCCATGGCGAACTCCTGCCAGTGGCCCATAAAGCCCAGGAAGAAGGTGACGGCCAGCTGCGGCATGGCCAGCGGCAGCACGATCTGGAAGAAGACGCGGTTGGCGTCGGCGCCGTCGATCTTGGCCGCCTCTTCCAGCTCCTTGGGGATGGTGTCCAGGTAGCCTTTCAGGTTCCAGACCGCGAAGGGCAACGCGCCGGCCGTCATGGCGATGCCGACGCCCAGGAGCGAATCGCGCAGGTTGAAGAGCAGCTTGCCGGAGCCGGCCGCGCACTGCAGGAAGCCCAGGCCGGCGTCGCCGCAGTCGAAGATGCGGACGCTGTTCATCAGCAGGTAGAGCGGCGTCGCCAGGCCGACGCCCGGCATCAGCAACGGCACGAAGACCAGGATCATCAGGAACTGGCGCCCGGCAAACTTGAAGCGCGAGAAGGCGTAGGCGGCGGAGACGGCGATCAGCAGCGAGACCGCGCCGACGCCGAACGACAGCACGGTGCTGTTGCGCAGCAGCTCGATAAACGTGACCGGGTTGGCCGTCGGGCGCTCCAGCACCTGCTGGAAAGCGACCAGCGAGAACTCGGTCGGGATGAGCTGCAGGGTGGACGGGCGCGTGGTCTGCGAGCTGAAGGCCAGGGTCACCACGTACATGATCGGGAACATCACCTCGGCCAGGATGACCAGGCAGAGCAGCTGCAGCAGGAGCTGGCGCCAGAGCGGCAGGGCGCGCCCGCCCTTCTCGTTGGAGGTGTTGAGGTTGAGCAGCCGGACGAGCGGGTTGGAGGACTGGGAAGGTTGGGTTGCGGCCGCCATGTTACGCCTCCGTGTAGCTCTCGGTCGCGCGCGTGATGCGGTTGGTGATCAGGAAGATCGTCGTGGAGACGAAGAACACGATCACGGCGAAGGCCGCCGCCGCCCCGAACAGGCGCAGGTTGCGCACCAGGTCATAGGCGAAGGTCACCAGGATCTCGGTGGAGCGCGCCGGGCCGCCGCCGGTCATGAAGTAGACGAAATTGAACAGGTTGAACGAGAGCGTGAAGCCGTAGACGGCGGCCGGGATCATGGCCGGGCGCAGCATCGGCACGGTGATGTTGAAGAACTGCTGCGCGCCGGAGGCGCCGTCGATGGAGGCGGCCTCGTACAGGTCCTTGGGGATGCTCTGCAGCGCGCCGGTCGCCACCAGGGTCATAAACGGCCAGCCCAGCCAGAAGTTGGCGATCATCATGGCATAGTAGGCCAGCGGCAGCGGCACGCCCGGCAGCAGGAACGGGATGGGCGGGTCGAACTCGGCCAGCCAGCGGATACGCACCGGGTCGGTCGAGCCCAGGAACGCGGCGACCGAGGTCAGGAACTGGTTCATGGCCCCGTACTGCTCGTCGAAGATATTGCGCCAGACGGTGGCGACGACGAGCGGCGGCACGACCACGGGCAGGATATACAGGGCGCGGTAGATACCCTTGCCCCACAGGCCCTGGGTGTTGAGCAGCACGGCGATCAGCACGCCGGCCGGCACGTGGACCAGGACGTTGGTGATCGCCCACCACAGGTTATAGACCAGCACCCGGAAGAACTCGAAGTTCTGGACCGGCAGCCCGCCGGTGATGATCTTGACGTAGTTGTCCAGGCCGATCCACTGCAGGTCCGGCGAGGCCAGGCCCCGGAGCAGGTGCTTGGTTTCGAAATTCGTAAACGAGATGATGACCTGGTAGATCAGGGGATAGAACGTGATCACGGCCATGACGGCGAAGGCCGGCACCAGATACAGATAGGCCAGGTTATTCTGGTTGGCGGCGCTCTGCGCCTTCTTGGCTCTGGCGACAGACAGGGTAGCCATACGCGTTTCACCTCTCCGAGTGGTTCAAGGGCCGGCCACCAAAGGACAGGAGCGAGCGGCTGAGGCCGGCTCGCTCCTGTTGCACAGCTCCTAGCTCATAGGCTCAACCGGGACGCGGTCTGGCCGGTTCGGCGAACCTTACGGCTTGTTGGCGTTCTCGGTCGCCGTCTTCACGAAGTCGGCCGGGGCGACGCCCTTCTCGAAGATCTCGCTGTCGCCGCAGAAGTTGGCCCAGTACTTGCCCATCTGCGGGACCTGCGGGCGGACGTAGGCCGTCTCGAAGGCCGTGACGAAGCCCTGGATGAGCGGGTCGGTCACCGTGACGTCCGTGCGCGCCGGGACGTGGCCGGCTTCGTTCATCATGAGCGTTTGCGCGTCGGCGTTGGTCAGGTACAGAGCCAGCTCGATGGCCGCTTCCTGGTTGGGGCTGTTCGGGTTGATGTAGTACCCGTCCACGCCCAGCAGCGGGTTGGCCGGGCCGCCGGGGCCCTCGGGCAGCGGGACCACGCCCAGGTTGTCGCCCAGGGCGGTCTTGTAGTCGCCCAGCGCCCAGTTGCCGTTGGTGGTCATGGCGACCTTGCCCTCGCGGAACGGAGCGGCGGCGTCGCCGTCGGTCTTGGGCAGGCCCTTCTCGACCATGATCTGGTACAGTTCATTCAGGTAGGCGAAGGCGTCGGCGACGCCGCCCTGGTCGGCCACGAAGTTCCACTGGTCGTCGAAGATCCGGCCGCCGAAGGCGCCGTAGAAGCCCCAGTGGTGGTAGCAGCCGATGCTGACGCTGGCGGGCGTGTCGCTCTCCAGCAGGGCCTTCAGCTCGTCGGTGGTGGCCGGCGGCGTGGGCAGCATAGACTTGTTGTAGTACAGGGCCACCGCCTTGAGAGACTCCGGCACGCCGTAGATGCGGCCGTCCAGGCTCATGCCGTCAACCGACAGCGGCGTGTAGTCGCCGAGCTTGCCGGCCACCAGGTCGGTGATGTCGGCGATCAGGCCGGCGCGGGCGTCATCGCCCAGCGAGTCGTTCGGGGCGATGAACATATCGGGGCCGCCGCCGGCGGCGACGTCGGTGCGGTACTTGTTGAAGATGTCGTTGAACGGGATCTGCAGGACGTTGATCTTGAGGTGCGGCAGATCGGCCTGCGCCTGCTCGACCAGCTTGGTCATCGCCGTCTCTTCGGCGGAGCCGGTGCCGTAGGCGTGCCAGAAGGTCACTTCCACCGGCTCGGCTGCCGGGGCCGCGGTCGGCTCGGGGGCCTTGGTCGGCTCGGGGGCCGCCGTGTCCGCCGCCGGAGCGGTGGTGGGCGCCGGGGCGCTGGTGGGGGCCTGGGTGGCCGCGGGACCGCAGGCCGCCAGGACGAGTGCGACGATGGCGAACACGCTCATCGCCGTCCATAGCTTCTTCGTCATTGTTCGTTCTCCTCCAATATGGTCGTAAACACGAAACGGTCAGGTCGGGATGGAGTCTACGGGTTGTCTGGCTGGGCGACCACCTCCTTTCATGACTCGAGATCGTGTGCGCGCCGGCCGGTGCCGGAGCAGGCTCTGAAAGGCGCTGTCCAGCGCCTGGGACACCGCCCCAAGGACCGTCGCATAGCGGCCGAGGGCCGCCCGCTCGATGCGCGTCGCCTGGAGCGACGCCCGCAGACTGCGGTGCGCGACGGCCTCGCGGATAGGATTCAGCAAGATGTCGCCGGCCTCCGCCACCCGCCCGCCGATCAGGACCAGGCCGGGGTTGAGCAGGTTGATCAGGCTGGCCAGCGCGCTGCCGATGTGCCGGCCGGCGTCGTTGAGCAGCTGCTGGCTGACCGCGTCGCCGGCCTGCGCCGCCAGGGCGACATCCCGCGCGGTCAACTCAGGGCCGGCGCTGTGCTCCGCCAGGCTGGTGCGCTGCCCGGCCAGGATGGCCAGCCGCGCCCGCTGGGCGATGGCCCGGCCGCCGGCCATGGCCTCCAGGCAACCGTAGTTGCCGCACTTGCACGGCGGGCCGTCCTGGCTGATGGTGACGTGCCCGATCTCGCCGGCCGTGCCGACGACGCCGTGATACAGGCGGCCATCCAGCAGCAGGCCGCAACCGATCCCGGTGCCGATCTTGATGAAGGCCAGGTTGGCCTCGCCGCGTCCGGCGCCAAACGCCCACTCGCCCAGGGCGCCCAGGTCGGCGTCATTGTCCACCAGCGCCGGCCGCGCCCAGCGCGCTTGAAAGAATTCGCGGATGGGATACCCATCCCAGCCGGGCATCAACGGGGGCGAAGAGACCATCCCCCTGGCAGCAATCACGGGTCCGGGCACGCCGACCCCGATCGCCAGGAGTCGCTCGCGGGCGGCCGCTTCCCGCCCCAGGACGGCCTCCACCTCCTGCCCGATCCGCGGCAGGCAGGCGTCCGGCCCGTGGGCAATATCGAATGAGACTTCGGCTTCGTAAAGGATTTTACCGCAAAGATCGGCCAGCACCACCAGAACATGCGAGGCGCCGATGTCGATCCCGACGACGCGCCCGGCCTCCGGGTTGATCCGCAGCACGATCGGGCGGCGGCCGCCCCGTGAAACTCCCGAGCCCCGCTCCACCACCAGGCCGGACGCGATCAGGGTGTCGACGATCGTCGAAACCGTCGCCCGGCTGACCCCGAGCGCCTGCGCAATCTCCACCCGCGAGACGCCGTCCGACGCCTGGCGAATAAGACCCAGGACGCTATCTTTGTTAGGTTGATTTACAATTAGGCGATGGTCTTCAGCCACGATCGGGTCATTTTCGGGCCTCAAGCCGGCCCAAACTGGCGATCATCCGTCGTTCAGCCGCCGATCATCCTATACAGTCTCCGGCCTTTTGTCAATACACAAAACAAAGTTTCGCTTAAAATATTGCGGGCTTGATTGACGCGCTTATGAAAGCGTGCAATAATTCCTTGCGTTATCCAATTTCATCGACCCCTCGCTATCCTTAGAAAGGAGGAGGTGGTGTCCCATATGAGTACGAGTTTTAGTCTCAGCGCCGGGGCGCCCCTCCGCAATTCATAGGAACGCCCCGGCGCTAACAAAAGGCCGTCCCTGACCGGGGCGGCCTTTTGTCGTGTATAAGGTTGAGCGAGACGCGCCAGGTATGCGCGTAGCGGCGGCCCGGCGGGTCGTCGCTACGCCCGGCGTTTCACAGCCAGCAGCGACAGGAATTCAAACGCCAGGTTGGCGGCCAGGATGGCCGTGATGCCGCCGTGGTCGAACGGCGGGCTGACCTCCACCAGGTCGAACCCCACCAGATCCAGGCCGCGCAGGCCGCGCACCAGCCGCTGCAATTCGTAACTCGTGAAGCCGCCGATCTCCGGCGTGCCCGTCCCGGGCGCGAAGGCCGGGTCGGCGGCGTCGATGTCCAGGGTCACGTACACCGGCCCGCGGGCGACCGCGTGGATCGCGCGCACGACGGCCGGCAGGCCCATCTCGGCCGCTTCGTCCATCGTGATCACGCGCAGGCCGAGGTCCCGCGCCGCCTGCCAGTCGGCGGGGCCGCTGGTGGAGCCGCGCAGCCCCACCTGGATACAGCGCCCCGGGTCGATCAATTTCTCCTCCAGCGCGCGCCGGAACGGCGTGCCGTGGCTATAGGGCCGCCCGCCGAACTCGCTCTCCCACGTGTCCGGGTGCGAGTCGAAATGCACCAGCCCCAGCGGCCCGAACTTGCGGGCGTGGGCGCGCAGCAGCGGCAGGCTGACGGAGTGATCGCCGCCCAGCGCCAGCACGGTCGCCCCGGCCTCCAAAAGGGCGCCCACCTCGGCTTCGATGTTCTGCATCGTGTCCACGATGGACGGCGGGATCACGTCCACGTCGCCGTAGTCCACGACGTTCAGCACATCCAGCGGGCGGACGGCGAACGGGTTGTGATAGCCCCACAGCAGGAGCGAGGCCTCCCGGATCTGGCGCGGCCCGAAGCGCGCGCCGCTGCGGTGGGAGGTGCCGCCGTCGAACGGCACGCCGACGACGGCCACGTCGACGCCGGTCAGGTCGCGCGTGGCCGGGCGGCGCATGAACGTGGTGATGCCGGCGAAGGGCTGCAGGTCGGCGCCATAAGCAGAACCGGTCATTCAGTAGACCTCCAGGCCGTGCGCGTCCAGGAGCGCGGCGTCGGCCAGCACCTGGGCGGTCGGGCCGTCGGCCACCACCCGCCCCTGGTCCATCACCACCGTGCGCGGGAAGACCTCGCCCACCAGGCGCAGATCATGGGTGGAGACGAGCATGGTCTGCGGCAGGTCGCGCAGCAACTGGATCAGGCCGCGCCGCGCGCGCGGGTCCAGGCCGGCCGACGGCTCGTCCAGCACCAGGATGTCCGGGTCCATCGACAGCACGGTGGCGATGGCGATGCGCTTCTTCTCGCCCACGCTCAGGTGATGCGAGACCCGCTGGGCGTACGCGCTCATGCCGACCGCGGCCAGGGCGCGCTCGACGCGCTCGCGCACCTCCGCCTCCGGCAGCCCCATGTGCAGCGGCCCAAACGCCACGTCCTCGAAGACCGTGGGCGAGAACAGCTGGTCGTCGGGGTCCTGAAACACCAGGCCAACGGCGGCGCGCACTTTGCCGAGCGTCTCCCGGCGGATGGGCAGGCCGCACACGATCACCTCGCCTGCGCCGGCCTGCAGGATGCCGTTCAGGTGCAGCATCAGCGTGCTCTTGCCGGCGCCGTTCGGCCCCACCAGCGCCACCTTCTCGCCCGGCGCGACGCTCAGCGCGACGCCGCGCAGGGCGGCGTGCCCGTCCGGGTAGTTGAACTGCAGGTCGCGAACTTCAATGGTATGGTGCATGCCGTCACGCAAACACGAACCCGATCAGGGCCGTCATCGCCAGGAAGGTCACCCAGCCGGCCAGCGCGTACCGATCCGTATCCGTCATCACCGGCGACGCCAGGGTCTTCAACTCCCCCTGGAAGCCGCGCGCCAGCATCGCGTTGTAGATGCGCTCGCTGCGCTCGAAGGCGCGCAGCGCCAGGTTGCCGACCATGCCGCCGGCCACCTGGCCGCGCCAGACCAGGCCCCCGCCGCTGCGACGCGGGTCGGCGCCTTCGGCCGAGCGGGCCGCCCGGGCGCGCTGCAGGCGCAGCGACTCGTCGGCCAACACGAACAGGTAGCGGTACATGAACGAGATAATGCTCACCAGCGGGCGCGGCACGCGCAGCTCACGCAGGGCCCAGAGCAGGTCCGGGAAAGCCGTGGTGACGGCCATCAGGATGGCCGCCTGGACGGAGACCCAGGATTTGACCATGACGCTGACGAAGCGCAGCGCGCCCTCGACGCTCACCGTCAGCCCCGCAATCTGCGTCAGCGGCTCGCCGCGCACCGTGAACGGCAGGGTGATGGCCGCCAGCGCGAACGGCAAAGCCACGAACGAGCGCCGCAGCGCGTAGGTCACGCCCAGGCGCGAGCCCCAGGCCGCCGCCAGGGTGGCCCCGAACAGCAGCGCGTAGGACAGCCAGGCGCCGGGCGGCAGGATCGTGGCGACAAAAATGAACAGGAGGGTGGCCAGGACCTTGACCCGCGGGTCGAGCGTATGCAGGCGGCTCGACCCGCGGCGATAATGGTCCGCCAGGTCAATGTGCATCATGCCGGGTCGGGACTATGGGGAGACGCGGCCGGTCGTGTTTCCGCGACCGGCTGCGTCTCCACGGTTACGACGTTTCCGCCTTGCGGCCCTGGACCCGCGCAATCAGGAAGGTCGCGCCGAAGACGATCAGGGTGCCCAGGACGACGGCCAGGATGCCGGAAATGAGCGGGTCGCTGATGAAGGGCAGCGTGTAGTCCGGGAAGAGATTGTAGACCGGATCGAGCGCCCGCTCCAGGAAGCCGGTGTCCTCGGCCACGCGCTCCAGACCGTCCGGGTCCGGGCTGGCGGCGAAGGAGAAGGCCGCCACCACCAGCGCGATCGCCAGACCCACGCCGACCCAGCCGGCGCTGGCCTTACCGGGCGCCGCCTCGCCAATGCCCAGCAGGTCGCGGCGCGTGGCGTAAATGAAGGCCAGGGCGCCGACGGTGATGATGGCCTCGCCCAGGCCGATCAGAGCATGGACTCCCGCCATCGCCGGCAGCGCAATCCCCAGCGGCGACGTGCCGGAGACCGCCAGCTGGATGGCCGTCGCGATCGCGCCGACCATCACCGAGAGCCAGGCCCCGACAGCGCCCGCCGCCAGCAGGCTGTTGCGCCCCTCCCCCAGCAGCCGGCGCATGAGCGCGTAAACGAAATAGCCGGTGAAGGCTGTCAGCACACCCATGTTCAGGATGTTCCAGCCCATCACCAGCAGCCCGCCGTCCTGGAAGATCAGGGCCTGAATGGCGATCACGCTGGTCATGATCAGCACGGCCGCCCACGGGCCCATGATGATGGCCGCCAGCGCGCCGCCCAGCAGATGGCCCGACGTGCCGCCCGCCACCGGGAAGTTGATGGCCTGGGCGGCGAAGATGAAGGCGGCCAGCACGCCCATCAACGGGATCTGTTTGTCGCCGAGCTGGCCGCGCGTCTGGCGCAGGGCGTACGCCACCGCCGCCACCAGCAACACCCAGCCGACGATGGACACGGGCGTCGAGAGGAAGCCGTCGGGGATGTGGAGTTGAACAGGCTTGAACAGCATGGGACCTCCTGGAAAACGGGTGATCAGGTGAAAGCGAATGGCGAGCCGATCCTTCTCTCAACCCCGGGCGGCGCGGCGTCCGCCGGCCTGGCGGCAGTGCGGGCACAGGCCGGACAGGGTCAGGTGGTCCATGTCCACGCTGAAGCCCTGTTTGCGCCCGACCTCGGCAAAGAAGGCCTTAACCAGGTCACCGTGAAGTTGTATCACGGCGCCGCAACTGCGGCAGACCAGATGATGATGGGGCTCCGCGCCGGCAATTTCGTAAACGGTCTGACGGCCGATGTGAGCCGCCACCACCAGACGCATCTCGCACAGGAAATCCAGGTTGCGGTAGACGGTGGCGCGGTTAACGGCCGGCGATTTGGCCTGCACCCGGCTGTAAATCGAGTCCGGGGTGACGTGCCCGCCCAGCTCACAGATCGCATCCAGGATCATCTGGCGCTGCGGCGTCAACCGAAAGCCCTGCGCCCGGATGCGCTCGGCATAGTCGGAGGTCGTATGCGTCATAGCATTATATTGCTTTTGCGAAGATTTGCAGAAATAATTGTACCTCAAAACGGCCTGGAGCCTGGACCTTCGAGGAGCCGTAACGTTACAGGCCGGGCGGGGACTCTACGGATCGGGGTCGCAGTCCGGCGTCGGAGGCGAAGCCGGGGTGCACAACGTGCCCGGCTGGACCTGCACCACCTCGAACGCGCTGCCGGGCACGGTCTTGATCTGGTTGAGGTCGTCATTATCCCAGCGCGCGTCGGCGGCGCCGGTGATATACCAGGTGGAGCCGTTGTCGGCCACGATCAGGCCGTAGCGCTGCATGGCCTCCAGGATCACGCGCGACTGCCCGCTGAACGCGCTCAGATCGTAGCCGGCCTTCAGGCGCAGGCGCAGGCCCATCGGCGGCGCGTTGGGATTGCGATTGCTGGAGGCCCAGTGGCGGGCCGGCTTGACGTAGGCCTGCTGGGAGGACTGGACCGTGACGCGCAGCGCGTGGCGGATGGCGCCCGCGGCCACCTCGTCGTAGCGGACCAGGCCGGGCAGGATCGGCAGGCCGGCGGCGTCGGCCGAGGTCCAGCCGGCCGGGCGCAGGGCGTTGGAGTTCAGATCAAAGATCGCGCCGGAGTCGGCTTCCCAGAAACCGGACTGCGGGAAGGCGCGATACAACTCATACAGCCGGCACTCCCCGGAACGCACCGCCAGCACATGCCGGTCGCTGCCGCCTTCAATGGGGGCGTTCAACGGGATGGGGTAAGGGCCGGGATCGCTCTGATCGCCGTAGGCCGTAAAATTGACCGGGACCCCCGGCTCGCCGGCCGGGACGACGATATACGGGATGCCGTACAGCTCGCCGGTGCCCTCATCCGAGCCGAAGTCCGGGTGCAGGTAGGTGCGCGACTGGAGGAGATAACTGATGTAATGATTCGAGTTTGGATCGACCGGGTCCTGAGAGACATCGCGGTTCCAGGCGCTGTCGGCCGGGAAGACCGCGCAGCCGCCGATGACGGGGGCGCCGGTATTCTGCATGATCACCGGCAGGTAAATGAGCGGCCCGGCCGCGCTGACCCCAAGCGTGAAGCCCACCAGCAGGAGGAGCAGGAGCGCATAACTAAACCGGCGCATGAGGGACTCCTTTAGAACCTGTCTCTAAACCTCAGCAGAGGCGTCGCCGACGGCACTGCCGTCGGCTATCGGGCGGGTTTAGAGATAAGCTCTTAGTTTTATGAGGACACATGCTTTTGCCGCGGATTACGCCGCTTAGCGCGGATTGCAACGATGTTTATCCGCGCAATCCGTGAAAGCCGCGGCCACAACCAGGCCGCAGTGTAACCTCCGTCGCCGCCCGGTACAATTACGCCATGTCTTCAGCACCTCACACCTGGCGGCTCGACGCGCACGGCCTGCACCCCGTCATCTTGGAGCCGCCCCCGCCCACCCTGGACGCCGTCTCCGCGCGCCTGCCCGGCGGCGTCTATACCACCTTCCGGACTTACGCGAACCGGACGCGCGTGGTCGGCCTGAACGCGCACCTGGACCGTCTGGAGGATTCGGCGGCCCGGCTCGGCCACGCCCCGCGCCTGGACCGCCCCGCCCTGCGCGCCGCGCTG
>Ga0101944_10004156_pt1 | contig 18470 bp, 30 predicted proteins | sample DewCreD2012metaG_FD_75245 | JGI IMG/M metagenome (GOLD analysis project Ga0101944, IMG submission 75245) | Hot spring sediment bacterial and archeal communities from British Columbia, Canada, to study Microbial Dark Matter (Phase II) - Dewar... ... | reverse complement strand
TCGATGTTCCACCGCGCGCCCGGATCGATCGGCGCTTCGAGCTATCCCTCGCGGGTGTTCCCGGGCATGAAGGCCGCGGGCCACATGGGGCACCAGCGGGTGACGGTGCGCAACCTGGAAGTGATCGATGTCGACACCGAGGACAACGTGCTGATGGTGAAGGGCGCCGTACCCGGGCCGAACGGCGGCTACGTGGTGGTGCGGCGGGCCAGGAGGTAGGCGATGCCGAGTGTCGATGTGGTGGATTTGAACAACGAGAAGGTCGGCGAGATCGAGCTGGCCGAGCAGGTCTTCGGTGCCGAGGTGAACGAGGCGCTGCTGTACGAAGCGGTGCGGAACCACATGGCCTCGCTGCGGCGCGGCACGGCCAAGACCAAGAGCCGCTGGGAGGTGTCGGGATCGGGCAAGAAGCTGTGGCGGCAGAAGGGCACGGGGCGCGCGCGCATGGGCTCGATCCGCTCGCCGCTGTGGCGCCATGGCGCGACGGTGCACGGGCCGAAGCCGCGCGACTACAGCTACCGGCTGCCGCGCAAGATGCTGCTGGGAGCGCTGCGCTCGGCGCTCTCGGCCAAGCTGCGGGACGGGGAGCTGAAGGTGGTTTCGGGCTTCGCGCTTCCGGATCACAAGACGCGGACGGTGGCGGGGGTGCTGCGCAAACTGGACAGTGAGGCGCGCAGCATTCTGCTGGTGGACAACGAGGAGAACCGCAACCTGGAGCTCGGTTCGCGGAACCTGCCCGGGGTGACGCTGCGCCCCAGCCGCGAGGTGAACGTGTACGAGCTGCTCGGGCACCAGCGGGTGCTGATGACCGAGGCGGCGGCCAAGAAGCTCTCGGAGGCGTTGTCGCAATGAACATCTACGACGTGATCCGGCGGCCCATCGTAACCGAGAAGGGCGTGACGAAGAAGGACGCGGAACGGACGCTGTGTTTCGAGGTCGATCCGGGGGCCAACAAGACCGAGATCCGGAAAGCGGTGGAGGCCGTGTTCAAGGTGAAGGTGGCGGAGATCCGCACGGTCAACAACGCGGGCAAGCTGCGGCGCCGCGGCCGCTTCACGGGCTACGCTTCGGACTGGAAGAAGGCTTACGTGAAGCTGAAAGAGGGGCAGAAGATGCCCGAGTACGCGGAGCTATAGAGGATTCACCATGGCGATCAAGAAGTACCGTCCAACGACTCCGAGCCTGCGCTTCACCAGCGTGGTGTCGCGCGAGGACATCACCAAAGACAAGCCGGAGAAGTCGCTGGTGGTGGGCAAGAAACGCACCGGCGGGCGGAACAGCGCGGGCCGCGTGACGTCGCGGTTCATCGGCGGCGGCGCCAAGCAGGCCTACCGGATGGTGGACTTCAAGCGCGACAAGACGGGCGTTCCGGCGCGGGTGGCGGCGATCGAATACGATCCCAACCGTTCGGCGCGCATCGCGCTGCTGAATTACGCCGACGGAGAGAAACGCTACATTCTGGCGCCGGCGGGCCTGGAAGTGGGCCGCACGGTGGTCTCCGGTCCGGAGGCGGACATTCTGGTGGGCAACGCGCTGCCGCTCAAGAACATTCCGGCGGGCACGACGGTGCACAACATTGAGCTGCGGCCGGGCAAGGGCGGGCAGATGGCGCGTTCGGCGGGCGCCTCGGCGCAACTGGTTTCGCGCGAGGGCGCGCTGGCGCTTTTGAAGCTGCCCTCGGGCGAGGTGCGGCGGGTGGAATCGCGCTGCATGGCCACCATCGGGCAGGTGGGGAATCTGGACCACGAGAACGTTTCGCACGGCAAGGCGGGCCGCACCCGCTGGCTGGGCAAGCGGCCGCATAACCGGGGCGTCTCGATGAACCCGATCGACCACCCGCACGGGGGCGGCGAGGGCAAGACCTCGGGAGGGCGGCATCCGGTAACGCCGTGGGGGCAGCCGACGCGCGGCTACAAGACGCGCAACAACAAGCGGACGGAAAAGATGATCGTCACGCGCAAGAGCAAGAAGCGGTAGCGGGAGGGATTGCATGGGCCGTTCGCTAAGCAAAGGGCCGTTCGTCGACGACCACCTGACGGCGAAGGTGGCGGCGATGAACGCCAAGAACGAGAAGAAGGTTCTCCGGACCTGGTCGCGGCGTTCGACGGTGCTGCCGGAGTTCGTGGGCCACACCATCGCGGTGCACAACGGTAAGAAGTTCATCCCGGTGTATATCACCGAGAACATGGTGGGACACAAGCTGGGGGAGTTTTCCCCGACCCGGACGTTCAAGGGACACGCCGCCAAGAGCGAAAAGTCGGGCAAGCCGTAGGCGCCCGGCGAGGCGGTTGAGGAACAGAAGAAATGGAAGCAAGAGCGGAAGCCAGATACGTTCGGATCTCGCCGCAGAAGGCGCGCCTGGTGGTGGACCTCATCCGCGGGCAGCGGGCGGCGGCGGCGATCCACATCCTGCGCACCACCAACAAGCGCATCGCGCCCACCGTGGAGAAGGTTCTGCGTTCGGCCATCGCCAACGCCGAGAACCGTTTCAACGATGTGGACGTGGACGCCCTGCGGGTGGTGGAGGCTTATGTGAATGAAGGTCCGCGCATGAAGCGCATCCGTCCGGCGCCTATGGGCCGCGCCTACCGCTATCAGCGGCGCATGGCGCACATTGTGGTGGCGGTGGGAGACGAAAGCTAAGAGCAGGCAAACAATGGGTCAGAAAGTACATCCCTACGGATTTCGGCTGGGCGTCACCAAGACCTGGCGCTCGCGTTGGTTCGCCAAGCAGGACTACGCCAAGCTATTGCTCGAGGATCTGGAGCTGAAGGAGACGTTGCGGGAGCGGCTGAAGAACGCCGGCGTCAGTTCGGTGGAGGTGGACCGCCCGGGCAACAAGCTGAAGGTCATCATCCGGACTTCGCGGCCGGGCATTATCATCGGCCGCAAGGGAGCGGAGATCGAAAAGCTCAAGCAGGATCTGGCGAAGAAGACCAAGCGCGACGTTTTCATCGACATTCAGGAAGTTCACAAGCCGGAACTGGACGCGCAGTTGGTCGCCGAATCGATTGCGCTTCAACTGGAAAAGCGCGTGGCGTTCCGGCGGGCGATGAGAAAAGCGGTCGACTCGGCGCTCCGCTTTGGTTGCAAGGGAATCAAGGTGCGCGTGTCGGGCCGTTTGAATGGCGCCGAAATCGCCCGCAGCGAGTGGTATCTGCAAGGGCAGTTGCCGCTGCACACCTTGCGTGCGGATATCGACTACGGATTTGCGGAAGCCTACACGACCTACGGGGTGATCGGAATTAAGACCTGGATTTACAAGGGCGAAGTGCTCGACTCCCGCACGCCGTATTCGAGCGAGCCGGAGCCGCGCCGCCCGCGCGAGCGCCGGGACCGGGACCGGAAGGAGCGTCCCGAGCGGAGCGCTGCGCAGGCGCCGCCGCCCGTTCCTCCGGCTGTCCCTCCTGCGCCTCCCGAGCAACTGGCGCCGGTGGATTTGCCGCAGCCGGTGCGGAGCGTTCCGATACTGCCGCCTGTCGCCCCGGTTCAGCCGGCATGGAAGCAAGAGTTGAAACATGAGGCGCCTCCGGCAGCGCCTGAAGGCGAGCCGCCGGCGGGAAGCGAAACGCAAGAGCAATAGGGAGACGACGCCATGTTGATGCCGAAGAAGGTCAAGTACCGGAAGCAACAGCGGGGGCGCATGTGCGGAAAAGCGTGGCGGGGCAGCTCGCTGGCCTTTGGCGATTTCGGACTGAAGGCCCTGTCGTGCGGATGGGTCACCGACCGGCAGATCGAAGCCGCGCGCGTGGCCATGACCCGCTTTATCAAGCGCGGCGGCAAGGTGTGGATTCGCCTGTTCCCGGACAAGCCGATCACCAAGAAACCCGCTGAAACGCGCATGGGAAAGGGCAAGGGCGCTCCGGAACAGTGGGTGGCGGTGGTCCGCCCGGGCAAGGTGTTGTTCGAGATGGAAGGCGTGCCGTTGAAGACCGCCGAGGAGGCGATGCGTCTGGCGGCGGCCAAGCTGCCTTTGCCGTGCAAGCTGGTGGTGCGGCCGGGCTTGGTGGAGGCCGTGGAGTAAAGCCATGAGACCGGAAAAGATACGAGAACTGGACACTGCTGAACTGCGCTTGAAGGCGCGGGAAGCCGAGGAGCAATTGTTCCGGCTGAAGCTCAAGATTGGCATGGGCCAGATGGAGGGCTTGAAAAAAGCGCGGCAGTTGAAAAAGGACCGGGCGCGGATGCTGACGGTGTTGCGGGAACGCGAGATGCAGGCGGCGGCCGCGGCGGCGCAGCAGGGCGTGAAGGAAGGGAAGTGAGCGAGCGATGGCGGACGCAAAGGTAAAAGGTCACAAGGCCGAGAAAGTGGGACAGGTGGTGTCCACTAAGATGGCCAAGACCATCGTCGTCGAGGTCACCCGCCGGGTGCAGCACCCGCTGTACAAGCGGGTGGTGACGAAGCGCAAGAAGTTTTACGCCCACGACGAGCAGGAGCAGGCGAAGGTCGGCGACGTGGTGCGGATCATCGAGTCGCGGCCGCTAAGCCGGCTGAAGCGGTGGACGTTGGGCGAAGTGTTGCGGCGAGCCGTTCAGGTAGGCGTCGAGCCTTCGGCGCTGGAGAACTTGGAACCGCAGGCCAAGTAGACGGCCCGGTAGAGGGTTTTTGAGGAGAACGCCATGATCGGAATGCGAACCATCCTGGAGGTCGCCGACAATTCCGGCGCCAGGAAGCTGTCCTGCATCCTGCCGCGCGGCGGCGACATTGGATTGCGCGCGGGCTTGGGGGATGTGGTGACAGCGTCGGTGAAAGAGGCTGCTCCGGACTCTAACGTGAAGAAGGGCAAAGTGGTCCGTTGCGTGATCGTCCGGATGCGGAAGGAAAGCCGCCGCAAGGACGGCACTTATATACGTTTCGACAGCAACGCGGCGGTATTGATCAATGAAGCCGGCGAGCCGGTGGGCACGCGCGTGTTCGGGCCCGTAGCGCGCGAACTGAGGGACAAGAAGTTCATGAAGATCGTGTCATTGGCTCCGGAGGTGCTCTGATGGCGAACCGGGTGTCGGCGCGGCGCAATGAACCGAAGGTCCGGCTTAAGATCCGGATCAAGAAGAACGATACCGTGAAAGTGATCGCCGGTAAGGATAAGGGCAAGACCGGGCGGGTTTTGGAGGTCAACCGCGAGACGGGGAGGGTGTTGGTGGAAGGCGTGAACCTGGTGAAGCGCCACACGCGACCCAATCCCGCCAAGCAGATCAAGGGCGGCATTGCCGAGCGCGAGGCGCCCATCCATGTCTCGAACGTCATGGTGGTGACCTCGGGCGGTCAGGTGAGCCGCATCGGATACCGCGTCGAAGGAGAGGGCGCGAGCGCCCGCCGGGTGCGAATCGCCCGGAAGACCGGCGAGGTATTGGACAGGAAAGGCTGACGGCGGCGGGAGGTCATAGGAAGCAGGTATGAAGCCGAGGCTCAAAGAGCATTACAAGAACAACGTGGTGCCGGCTCTGATGAAGGAGTTTGGCTACGCCAACGTGATGGCAGTGCCGAAGTTGGAGAAAATCGCGCTCAACATCGGTTTGGGAGAAGCCACACAGAACTCCAAGTTGATGGACGGCGCCGTGAATGAGCTGGCCCTTATTTCCGGGCAAAGGCCGGTGGTGACGAAAGCGCGCAAGTCCGTGGCCGCCTTCAAGCTGCGCGAAGGGATGTCGATCGGCTGCATGGTCACCCTGCGCGGCGACCGCATGTATGAGTTTCTGGACCGCCTCATGAATGTAGCTCTCCCGCGCGTCCGCGACTTCCGCGGCGTTTCGACCAAGAGTTTCGACGGGCGCGGCAACTACACGTTGGGCATTCGCGACCAATTGATCTTCCCGGAGATCGACTACAACAAGGTCGAGAAGATCAAGGGCATGAACATTTGCATTACAACCACGGCGAAGACAGACGCCGAGGGACTGGCTTTGCTCAAGCATTTGGGCATGCCGTTCCGCCAGTAGCGAGTTGAGAAGAGAGGGAATTTCAGATGGCAACCACCGCCAAGATCGCCAGGGAAAGCAAGAAACTCAAGTTTAAGGTGCGTTACCGGAACCGCTGTAAGCGGTGTGGGCGGCCCCGCGGCTATCTGCGAAAGTTCAATCTTTGCCGCATCTGTTTCCGCCAATTGGCGCTCGCCGGCGAAGTCCCGGGCGTAATCAAGGCGAGCTGGTAGGAAGGAGGAAGGAACGAGATTATGGTGTCCGACCCGATTGCCGACATGTTGACGCGGGTGCGCAACGCCATTCAGGCGCGTCACGCGAAAGTGGACGTGCCGGGCTCGAAGCTGAAGCTCGAGATCGCGCGCATCCTCAAAGAGGAAGGCTACATTCTCAATTATAAGCTCGCCGAAGAAGGCGCTAAGAAGGTCATCAAGATTTACCTGAAATACACGCCGGGCAACAAGCCGGCGATTTCCCACATCGAGCGGGTCTCAAAGCCGGGCTGCCGGGTGTATTACGGCGCCAAGGAAATCCCCAAGGTGTTGGGCGGCATGGGCATAAACATTCTGACGACGCCGCAGGGCGTCATGACGGGCGCCGCGGCGCGCAAGCAAGGCGTGGGCGGCGAGCTTTTGTGTCAGGTTTGGTAAGGAATTGAGCCATGTCTAGAATTGGAAAGAAGCCGATTCCACTGCCCAAGGGCGTGAAGGTGTCCATCGGCGACGCACTGCGGGTGGAAGGGCCGAAAGGGGCGCTCACCGTGCCGGTGCCTCCCGGCATCCGGGTGCACCAAAAGGATTCGACGGTCGAATTGACGCGAGATGGGGACCAGTATGCGGCGCTGCACGGATTGACGAGGGCTTTGGCTGCGAACGCCGTGACCGGGGTTTCGACCGGCTTTACCCGCGAGTTGGACATCGTGGGCATCGGCTACCGCGCCGACGTGAAGGGTAACATCATCACCTTTACTCTCGGCTATTCGCACCCCATCGAGTTCGTTTTGCCGCCGGGAGTGGAATGCAAGATTGAGAAGCAGACCCACTTGGTTCTTTCGAGTTTCGACAAGCAGCTATTGGGCCAGGTGGCGGCGAACATCAGGGCGCTGCGTCCGCCCGATCCATACAAGAATAAGGGCATCCGTTACACGGGCGAGGCGCTGAGGAAGAAGGTCGGCAAGGCCGGCGCCGGAGGCAAGTAAACATGATCAGGAAGGTGTCGAAAAACGAAGTCCGCGTGCGCATCCACCGGCGGATCCGCCGCAAAGTGCGGGGCACCCAGGAGCGCCCGCGGTTGGCGGTTTTCCGGAGCCTCAAACACATCTACGCTCAGGTGATCGACGACCGAAGGGGACTCACCCTGGCGGCGGCTTCGTCGGCCGAAAAGAACGCCGGCGTGGCGGGCGGTGGCAACGTTGCGGGCGCCAAGGAAATTGGCAAGTTGATTGCGCAGCGCGCGCTCGACAAGGGCATCAAGAAGGTGGTATTCGACCGCGGGGGCTACCTTTATCACGGCCGGGTGAAAGCGCTGGCCGAGGCGGCCCGGGAAGCGGGACTGGAGTTTTAGGCGCATGGCAGCCACGACTACGAAACGAATCGACCCCTCGACGCTCACGCTTAAGGAGCAGGTGGTCTCAATCAACCGCGTGACCAAGGTGGTCAAAGGCGGCAAGAATCTGAGTTTTTCGGCGCTGGTGGTGGTGGGAGATCCGGCGCAAAAGGTGGTCGGCTTCGGCACGGGCAAAGCGAAGGAAGTGCCGGCGGCTATTAAGAAGGGCATCGAGGCGGCCAAGAAGAACCTGCGCAAGATTCACGTGCTGGATACCACGATTCCGCACAAGGTTCTGGGACGGTTCGGTTCCGGCGAGGTGCTGCTGAAGCCGGCGCCGGAAGGAACGGGCGTGATCGCCGGCGGGCCGGTGCGCGCCGTGATCGAAGCGGTGGGCATCGCCAACGTGCTCACCAAGTCCATCGGTTCGCGGAATCCGCACAACGCGGTGAAAGCCACCATCGCGGCGCTCGAGCAGTTGCGGGACCGCAATGAAGTGGCGGATCTCCGGGGCTTGGCGCCGGAGAAGCTGGGCTAACGGCTGCCGGGGCGCCGCCCGGGAAGGGAAATGAATATGGCCGAAGGGAAAATCAAGATTAAGCTGGTTCGCAGTCCGATCTGCACGCCGGAAAAGCATAAGAAGATTGTCCGCAGCCTCGGTCTCAGGAAACTGAACCGGGTGGTGGAGCGGCCCGACACCCCGGTGTTTCGCGGCATGGTGGCCAAGGTGCCGCACTTGCTACAGATCGTCGAAGAAGAGTAGAGGAACACAACACATGAACCTCAGTCAGCTCAAACCTCCGGCGGGACAAAAGAAGGCGCCGCGGCGCGTGGGGCGCGGCATGGGTTCCGGCCGCAGCAAGTACTCCGGGCGCGGCCAGAAGGGCCAGAAGTCGATTTCCGGCTTTGGCCGCATGCGCGGATTCGAGGGCGGTCAAATGCCCTTGCACCGGCGGCTGCCTAAGCGCGGCTTCACCAACATTTTCCGCAAGGAATACGCCGTGGTGAACGTCGGGAGGCTGGAGAAGCTCGAAGGCGACAGCTTCGACCCGCAGGTTCTGATGGAACGGGGCGTGGTGAAGAAGCTGGGCGCGGGGTTGAAAATTCTCGGCGCGGGCGAACTGAAACGGAAAATTTTCGTGAAGGCGCACGTCTTTTCGCAGTCCGCGGAAGAGAAAATCAAGGCTGCCGGCGGCACGGTGGAGAAGATTGTGGTGGTGAAGGCGCCGGTCGAACGAAAGAAGAAAAAGTAACCGCGAAACGAGCGAGCCATGAAGTTTTTCGAAGCAGTTGCGAATGTCTTCCGGATACCGGATCTTCGCAAGCGCGTGCTGTTTACGCTGGCGTTGCTGGCGGTGTACCGGTTGGGAGGCCACATTCCGACCCCGGGCATCGACGCCCACAAGCTGGAACTGGCGTTCCAGCAAAACATGGGAAGCCTGCTCGGCTTCATCGACCTGTTCAGCGGCGGCATGTTCCGCCGGCTGACGATCTTCGCCCTGGGCATCATGCCCTACATCACCTCGTCGATCATCCTTCAGTTGTTGACCGTCGTGGCGCCGACGCTTGAGAAGCTTCAGAAGGAAGGTGAACTTGGGCGGCGCAAGATTACTCAGTGGACACGCTACCTGACCGTGGCGCTGGCGATGATCCAATCGTTCGGCATCGCCACCGGATTGCAGTCCATGGAGGGCGGTTTCGTATTGAATCCGGGCATCGGCTTCGTCTTGATGACGGTGCTGAGCCTCACCACCGGCACGGCGTTTATCATGTGGCTGGGCGAGCAGATTTCCGAGCGCGGCATCGGCAACGGGATGTCGCTCATCATCTTTACCGGAATCGTAGTGGGTCTGCCGAACGCCATCGATCAGATTTACGCCAACGTGTTCGTCACGCGGCAGTGGAATCCGCTTCAGTTGATCATCATCCTGCTGGTCATGCTGGCGGTGGTGGCGTTCATCGTGCTGGTCGAGCGGGGCGAGCGCCGCATTCCGGTGCAGTACGCCAAGCGGGTGGTCGGGCGAAGGCTGCTCGGGGGACAGCAGACGCACCTGCCGCTCAAGGTGAACGCCGGCGGCGTTATCCCGGTGATTTTCGCCTCCTCATTGCTGGCGCTTCCGCAGACGCTGCTCGGAGTGCCCGCCGTCCGGGAAAACCCCTGGCTGCGGGGGATGCTGAACGCCATGGGCTATGCCGAACCGCTGTATGCGGTGCTGTTCGTGGCGGGCATCGTTTTCTTCTGCTTCTTTTACGTTTCGATCATTTTCAACCCCAACGAAGCCGCGGACAACATGCGGCGCTACGGCGGCTTCATTCCGGGCATCCGCCCGGGAAAGAATACCGCCGAGTACATGAACAAGATTCTGACCAAGATCACGGTGGTGGGGGGCTTGTACCTTTCGCTCTTATCTCTGATCCCCCAGATCATGATCTCGGGCATTAAGTTGCAGCACTTGCCGCTGGTCGGGAATTTTATCGACCAGTACTTCCCGCGCTGGCTGCTCGACGGGCTGGGCGTGAATTTTTACTTCGGCGGCACGTCGCTGCTGATCGTGGTGGGCGTGGCGATGGACACGGTGAATCAGATCGAAGCCCAGCTCATCATGCGCCACTACGAAGGCTTCACCCCGCGCGCGGGAAGAATCCGCGGGCGGAGGAGTTCGACCTAGGGAGAGATAGAGGATTTGGATTCCATGGCGCAAAGTGGAAACGCCCCGGTGGCGGTCCTGATGTTCGGGCCTCCCGGATCGGGCAAGGGTACAATCAGCAAGATCTTGATGGAAAAGGTGGGGTACCCTCACATCTCGACGGGCGACATCTTCCGTGAAAACGTGAAGGCTGGCACGCCGCTGGGACAGGAAGTGAAAGCCGTTATGGACGCCGGGGGGTTGGTGTCGGACGACCTCGTAAACCGCATCGTAGCCGACCGACTGGCGAAGCCCGATTGCGCCGGCGGGTTCATCCTGGACGGCTATCCCAGGACGGTGGAGCAGGCGGAGTTTCTGTCCGGCTGGCTAAGGAAGGCGGGCGTCCGCCCGGTCGTGGTGTCCGTGGAAACCGACTATAATGTAATCGTCAGCCGCCTCTCGGGACGCCGCTCTTGTCCGCAGTGCGGCGCGGTTTACAACCTGAGCGGTATGCCTCCCAAAGTGGAAGGGGTGTGCGATGTGTGCGGCGCGGGGCTGATCATCCGGAACGACGACCGTGAAGAGGTGATCCGCCAGCGGTTTGAGGCCTATGAAAAGCAGACGGCGCCGCTGGTGGCCTATTTCCAGAACGCCGGCGTGAGTTTTTACACGGTGGACGGCAACGAAGGTACGCCGGAAACAAAGGCTGAGAAAGCCGCGCAGTTCATTCAAGGATGATTATTCGTAAAAGCGCCGCGGAGTTGGAGAAGATGCGGCGCGCGGGCCTTTTGGTGTGGGAGATCCTGAGCCGCCTGAAAGGGATGGTGAAGGACGGGGTCTCCACGCTGGACCTGGAGGTGGAGGCCGAGAAGATGATCCAGGCGGCGGGGGCCCGGCCGGCTTTCAAAGGGTATTACGTGCCGGCGGTGGGGCAGAAGTATCCGTATGTTCTGTGTACCTCGGTGAATGACGAAATCGTGCACGGGATGCCGAGCGCGAAACGGATTCTGAAGCCCGGTGACATCGTTTCGATCGATACGGGCGTCGAGTTGGATGGGTATTATGGCGACTCGGCCATCACGGTAGCTGTGGGCGAGCCCGAAGAAAAGGTGAAGAACCTGCTGCGGGTGACCGAGGAAGCCCTGGAACTCGCGATTCAGCAGGCGCGGGACGGCAACCGGCTGTTTGACATATCAGGCGCCGTGGAGCGGCACGTTACTTCTAACGGTTTCAGCGTGGTCCGGGAATATGTCGGCCACGGGATCGGGACGCGGCTGCACGAGGAGCCGCAGGTTCCGAATTATGTGGACCGGAAGAACGAGAATCCCCGGTTGAAGCCGGGCATGGTGCTGGCCATCGAGCCGATGGTGAATGCGGGACGGCCGGAATCGACGGTTTCGAAGGACCGCTGGACGGCGGTCTCGAAGGATGGGTCGTACTCGGCCCATTTTGAGCACTGCGTGGCGATCACGGAAAACGGTCCATGGGTGCTGACGAGGCCGTGACGCGGAAGCCGGACCCGGAAGCCGAGAGGCAGACGGGCGACCTGACCGAAGCGCCGCCCGAAAAGGGGCGCGGCCGGCCGGGGAAGGTTCTCGAATTGCTGCCGAACGCCACGGTGCGGGTGGAGTTGGACAACCGGGCGGAGGTGCTGGCTCATTTCGCGGGCGCCACGGTGAGGAATTTTGTGAGGGTCCGGGTAGGGGATCCGGTGCTAGTAGAGCTGGCGTCGCAGGATCCGGCCCGGGGCCGGATTGTGAAGCTGTTGCCCAAGAAGCCGTGAGGCGGGCGGCGGCAAAGGAACGACAATGAAAGTACGAGCTTCCGTCAAGAAGATGTGTGATAAATGCAAGGTGATCCACCGCCATGGGGTGGTGCGGGTCATCTGCGTGAATCCCAAGCACAAGCAGCGTCAGGGTTAGGGAGATAGGGAATGGCGCGTATCGCAGGCGTTGATTTGCCGAATAAGAAGCGGGCCGAAGTCGGCCTGACATCCATCTATGGGATCGGGCGAACCCGTTCCCGGTCCATCCTGTACCGGGCTGGGGTGTCGTTCGACAAGAAGGTAGCGGATCTCACCGAAGAGGAAATCAACAAGATCCGCCAGATTATCGAGACCGAGGGCGCGGTGGAAGGCGACCTGCGCAAAGAGATCTCGATGAACATCAAGCGGTTGAGCGAGATGGGTTCCTACCGGGGCTTGCGGCACCGCCGCGGGTTGCCGGTGCGGGGGCAGCGGACGCATACCAATGCGAGGACTCGCAAGGGTCCGCGGCGCGGCACCGTCGCGAATAAGAAGAAGTCGACTGCCAAGACCTAATTCCGGAAGGATCGAGTTTCAGCATGGCGAAGGCACCAGCAAAGGGAACGAAGAAGAAGACTTTCAAAAAGCGCGAAAAGAAGGTGATTCCCTCCGGAATCGTCCATATCCAGGCGACTTTCAACAACACCATCGTGACATTCACCGACCCGGTGGGCAACGTGGTGGCGTGGTCGAGCTCCGGCTCGCTGGGATTCCGCGGCTCGCGCAAAGGCACGCCGTTCGCGGCGCAGCAGGCGTCGCTGACGGCGGCGAACAAAGCCAAGGAAGCCGGAATGAGGACCGTCGAGGTGCGCGTCAGTGGTCCGGGCGCTGGACGAGAGTCGGCTGTTCGGGCTTTGGCTACGGCGGGATTCGAGGTGAAGGCGATTCGCGACGTCACACCGATCCCGCACAACGGATGCCGTCCGCCCAAGCGGCGGCGGGTTTGATTTGAATATGAGAAGCGGGATGAAGGCTCTCCGGAGTTGTAAACCGCACCTGAAGATGAAGACAGGTAAGGAGCACAGCATTGGCTAGATATACGGGCCCGGTTTGCCGGCAGTGCCGGCGCGAGGGCATGAAACTGTTTCTGAAGGGCGAGCGCTGCCACAGCGAGAAGTGCGCGATTGAAAAGCGGAACTTCGCGCCCGGGCAGCACGGCAAGGACCGCAAGCCGAAGCTGATCGGCTACGGGTTGCAGTTGCGCGAGAAGCAGCGCACCAAGCGTTATTACGGTTTGCAGGAACGGCAGTTCCGGAACCTTTTCGAGAAGGCGGCGCAGATGAAGGGCGTCACCGGCGAGAGCATGCTGCAAATGCTCGAGCGGCGTCTGGACAACGTCATCTACCGCCTGGGTTTCGGCACGTCGCGGGCGCAGGCGCGCCAGCTTGTAAGGCACGGCCATATCGCCGTGAACGGCCGCAAGGTCACCATCCCGTCGTTTTTGGTGAAGGTGAACGACACCGTGGAAGTTCGTGAGAAAAGCAAGAAGAACCCCACGATTTTGGCGGCGCGGGACGCGACCGCGCATGCACCGACGCCGAACTGGCTGGAAGTGGACCGCGAGGCGCTGACGGCGAAAGTGTTGTCACTGCCCAAACGCGACGAACTGGTCCAGATCCAGTTGAACGAGCAGCTCATCGTCGAGTTGTACTCGAAGTAACAAGGAGGCATCGATGTTCAAGGGCTTTCAAAAGCCGAAGCGTCTGGTGGCGAACACTGAGACGCTCACTGAGCGCTACGGCATGTTTTGGGCGCAACCGTTCGAACGCGGGTTTGGAACCACGATCGGCAACAGCCTCCGCCGCGTGCTGTTGAGCTCGATCGAAGGGGCTGCTATCACCGCCGTGCGGATTGAAGGAGTGGCTCACGAATTCAGCCCCATTCCCGGAGTGGTGGAGGACGCCACCGACATCATCCTGAACTTGAAGCAGGTTCCGTTCAAGATGTTCGGCGATGCCTCCAAGACCGTCCGCATTGAGGCGGTCGGCCCGTGCGAGGTGGTTAGCGGCCATATCATCTCGGATCCCGACATCGAGGTGCTGGACCGCAACCTGCATATCGCCACGGTCGGCGAAGGCGCCAAGCTGAACATAGAGATGCGGCTGAAGACCGGCAGGGGCTATGTCTCGGCGGACCGGAATTTCGACGACGATCTGCCGCTGGGCTTTATGCCCATCGACTCGGTCCATTCGCCGGTGCGGAAGGTGAACTACTTTGTCGAGTCGGCGCGTCTGGGACAGATGACCGACTACGACAAGCTGACCATCGAAGTGTGGACCAACGGCGCCATTTCGCCTCAGGACGCCATCGGGCAAGCCGCGAAGCTGCTCAAGGACCACATGGCCATCTTCATCAACTTCGAAGAGGTCCCCGAGGCAGCCGAGGAGCCCTCCGAGCGGGTGCAGAGCCAGATGAACGAAGTGCTCAACCGGTCGGTGGAGGAACTGGAACTGAGCGTGCGGTCCTATAACTGCCTGAAGAACGCTAATATCCAGACGATCGGCGACTTGGTGCAAAAGACCGAGGCCGAGATGCTGCGCACCAAGAATTTCGGCCGCAAGTCGCTTAACGAGATCAAAGAGATCCTTAGCGGCTTGGGATTGCAATTCGGAATGAAATTCGACGCGCAGGGGCGCTTGCTCACCCCCTCCGGCCAGCCGGTGACGATTGGAACGCCGGAAGAGCCGGAGATTGCGGGCGGTCCGGACGAGAGCGCCGGCGAGTTGAATCAGTAGGGTATCGCGATGAGACACAAAGTAGACGGATACAAGCTCAAGCGGGATAAGGACGCCCGCAAGATGTTATTGCGCAACATCGTCACCAGTGTGATCGAGCAGGAGCGCATCATCACCACCGTGCCCAAGGCCAAAGCGGCCAAGCCGCTGGTGGAGAAGATGATTACGCTCGCCAAGCGCGATACTCTTCATTCCCGGCGTCTGGCGGCGGGATACTTGCTGAAGCCGGCTACGGTCAAGAAGCTCTTCGACAAGCTTGGGCCGCGCTTCGGACAGCGCAACGGCGGATACACCCGCATTGTGAAGCTGGGCTGGCGTCAAGGAGACGGCGCCGAGCAGGCGATGCTCGAACTCGTGGGCTCCGAACTTGTCAAACGCGCTGCTGAGCGAGCCAAACGCCGTGAAGAGCGCCTTAAGGCGATTCGCGAAGGGCGGGAAGCTGAAGAAGCCGGCGGCGAGCAAACCAAATAGACCCATACCCGGGCAGACAGCCCGCCTTCAGAGCCGCCGCGGCGGTGAGCAATACGAGGACATACCAAGCGGCCACGGCGGGTTTATGTAGCCGGGGGTAGCGGAATTCGAGTTGGAAAGGCGCAGGAGCGGGGCGCGTCCACTCGCGCGGAATGCCTCTGAATAAAGGGTGATTTTCCGCGCGGCCCGTCCAGATCAGCGCTATGTTCTCCCACCGCCGCGCCACTACCACTATAGGGCGTCCGTCGCGCTTCATTTGCATCGGCTCGACGCCGATGACTGTCAAGACCGAAGAGGCTTGGATCATCACGGCGGCTGCCGTGAGGCCAAGAACCGCCAAGCGCGCCGCCCGCCGCAACTCCGCCCACCCGCGGGCCGCCAGTGGGACGGCCAGCAAAGCCAGCATTTGCACCGTGCCGGCGACATAGCGGTCGCCCCATGAAACGGGTCCGTAGTACCCGATGAAACGGGCGTAGACACTGACTTGAGCCAGCAGCAGCGATAGCAGGACGGCGGCATAGGCGCGCACGGGGAGCTCCAGGCGACGCCAGTTGACTGCGAGCAACAACAAAGCCGCGGGAAACAACGGGTCAAAGAGAAAAATAGAGACGTGCGGCTCGATGAAGGGTCCCAGGAACCCCGGCCAAAACGGGTGGTCAAAGACTGCCGCCGCTCCCACGGAAGGGTCGCGGACGTTGGGAACGTAGGTTCCCAGCCAGTCGCCGAAGCGGTAGAAGTTGTAAAACCTTTCGACGAAGGCGAACGCCAGGAAAGCGGGCGATGCCTGGCCCGCAAAGCGCCAAGCCCGGCTGCGGAGGACCAGAAAGGCGAACAGCAGCAGCGCCGCCACTTCCAGCGCCGCAGTCAGCCGGGTGAGGAGTGCGAAGCCCGCCGCCGCGCCCGCCCCCAGCGCGTCCGCCCACCGTCCTTCGTCCCGCCAGCGCAAAACACAGCAGAACGCCCACAAGTTGCAGGTCAGCAGCAGCAAGTTCTCCTGGCAGTTCTGCACATAGTGGAGCGCGCTGGTGCCGAACAGGAAGAGCACTGTGCCGGCTGAAACCGCCCATCCGGTGAATCCCAACCGGAGCAGCAACGCGCGAGCGGCCGCCAATGCCAGGAAGAGAAGCGCGGACTGCGACATCCATGCTACAACCATCGAATCCACTTGACGCCGCAGCGGCTCCGGCATGTTCACCGCGCGGGACGCCAGCGCCAGCGCGCCGTGGGACGCCACGTCGAAGGGCAGCACCCACAGGCTGTGACCAAGCCCATACCAGGCGTGCAGCCGCCCATCTTTGCCCACGTTGCCGAACACGGGTGCGTCCGAAGGCGACACAGGAGGCTCGCCGAGCCACAGCCAGTGCGTCACCTGGAGCCGGCGCTGTCCGTCGATGGAAAGCATGTTGCCGGAGTTCACCACCGCGGCGGCGAGCAGAGAGAGAAGAAGAAGCGCGCGCAGCGGGCTTTGCACTGAGGCCACTGTCTTCATGGTAAAGAGAGCATTGTCCGCCGTGCCCTTAACTTTCTTTGACACGGCCTTCACATGATTTAACCGCTCCGGACGGCTCGCCACTCGGTCCGCGCGGGTTACATCGGTGGGTGCGAGATGAAATTACGCGCAGCGTGCTCCCTGCTTTTATGCGGCGCGCCGTTGTGGGCGCAGACTACGGGGGCCACCTTCGGCGAAGTCGTGCGCTTGGGCGGCGCCCCGTCGGATGCGGTTCTCGATGAATCGCGCGGGCGAATTTACCTTGTGAATCAAAGTGCGAACCGCGTGGATGCGTACAGCTACATCGAAAAAACGGTTGTCCGATCCTATGCCGTGGGAACGTCGCCCGTGGCCGCCGCTCTGTCTCCCGACCTGCGTTATCTTTACGTTTCAAATAATGGCAGCTCTTCGCTCAGCGTCATCGATCTCTCGCTCGACCGGGTGGTGCGAACGGTCTCGCTCACCGCCAAGCCTGAGGGCGTGGCGGCCGGAATCGACGGGAGGGTGTTGATTTCCACCGAAGGAACCAGCAGCACGGATCAGGTGGATTCGCTTCTGATCTACGATGCATCGCAAGCCCAGGGATCGCAGGTGCAACCGGTCCCGTTCCCGCCGCCTCCGGCGACTCCCACGGGGATTTCGGTAACGATCGGGCGTCCGACCACCACTTTCAGGGGCAAACTCGCGGTCACAGCGGACGGAGCTTTCATCATCGGCCTCAGCACCGTCAATAACAATTCGCAGACCATCGTGTTCGTCTATGAAGTGCGTTCCGGCTCGATCCTGCGCAGCCGCACGGTCACGGGGCAGTCGACGGTTTTGAGCGTCGCGCCGGACGGCAGCCGCTTTATGGCGGGCTACACGATGTATGACACCGCCACGCTGAACGTCATCGCGCAGTACAACTCAGCCAACGTTCCCTTTCCCCTGAGTTCCACGGGCGCCAACTTCAACTCCATCCAGAACATGGGCGGCAGCGCGTTCGCGCCTGACGGCGCCATCCTCTACAGCGCCTTTAACGTGGCGCCTGCCACGACCCCCGCCACCCGGCCGCAAGCGTCCACCCTGCTGGTCAGCAACCCCCGCAATCTCGCGGTGAGCCTGGGCATCAAGATCCCCGAAAGCATCGTCGCCAAGATGCTCATCCTGTCGAACGGCGAAGAGGCTTGGGGACTGTCCGAGTCCGGCCTGGTTTATCTTCCGTTGGGCAAGCTCTATGATTACCCGATCCTCATGCCGGAAACGACTACGGTTTTCCTGTCATGGGATGACTGCACGCGAGGGTTGGCGAAAGCCAGCTTGCGGATTCTCAATCTCGGCCGGGGTAAGCTGACTTTCAACGTCCCGGACCCAGGTGCGGCGCTCGTGGCGCAGGCGGCTAGCGGCGTCGCGCCGTCAACCATTGAATTCACCATGGAGCCCGGCCGTACGAACATCACCCGCTACTATGGAACCAATCTTTACAGCGGGGCGTCCAGCAACACCGGCACGGCAGTAAGCCTGAACCTGTCATCGCCGGATGCTATCAACATCCCGAACACCATACGGGTGTTCATGAATTACAGGCACGCCGACCAGCGCGGGGTGGTGTATCCGCTACCCACCGGGCTGACCGTGGCGGAAGGGCTGCACGACATCGTCGTGGACGAAAGGCGCAACCGGGTTTACATCAGCAACGCCGGATATAACCGCATCGAAGTCTTCGACAAGGTGAAGCAGCGCTTTATCGAACCGATGGAGGCGGGCCAGTTGCCGCACCAGATGGCTCTCAGTTCCGACGGGCAGCATCTATGGGTGGCCAACACCGGCGGCGAGTCGATCATCCGCATCGACTTGGACACCGGCAAGATCGACGGCGCGGTTTTCTTCGGGGTGTACCG
>Ga0101944_10004155_pt1 | contig 18472 bp, 15 predicted proteins | sample DewCreD2012metaG_FD_75245 | JGI IMG/M metagenome (GOLD analysis project Ga0101944, IMG submission 75245) | Hot spring sediment bacterial and archeal communities from British Columbia, Canada, to study Microbial Dark Matter (Phase II) - Dewar... ... | reverse complement strand
AGGGCGCGCTGAAGGACGATTTTGCCATCCCAGTTTCCGGCGGGGGTGATTCCATACGCGGTTTTGAAGAAGTCGAAGTCCGCGCCGAGGGCGGTTTGCAGTTCGGCATAGTCCCAAACGTAGAATTTGCCCTCCTCGCCTTCCGAATCGGCATCGAGGCTGCTGTAGAAGCCGCCCAGGGGGTGAGTCAGTTCGCGCAGGACGAAATCGAGGGTTTCGACGCAAACCTGGCGGAATTTTTCCTCGCGGGTCAGCAGGTAGCCGCGCAGGTAGGCCAGGGCCAGTTGGGCGTTGTCGTAGAGCATTTTCTCGAAGTGCGGCACGCGCCACAGGTTATCTACGCTGTAGCGGGCAAAGCCGCCGCCCACTACGTCGTACATGCCGCCGCGCGCCATAGCACGCAGAGCGTGCAGGGCGGTTTTGCGGTAGTTGGCGCGTTTTTCCGGCTCATCGGGCAGGGTGGAGCGCGCTAGCAGGAACTCGATGGTCATCGGTTGGGGGAATTTGGGCGCGCCGCCCCAGCCGCCAAAGCCCCAATCGTAGGATTGGTACAGGTGGTTGGCGGCGTTGTCGAGCAGGGCCGGGGTGAGGGGCAGGGCGGCCTTTCCTGGTGCGAGGTTGGCGCGCCGCAGGTGTTCAGCCACCTGTCCGCCGACCTTGAAAATTTCCTGCCGCTCGTTTTGCCAGGCGTTGGCGATGCCGGTCAGCAAGTCGCGGAAGGAGGGCATGTTGTAGCGCGGCGCGGGCGGGAAGTACGTGCCGCAGTAAAACGGCTGCAAATCGGGGGTAAGGAAGACGGACATCGGCCAGCCGCCGGAGCCGGTCATGGCGACGGTGGCGGCCATGTAGATGCTGTCGAGGTCGGGACGCTCCTCGCGGTCTACTTTGATGTTGACGAAGTGCCGATTCATGATTTCGGCAATCGCCGGATCCTCGAAGGACTCGTGTTCCATGACGTGACACCAGTGACAGGCAGCATAGCCGATGCTGAGGAAGATGGGTTTGTCTTCGGCGCGGGCTTTGGCCAGGGCTTCTTCGCCCCAGGGATGCCAGTCTACGGGGTTGTTGGCGTGCTGAAGCAGGTAGGGGGAGTTTTCGCGGGCGAGTCGGTTGGGCATGTGTCACCTGTAAAGAGCAATGTTTGATGCTCAAAGTGTACTCGAAAATCGAAAGATGGGCGAACATTGATGCTCTTAAGCGGGGCGCATTGGTTTCGAGCCGCTATTCAGCCTGCTATTTGAATGGCTTGAGATTATGGGATTTGTATTCAATTGGTAAGGTCTTTTACACTTTTATGCCGTTTTTTTGATTCGGTTTCTGATTGCACAAAAGCTACGTTAAAATACCAATACTGCTTGGTTGAACTGTAGGTGTAAGCTTTGGAAGTGCGCCAGCAATCTTGCCCATATATATTGGTTGTTGCAGAGTTTCAATACCTTCGCCAAAAATTTTCTGGCAGATTTCGTGGGGCGGACACTTGCGCCGAATGCAAGCGCGGTGTTGGTAATCTGCCCGCCAAATATGGCGAATATGAACGTTTGTTTGCCCATATTTAGCTAGCGCGGGATTTACCCGCGCCACAGAATGCCAATCTTAAGTTGGCAAAGTTGTTGGTGCTTGGAAATTTTTATAATGGACTCATCCCTTCTGCGAACCAAGCTGTTTATTCCTGCGGCTGCCACCAGCCTCATCCATCGCCATCGCCTTATCGAGCGCCTGACGGCAGGTTTTGAGGCTGGGAAAGCGCTGACGCTTGTTTCTGCCCCGGCAGGGTATGGCAAATCGACCCTGCTGACGGAATGGGTGGGCGCGTACAAAGGGCGGGTGGCTTGGCTCTCCCTCGACGAGCGCGACAACACCCCCTTGCGTTTTTGGGCATACTTTGTCGCCGCGCTTCAAACGGTCTCCAAACAGGTTGGAGGGGATGCGCTGCAAATACTGGAATCGGCGCAGGATTTTGATTCCAACCGCTTTTTGACAGTCCTGGTGAATGAAATCTCCACAGCCGAACAGCCGGTTATCCTCGTGCTGGATGATTTTCATGTCATTTCCAATTTGGATATTCATACGGGGATGAATTTCCTGCTGGAGCATTTACCCCCTTCTCTTCATCTTGTCATTGCCACCCGAACCGACCCGCCTTTGCCGCTCAGCCGCTTGCGCGTGCGCGGGCAATTGACCGAGATTCGGATTGCGGATTTGCGTTTCGACCTTCAAGAAACTTCGGCTTTTCTGAACGACCTGATGAAACTGGAACTGGCCGAAAGCGACATACGCGCGCTCGAAACCCGCACCGAAGGCTGGATTGCTGGGCTGCAACTCGCGGCGATTTCAATGCAAAGCTGCCAGGACTCTCAGGCGTTTATTCGCAACTTTACGGGCAGTCAGCATTTTGTGCTTGAATACCTGGTGGAAGAAGTTTTACAACGCCAGCCCGAACCTCTGCAAAAGTTTTTGCTCGAAACCTCCATCCTTCCGCGCCTGTCTGCCCCGTTATGCGACGCCGTCACCGATTCAACCGAAAGCGCGCAGGCGCTGGCAGATTTGCGCCGCCGTAATTTGTTCGTGATTCCTTTGGATAACGAGCATTACTGGTTCCGCTATCATCACCTGTTCGCCGAGTTTCTCAAAAGTCACTTGGAACGCACCCGCCCCCATACCCTGCCCGCCTTGCACCGCCGCGCCGCGCAGTGGTTTCAGGCGAATGACTACCCGGAAGACGCCTTGCGTCACGCCTTTGCCATTCCCGATTACTCGTATGCCAGCCGTCTGGTGGTGGATAACTGGCGGCGCATTTATCATCAGGGCCGCTTGAACACCGCAGTGGAATGGCTCGATTCACTGCCCCCCGATTTTATTCGCCAGTCGCCTCCGCTGGGCGTGGCGTACTGCTGGACGTTGTTCGTCCGCGGCGATTATGACCGCATCGAAGCATATTTGGATGAGATTACCCAGACCTTTGAGCAAATGGTTGCGGCTGGGAATCTTCCAAAAGACCACCCGGAATATAACATTGTCTTGCAGCAAGTGGTTCTACTGCGCGCGGTTGTGATGCGTCATCGCGGCGACGTTCCCGCCGCGCTCAAAGAAATCGAACAACTCCTGCCAACCATCGAAAATTTGCGACGCACGCTTGGAGATGTTGTTGCCGACATGGGATATACCGCCTGTTACTCGCAGATGGGCTACACCTATGCAGCCATTGGCGATTTGGAGCGCGCCGCCGATTCTCTCAGCCGCGTCAGCCCGCACGCGCGCCGATGCGGCAATTTTCTGGCGCTGGCGCACACGACCATTGAACTGGCGCGCATCAGCCTGCTCTTGGGGCGTTTGGAGCAGGCGGAAAAAATCTGCCGGGACGAACTTTCACTGAACGAGCAAGCCGCCTACGCCGATTATCCTGCCTTCTGTTTGGTTCATCTGGGGCTGGCAAATGTCTTGCGCGAAAAGAAAGCCTGGGACGAAGCCGAACACCATTTGCGACTGGGATTGGAAACCGCCCAAAAGAGCGGACACGCCTATTACCTGGCGCAGGGTCATTTGATTGCGGCGCGCCTGCATCACGCGCAAGGCAAAACAGACCAGGCGCAAAATGACCTGCGCAAAGCGGAACAGATTGCGGAAGCGATACACAACCGCTTTCTGAATGATGCGATTGCGCAGACCCGCCGGGCATTGACCTCCAAAACCGCGCCATCCCAACCGTTAATCGAACCGCTGAGCGAGCGCGAACGCGAAGTGCTGCGCCGGATTTGCGCGGGCAAATCGAACCAGGAAATTGCCGATGAACTCTTCATCGCGCTCGATACGGTGAAACGTCACGCCAATAACATCTACGGCAAACTGGGCGTCAAACGCCGCGCCCAAGCCATTCTCGAAGCCCGCAGACTGGGGTTGGTCTGAGAGTTTTTCCGCTCAATTGCGCCTAACACCAAAGTGTTAGGCGCTTTTCTTTTCCATAATCCCACCATCGTGTGTTCCATCATTCAACCCTTTGACGTATATTCAAGGCATGAAAACGAAAGACACAGCCAGCAAGTACGAAATCCGCGTCCAGGGTTACCTGGGAGAAAATGCCGCCATCTGGTTCGATGGCTTCGATGTGGAACACGACCCCGCAGGCGAAACCATCCTGCGCGGAGCCGTCATGGACCAGGCAGCCTTGCACGGCATTCTCGACCGAATCCGCGATTTGGGCTTGACCTTGACGCTGGTTCGACAAATTAATGGAGTAAAAGGAGCCGACGAATGACCTCCAAACAACTCTCCCGCCGCGATTTTCTCAAACTCTCCGGGCTGGCGCTGGGCGGCGCCGCGCTGACCTTTTCCGGGCTGGGCTATGCCGCCGCCCTCCCCCCGAAGATTGCCACCCCCGAATTTTCATTTGCAAAGGAATCTGCCATGACCCAAAAAATTCTTATCCCCTACGCCACCCGCGCCGGTTCAACCGCCGAAATTGCCGCCGCAATTGGGCAAACCCTGGCAGAGCGCGGTTTTAGCGTGGATGTCAAACCGGTCAAAAAGGCCTCGTCGCCCGCTGGCTACCAGGCAGTCATCCTCGGCAGCGCCATCCGCATGGGCAGCTGGCTGCCGGAGATGGTCAAATTCATTCAGGCAAATCAGGCTGCGCTCAATGGACTGCCTGCCGCGCTGTTCACCGTCCACATGCTGAATACGGGTGATGACGAAGCCAGCCGCGCCGCGCGCGCCGCTTACACCGCGCCTGTCCGCGCCTTGCTGCCAAATGCGCCCGAAGCCTTTTTCACCGGACTGATGGACTTTTCGCGCCTGTCATTCCTCGACCGTTTCATCGCCAATATGGTCAAAGCCGTCGAATCCGATCAGCGCGACTGGGAAAAAATCCGCGCCTGGGCGATGACGGTGCTGGAATAAAGAAAGGATTACTCGTGAAAACGCGCCATCGCCCGTTCGTTTATGAGAGTTCCGATTTCAAGCACATGTGCGCCCTGCTTGTGCGCGACAATGCAAGCAAGCGCGAGTCTTTTATCTGGCATATTGCCCGGCTGGTGGACTGGAAATACAACCTGTTCAATTGCAAACGGCGTTTTCCTGGCAATTATTCTAGCGCGGCGCATCTATGGTTCAACTACTACGACGAACTGGTTGGATTTGTGATTTCCGAAGAGTTCAACGAACAATTCGATATTATCGTGTTGGACGAATACATGCATCTCTACCCCGAAATGCTCGCCTGGGCCCGTACCGAGTGGGGTCCGCAACATTGCCAACTTATCACCAGCGTTGCTGATGTTCACGAAAAACGAATTTCTGTGCTTGAACAGGCCGGATATCAACGCACCGGTGAGGTCGAAATGACCCGCATCTTCGACACGAGCCGCTTCCGTGATGTTTCCCTTCCGGCTGCGCCGTTGCGCTTTGAAAGCATGGCAGAAAACAAAAATTACGCCAACCAGGCGGTCTTGCGGCGCAGTGCCTGGTCCAATCACAACGATGACCCGCAAACCGACGAAGCCATTCGCGCTTACATTCGCACCAGCCCAATCTATGATGCCCGCTTCGACTTTGTTTTGGTAGATGAGTCTGACGCTCACCTGTCAGGGTGTGAGGCCTTTATTGACTACGCCAACAACACAGCCGAAATTGAGCGCGTCTGCACGCACGCTGATTACTATAACAAGGGCTATTCAAAGCTGGTATTGCGAAACTGCCTGCGTGTGCTGCATGAAAACCAGATTGGCACAGCTTACATCTCTGGCGGCTATGACAAAACCATCCACCTGTACGGCGCGCTGGGACACGTCAATGAATTTGCCTGTTTTTTCTACAGGCTGGATTTAGGAGAAAAAGAATGAACCCTGCACTGAAATGGCTCATCCCCCCAATTTTCGTCCTGACTCTGGCTGCTGCCCTGGCGGGTCTCTGGCCCGCCGAAGGCGCGCCCTACCCGCTCACCACCTTTCGCGGCGAGCAAGTGACCATCAACGCGCGCGGTCTGTACTACTGGGATACGGTCAGTTCCGCCGCGCAAATGCAAGCCAACGACCTTGTCGCGCTCGCGCTTGGGCTGCCCTTGCTGGCGGTATCCGCATGGATGGCGTTTCGCGGCTCCCTGCGCGGGCGGCTGCTGCTGGCTGGCACGCTCGGATTTATCCTGTACACCTACATTACCATGTGCTTTGGCGCGCACTACAACGCCCTGTTCCTGGTTTATGTGGCCCTGTTCAGCCTGAGTCTGTTCGCCTTTGTGCTGGTGATGATGACCTTCGACTTGGACAGCCTGCCCGCGCGTTTTTCCGAAAACCTCCCGCGCGGCTGGATTGCCGGATTGCTTTTCTTCGCTGCTGCCTTTCTCTCGCTGGCCTGGCTGGGACGCATCGCTGCCACCTTTTCATCCGATTCGGCTCCCATGCTCGAAAACACGACCAGCATGTTCATCCAGGCAATGGACTTAGGCATCATCGTCCCGGTTTGTGTCCTGTCTGGCATCCTGCTCCTGCGCCGAAAGCCCTGGGGCTACCTGCTGGCTTCGGTCGGGCTGACCAAGTTCCTGACCCTCGGCGTTGCCGTCAGCCTGATGGGGCTGAACATGGCGCGGGTCGGCGTGCCGGTCAGCGTGGTCGAGTTGGTCATCTTCCCAGGCATGGCGCTGGCTGGGGTGGTGATGACGGTCATTTTGCTCAAGCACATTAGCGAGTAGCCCAATGACAAAACAACACTGGCAAACGGTCACGACCATCGGTCTGCTGGGCTTGTCATTCCTGCTCCTGACCCGCTTGATAAGCGAAGTTGCCTTCCTGCTGGCGCAACCTGTTTACCAATCCCTGCGCGCTTTTGACCCTCATGGCAGTTTCCTGTATATTTCGCTGCATCACATCTTGCAAGGATTGTTTGCCCTGCTCGCCATCCTGCTTCTGGCGCGAATTTTTCGTATTCCTCTCACGCAGTTTGGCTTTAGTCTGAACGAATGGCGCTATGCGGTGCGGCTGGTCTTGCAGTTCAGCCTGTTCTGGTTCTTCTTGCAGGGCAGCATCGGTGTTTTGATGATGGTCTTTGGCGATTCTTCGGCAGCCTTTCACTTCCCGCTGACCGCCTGGAACTTCGGCGGCTATTTCGCTTTTCAAATCCTGCTCTCAGGCACGAGCGAAGAAGTCCTGTTCCGCGCCCTGGTGATGACGCCCCTGCTCCTGTACGGCAAACGCGCCGGGCTGGCCGACAAGACCAACGCCTTGCTGGCGGGCGGTATCGCCACCCTGATTTTTATGCTCGCGCACATCAACGTCGCTTTCGACCCGCTGCGGGTGACGCACTTCAACCTGCTCCAACAATTGACCGTTTTCACCTTCGGTTCTTTTTATGCCTTTCTGTTCATCAAAACCCGCAGCCTGCTTGGTCCCATCCTGGCGCACAACCTGCTCAATGCGGTCATTGTCACAATTGGATTGATTCTGTTCCTGATTTTCGGCTGATTGAAAAGAAAATGTTGCCATGCCAAACAGCCTGACCATTTCTTCTCCCCGATTGCTCCTGCGCGCCTTTCGCCCGACTGACGCTGGAAATTTACATGCCTATCTCTCCGACGCGCGCATCTATCAGTTTGAACCGGGAGAGCCAATCAGCCTCGAGCAAGCGCGCAAGATAGCGGCGGAACTTGCCAATTCGCCTGATTTTTGGGCGGTTGAACTGCGAGAAACCGGTAGGGTCATCGGGCAAATCTACTTCAAACACACCGATCCGCCCCACCTGCAAACCTGGGAGTTGGGCTATATCCTCAACCCGCAATACCAGCGGCAGGGATATATGACTGAAGCCGTTGGCGCGCTGGTCAGGCAGCGTTTCTCTGATGGCGACATCCACCGCATCGTTGCGCATTGCAACCCGGAAAATGTTGCCTCCTGGAAATTGCTCGAAAAAGTCGGCTTTCGGCGCGAGGGCTTACTCTTGCAAAACATTTACTTCCGCAAAAATCTTCAGGGCGAACCGCTCTGGACGGATACCTTTGTGTATGCCCTTCTAAAAAATAAAAGAGGGGGGTGGCGATGAGTTCAAGTTATCCTATCCTTGAATATGACACCGTTTCAGAGTCAAAACTCGAACCATCTCGCCTCATCAAGCCGCGTGATGTGCCGGAGCATTGCGTCATCTCGTTCTTTCGGGAAGTAAACGAAAAGGTCATCGTCGCAAAACAGGCAAAAGTCGCCGTGCCGAACCGCTGGGAGGATGGCGAACATCCCATCTACGAAATTGAACATGACGGCCAGCGTCTGGCTTTTTTCCACCCCGGCGTGGGCGCGCCAATTGTTGGCAGCCTGCTTGAAGAAGCGATTGCCTTTGGTTGCCGGAAATTTGTGGTGGTCGGCGGTGCGGGGGTTCTGGTTAAAGAACTGACAGTTGGCAAACTCATCCTGGTAGAAAGCGCGCTGCGCGGCGAAGGCTTTTCCTATCACTATCTGCCGCCCGCGCGTGAAGTCCGGGCACATCCTGAGGCCCTGGCGGCCATTCGCGCTACGCTGGAAGCGCGCAGAATCCCGTTTTTAAGCGGCAAAACCTGGACGACCGATGCGCCCTACCGCGAAACCCAGGCGGTGATTGACGCGCGCCGCGCCGAGGGTTGCTTGACCGTTGAAATGGAGGCCGCCAGCCTGTTGGCGGTGGCCCAATTCAGGAAAGTTCCGCTGGGTCAAATCTTGTATGCCGGGGATGACCTGAGCGGCGAGCACTGGGACAATCGTGGCTGGCAATCGCGCAAAGAAGTGCGCGAGAGTCTGTTCTGGCTGGCGGTGGAGGCTTGCCTGGCAATGGAAGGATGATTTTTAGGGTCAACTTTTGCTATATTGAAACCAGCTGTTAATTTGTGGAAAATGGCGGGGAACTGCTCCGTGCCCAGCCGGGTCTGGTGGGCAGATTCCTGAATAAGGTGCTGAAGCCGTGAAAGCGGCGTATCGGCCTCGCCCCGGCCTCCATAATAATTCGGTGACCGGAGGTTGCCCTACTCCGAATTGACCGCCTCGGCAACCAAAAAAGAATCCGCCGAAGTCAACGCGCGGGACTACGGCAGTTATTTCTCCTCGAACATCCTCTGCGAAATGGGCATATCCGAAGCGCCCGGCAGGAACTATGTGGGCATCGTGTATACGATGGAAAGAGCGAGCAGGGAGGCGTAATCAGGCTCTATGGGCATAGCCCCGCTGGAATAGGCTGTGTCTGTGCCACGCGCTGCCACACGGCACAGACACCTTTGCGCATGGAAGCGGTTTGCAAGGCGGCTTGGGAAAGCATTTTGGCCTGTTCTCCCTGCCCGGTCAGGGCATAGGCTTCGATGAAGGGCAGCCACTCGACCGGCGCGGCGGGGCGGAAGCCCCTGGCGCTGGCTTCGTCGCCCAGGCGGGCAACCTCCCGCCAGTCGCCGCGCTGACGGGCCAGTTCGGCCCTGGCGTAGTAGTAACACCAACTGGGCGGCGGCTCGGGGCCAAAGACTGATTGGGGCAGGGAGGGCGCGGGGGCGTCGGTCACAATTAGGGAGGGGTTGGAGAGCGGCAGGAGTTGCCTCAGCAGGGGCGAGTCTTTGCCAAAGGTCGCCTCGCTGTCGAAGGCCGGGTCCAAAATCCGCAGGCAGGAACCGGGCGGGGCCAGGAACAATATCGCCTGGCTGGTATCCCCATAAAACCGGACGGGGCGGTAGGCAAACTCGAACGGGTAGCCTGGTTCGAGCGCGGGCAGGCGGTTGGGGCGTTCGCCTACGCCCAACACCAGGTAAGGCAGGCGCGCGCCGCTGAAATTGGGAGCGTACATCCAGTTGAGTGGCGCGGTTAGGGAATAATCGGTTTCGTAGTCGATTTCCACTTCATCGGTCAGCAGCACCGTGCCGGGCGCCAGGGCCGGGATTCTCCAGGCCAGTTGCCAGTACAGGCTGCGCTGGCGCTCCCAGTCGCGGCGGAAGATGTTGGCGCTGTAAACCTGCTGCCCTACCCCAACGGCAATCACCAGCGCGGCGGCGAACAGCCAGGCGCGCTCGCGCCGAAAGACGAGCGTCAGCAGTCCGGCCACGAGCAGGCTGGCGGCCAAGAACATCGAAACGGTGAAACGGTCGAAACTGGATTGCAGCGTGAGGGGCAGCCCCGCCGCCCAGGATGGCAGACGCCCCAGGGCCAGCCCGGTCAATCCAATCAGGATGGCGTGAATCGCCCAGGTCTGCGAGGCAGAAAAGGGTTGCGCGAGCGACAATCGGCGCAGGAAGAGCCAGAGCAGGCCGAGCGCCAGTCCCGCCGCGCCCAGCGCCAGCCAGGTGGAAGGGGCGCTGAGCGCGCGCGCGGCCAGGATGGGCAGCAGCGCCCAGGCGTACAGCCCGGCCTTCCAAACGGCCTCCAGGCTGGCCGAGAAAAAGTCGGCAGCGATGCCGGTGGGGGAGGCCGCCGTTTCGCCCAGGACGACAACGTAGTTGGCATAGACGCCGGAGCGATAGTAAACAAGCAGCCAGAGCGCGTTCAACCCCCAAACGGCCAGGTAGGGAATCCAGGCTTTAATGGAGCGCCACAAGATGGGTTTCCAGCCCTTTTCCTGCTCGCTGAAGATGGACAGGATGAACAGGAAACGCAGGGGTTCTAGGCTGAGGAAGTATTCCGTGGGGAACACGCCCAGGGTGAGCAACAAAAGCCCCAGCATAGTACGTCGGCGCGCTCCCATAGCGGTATGAAGCGTCAGCCCGGTCATCCCAAAAGAAAGAATGTAAAACAGGAGCGGAATCAGTTCCTGATTGATGTGCGTAAAGGCCACCCAATGCTGGCTGTAGCCAGGGTAAATCAGAAAGGCCAGCGCGGCCAGCAGGGTTTGCCAGGGATGAACCGGCCAGATTTGGCGGAAGGCCCACCAGGCGGCCAGGGTCAGCAGAAATCGCATGATGAGCGCGAAAGACTGCCAGGCGAACGGCGTTTCGGGCAGCAGGCTGGTAGTGAACCAGAAAATGGGGCCTAAAAACGGGCGCACGCGCATGAATGAGCCGATGAAACTCTCTGGCCCGATGAAATGGGCGGCCCAGGCAAAAGGCCAGTCGTCCCAATAGAAGCCGGCGTGGAATAACGCCAGCCCGTAGGCCAGGCCGGTCAGCAGGGCAAAGAGCCAGGGGATGGATGTTTCGGTGAGACGGGTGGAGATTTTCATAGGCCGCAGGCCTGAATTATAGAGCATAATTCAGGCCTGGCAGTGGTACACTATCGAAAAAACGAGGACAAATGATGACACCCCAAAACGTTTCTCCCCTGTTTGGCGGCATCGAAGGCGGTGGCACCAAGTTCGTGTGCGCGGTCGGCACCGGCCCCGGCGACATCCGCGCCGAGATCCGTTTCCCCACCACTACGCCCGCCGAGACGATAAAACGCGCCATTGATTTTTTCAAGGAGCAGGAAAAAGAGCGCGGCCCGCTGTCGGCGATTGGGTTTGGTTCTTTTGGCCCAATTGACCCGCGCCCCGGCTCGCCGACTTTTGGATACATCTTGCCTACGCCCAAGCCGGGCTGGTCGAACACCGATGTGGCCGGCCCGCTGCGAGAAGCCTTTGGTGTGCCGGTTGGGTTCGATTTGGACGTGAATGCCGCCGCGCTGGCCGAGGGGCGTTGGGGTGCCGGGCAGGGCTGCGACCCGCTGATGTATATCACCATCGGCACCGGCATCGGGGCTGGGATTTTGCTGCACGGCAGGCTGGTTCATGGATTGCTGCATCCTGAAGCCGGGCATCTGCCCCTGCCGCATGACTGGGAACGCGACCCATTCCGTGGCGCCTGCCCCTTTCACGGCGACTGCTTCGAGGGGCTGGCCGCCGGCCCGGCGATTGAAAAACGCTGGGGCCAAAAAGCCGAAACCCTGCCGCCGGAGCATCCCGCCTGGGAATTGGAAGCGCATTACATCGCGCTTGCACTATGCAGTTACATCTACACCCTCTCGCCGCAGCGCATCATCCTGGGCGGCGGGGTCAGCCAGCAGCCGCAGGTGATGAAGATGGTGCGGGAGAAAGTCCCGGCCCTGCTGAACGGCTACATCCAATCGCCAGAAATCCTCGAACGCATCGAAACGTACATCGTCAATCCCGGCCTGGGCAACCAATCGGGTGTGCTGGGCGCGCTGGCGCTGGCCGAGCAGGCCTGGCAGGGAGAATGATTGAATGACCATTAAAGCAATCATTTTCGACCTGGGCGGCGTGCTGCTCAAATGGAATCCGCTGGCCTTGTACCAGAAGCATTTCCCGCATCTTTCCGACGCCGAAATCAGGGCGTTTTTCGAGGAAGTGAATTTCTCGGCCTGGAACCTGGAGCAGGACCGGGGCCGCCCGTTCGATGAGGGGGTGGCCGACCTTTCGGCGCGCTTCCCGCATCGCGCCGCGCTCATCCGCGCCTATCACGAACACTGGCCTGACTGCATTGGGGGACAAATCGACGGCACAGTGCAGATTTTGGAACGATTGAGCGGGAACGGTCTCAAGATGATAGGGTTGACCAACTTCTCCAGCGAGAAATTGGCTCTCACGCGCCCCAAATTCCCCTTCTTTCAACATTTCGACGATGTAATTGTCTCCAGTGAAGTGAAACTGATTAAACCTGACCCGGCCATCTACCGCCTGACCCTGGAGCGGATTAACTGTCAGGCGGAAGAGTGCGTGTTCGTCGATGATTCGCTGCCCAATGTTGAGACCGCGCGCCAGTTGGGTTTCCACGCCATCCACTTCCGGTCGCCGGAGCAACTCCAGGTGGAACTGGAACGGATTCTGTGAAAACCGGAGAGTTTCTCTCCAAATCTTCCTATTGAAATTCCATGCGCATACTCGTATACTGAAAGCGTGTCCAGCCATTCCTGGGACCGAAAGGACGCCTTATGCACCGTTACCCCATCACCTGCATTATTCCCCCGCACATGCTCAAAGAAATCGTCCGCAATGGTACGCAGGAACAGCGCGAGTTTGCGATTCTGACCCTGGCTGCCTCGGAGCAATTTCGCGGCCAGCGCCACGCCACCCGTGATTTGGCCAGCGTGCTTTCGTTTGCGTTGGCAGCTGGCAAGGAACGCATCGTTTATGACGCCCAGCAAGGCTCTAAATTGCCCGGCGTGCCGGTGCGGCGCGAGGGCGACCCGGCGACTGCCGACCCGGCGGTCAATGAGGCTTATGACGGCTCTGGCCTGACGTACGACTTGTTCTCAGAAATCTATGGCCGCAACTCCATCGATGGCAAGGGTCTGCGGCTCGATTCGACCGTCCACTACATGAAGGGCTACGACAACGCTTTCTGGAACGGCCAGCAGATGGTCTATGGCGACGGCGATGAAGACCTGCCAGAATCTCAGCGCCTGTTTAACCGCTTCACCATCGCCATTGACATCATCGGCCATGAACTGACGCATGGCGTGACCGAATACGAAGCCAAACTGGCTTATTTTGGGCAATCGGGCGCATTGAACGAATCCATGTCAGATGTGTTTGGGTCGCTGGTCAAGCAGTACCAGCGCAAACAAACTGCCGCCGAAGCCGACTGGATTATCGGCGAGGGGCTGTTTACATCCAACGTCAAGGGGTTCGGCATCCGCTCCATGAAAGCACCCGGCACAGCCTACAACGACCCGGTCATTGGCAAAGACCCCCAGCCTGGTCACATGAGGGATTACGTCAACACCGTCGAAGATAACGGCGGCGTACATATCAATTCGGGCATCCCCAACCGCGCTTTTTATGTGACCGCGCTCGAAATTGGCGGCTACGCCTGGGAACGAGCCGGCAACATCTGGTACATCGCCCTGCGCGATAAACTGACCGCTACCTCCGACTTTCAGCAGGCCGCCAACCTGACCTACCAGGTGGCCGGGCAGTTGTATGGAGCCGATGGCGCGGAGCAATTGGCTGTCAAAAAAGGCTGGGCCGAGGTCGGCATCACAGCAGGAAGCGGCACAACGCCCACGCCGACCCCTATCCCCACCCCCGGCGATGGCTGCCTGACAGCGGTTTTCCGTTCCCTGGGATTGATGAGAAAATGAGCGACTTGCGCATCAAATACGAACGCACCGGCGGCTTTGCCGGGCTGAAACTGGCCGCCAGTTTCGAGTTGGATGACCTGCCCAATGAGCAGGAGGAACAACTGCGCGACCTGCTCGATGAGATAGACTTCTTCAAACTTCCGGTCCAGATTTTGCCTGCCCGCCCCGGTATCGACCAGTTTACCCATAAAATCGAAGTGGAAGGTAAAAAGGGCAAGCATTCCGTTCTGACCACAGACAGCGCCGCGCCCGAAAAACTACGTGAACTGATAGACTTGCTAAACATCGTCGCGCGCGCGCATCGGAAGAAGAATTGACCGGCTTGTTGCCACAGTCCGCCTTGTGCGGACTTTTTCTTTCAATTGCAGGATTCGAGGGTCTCCTCCGTTTCTGGCGGGATTTGTCTACAAAATTTGCAGATCACATAGATTTTTTGGGCTCTCCCGTTTCTGGCGGGATTCGTCCACAGATTTCGCAGATTACATAGATTTGGTTCTTAAAATCGGCGAAATCTGTGTAATCTGTGGATAGATTTATACTTCTTCCCGTTAAAAACAGTAGAGCCATTTTTTGTAATTATTTGTTTCAATCCGTTCACGGGTGCGAATTCTCGTTCATCTTTCGGTGGCTTTCACGATTTCTGTAATATTTGGCACAGGATTTGCGCGATGAGCGAAGATTGGCAAAGCAAAGGCGTTTTTTGCATGGAGGCTGAACAGATACGCCAAAGTTTTGTATAATCAGCGCACGGAGACCCGACGCTATGAGCCTGACTGATCTGATTCCCCAAATGTTGCCCGCCATCGAGTCCGAATTACAGCGCCATGTGGCGCGCCTCGACCAGCCGCGCATCAAACCGTTTTATGAAATGTTAGCCTACCACATGGGCTGGATTGGAGAGGGGGCCGGACCAGAAGCGACCGGTAAGCGCATCCGCCCGCTGTTGGTGCTGCTTTCTACTGCCAGTTGTGGAGCAAATTGGGAATTGGCGCTGCCTGCCGCTGCCGCCGTCGAACTGGTGCATAACTTCTCGTTGGTTCATGACGATGTGCAGGATAACTCGGAAAAACGGCGCGGGCGGCCAACGGTCTGGGTAAAGTGGGGCGTGCCGATGGCAATCAACGCCGGGGATGCGTTGTTCGTTCAGTCGAACCAGGCAATCATGGATTTGGCGAAAAATTATCCTTCTGATGTTGTGGTCAAAGCCGCCAAAATCTTGCACGATACCTGCCTCGACCTGACGCGCGGGCAGTACATGGATTTGTTCTACGAAGAGCGACTGGACCTGACCGTCGACGATTACTGGCCGATGATTGGCGGCAAAACCGCCGCGCTGCTGGCGGGCTGCACCTCGATTGGCGCCGTCCTGGGCGGGACTGATGAGGCGACTATCGAAGCCTACCGTTCCTTTGGTCATTACCTGGGGCTGGCCTTCCAGGTGCAGGATGACCTGCTCGGCATTTGGGGCGACGAGGCCCTGACCGGAAAATCGGCAGCCTCCGACCTGGTGGAGGGCAAAAACTCGCTGCCGGTGCTGGTTGGGTTGGGCAAAAAGGGAAAATTCGCGGAACGCTGGAAGCAGGGGCCAATCCAACCAGAAGAAGTGGAAGAAGTTGCACGCCTTTTGGCGAGCGAATCGGCCTACGAATACACCATCGAGGCGTCCAAGCAGATGACTGACTTGGCCATCAACAGCCTGCGCACCGCCGACCCGCAAGGCGCGGCCGGAGCGGCCTTGTTCGAATTGGCTGAAAAACTGCTCAACCGCCAGGCTTGACACGCCCCGCCGGGCTGGCTATAATCTTCGCTCACACCAGCGGGTGTAGTTCAGTGGTAGAACGCTTGCTTCCCAAGCACGATGTCACGGGTTCGAGTCCCGTCACCCGCTCTGGAATTGTAGGACAAGATATTATCTTGTCCTACTACTTTTTTAACCTTCCGCCAGTTTTCTCAACCCGGCTTCATCCAAAATCGGCACGCCCAGCGCCAGGGCCTTTTGGTGTTTCGAGCCGGGGTTTTCGCCCAAGACAAGATAGCTTGTCTTTTTGCTAACGCTATCTGTCACCTTGCCGCCGTGCTGTTCAATGAATTCCTTGACGCCTTCACGCGAAAGGGTCGGGAGCGCGCCGGTCACCACGAACGTCAGGCCGGACAAAGACGGGTTACTGGTTACCGATAACTGGTTATTGGCAGCAGGCCAGACTCCCGCCGCTTTCAGTTTTTCGAGCAGGGCGCGATTGGCGTCGCGGGCGAACCAATCGACAATTGCGGCGGCAGTGTTGGGGCCGAAGCCTTCGATGGCTTGCAAATCGTCGGCAGAGGCGCGGGAGAGGGCTTCTAAATCGGGGAAGTGGCGCGCCAGGTCCCCGGCGGCGACTTCGCCCACGCCGTGAATGCCGAGGGCAGTAATCAGCCGGTTTAACGGCTGCTCGGATGAAGCGCGGATGGCCGCCAGCAGGTTATCGGCTTTTTTATCGGCGAAGCCTTCCAGCGCCAGCAACTGCTCCCTGGTCAGGAAATATAAATCCGCCACATCTTTGACCAGCCCGGCCTCAATCAACTGTTCCACAATTTTGATTCCCAATCCGCTGATGTCCATCGCCCCGCGCGAGACGAAATGCTCCAAGTTGCGCACCAGTTGCGCCGGGCAGGCTGCGTTGACGCAATACCAGGCCACCTCGCCCTCGAAATGCTCCACTGGCTGGCCGCAGGCCGGGCAGGCGGCGGGCGGCGCGTAGGGTTGCTCAGCCCCGCTGCGCGCATCCAGCACCGGGCCAATCACATACGGGATGACCTCCCCGGCGCGTTTGACCAGCACCCGGTCGCCAATGCGGATGTCTTTTTCGGCGATATAGTCGAAGTTGTGCAGGGTGGCGTTGCGCACAATCACCCCGCCGATTTCGACCGGCTCCAGCGCGGCGCGCGGGGTCAGAACGCCGGTGCGGCCCACTTCGACCTCGATTCCGAGCAATTTGGTCGTCACTTCGCGGGCCGGGAATTTGTAAGCCACCGCCCCGCGCGGGTCTTTGCCCACAAAGCCCAGTTCCTCGGCCAGCGCCAGGTCATCGAGTTTGATGACGAAGCCGTCGGCCTCGTAGCCCAGTTCATCGCGCCGATTTTCCCAGCCCTGGATGTATCCAATCGCCTCGTCCAAATTGTCAAATCGCCGCGCCACATCGGTCACGGGGAAGCCGAGCGACTTCAACCACTGTAACAATTCCCACTGAGATGTCGGAATCCCTGTTTCCCCGTTTCTCGCTGTACCCATCTCCGAATACGCCACCTGGTACACCAGAATCGTCAACGGGCGGCTGGCGGTGATGGCCGGGTCCAGCTGGCGCAGCGACCCGGCGGCAGAGTTGCGCGGGTTGAGATAAGTGCGCTCGCCTGCCTCGGCCAGCCGCGCGTTCATAGATTCGAAATCTTTATTCGTGATGAACACCTCGCCGCGCACCACCAGGTACGAAGGCAAGTTGAAGGTTGCAGGTTGAAGGGTACTGAACAATGGCAAAGTATCTGTGGCGCTTTCAACGTTCAACGTTTGACTTTCAACCGGTATTCTTAACGGAATTGTCCTGACCGTGCGCAAGTTGGCCGTTATATCTTCGCCCACCTCCCCGTCGCCGCGCGTCGCGCCCTGGCTGAAAACGCCCTCTCGGTAATGAAGCACCACGCTCAACCCGTCAATTTTCGGCTCGACGACGAATTTGGCCGTTTCGACGCGCACATCCAGTTTGCGAATACGCTCATACCAGGCCCGCGCATCCTGCGCGCCGAAGGCATTTGCCAGGCTGAGAATCGGGCGCGGGTGGCGTGCCTTCTCGAACTTTTCTGACACAACCGCCCCAACGCGCTGGCTGGGAGAATCGGGCGTAACCCATTCGGGGTGTTCAGCCTCCAGGGCCTTGAACTCGTTCCACAGTTGGTCATACTCCGCATCGCTGATGACGGGCGCATCGAGGACATGATAGCGATAGAGGTGGAAATTGATTTCCTGCTTGAGTTGGTTATAGCGGGTGAGCGTGGTCATGCGTCTATTATCCCGTCAAAATTGCCTCTTGACAAGTGCTGAACGAATGTTCTATAATGTTGCAAATAGAACATTTATTCTATTAAGAGCAAAGGAGCATTTCATGAATAATACCATCCGTTCCCGGCCTTTCAATCCTAATATTGGAAAGTTCATCCATGCCCTTGACGGGCAGCGTGGCAGGGCTTTTGGCTTTATGATTATCGGCGCTCTGCTGGCGTTTGAGTTGTTCAACTTCAGCACCACCGAGTTCGCGCTCAACGATGTGCTTGGGAACTTGAAATTTGCAGGCATTAAGTGGGCAACCATTTTGGCAATTGCCTTCTGTGGCATTGATTTTGCCGGGATTGCGCGCCTGTTCACCCCCGAACAGGGCGCGGACGAACCCGCCGAAGTCTGGTATCTCTTTGGCGCATGGATTTTGGCCGCCGCCATGAACGCCACCCTTACC
>Ga0101944_10004154_pt1 | contig 18475 bp, 15 predicted proteins | sample DewCreD2012metaG_FD_75245 | JGI IMG/M metagenome (GOLD analysis project Ga0101944, IMG submission 75245) | Hot spring sediment bacterial and archeal communities from British Columbia, Canada, to study Microbial Dark Matter (Phase II) - Dewar... ... | reverse complement strand
GTCCTGAGTGTGCCGCCAGGGCAAATCCCGGGCATGGCTCGCGTACCAGCGGAGCAGCTTTGAAGTGATTTGAGGCGCGGTGGACAGGGATTTCTACTCCGTTCTATGAAAATCAAAAGTCCTCTCACCTTATCAAAAGCTGAAACCTGGTTGAAAGCCCTTTCTCTGCGCAGACTCAATGATTAGATTCTTGTCACAGATTCGGAGGGTGCGGAAATGAGAGTGAAATTCCCAGAGTGGAGCCTCTTGTGGCTCGTGATCCTATTGCTTGTAGGTTGTGCTCCGGTCATTTCAAAACCGCTGAGAGAGCAGGTCGACAAGACCCTCGCTTTCAGAGACGTCTTCAAGGACCCGGAGGCGCATAAAGGAACGGCGGTGGTGTGGGCCGGAATCATCATAGAAACGAAGAACACGAAAGAGGGAACCCTGATCGAAATCCTTCAGAGACCTGCTGATTTCCTTGGGGCCCCGGAAGAGTCGGACAAAACGGAAGGCCGCTTTTTGGCGCTTTACGCTTCCTACCTCGACAGTGCCGTCTACAGCAAGGGGCGGGAGGTGACTGTGGGGGGCGAAGTGGAGGGCAAAAGGGTCATGCCGCTTGGCGAGATCCAGTACGCCTATCCTGTCGTTCTCGCCAAGGAGATCTATCTCTGGCCCGAGACGAGCAAAGAGCGCTTGACCCCATACCCTTATCCCTATCATCCCTGGGGGTGGTATGATCCTTTCTGGAGACCCTGGGCCTATCCGTACCCTTATGACAGGTTTCGCCACAGGCGCTGAGCCGAAAAGCTACCGCGGTTTATATTTCTCCATGTATTCCATGGCCCGAACCTTCCTCAGGGTGTTCTCGGAGCTCATGTACCGTATCTTTCCAAAAACCGGTCGTTCCGGCCCCCAGGGCCTGTCATATCGGCCCAGAATCCACATGATTCCTGTGTAGGAATTGGGATCCCTGCCGTCGAGCCCATACTTGTTGTTGAGTTCAATCATGATGTGCAGTGCTTCCTGGGGAGAGGACGACCACTCGAGGATTTTCTTCCCCCACACCATGCGAAGGTAGTTGTGGATCCGGCCTTCCTGAAGGAGCTGTCCCTGGGCGGCATTCCAGAGGGGATCATGCGTCTGGGCCTTTTCAAATTGCTCCAAAGGGTATAGGTGACGACGCCGATCCCCCTCGTGGTCTTTGAGGGTTTGTTGAGCCCAGGCGGGCAGGGAAGAGTACAAGTCGTAGTCCTGCCTCCGGGAGCACATGTTGAAGCCCAGTTCCCTCCAGGTCACCAGTTCGTCGAGAAAGGCTTCTGCCGGTTCGCTCATGCGCCACCATCCGTTCCGGCCGCCTGTCGCTTTCTTGGGCAGATGATCCAAGGCCCATTCCTCCTTGGCGGCCAGGCGCGAGAAGATCTCGTGAACCGACAGGTGGCCGAAATGCAGATAGGGGGAAAGCCCGCTCGTCCCGTCTTCATCCGGATGGTTCCTGTTTTCCTCGTAGCGACTGAGTTTTTTTTCAAGGAAGCGCTTCAATCTTTTGGAAGCCTCCTCGGCGCCTCCCCGCTCATCGACCACCCCGACCTCGTGATTCACAGGAAACTTGGCCAGGCCTTTGGGGTCTTCGCGAAGCGTTTTTAGAGAGGCGGCAGGCCAGCGATCGAGGAGGGGTTCAAGCCGGGGGACAGAGGTCTTGGATTTCAACGCCTTCAGGGGCTCGGCGTCAGGCATCTGGGAAAGATGCAAAGGGAGCTCCTTCTGGAGAAAAGTCCTGAAGAACTTGGCTGCTGCGAAGACCCGATCCGCGGCCTTCATGGGAAGGAGTCCGTTGGAGTCCACCTTCTCCATGTAAACAGGGATCTTGCTCGAGGCGGAAGCCACCATGCGTGGGAGGAAAAAGGCCGGGAAATCATCCGTGACCACCAGGCAGGCTCTTTCAGCGAGTGCCGCGAGAAGACCCTTGTCCGCGTCCGGGGAGGGTTCAAGGTAGGGATAGTAAGTCACCCCGGATTTCGCGCAGGCCTCCGCGTTATCCGCCATCCCGTCGATGACAAAGCGATGGAATCGGTCAGATGCCCAGAGGTAACCCACGCGAAGAGCCTCGAACACCATGAGAGGCTTTCCAAGGCGATTGGCCCAATCCACGGCCTTCTGGAGGCTGAAATTCCACCGGGTGCGGCGAAAAGCGGTCATCCAGTAAAGGACATAGTCCCCCCGGTCACGAACCGGGGCCTCATTGCAACGGGACACTCGAATCTCGGGAATCGGACTCACTGGGGCATCTCCTCGAAGTGGGCGTCCGTCAGGCCGTCCAGCAGCAGGAACGAACGGATCTTGATGCAAATGACCTCTGCGTCCGGGTGGTCCAGGAATCCCTTGAGATGGGGGTGACGGTCAAGCAGCCTGGCCTTTGCCCACGCCTTCTTTTGGTCATCTTCCAGTCTTTCCAGAGTCCCTGACACGGTCATGGCCTTTGCTTCGGGCCGGCGAGAACCCTTGTGCTCTTCTCGGGTGTCGATCAGAAGACTGACAGAGGGGTTTTCCATAAGGTTCTTGAACTTCTTGGTGGTTCTATACGTGGCCATGTAAATCTCGCTGCAGTCATCATCCGTGGTGTAAGCCATGAGGGAGCAGTGAGGCGTCGTGCCTGAAACGGTCGCCAGGACGCAGATGTCCTTTTCTTTTGCCAGTTGCTTCATGGACTCGATCATTGGGGATCGCTCCTGGTTTGGAAGTGTGCAACGCCGAGAACAACCTACCACATTCTGCTGTCATGGAAAAGCTCGTTCACCATCTTTTTCCGTTGCAGGAAGGCTCCCGGTCTGTTACGTTTGACCCGGTTTCCACAAACAATCCACACAAGGGGTGCCCCATGGAGAACAAGATTAGACTTGGTATCAGCGCCTGCCTGCTCGGTCAGAATGTGAGATACGACGGGGGGCACAAGCTGGATCGTTTCCTGACCGATACGCTCGGGCAGTATGTGGACTATGTCCCCGTGTGTCCTGAAGTCGAATGCGGCTTAGGCATCCCCCGCGAATCCATGAGGCTGGTGGGCAATCCTGAATCCCCAAGGCTCGTTACGGTAAGGAGCGGCCAGGACCTCACGGAGCGAATGCAGACCTGGGCAAAGAAGCGGGTCAGGGAACTCGAGAGCGAGGATCTGTGCGGCTTCATCTTCAAGAGTGATTCGCCCAGCAGCGGCATGGAAAGGGTGAAGGTGTACAACGAAAAGGGCATGCCTGAAAAGACAGGACGAGGAATGTTTGCCAGAGCTTTTATGGAGCATTTCCCCCTGATTCCCGTGGAAGAAGAGGGCCGCCTCCATGATCCGAAATTGAGGGAGAGCTTCATTGAGAGCATTTTCACGCTGAAACGATGGCGCGAGGTGGCGCAGGGCAAGAAAACCCTCGGGACTCTTGTTGTGTTCCACACACAGCACAAGCTGCTGGCTCTATCTCACAGCGAAAAACATTTCCGCGCCATGGGCAAGCTCGTGGCTGAAGGGAAAAAGCTTCCTCTGAACGACCTGTACGCACAATATGAGACCCTGCTCATGGAGGCTCTCAAGCTGAAGACGACCCTCAAGAAAAACGTGAATGTCCTCCAGCACATGATGGGTTATTTCAAAGAGCAGCTCTCCAAGGACGAAAAACAGGAGCTTCTTGAGATTCTCGATGAATATCGGAAAGGGTATATCCCTTTGATCGTCCCCGTCACGTTAATCAACCACTACGTGAGGAAGTACAAGCAAGACTATCTGAGAGAGCAGGTGTATCTCAACCCTCATCCCATTGCTTTGCAACTCAGAAATCATGCATGAGCAAGGTGCAAGGTTCACGGAGCAAGGTTCAAGGTGCACGGTGCAGGGTACAAATACAAGGCGCAAGGCCCCGGGAGCGGGTTACATGGAAAACCGAATCCAGCTCGTCCTTTGATGTTGTGATTTTTCTTTTGTGTTTATTTTTTCCGTATCCCTTGTACCGTTCACCCTGCACCGTTATTCGATGATGCTTTCCCTTAGGGCTCTCGGGGTCGGGACGGGAATCGGCATGCAGCAGTCCTTTTCAGGGTTGTACATGAGGCGGTAGGAGGACCCGCGATTCCCTTCCCGGGACATGAAATCCCAGCCGCGGACATAATAGGGACAGGCGTCATTGAAACAGATGTACATGAACTCATTGTCCCAAGTGGCTTCAAAGGGATTGTCCGGTACGGCCCACTTTTTCATCTTCTCCCCGCAGTGGGGGCAGCGCAGGGTGTGCTTGATGGCTTGTTTCCTGCGCTCAAAGGTTTCCTGATCGAGGGCTTCACCGTAAGAAACGATAAGCACAGGTCTTGCTCCCCGTAAGGGGTTCCCTCCCTTTTTGTCCGCGTAGACGGCATAGATCGGGTCGCTGGGGATGCCTAGATGAGAATACTTGTCATCCTTGGGCCGGGGCTTTCCCTTGGAGAGAAAGACAACAGGCTTTTCAAAGGCCCCTGCTTCCCTGAAGAAATCCTCGACCAGAAGCACCCTTTCCTCTTCGCCGGCTTCCCGCCAAACCTTGACGGCCTTTTCAGGGAACATTCGGTTGGAAAAAATCACCAGGAACAAACCTCCCGGTTTGAGGACTCTGGCCACTTCTTTGAAAACCGCAGCGGGCTTGGTCATGTAATCCACGGAAACCGTGTTGATGACCACGTCAAAACGATTGTCCGGAAAAGGAAGCCGCGGGTCCTTGTTGAGGTCATGGATCACCGCCTGGGTGAGGGCTCTGTTTTTCCTGAGTTCATTGACGTTCAAGCCAAGGCCTACGACCTCGGCGGCTCGAAGACCCTCCGGGAGGTGAGAATCCCAGCCGGCCATCAAATCCAGAATCGCGGGATTTTCTTCCACAACGAGCGTCTCGATCAGCTTCTCCACAGTGGCCAATGCAAATGAGTCCAGATGGCTCACAAATCGGTCCATCGAGTAGAACTCTGTATCATCGGATTCATCCATCCTGGAAAAGGCGTTGACGCCCCACCTAGGGTTTGAGCTGAATTCATTAATCGGTGCCGGGTCCTTTTCGACATTCATGGCTTGCCTCCATAAAAAAGCCGGGAACATTCAAAACCCGGCTCGTGGCCCCAACAATGGGCGGGTTAAGATTTTATTTTTGAACTGAACGCAGATAAAATAATTCCCTGTCACGCGTTGTCAACAGGCTCTTGAGATGCTGCTGCCCAGACCGTGACTTGAAATAAGCAGGCTGATCCATATCTTGTTGGGCAACCATTCAAAGCCGTTGCCGGCAAATACATCAGGGGGAGGATGACCATGGACGTGAATCTGAAGGAGTATTTTGAAAAGGCAAAGGGAACCGGCGTGCTGGCCACAGCAGATGGAAAGGGGCTTGTAGACACGGCAATCTACGCCAAACCGCATGTCATGGGCGAAGACACGGTTGCCTTCATCATGGCCGACCGACTGACCCACCACAATTTGCAGACCAACCCTCATGCAGCCTACCTCTTTAAAGAAGAGGGGGCCGGTTACAAGGGGATTCGCCTGTTTCTGACCAAAGGGAGGGAAGAAAAGGATAGCGATCTTCTGTATTCGATCCGGAGCAAGAGATATCCGGGAGGCAAGGAGGAAGGCAAGCCGCGGTTTTTGGTTTTTTTCAATGTAGACAAAATCTTGCCCCTGGTCGGTGCGGGACGAGATCCTGAAAAGGACTAGGCCCACGTTCCGGAAACAACGCTGCAATACTGTCATTTCGAGCGCAGCGAGAAATCTTATTGATACCAGGCGCATAAAAAGATCTCTCCCTTCGGTCGAGATGACATCTTAATGCGTGAACGCTCTACTGGACCTTGGCCATGTCGTGCCGGGGTTCTCTCCAAGGACAGATTGTGGAACTATCGCGACCGGGGAAAGAACCGGGTTTAATTTCCCGGCCTGCGGCGCAGGGAGGTTCTCATCGATGCGCTCTGATGCAGGAACAGAGATCGGACAGCTTTTTATAATGGGGATGCCGGGGCCTGACCTCGACAAGGAAACAGAATATTTGATCCGCGAGGATCGCATTGGCGGTATTATCCTGTTTTCAAGGAACATCGAAGGCCCTTTGCAGCTGGCTGCTCTGTGTCGCGATCTTCAGAGAGCAGCCTTGAAGAGGCAGGAATTGCCCCTGTTCCTTGCGGTGGATCAGGAGGGGGGCAGGGTGGCCAGGCTCAAAGAGCCTTTCACAGGCTTTCCCGGAAATGCCGCTCTCGGAATGGACGAGGAACCGGTCAAAAAGGCTGTCGAGTTTGCGACGGTGACGGCTAGAGAGATGAAGTTGGTGGGACTCAACATGAACCTCGCCCCTGTGGTGGACGTCCAAAGAGGAGAGATGGATAAGCATCTTGAAGGTCGAAGTTTCGGGGAGGACCCGAAGCGCGTCGCCCTTCTTGGAAGAACGGTGGTCAAGCATCTCCAGAAAAACGGGATCATGGCTGTGGCCAAGCATTTTCCGGGTCTGGGCCGGGCGGACGTGGATCCCCATTTCCTTTTGCCCACAATCAACATCAGCCTCGAAGAACTGGAGCGTGTCAATTTTCCTCCTTTTGCCGCAGCGGTGCGGGCGGGGGTTTGCGGGATGATGACTTCCCATGCCCTCTATCCCGCGCTCGACCCTGAAAGGCCTGCAACTCTGTCGCCCATCGTGTTGACGGAGGTGCTGAGGGAAAAAATGGGCTTCAAGGGTCTGACGATCACAGACGACCTGGAGATGGGGGCGATCGCTGCAAAGTGGAGTGTGGCGGAAGGAGCCCTCCAATCCTTTCAGGCAGGTGCCGACATACTTCTCATCTGCAAGGATCAGGGGCATGTGCGTCAAAGCCTGGAGCGCCTGCAGCGTGCGCTCAGAGAAGGGTCGATCACCACAAAACGGGTCTCTGAATCACTTAGGAGGATCAAGAGAATGAAAAAGAAATACCTGGGTTATCGGGAGAAGATCTCCCTGGCCGAGGTGAAAGAGTATTTCAAGAGACATGCCTAAAGGGGAAGAAGTGACAAGGTACAAGTGTTGAGTGACAAGGGAAGATCAAAACAAAATCAAGCTCATGACTTGTCACTCGCTACTTTCCTCCAGCAACGAACCACTGACCACGGACGCTCTTGCACGGCCCAGTCGGGCGTGGGCGCCTCGATGTACACTGTCTCAGGCCGGGTGGGATGCATGAAGGTCAGGGATTTTGCCAGGAGACAAATGGTGCCGTCTTCACGGCGATCAGGCGATCCGTATTTTACATCGCCCACAATAGGGCACCCCTCAGCGGCCAATTGAGCGCGAATTTGATGTTTTCTCCCTGTGAGGAGATTAACTTCAAGAAGAGATACCCCGCCCCTTACAAAAAAAGTTCTGTAACTCAGCACAGCCTCCTGAGCCCCTTTTTGAACCTCGTCTGTCAGGGAGACCCTTTGGCGTCTTTTTTTCAGATGGGAAATCAGCCTGCCGGCGTCCCTCGCCATCTTCCCGTGGACCAAAGCCCAGTATATCTTCGTGATGTTTCTCTGTCTCCACTGTTCGGAAAGTCGCGCAGCGCTCTTGGATGTTTTAGCGAAGAGGACGACGCCGGACACGGGCCGATCAAGCCGGTGCACCAAGCCCAGAAACACCTCCCCTGGCTTGTGATACTTCTTTTTGATATAGTCTTTGACCATGTCCATGAGGGAGGGTTCGCGGGAGATGTCTCCTTGAACGAGGAGACCCCCGGGCTTGAGCACCGCAAGCAAATGGTTGTCTTCGAAAAGGATCTGAAGGGGTTCTGTGGGTGACTGTTCCGTGACCATGCGTTCTTCCACCGGGAGCAAACAAAGGAAGCCCAACGGGAAGCCGGAACGGGGGCTCCCTCCTGGCCTGCCTGCTCTCAGAGAATGGTTTAAGCGAAGCCAGGTCCTCCTGAGCGATAAGCAAATCCAGCAGCTCTGGCAATATCACACCCTGCTGCGAAAAAGAAATGCCGAGTATGATCTCACCCGAATTTATCAGTTCGACAACATGGTTCAGAAGCACTATGTGGACTGTGTCCTGGTTGCGAAAATGCTGGGCTGGAAGCTTCCCTCCCCGCTTCTCGACATCGGCACAGGCGCGGGATTGCCCGGAATTCCATTGAAAATCGCCTGTCCCGAAACGGAGTTGATTCTTTCCGAAGGAAGGCACAAGCGAATCGCCTTCCTGCACGAGGTGGTGAAAGCCCTTGGGTTGAAAGGCATCGAGGTCTACGAGGCCAAAATCTACCCCTCCTTCAGCAGGAGCGTTCAGGGCGTCATTACGCGTGCCTTGGAATCCATTCCCAAGACCCTGGGGCGGGTCATAAAGTGCCTTGAGCCGGGCGGAAAAGCGATTTTCATGAAGGGGCCCTCCTGCCGCGATGAGCTGGCAGAAGCACTAAGCGCTTTCCAGGACAGGTACACCCTCAGCCTGGATCTGGCCTACACGATTCCTTATTCCTCCCATCACCGGCGTCTCATCGTCTTTGAACGCTTACCGTGAAACCATATCCTTGAAGTCCCCCGCCCTCATTCGGTCTTCGCGCCGCCTCAGCGTTTTCCTCCGGTCTCCCTCTTTGGGAACTCGCTCCCGCCCCTTGAGCATTAAGGTCACCACCAAGCCCAGAATCAGGAAAGCCTGGAACAACCCCAGCAGACCCTCGATCAGCTTCTGATCCATGATGATCAAGGCGCTCACCCCCAGGCAGACGGAGAGGGTGCAAATAATGAAGACCACTTCTTTTCTTGCAAAACCGAGGAGAAGGAGGCGGTGATGCAGGTGATCCTTGTTCACGCAAGTGAGAAGCTCCGTGAAGCTCCTGGCTTGGCGATTCTTGATCCGAGACAGATTCACGTAAACCATATCAAAAATGAGGACCCCGAAGATGAGAATGGGGGCCGCAAGAGACACGAAATGACTCGTCGCGGACCATTGACCCAGGACCGCAAGTCCAGCCAGGGTAAACCCTAGAAAGGTGCTCCCCGCGTCGCCGAGAAAAAGCAAGGCCGATTTCCGGAAGCGGAAATTGTAGGGAATAAAGCCCGCGCAGGAGCCCATGAGGGCTACCGCAAACCAGCCCAGGGCCGGCTGATCCGTGTTAAAGGCCAGGATTCCCAGGAAAAGCGCGCAAAGGATCGACAGGGCGGATGCAAGCCCGTCAATCCCGTCGAAAAAATTCATGGCATTGGTCATTCCTACCATCCAGAGAACAGTGAGGGGGATGTTGATCAGAGGCGCCCAGGTCGCGTGGTAAAAGAAGGTGAGGTGAATGCCCCCCCAAAGGATGACCACAAGGGAAATGGCGACTTGGAGCACGAATTTCAGCAGAGCGGGCAGAGGTCTGACGTCGTCCATGAGCCCCATGCTGAAAATCAAGGTGGCCCCGAGCAGCAGGCTCTTCATGCCTGGGAGGAACACGGCGTTCAAGAGCAGGGCCATTGAAAACGCGATGTAAACCGCGACGCCGCCGAGCAAAGGGGTAGGCTGCTCATGGATCTTGCGCCAGTCCGGCTGATCGAGGATCTTCAGTTTCAAAGCCAGGGCACTGCAGAGAGGAGTCAGGAGAGAGGCTGAAAAAAAGGAAAACAAAAAAATGTACTGCCACCTCAGTCCCAAATCAAAAAAGAAGACCCGGCTGGCTGGGAGAAGCAGGGCGATCAGAACAAGAGAGAGCGGCACTTGGCTGAGGATTCTACGAATCAAAGGAAACCCCTTTCCTTTCAAGAAGTTCAAGGTAGACCTTCTCTATAGACCGGACCATGGTGTCCGCACTGAAACGCTCTGTCATTTTCTTGCGACCCGCCTCCCCCATCTTGGCGGCGAGGCTCTTGTTGTTCAAGATCTTGAGCAGGGCGGCCGCCAACTCCTCCTCGTTCCCGGGACTCACGAGATAACCATTCACGTCCTCTTCGATGAGATCGGGAATTCCTCCCACCCGTGTCCCCACCACCGGTTTTCCCATGGCCATGGCTTCCAGAAGCACCCTTCCCATGCCCTCGAAGTAAGAAGGCAAGACAGCGACATCGAAGGTGGCGAGGATTTGAGGAACATCCGCCAGGAATCCTGTAAAGATCACGTCATGGGCGAGGTCTAACCGGCGAACCAGGCTTCTCAGGGATTCCCTGAGGGACCCCTCTCCGACGATCACCAGGCGGGCTTCCGCCTTCTCCCTTTTGATGCGCTGAAAGGCACGGATCAGGAGTTCGTGGCCCTTTCCCTTCCAGAGCTTTGAGACGATCCCGATCACGGCATCCTCCTCACCAAGCCCCCATTTTTGCCTGATTGCCCTTTTTTCCTGTTCCGAAACAGGGCGAAATCGCTCCGGTTCAATCCCGCTGTAAATCCTCACCATCTTTTCCGGATGGCCGATGCGTTCCCTCAAGGCCCAATCGACAAGGGGCTGGGAAATAAAAATCATTTTATCGCACCAGTGAGCAGCGATCCGTTCCAGGTTTCGGAAGAGGATTCGGCGCCACAGGGGTTCCTGATCGTGGAAAGCAAAACCGTGAACCGTGTGGACGATGACCGGAACCCGAGCGAGTTTTGCGGAGAGGCGGCCGACGAACCCTGCCTTGGAATTGTGCGTGTGAACGATATGGCAAGGCCTTCTAAGGAGGTGGCGGGTGAGGTCCAGGACGGCCAGAGAGTCCTTCAGGGGGTGAAGGGGCTGCACCAGGCTGGGCACGGGTTTCACTTCCATGCCGTGGCGTTGAATCAGATCCATGAGGGGTCCGCCGGGAGCACAGGCAAGGACCGATTCGTAACGGCTCCCTCTCATGCCCTTCATGGTCAGAAACGTGTTGATTCCCGAGCCACTGATGACGGGCAGCGTGTGTATATGGAGGATTTTGACCACAGACCGGTCGCTTTGGCCCCTTTTCCAGAGAGTGATCCGGGAGATCCAACCTCTTTGATGGAAAAATATTCTAGCATAGGAGGGGAGGAATGGGAAGAACGTGTTGCGTGAACGCTCAAAAGAAAAGGATGCTCTTAAATAGGGTTTTGTGTATGATAGCCTGACAGGAAACACGAGCCGGTGGGAAGAAGATCGGTGGTTTCCGTGGGCCGTAGCTTTTTGAAGCGGGAGGAAAAGAAATATGCAGGGGCCGTTGGTGACAAACATCAAGAAGATGAATTGCCAGAACGCGGAAGACGTGAAACGTGCAGTCAAAGAACTGAACGTGAGCTTCATCCAGTTCTGGTTCCCGGATGTGCTGGGTTTTCTGAAAAGCTTTGCCGTCACCCCTTCCGAGCTGGACGAGGGGATGACCGAGGGCATGGGATTCGACGGGTCTTCCATCGAGGGGTTTGCGAGGATTCAGGAAAGCGACATGATCGCCAAGCCGGATCCCATCACGTTCCAGCTCGTGCCTTGGCGTGGGGTGGAGCGGCCTGTGGCCCGCATGTTCTGCGACATCCTGAATCCTGACGGATCGCCCTATGAAGGGGATCCCCGATATACCCTCAAGAGGCTTCTCAAGAAAGTTTCTGACAAAGGCTACACCTTTTATGTCGGACCGGAGCTGGAGTTCTTCTATTTCAAGGACAATCACTCCACGGAGATCATGGATAAAGGCGGCTACTTTGATGCGAGGCCCCTGGACCTGGGGAGCGACCTGCGGAGGGACACCATTTTCACCCTCCAGTCCATGGGGATCGACGTGGAATACAGCCATCACGAGGTCGCGCCCAGCCAGCATGAGATCGATCTGCGCTACGACGAGGCCTTGCGCATGGCGGACAAGACCATGACCTACCGCCTGGTGGTGAAGGAAATCGCCCGCCAGCACGGGGTCTATGCGACCTTTATGCCCAAGCCCATTTTCGGCGTCAACGGAAGCGGCATGCATGTCCACCAGTCCCTTTTCAAGGGATCGAAAAATGCGTTTCACGACCGGTCGGACAAGTATCACCTCTCCGATCTTGCCAAGCACTACATCGCCGGACTCCTGAGACATGCTCCGGAAATAGCGGCCGTGACCAATCAGTGGGTGAACTCTTACAAGCGGCTGGTGCCGGGATATGAGGCCCCGGTCTATGTGTCCTGGGCTCGAAGGAACCGCTCCGCCATGATTCGCGTGCCCATGTACAAGCCCGGCAAGGAGAGCGCCACCCGGATCGAGTTCCGGTCGCCTGATCCGGCCTGCAACCCTTATCTCGCCTTCGCGGTGATGCTGGGTGCGGGGATGGACGGCATCGACAAGAAGATGGAATTGCCCGATCCGATTGAAGAAGACATTTATGAAATGAACCCGGCCGAGCGAAGGGCTCACGGCATCACGGATCTGCCCGGAAATCTTTACGCCGCCATCCTGGAGGCGGAGAAGAGCAAACTGGTTCGAGAGGTGCTGGGAGATCACATCTTCAACAAGTTCATCGAAAACAAAAAGATCGAATGGGACACCTACCGGACCCACGTCAGCCAGTTCGAGATCGACCGGTATTTGGCCAAACTCTGAGATCCCGTACAGGCCTGTGACGCCCACGGAGCCGTTCTTTCCGACCTACCTCACGATGGAGTGAGGTAGAGAGAAAAGAACCCCCTGAGCCGCCCTTGGAAAACGAGGCCGCCGGGGGTTTTTTATAGGCGCAGTTTCTTTTGGATGAGCTGGGTGAGGGCGGCCGGGTCGGCCTTGCCGCGTGTTTTCTTCATGACCTGGCCGATGAGGAAGTCCACCGGCTTTTTGTTTCCCGCCTTGATTTTGGCAACCGCTTCAGGGTTCTCCGCGAGCACCTCGGCAACCAACTTTTGCAGGGCGGCGCTGTCCTGGATCGGCTTCAGTCCTTTGCGTTCAATCACGGCTTCCGGGCTCGCCCCTGTCTCGAACATCTCTTCCAGGATGGCCCGGGCCATTTTCTCCGTGACCTCACCCTTTGCGATGAGGTTGACGAGGGTGGAGAAATGCTCGGCCGGGACCGGACACTGCTCCATGGGCAGGCAGGCCTTGTTCAGGAGTTTGAAGAGGTCCTTGATGATCCAGCGGCTGAGCCTTTTTCGGTCCAAGCACGAGAGAGCGCAGGTGGCAAAATAGTCGCTCACCGCCTTTTCCTTGGTGAGGATCAGGACCTCGTCGCGGGCCACGCCGAACTCTTCTGTGAGGCGATGGATCTTCTGGTCCGGCAGCTCGGGCATCTTTTTCCGGACTCTGTCGATGAAGTCTTCATCCAGCTCGACCTCCACGAGGTCCGGATCAGGGAAGTAGCGATAATCCGGAGCATCCTCCTTGCTCCTCATCGGCAACGTGACCTTCTTGGCTTCGTCGTAGAGCCTGGTTTCCTGCGTGATGTGCCCGCCGGATCGCAGAATGGCGGACTGCCTCTCGATCTCATACTCCAGCGCATCCACAATGAACTTGAAAGAGGCCATGTTCTTGATTTCCGCCCGGTTGCCGAAGGTCTTTGAGCCCCTGGGCCGCAGGGAGATATTGACGTCGCAGCGGAACTGGCCCTTTTCGATGCTGCAGTCGCTGATCTCGATGTAGCGGAGAACCTGGCGGAGCTTTTCGAGATAGTTGCGCGCTTCCTGAACAGAGCGCACGGGATTGCGCTCGTGATCGGTCACGATCTCCAGAAGAGGAACGCTGGATCGGTTGTAATCGACAAAGCTGTGGCTGGAGGTCTCAAAGGAATTGGACGAATGGACCAGTTTTCCCGCGTCCTCTTCCAGGTGGACCCGTTTGATTCCCACCGCGTAAGGTTTTCCGTCATCCCCCGTGATCTCCAGGAGGCCGTCCTGGCAAAAGGGCCTCTCATACTGGGAAATCTGGTAGCCCTTGGGAAGATCCGGATAGAAGTAGTTCTTTCGCGCAAAGCGGGAGTGCCTGTTGATCATGCACCCGAGGGCGAGGCCTGCCTTGACCGTAAACTGTACGGCTTTCTTGTTGAGCACCGGGAGCGCGCCGGGCTGGCCGGTGCACACAGGGCAGATCCGGCTGTTGGGAGGAGCCTCGTAATCCACGGCACAGGAGCAGAAGAGCTTGCTTTGGGTCTTCAGCTCCACGTGGGTTTCAAAACCGATGATGACGTCGAAGTCCATGAGAAACCTTAGCTGGAATGTTGAAATATTGGAATGTTGGAAAAACCAGGGTGCAAGGTACACGGCCCTCGGTACGCGGAGGAAAACTTTTTCAATTGGGTTTTTCCTTGTCCCGTGTACCCTGCCCCTTGCATCCTCTTCACGATTCCATTATTCCGTCATTCCATTATTCCTCTTTCAATACTTCATACCCGTGCGCCACGCGCAGCACCATTTCCTCGTCAAAAGCCTTGCCGATGATCTGCAGGCCCACGGGGAGACCCTCCACCCTGCCGCAGGGGACGCTCATGGCCGGCAGGCCGGCGAGATTGACGGACACCGTGTACACATCGACCAGGTACATCTGCAAGGGCTCCGTGATCTTTTCTCCCAGCCTGAAGGGCGGACAGGGGGAGACGGGAGTCACCAGGCAATCCGCGTTCTCAAAGGCCTTGTCGAAATCCTGCTTGATCAGGGCCCTGGCCTGCTGGGCTTTCATGTAGTAGGCATCGTAATACCCGGCGGAGAGCACGAAGGTGCCCAGCATGATCCTCCTCTTCACCTCTTTCCCGAAACCTTCGCTCCGGGTCTCTTCGACCATCTTCACCATGTCCGGAACTTCTGCTGCACATCGGAGACCGTATTTGACGCCGTCATAGCGGGCCAGGTTGCTGCTCGCTTCAGCCGTGGCAATCAGGTAGTAGGCGCTGATGGCGTGGCGGGTGTGAGGAAGCGACACCTCCACGATGCGGGCTCCTTGTTTCCCCAGAAGAGTGACCGCATCCATGATCTTTCCTCGGACCTGAGGATCGAGCCCTTCCACGAAATACTCCTTGGGAAGTCCGATGCGGAGCCCTGAAAGCCCCTTTTTCAAGGCTCGGCGGAAGTCGGGAGTGCTTAATTCTGCGGAAGTCGAATCCAGCGGGTCATGGCCGCAAATGGCATTCAAAAGAAAGGTACAGTCTTCAACCGTGCGGCCCAGGGCCCCCACCTGATCCAGGGAAGACGCATAGGAGACCAACCCATAACGGGACACTCGGCCATAGGTCGGCTTGATTCCGGCTACGCCGCAAAAAGCGGCAGGAAGGCGGATGGAGCCGCCCGTGTCCGATCCGAGGGAGAGGATCGTTTCGCCGGCGGCAACGGCCGCTGCAGAGCCCCCGCTCGACCCGCCGGGCACGCAATCGTGATTCGCAGGGTTGCGCGTGACGCCGAAGGCGCTGGTTTCGGTGGAGGAGCCCATGGCGAACTCATCCATGTTGGTCTTGCCCATGAGCACGGCACCGCTTTTCAGGACTCCTTTGACGGCTGTGGCGTTGTAGGGAGGAACGTAGTCTTTGAGAATGGCTGAGCCGCAGGTGGTCTTGATGCCTTTGGTGCAGAGAACATCCTTCACGGCAATCGGAATTCCGTCCAGAGGAGAGAGATTCTCTCCGCGATGGAATCTCTTGTCCGCCTGGTCCGCCTGTTTCAAGGCCAGCTCAGGGGTTGTCGTGATGTAAGCCCTGAGCAGGCCCTCTTTCTCATCGATCCTGGCGAGCACGGACTCCGTGATCTCCCTGGAGCTCACCTCTTTTTTCTTGAGCATCCGGCTGAGATCTGCCGCGCTTCGATCACACCAATCCATAGCCTACCCTTCAATAATCTTCGGAACCTTGAAAAAATCCCCTTCCCTGGCAGGAGCATTGGACAGGATCTCTTCGGCTTTCCCTGCTTTTGCCGGCTTGTCCTCACGCCAAACATTCTTCATGGGGATCACATGGCTCATGGGCCGGACATTCTCCGCATCAAGCTCCCTCAGAGTCTCCACATACTCGAGAATGGAGTTGAGATCTTTCTGAAAGAGAAGGACCTCTGAGTCGGTCAGTTTGAGCCGAGCGAGTTTGGCGATGTGCCTCACGTGTTCCGGAGTAATCTTCTCCAAGCCCGAAGGGCCCGCCTCCTGTTCTACCGGCGCCCTCAAAGCCATTTCTTGGGCAAATTCCGCTCCGGGAAGGGCAAGACCCAGTTCCTTGAGCTGAGAAGCCTCCACATGGGAGGGCGCCTGGCTCAACGGGCAATAGGCACTGCGGTTTTTGGGGAACGCGATGACCTCCCGGATGGAAGAGGCTTTCAGGATCATGGCAATCACCCGGTCCAGGCCCAGGGCGAGTCCGCCGTGAGGGGGTGCCCCGTACTCCAGAGCACGGAGAAAAAAACCGAACTTGGCTTCCAGTTCTTGTTCCGTCAGCTCCAGGGCGAGAAAAACCTTTTTCTGAATGTCCATCCTGTGGATTCTGATGCTTCCCCCTCCCAATTCCTCGCCGTTCATCACCAGGTCATAGGCCCTTGATTTCAGGGAGAGGCATTCCTCCTTGTCGGCCGGATCAAAGTCAATGCGGTCCGGCATGGTAAAGGGATGGTGCTGGGAACCCAGTTTCCCCTCCTTGAGTTCGAATAAGGGGAAGTCCGTCACCCAAAGGGGTTCGTAGCGATCTTCAGGAATCAGCCCGAGTCTTTCAGCAAGATGGAGCCGAAGAGCGGCGAGCACCTTGTTCACGAGATCTCTGGAGGTGTCGGCAATCAGGATGAGCACATCTCCGTCCCGGGCATGAAAGCGGTCCTTGAGCCGGCCCAGCTCCGATTCGGTGAAGAACTGCACGATATTGGACTCGAAGCGGCCGTTGGCCGCTTTCATCCAGCTCATGCCCTTGGCGCCGAAGGAGGGGGCAATCTTCATGGCATATTCATTTTGAAGCAAATTCTTGCTGAGCGAATCGGCCTGTCCTGTGACGCAGAATCCTTTGATGCAGCCGCCTGCCTGCAGCACCTGCCTGAAAACCGCACAGCCCGTTTCCTTCAGGATGTCCGTGACCTCTTCAAAGGCCATGCCGAAACGCAGATCCGGCCGGTCCGACCCGTAACGCTCCATGGCGTCCTCATAGGTCATCCTGGGGAAAGGTCTTGGAAGTGAAATTCCTCCGAGGGCGAAGATCCTCACCGTGAGTTCCTCGATGATCTCGTAGATGAATTCCTCATCGATAAAGGAGGCTTCAAGGTCCAGCTGAGTGAACTCAGGCTGGCGGTTGGGTCGCAGGTCCTCATCCCTGAAGCAGCGGGCGATCTGGAAATAGCGGTCCATGCCGCTCATCATGAGCAGTTGCTTGAAGAGCTGGGGCGACTGGGGCAGGGAATAGAACTTGCCCTTGTGAACCCGGCTCGGCACCAGGTAGTCCCTGGCTCCCTCAGGCGTGCTCTTCGTGAGAAAAGGGGTCTCGATTTCCATGAAGTGAAGCTGGTCAAGGTATGCTCTGATGCCCTTGATGATCTCGTAGCGTTTGATGAAGAGCTCCTGAGCCGAGGGCCGTCTCAAGTCCAGGTAGCGATACTGGAGCCTCAGCTCTTCATCCACCATTTCGGGATTGGCTTTGATGTCCTCGCCGAAGGCGATGGCCTTCTCAGAAATCTTGAAGGGAAGCGTCCGGGAAAGAGAAAGGACGTCCATGTCGTGGGCAAGGACCTCAATGCCCCCGGTGCGCAGGTTCGGGTTCTCCGTCCCTTTCCGTCGAAGCGCCACTCGGCCTCGCACCTGGATAACGTACTCTTCCTTGAGGCCGATGGCCTTTTCGTAACTTTCCTTGCTGATCTCCGGATTGAAGACCACCTGCACGATCCCGCGCACATCGCGGAGATGGATGAAGAGCAGGCTCCCGTGATCGCGGAACGCATCCACCCAGCCCATGAGGAGAATGTCTTTTCCCGCGTCCGAGGGGGTCAACTCTCCGCAATAGATTCTCTGTCTCCACTCCATGAAGAAAACCTGTCTCCGGGGTTTTCAAATGAACCCAATCTTGACGGCTTCGTAAAAAGTCAAAAATCGCTCTTTTTTGTCATTCCCGCGTAGGCGGGAATCCAGTCTTTTCAAGCGCTTCTGGACTCCCGCCTTCGCGGGAGTGACGGCCCGGAGGACTTTTTACGAATGCATCAATCTTATAGTCAATCAAAAACTTTCGAGCAATCCTATTTTTTCTCAAAGAGGACGGTCTTGACGCAGAGTGCTCACGAGCCATTTCAAATCCCCTCTGCCTCCCCTTTACAAAGGGGAGAACGTGTGGAGGGTTTCCCCCATTACTGAAGGGGGAGCAAGGGGGATTTGCGAGCTTACTCTTTTGTAGCATTGGATGGAAAGATCCTACAAAATTGTAGCTCAAGGGACAAGGGGGTGTTTTGCTCAAGGCGTCAAAAAGCAAAGAATGCCTGAGGGTTGCAGCATCTATCTACACCCTTGGCACGCGTCTTGCTCAAGCTGGTGCCCATGAGAGTCGATTCGCACAGGGGAAGGTGCTTTGAGCGATCTTTCATAATTGATGACCTTGTAAGGAATCAGAAAACATCCCTTTCCGTCATTCCTACGAAACTGTTCGTAGGGTTTTTGAGTCGTGAGGCAAAGCTTCAGCCTGGTTTCTCAATGAGAGCAGAAACCCTATTGATGTTA
>Ga0101944_10004153_pt1 | contig 18480 bp, 17 predicted proteins | sample DewCreD2012metaG_FD_75245 | JGI IMG/M metagenome (GOLD analysis project Ga0101944, IMG submission 75245) | Hot spring sediment bacterial and archeal communities from British Columbia, Canada, to study Microbial Dark Matter (Phase II) - Dewar... ... | reverse complement strand
GGTTCGATCACGAAAAAATCGAATCCAAACTGTGCGAAACCCTTTCGGAGCCTTGCTGCGGCGACGGATCGCCCCGCCGTGCTGAACACCCCGTACCCCGTCTCGCGATCCGACGGTTTGCCGAACTCTACCGTGTCCTGCGAACCGGGTTCGCCTTCGGGGTTCCACCGCTCGGGATTGTTCCAGTCCCCATCGACCGGTTCATCCCATCGGAAAATGCCATCTCCGGCCCCGCCCCCGCCACCACGCCCGCGAGGCCGAACGGCCCGAGCGCCCGCCGCAGGCCGTGCACCGACTCGGCCGCGGCCTGCAGCGCCGCGACGGACTTCCGCGCGACCAGGCTCAGGGGATGCTGCCGGGTGGCGGCAGGTGCTCGCGCGACGGCTCCGACCGCAGGAGCCTGCGGAACGCCCAGGTGGTGAGCCCCAGGACGAACGCCCAGGCCGCGAGCATGAAGACCAGCGCGCCCGTGGTCATGCGACCTCCCGTGCCGCGCCGGCCAGGCGCCGCTTCTTCGCCCACGCCGCGCGGATGAGCCAGAGTTCGAAGGCGAGGATGGCGAGCATGACGCCGCGGGAGGCCCACTTCACCGGCACGTGCTCCGCCGGCACCCCCTTCATCAGCAGCGTCGGGATCGCCTCCTGCACCGTCCACCAGACCATCATGACGAGCAGGAAGAGCGGCGTGACCCAGGTCATCACCGCCTTGTAGAACGACGGGATCCGCCACGCGGCGCCCTCGTGCAGCTCCCGCCACATGTTGTCCGGCCCGAAGACCCACACGAACAGGATCGTCTCGACGAGCGCCAGGATCACGAGGCCGAAGGTGCCGGCCCAGTAGTCCCACTCGTCGAGGAAGCCGCGCGTGTTGTACACGATGTGCAGGAGCCCGAGCAGCACCACGATCACGCCGAGCGTCAGGGCGCTGCGGCGGCGGGGCCAGCCGAAGTTCTCCTCGACGAAGGCGAGCGCGGGCGTCGCCATGGACACGGAGCTGGTGATCCCGGCGAAGAAAAGGAGCCCGAACCACATGATCCCCGCGAGCGTCGCCGCGACCGCGCCGCCGGGGAGCTGGTTGAACACGAGCGGCATGCTCACGAAGCCGAGGTTGAAGCTCCCCTGCCCCGCGATGGCGGTGGCGCCGGCGACCCCGAAGAAGGTGACCACCGCCGGGATGGCGAGCGAGCCGCCGAGGACCACCTCCGCCGTCTCGTTGGTCGCCGCCGTGGCGATCCCCGAGAGGGCGATGTCGTCCCGGCGCGTGAGGTAGCTCGCGTACGCCTGCAGCGAGCCCATCCCCACGGAGAGCGTGAAGAAGATCTGGCCCGTGGCGGCGAGCCACACCTTCGGGTTGGCGAGCGCCGCCCAGTCGGGCGTGTACATGAAGTTGAGCCCGTCGAGCGGCCCCTGCGTCGTGGTGGTGCCGTCGGCGAGGGTGATGGTGACCGGGTCGAGCGTCAGCACCCGGACCACGAGCAGGAGCGCGAAGACGAAGAGGATCGGCATCCCGATCTTCGCCAGCTTCTCGATCCCCGCCGAGAGCCCCCGGCTCACGACCCAGAAGTTGACCGAGACGGTGACCAGGAAGAACAGGAACGGCACCCAGAAGCCGTGCGTCGTGCCGTCCTGCAGGTCCACGTAGCTCCCGAAGAACGCCTGCATCCCCGCCTGGTCGAGGCCGCGCGTGGCGCCGGTGGCGGAGAAGAAGGTCCACGCCAGCGTCCAGCTCTCGATGTAGCAGTAGTAGATGAGCACCACGATCGGCATGAAGAGCCCGAGCACGCCGAGGTACTTGGCGACCGGGTGCTTCCAGAGCGACTCGAACATGCCGGGGGTGGAGCCGTGGCCCCGCAGCCCGCCGTGGCGTCCCACCCCCCACTCGATCCACATGAGCGGGATCCCGACGAGCAGGAAGGCGATGAAGTACGGGATCATGAAGGTCCCGCCGCCGTTGTCCACCGCCTGCCTGGGGAACCGCAGGAAGTTGCCGAGCCCCACGGCGTTCCCGGCCATGGCGAGGATCAGGCCGAACTTGGAACCCCACTGCTCGCGGGGCGGCGTCGCGTCGGTCATGGGAGGGGGGTTGGGGGAGAGGGTCGCGCGGCCGGCGCTCCCGGGCCGGCCGCGGCGGTCATCAGACACTGTAGTTCGGGGCCTCGCGCGTGATCGTCACGTCGTGCGGGTGCGACTCGCGCAGGCCGGCCGAGGTGATCTGGATCATCTCCACGTCGGAGGCCAGCGCGGCGATGTCGCCCACGCCGCAGTAGCCCATCCCGCTGCGGAGCCCGCCGACCATCTGGAAGAGCACGTCGGCGACGGGCCCCTTGTACGGCACGCGGCCCTCGATGCCCTCCGGCACCAGCTTCGCCGGCGAGAGCTCGCCCTGCTGGAAGTAGCGGTCGGCGGAGCCGTCCTGCATCGCGGAGAGCGAGCCCATCCCGCGGATCATCTTGAAGCGGCGGCCCTCGGCGAGGATCGACTCGCCCGGGCTCTCCTCGGTGCCGGCCAGCATGGAGCCCATCATCGCGCTCGCGGCGCCGGCGGCGAGCGCCTTCACCACGTCGCCCGAGTACTTGATCCCGCCGTCGGCGATGATCGGCACGTCGCCGGCGCCGCGCACGGCGTCGAGGATCGCGGTGACCTGCGGCACGCCGACGCCGGTCACCACGCGCGTGGTGCAGATGCTCCCGGGGCCGATGCCCACCTTCACCGCGTCGGCGCCGCGGCGCACCAGCTCGCGCGCGCCGGCCTCGGTCGCCACGTTGCCGGCGACGAGCTGCGCGTCGGGGAAGGTCTCGCGGAGCACGTCGAGCGTCTTCAGCACGCCCTCGCTGTGCCCGTGGGCCGAGTCGATGACGAGCACGTCGCAGCCGGCGCCGAGCAGGGCGCGGGCGCGGGCGAGCGTGTCGGCGCCGGTGCCGAGCGCGGCGGCGACCCGCAGGCGCCCGTGCTCGTCCTTGTTGGCGTCGGGGTGCTCGCGCCGCTTCCAGATGTCCTTCACCGTGATGAGGCCGCGCAGGTGCCCGCCCTCGTCCACCACCGGGAGCTTCTCGATCCGGTGCCGCGCGAGGATGCGCTCGGCCTCCTCGAGCGTGGTCCCCACGGGCGCGGTGACGAGGTTCTCGCGCGTCATCGCGTCGCGGATCGGCTGGTTCAGGTTGCGCTCGAACTGCAGGTCGCGGTTCGTCACGATCCCGATGAGCCGCCCCGCCCCGTCCACGATCGGCACGCCCGAGATGCGGAAGCGCCGCATCAGCTCCGCCGCGTCGCGCAGCGGGCGGTCGGGGCCCAGCGTGATCGGGTTCAGGATCATCCCGCTCTCGCTGCGCTTCACCCGGTCCACCTCGGCGGCCTGCCGGTCGATGGACATGTTCTTGTGGATGACGCCGATCCCCCCCGCGCGCGCCATCGCGATCGCCATCTCGGCCTCGGTGACCGTGTCCATGGCGGCGGAGACGAGCGGGATGTTGAGCGGGATGCGGCGGGTGAAGCGGGACGCGACCGAGACCTCGCGCGGGTGCACCGTGGAGTGGCGGGGCACGAGGAGGACGTCGTCGAACGTGAGGCCGGGCGCGGGCCGGATGCGGGTCATGCCAACCGTGTCGGGAGGGTGCACAAACGCCCACCGCGGTCCCCGTCGGGGCGCAATGGGCGCGAGCCGAAGTCCAACATCCGCCAACGGTAGGGGAGCCCCCGGGTGAAATCAAGCAGCGGGCCGGCTAGTCCCCGAGCCCCCCGAGCATCGTGACGACGTCGCCGTCGCCGGACGGGCGGCGCGGGGGCAGCCGGGGCGCGGGCGGGGGCGCCCCGAAGACGTCCCGGCTGCGCACCTCGGCGCTCACCCCCGCGAGCATCTCCTGCAGCTGCGCCTCCATCGCCCGCAGGGCGCCGCGGTACGACGCCCGGTAGAGCAGCACGCTGCCCGCCGCGGTCGCGAAGCCGAGCACGGCGCCGCCGCCGGCGATGCCCAGCACGGCGAGGGCGCCGGCGGCGGCCGCCTTGAGCGCGCCCCCCACGCCGACCGCCGTGCCGACCGCGCCGCCCAGCCCGCCGGCGATGAGCCGGCTCCACTTCGCGTTCTTCCACGCCCCCGGCCGCAGGTCGCCGTGCACCACGACCTCGGTGCGGTCGGCGGCGCCGGGCAGCGCGTGCACGGTGACGCTGAGCTGCGCCAGCTCGAGCTGCGTCGCGCGGTAGGTGAACATGTTCACCCCGCTCTCGCTCACCTGCATCTTCGGGATCCGGAACGCCATCACCCCGCCGTCGAGAGGGTGGCCGCCGACGGTGTCCAGCAGCGCGAGCTGCCACGGGTGCCCCTGCACCACGCGCCCGAGCGCCTCGAGGGTGCGGGCCGCCGGCGCCTCGATCGTCCGGGCGACGCGGATGCTGCGCTGCGGCGTTCCGAGCAGGCGAGTGATGGTCTGGTCGTGCGCGTCGGCGGCCGCGGAGCCGGGCGCCGTGGCGGCGGCGGGCAGCTCCGCCAGCGCGAGCTGCACGAACTCCGGCGCGATCCCCACCTCGAGCGCCGCGGCCTGCACGTCGGCGAGGCGATAGCCACCGGTGGGGGCGCCCTCGATCGGCGCCACCGCCGTGGTGCGCTGGCGGATCCGCGTCGCGGCGTCCATCTGCAGCTGTGCGGCGCGCAGCCACACCTGTTCCGCCTGCTCGGTGGAGAGCACGCGCGGCACGGGGGTGGCCGCCCTGGCGCCCCGATCCTCCTCGAGGGCGCGGCCCAGGGCCTCGGCGAGCGCCTCGCCGGTGGGGTAGCGGTCGGCGGGCCGCTTCGCGAGGCAGCGGGCGATGGCCTCGGCCAGGGCGGCCGGCACGTCGGGGGCGAGGGTCCGCACGTCCGGCGCCGGCCGGGCGAGGTGCTGCGCCAGCACCGTGGACGACTCGCTGCCGTCGAACGGGAGGCGCCCGGTGAGGGCGTAGAAGCCCACGACGCCGAGGGCGTAGAGGTCGGCGCGCCCGTCGATCGGCTCGCCGGCCGCCTGCTCGGGGCTCATGACGTGCACCGACCCCATCACGACCCCGACCTGGGTGAGACTGTCGGCGCCGGCGTCGCGCGCGATGCCGAAGTCGGCGACGAGGACGCGCCCGCCGACGCGCTCCACCATGAGGTTCTCGGGCTTCACGTCGCGGTGGATCACCCCGCGCGCGTGCGCGTACGCGAGCGCCCATGCCGCCTCGCGGAGGATGCGCACCGTCTCCGCGGGCGAGAGGCGCCCGCGCGCGCGCACGCGCTCCGCGACGGTCTCGCCGTCCACGTAGCCCATCGCGAAGAAGGCGAAGCCGCCGAGCTCGTCGGCGCGGAAGACGGGGATGATGTTGGGGTGCGAGAGCTGCGCCGCCGTGCGCGCCTCGCGCACGAAGCGGGCGCGGAGCTCGGGGTGCGCCGCGAGCTCGGGCGGCAGGACCTTCAGCGCCACCGGGCGGTCGAGGTTCACCTCGCGCGCGAGGTACACGATCCCCATCCCGCCCCGCCCGAGCTCGCGCTCGAGCACGTACTGGCCGGCGAGCGCCGCGTCGAGGCCGGGGAGGCCGACGTCGCCGCTCATCCCGTCGTCAGGCCCGCGCCCCGCGGCGCCAGAGCAGGTACACCGGCAGCCCCATCGCGACGATCACGAGCCCCGGCCAGGTGTAGAGCGGCTTCTGCACCAGCAGCACCACCATCAGCACCGCGAGCGCCAGCATGTAGAGCGCCGGCACGACGGGGTAGCCGAACGCGCGCACCGGCCGCGGCAGGTGCGCGTGCGTGCGGCGCAGGCGGAAGAGCGCGGCGGTCGTCAGGAAGTAGAAGAGGAGCGCCGCGAAGATGACGTAGTCGAGGAGCTGGTTGTAGGTGCCGCTCAGGCAGAGCACGCTGGTCCACACCGCCTGGGCCACGAGCCCGAAGACGGGGGTGCGCCAGGCCGGGTGCAGCTCGCCGGCGCGGCCGAAGAAGAGCCGGTCGCGCGCCATCGCGTAGTACACGCGGGGCCCCGCGAGGATGAGCCCCGCGTTGCAGCCGAAGGTGGAGATGACGATCGCGGCCGCCATCACGAGCCCGCCGACGGGGCCGAGCATCACCTCCACCGCCGCCGAGCCGACGCGGTCCTGCGTGGCGTGCTGGATCCCGCGCGCGAGCGCGTCCGCGCCGGCCGGGTCGCCGGCGAACGGCAGCACGCTCAGGTACGCGAGGTTCGCGAGCAGGTACAGCACGGTGACGAGCCCCGTGCCGAGCGCGAGGGCGCGCGGCAGGTTCCGGGCGGGCTCGCGCACCTCGGCGGCGGCGAAGGTGACGTTGTTCCAGGCGTCGCTCGAGAAGAGCGAGCCGACCATCGCCGCGCCCACCACCGGGAGCATCGCCAGCGTCCAGTCGCCGCTGCCCCGGAAGGCGCCGAAGTTGGCCGCCGCGACCTCGGGCTGGCGGAACACGGTGAGCCCGAGCCCGATGAGCGCGGCCAGGGCGCCGACCTTGGCGACGGTGAGCACCGTCTGGATGCCGGCGCCGGCCTGCACGCCGCGCACGTTGACCGCGGTGAGCACCACGACGCTCGCGATCGCCACGAGCCGCTGGGGCGACACGCCGAGGGGGATCGCGTCCGGCGCCCCGGGGAGGCGCAGGCTGCCCAGCGGGAGGAAGACGACGTCGGTGAGCGCGGGGACGAAGACCCCGAGGTACTTCGCGAACGCGACCGCCACGGCGGCGATCGTGCCCGTCTGGATGACGGTGAAGAGCGTCCAGCCGTAGAGGAACCCCGCCCACGGGGCGAGCCCCTCGCGCAGGAAGACGTACTGGCCGCCGGCCTTCGGCATCATCGCGGCGAGTTCCGCGTACGCGAGCGCGCCGGCCAGCGTCATGATCCCGGTGAGGAGCCAGACGAGCATGAGCCCGCCGGGGCCCCACGCCGCCACCTCGCGGCTGATCCCGGCCGAGACGATGAAGATCCCGGAGCCGATCATCGAGCCGACGACCAGGGAGACGGCCGCGAGCGGGCCGATGCCCTGCACGAACGCGGGACCCGCGGCCTCGGGGGTCGCCGGGGCCGCGCGGGAAGGGCTGGTGGCCGTCATCGGCTCAGGGGCTGGAGGGTGGACCCGGTGGCAGCGCCGCCGGCGTGTCGGGCGGCGCGGGGGTGGCGGGCGCGGGCGGCGCGGCGGCCCGCACCGCCTCCTCCACGATCGCCTGCCCCGCGGCGGCGACGCCGCGCATGACGCGCGCCGCGCTGTCCACGAGGCCGGTGGTGGTGGCGATCGCCTGCACCGGCAGCTTCGCGGCGCGCATCGTGTCGGTGACGGTGTCGGTGAGGCGCGCGAGCAGGTTGTCGGGCCGCGCGCGCTCGGCGTAGCGGCTCTCGAGGAACTCCACGTAGTCGAGCACCTGGTACCCGCGCTCGTCGCCGAGGCGCTCGAGCGCGCGCACGATGCGCGCCTTCAGCTGCTCGTTCATGTGCCCTCCCGCACCGACTCGAGCTCGAGGACGGGCGTCGGCAGGTACCGGCCCCGCCCCGCGCGGATCGTCCCGCGCACCACCACCTCGGCGAGCGGCGGGCGGCCGCGGAGCGCCGCCTGCTGCTCGCGCGTGAGCATCACGTACACGAAGCCGGCCTCCGGCAGCGGCCCGCGCGCCAGGAGATACGGCTGGCCCGCGGGGAGCTCGGGCCGCAGCTCGTCGGCGGTGCGGAACGCGATCATCTGCACGCGCCACTCGACGGTACGCCCCACGTACGCGTCGGGCTTTTCCCGGAGCTCGGCCGCCGAGAGCGCGAGGGTGCTGTCGCCCGCGGCGACCACCGCATCGGAGCGGACCCACCCCTCCACCGCGATCCGGGTCCACTCGCCCGCGGTGCCGAGGCGCCGGGCCCGCAGCCCGGGCCGCAGCTCGCCCACGGCCCCGCCGCCGGGCGCCCCGAGCAGCTCGGCGCCCTTCGGCAGGTCCACTACGGCCGCCCCCTCCCCGGGTTCCACGCCGCCGAGCGGGAAGGCGGGCGCCGGCAGCGTGTCACCACGGGAGGCGGGCCGCGCGCCCGTGTCGCGCGCGGCGACGGCCGGGACCGCGCCGCCGAGCGTTTCCTTCGCCACCCAGCCCCGGCGCGTCACGCGCACCCAGTCGCCCCGGCTCTCGCCCCGGCGCAGCAGCGCGCCCGCGCGCAGGCGGCCCACCACCGTCCCCGACGGCGCGCCGCGCAGGTTCTCGCCGCCGGCGGGGGCGACGGCCACGTCGTGGCCGTCGCGCCGGTCGTCGCGCAGCGATCGCGCGTAGATCCAGCCCTCGACCTCCACCTCGACCCACGCGCCCTGCGACCGCCCCGCCGTCACGGCGAGCCCGGGCAGCAGCGTGCCGAGGACGGTGCCGTTCGCGCGGTTGAGCAGCTGGGCCTGGCGCGCGAGCACGCCCGGTGCCTGCGCAGCGAGCGGCTGCGTGCAGGCGACGGCACACAGGAGCAGAGAGGCTGGAAGGCGCCGGAGGCCGGGACTAGATTGCGGCGCGCGCGTCACAGGCGCGGAGTCTACGGTCAGCGGAGAGGCATGTCAAAGGCACCAGCAGGCGCGCCGGTCGCGCTGATCGTGCTCGACGGCTGGGGCTATCGGGCCGAGCGCGAGGGCAACGCCATCGAGCTGGGGGCCACGCCGACCTGGCACCGGCTGTGGGCGACCGCGCCGCGCACGCTGCTCGAGGCGAGCGGCCTCCGCGTCGGCCTCCCCGAGGGCCAGATGGGCAACAGCGAGGTCGGCCACCTGAACCTCGGCGCGGGCCGGGTGGTGGAGCAGGACCTCGTGCGCATCTCGCAGAGCATCCGGCGCGGCGACTTCTTCACGCTCCCGCCCTTCCTCGACCTCGCGGCCCACCTCCGCCGGACGGGCGGCACGCTCCACCTCGTGGGGCTCCTCGGGCCCGGCGGCGTCCACGCGATCAACTCCCACCTCCTGGCCTGCCTCGAGCTCGGCGCGCGCCTGCGGCTGCCGCAGGTCGCCGTGCACGGCTTCCTCGACGGCCGCGACGCGTCGCCCACGCTGGGCGCCGAGGTCGTGCGCACGCTGCAGGCCGACCTGCGGCGCCTCGCCGGCGACCGCGCCGTGATCGCCACGCTCACCGGCCGCTACTTCGCCATGGACCGCGACCGCCGGTGGGAGCGCACCAAGGTGGCGTACGACGCGCTCGTCCACGGCATCGGCACGCGGGTGACGAACCCCGTCGCCGCGATCCAGGCGTGCTACCAGCGCGGCGAGACCGACGAGTTCGTGCGCCCGCTCGTGCTCGAGCGCGACGGCGCGCCCGTCGCCCCGCTCCGCGACGGCGACGGCGTCATCTTCTTCAACTACCGCAGCGACCGGATGCGCCAGCTCGTCGGCGCCCTCGCGGTCGCGGGGTTCGGCGGCTTCGACGTGCGCGACCGGCCGTCGCTGCGCTGCGTGACGATGACGCAGTACGACCAGACCTTCGGCCTCCCGCAGGCGTTCCCGCCGATGACGCTCACGCACATCCTGGCCGAGGAGCTCGCCGCCGCGGGCCACAGCCAGTTCCGCACCGCCGAGACGGAGAAGTACCCGCACGTGACGTACTTCTTCAACGGCGGGCACGAGCCGCCGTACCCCAACGAGGAGCGCGCGCTCGTCCCCTCCCAGCGGGTGGCGACCTACGACCTGGCCCCCGAGATGAGCGCCGCCGGCATCACCGACGCCCTCTGCCGCGCGATGGAGCGCGGCCAGCACGACTTCTTCCTCTGCAACTTCGCCAACGCCGACATGGTGGGGCACACCGGCGTCCTCCCCGCGGTGATCCGCGCGGTGGAGACGGTGGACGCGGCGCTTGCGCGCATCCTGCCCGTGGCGGAGCGGACCGGGACCCGCGTGGTCATCACCGCCGACCACGGCAACGCGGAGCTGATGATCGACCCGGCGGACGGCGGCGTGCACACCGCGCACACCACGAACCCCGTGCCGCTCGTGCTGGTGGGCGCCGGCGACGCGCCGCTGCGCGCCGGCGGCGCCCTCTGCGACGTGGCGCCGACGGTGCTCGGCCTGCTCGGGCTCCGGCAGCCCGCCGAGATGACGGGCCGCGACCTCCGCCTGGCGGACTGAATGCGCCTCCTCTCCCTGCTCGCCGCGGCGCTCGCCGCCGCCCCGACGCTCGCCGCGCAGGTGGGCCACGCGCCCGCCGACTCGCCCTACCGCGACTACCGGGGCGGCACGACGGTGTCGCCGATCGCGACCTACATGGCGGGCGACGGCGGCAACCTGCAGCTCGGGCCGCACGACGGCTGGCTCTTCGGCGCCCGCGCCGACCTCCGCACCAGCAAGTTCCTCCAGCTCGGCGTCGAGGCGCAGTTCGGCACCGCGCAGCGGCAGGTGGTGGACCCGTTCGTCCCGGTCGAGGACCGCTTCCACGGCTTCGAGACGGTGGACGTCTGGTCGGCGTTCGCGAACGTCCAGACCAACTTCACCGGCGGCAAGACGTGGCGCGGGCTCGCGCCGTACGGCGGGCTCTCGATCGGCATCATGACCGCCGAGGGCGTGGAGCGCGACACCAGCGGCTACGAGTTCGGCACCAAGGCGGTCTTCGCGCCGCACGTCGGGCTCCGGCTCTTCCTCGGCAGCAACCTGCACCTGCGCGGGCAGGCGAAGATCGCTTTCTGGCGCATCAGCTATCCCGACAGCTGGACCCTCTTCCAGCCGCCGCCGCCGGGCTCGCAGGTGCCGGTCCCCCCGGTGCTCACGGTGGACGGCCTGCGCGAGTGGGTGCTCACGCCGATGTTCAGCGTCGGGTTCGGGCTGGGCTTCTGATGGCGCCGCCCGACGACGCCGCGCTCCGCGCGCTCCTCGCCGAGCCGCGCCGCATCGCGGTCGTCGGGCTGGGCGCGAACCCCGACAAGCCCGCCTTCCGGGTCGCGCAGTACCTCCAGCGCCACGGGCACGTGATCGTCCCCGTGCACCCGGCGGTCGCCGAGGTGCTCGGCGAGCCGGCGGTGCCCACCCTCGAGGCGGCGGCGGCCGGGGAGCCGGTGGACATCGTGGACGTCTTCCGCCGCGCCGACGCGATCCCCGAGCTCGTGCCCGCGATGATCGCCCTCCGGCCCCGGCTGGTCTGGCTCCAGCTCGGCATCACCTCCCCGGAGGCCGCCGCCGCGCTCGAGGCGGCGGGGATCCCGGTCGTGATGGACCGCTGCCTCAAGCTCGAGCACGCGCGCCTCGTCGGATGACGGCGGGCGCGCCGGTGCGCGGCGTGATCCTGGCCGGCGGCGGCGCGACGCGCTTCGGCGGCGAGCCGAAGGGGCTGCGCACCGTGGGCGGCGAGCGGATCCTCGACCGGCTCGCCCGCGAGCTCGAGGCGGCGCTCGGCGCGCCGCCGCTCCTCGTGGCGAACGACCCGGGCGCCACGGGCTGGCGCCCCGGCCTGCGGGTGGTGCCCGACCGGCGGCCGGGCGAGGGCGCGCTCGGCGGGATCCTCACCGCCGTCTGCGAGGCGCCGGCCCCGTGCGTGGTGGTCGCGTGGGACATGCCGTTCGTGACGGCGGCGCTCGTGCGTGCGCTCGCCGGCGGGCTGGCGCACCACGACGCGATGCTGCCCGAGAGCGACGGCCGCCGCGGGCTCGAGCCGCTCTGCGCCGCCTACGGGCCGCGCTGCCGCGCGGCGATCGAGGCGGCGCTCGGGCGCGGCGACCGCCGCGCCATCGCCTTCCACGGCGACGTGGACGTCGGTATCCTCCCCCTGTCCGCCGTCGCGGCGCTCGGCGATCCCGCGCGGCTCTTCTTCAACGTCAACACGCCCGAAGACCTCCAGGAGGCCGAGGCGCTGTGGCGGCTGCCCGGATCATCTCGATCATAGGCCACAAGAACGCGGGGAAGACCACGCTCGCGGTCGCCCTGGCGGCGGAGTACGTGCGCCGCGGCCACCGCGTCGCGACGATCAAGCACGGCCACCACCCCGCGCAGGCCGACCGCGAGGGGTCCGACACCTGGCGGCACTACCACGAGGGACGCGCGGGCCGCGTGCTCATCCAGGGCCCGGACGAGCTGGTGCTCTTCGAGCGCGCCCCCGACCGGTACGACCCGGTCGCGCTCGCGCGGCGCTTCATGGCCGACAGCGACATCGTGATCGCCGAGGGCTACCGGCGCGCGGCGCTGCCCAAGGTCGAGGTGTACCGGCGCGAGGTGGCGCCGGCGCCGCTCCTCGACCCGCAGGCCCCGAACGCGCCGGAGTGGGTGGCGCTCGTCAGCGACGTGCGGCTCGCGAACCTCCCCTGCCGCGTCCTCCACTTCCACGACACGATGTGGCTCCAGCTCCTCGCGACCCTCGCGTGGGAGCGCGCCATGCCGCTCGCGGCGTGAGCGGCCCGCTGTCGGCGGGCGAGGCGGCGCGGCGGATCGTGGCCGCCGTGCGCCGCCAGCCGCCGCTGCGCGTCCCGCTCGACGACGCGCTCGGCGCCGTGCTCGCCGAGGCGGTCACGAGCCCCCTCGACATCCCGGCGTGGACCAACTCGGCGATGGACGGCTACGCCGCCCGCGCGGCGGACGTGCGCGGCGCGAGCGCGGCGGCGCCGGTACGGCTGCGCGTCGTCGAGGAGATCCCCGCCGGCCGGTTCCCCGCCCGCGCGATCGGCCCCGGCGAGTGCGCGCGCATCTTCACCGGCGCGCCGCTGCCCGAGGGCGCCGACAGCGTGATCCGCCAGGAGGACACCGACCTCGGGCGCGAGGTCGTCGCCATCCGCAGCGACCGCGACGCCGGGCTCAACTTCCGCCACGCGGGCGAGGACATCCGGCGCGGCGAGGAGGTGCTCGCCGCCGGCACCGCGCTCGGCCCCGCGCACCTCGGCGTGCTGGCGTCGGTCGCGGTGGCACACCCGCTCGTGTACCGACGGCCGCGCGTCGCGATCCTCGGGGGCGGCGACGAGATCGTGGACATCGACCAGCCGGAGGAGATCCTGAGCGGCCGGAAGGTGGCGAGCAGCAACACGCACACGCTGCGCGCGCTCGTCACCCAGGCCGGCGGGGAGCCCGTGAACCTCGGCATCGCGCGCGACACCCCGGAGAGCCTCCGTGCCCACCTCGAGCCGGCCCGCGCCTGCGACCTGCTCGTCACGAGCGCCGGGATCAGCGTGGGCGAGCACGACCACGTGCGCGCCGCCCTCGAGGCGCTCGGCGGCACGGTCGACTTCTGGAAGCTCCGCATGCGCCCCGGCGCCCCGGTCGGCTTCGGTGCCCTGGGCGACGTGCCGTGGATCGGCCTGCCGGGCAACCCGGTGAGCACCATGGTCACCTTCGAGCTCTTCGTGCGGCCCGCGCTGCGCGCGATGCTGGGCCACGCGCACCCCTTCCGCCGCACGACGGTGGTGCGCGCCGCGGAGCCGATCACCCTCAAGGCGAGGCTCCAGCACTTCCTCCGCGCCATCGTCACCGAGGGCGCGTCGGGCCCCGAGGCCCGGCTCACCGGGCCCCAGGGCTCCGGGATCCTCACCTCGATGACCCGCGCCAACGCGCTGCTCGTGGTGCCCGAGGGCCAGCTCGAGACCCCTGCGGGCGCGCCGCTCGCCGCCATCCTGCTCGACGACCCGCGCCACGCCCCGGAGCCCGGGTTCGCATGACCGGGCGCGGGGCGGTGCCCTCCGCCGCCGGGACCCCTCCCCTCGTCATCGGCGTCGCCGGCGGCACCGGCTCCGGGAAGACGAGCGTGGCGCGCGCGATCCACGAGGCGCTGTCGCTCGACGCGGTGCTGATCGACATGGACGCCTACTACCGCGACCTCGCGCACCTGCCCATCGAGGAGCGGGCCCGCGTCAACTTCGACCACCCCTCGGCGTTCGACCTCGAGCTGATGGTGGCGCACCTCGACCGGCTGCGGGCCCGGCAGCCGATCGAGAAGCCGACGTACGACTACGCCCGCCACACCCGCGCCGCCGAGGTGGTGCGCATCGAGCCGCGCGAGGTGGTGCTGGTCGAGGGGATCCTGCTCTTCACCGACGCGGCGCTCCGCGCGCGGCTCGACATCAAGGTCTTCGTGGACGTCGCCGACGACGTGCGGTTCATCCGCCGGCTGCGGCGCGACGTGGCGAAGCGCGGCCGCACCCTCGACACCGTGGTGGAGCAGTACCTCGCCACCGTGCGGCCGATGCACCTCGAGTTCGTCGAGCCCTCGAAGCGGTGGGCCGACGTGATCCTGCCCGAGGGGAAGGAGAACCGGGTCGGGGTCGAGATGGTGCTGGCGCGGGTGCTGATGGGCCTCGCCGAGCGCCGGGCCGGCGGCGGCCGGCCCCCGCCCCCGGGGCGGCCGCCGATTGACGCCGCCCCCGGCGGGCCGTATCCTCCCCGGCTGACAGAAGGGGAGTAGCTCAGTCGGCGCCGTGTGGCCGGCGGGCGAGCATCGTCAGGACTGCGGCCTGCGCCGCACGGTGCCGCCAGAAGCAGGGGCTTCCGAGCGAGACCTTCGTCCCGCGCCGGTGTACACCGGCGGGCGGACGAGGGCTCGCTTTTCGCATTCAGGGGACCGGCCAGGGCCCCGCAACGGGAGGAACAGCATGAACCTGAACAACATGAAGACCGCGGTCCTGATGGCCGGCCTCTTCGGCCTCGTCCTGCTCGTCGGCCAGGTCGTGGCCGGGCCGCAGGGCCTCGTCCTCTTCGGCTTCCTCGGCCTGCTGATGAACTTCGGGATGTACTTCTTCTCGGACAAGCTGGTCCTGAAGATGTACGGCGCCCAGGTCGTCACCGAGGCCGAGGCGCCGGCGCTCCACGCGATGGTGGACCGGCTGCGGCAGCGCGCCGGCCTGCCGATGCCCGTCGTGGCGATCACGCCGGCGGAGCAGCCGAACGCCTTCGCCACGGGCCGCAGCCCGCGCCACGCGGTGGTGGCGGTGACGAGCGGGATCCTGAAGTACATGCCGGCCGACGAGCTCGAGGGCGTGATCGCGCACGAGCTCGCGCACATCAAGAACCGCGACATGCTGATCTCGACGATCGCGGCGGGGGTGGCGGGGCTCCTCTCGAACCTGCCGTACCTGCTCCTGTTCGGCGGCGGGCGGGACGGCGAGGAGGGCGGGCATCCGTTCGCGCAGCTGGCGCTCGCGCTCCTCGCGCCGATCGGCGCGATGGTGCTGCAGTTCGCCATCAGCCGCCAGCGCGAGTTCGAGGCCGACCGCGTCGGCGCCGAGATCCTCGGGCGCCCGATGCCGCTGGCCAACGCGCTGCGCCGGCTCGACGCGATGGCGCGGCGCATCCCGATGGACGTGGCGCCTGCCGCGGCGCCGCTGGCGCAGGTGAACCCGCTGGCGGGCCGGGACGGGCTGCTGAAGCTCTTCAGCACGCACCCGCCCACGGAGGAGCGGGTGGCGAAGCTCGAGGCGATGGCGCGGGGCGGCATGCCGGTGCGGGCGTGAGGCACGCGCGGTGACCGCCCACCCGCCGGCGGTCTGGCTCGGGTTCACCGGGCTGGTCATCGCGCTCCTCGTCCTCGACCTCGGGGTCCTCAACCGGCGGAGCCACGTCCTCGGCGTCCGCGAGGCCACCGCCTGGAGCGCCGGCCTCGTGACGCTGGCGCTCGCCTTCGCCGGGTTCCTCTGGTGGCGCGAGGGCCCCGAGCACGCGCTCGAGTTCGTCACCGGCTACCTGGTCGAGCTGAGCCTCTCGGTCGACAACCTCTTCGTCTTCATCCTCATCTTCAGCTACTTCGGCGTGCCCGCGCGCGGGCAGCCGAAGGTGCTGAAGTGGGGGATCCTCGGCGCGATCGTCATGCGCGCCGTGATGATCGCGGTGGGCGCGCTGCTGCTGCACCGGTTCCACTGGGTCATCTACGTCTTCGGCGCCATCCTGGTCGTCACCGGGATCCGCATGGCGACGGGCTCGGGCGAGCGGATCGAGCCCGAGCGGAACCCGCTCGTGCGGCTCGCGCGCCGCTTCCTCCCGCTCACGCGGGCGTACGGGCGGGACCGCTTCTTCGTGCGCACCATCACCGGCCGCTGGGTGGCGACGCCGCTCTTCATCGTGCTGCTCGTGGTGGAGTGGACCGACCTCGTCTTCGCGATCGACAGCATCCCCGCGGTCTTCGCCGTCACCGACGACCCGTTCATCGTGTACAGCTCGAACGTCTTCGCCATCCTGGGGCTGCGCGCCCTCTTCTTCGTCCTGGCCGGGATGCTCGACCGCTTCAGCTACCTCAAGCTCGGCGTCTCCGCGATCCTCGTCTTCGTGGGGCTCAAGATGATCGCGAGCGGCTGGGTCCGGGTCCCGACCGCGCTCTCGCTCGCCGTGATCGCCGGGTGCCTCGGCGTCGCGGTGGCGGCGTCGCTGCTGCGCACCCGGCGCGAGGCCCCGGCCGCATGACCGCCGCCCGCCCGGGGCTCGCCGCGCGGCTCGGGCTCGGGACGCCCGCGCAGCGCGCGTGGGCGATGTACGACTGGGCCAACTCCGCCTTCCTCACCGTCGTCATCACCGCGGTCTTCCCGATCTACTACAAGAGCGTGCTCGCCGAGGGGCTGCCGGACGCGGTGGCGACGAGCCGGTTCGGCTTCGCGACCACGGCGGCGCTACTCGCCGGCGCGCTCCTCGCCCCGCCCCTCGGCGCGCTGGCCGACCGGTCCGGCGCCAAGCTGCGGCTGCTGCGCGCCTTCCTCGCGATGGGCGTCGCCGCGACCGCCGCGCTCTTCCTGGCCGACCACGGCGACTGGCGGCTCGGGCTCGCGCTCTTCGCGCTGGCCAACGTCGGCGTCACGGCGAGCTTCGTCTGCTACGACGCGCTGCTCCCGCACGTGGCGTCGCCGGCGGAGATGGATCGCGTGTCCACCGCGGGCTACGCGCTCGGCTACGTGGGCGGCGGGCTGATGCTCGCGATCGCGCTCGGGCTCATCCTCGGGGGCCCGGCGCTCGGCCTCGAGGGGACGCTGCCCACCCGGCTCTCGTTCCTGCTCGTGGCGGCCTGGTGGGCCGCGTTCTCGGTCCCGCTCTTCCGGCGGGTCTCGGAACCGCCGGCGACGGGGGCGGCCGCGCCGCTCGGGCAGGTCGTCGGCGACTCCTTCCGGGAGGCGGCGCGCACCCTGGGGGCGCTGCGGGGCTACCCGCAGGCGTTGCTGCTCCTCCTCGCCTTCCTGCTCTACAACGACGGGATCCAGACCATCATCCGGATGGCGACGATCTACGGGGAGGAGCTGAAGCTCGACCGCACGGTGATGATCGGCGCGATCGTGCTGGTGCAGTTCGTGGGGATCCCGTTCGCCTTCCTGTTCGGCGCGCTCGCGGGCCGCATCGGCGCGAAGCGCGCGATCTTCCTGGGCCTCGCGGGCTACGTGGCGATCACCCTCCTCGGGTGGCGGCTCACCACGAGCGCCGGGTTCCTCGTGCTCGCGGCGCTCGTCGGCATCGTGCAGGGGGGCACGCAGGCGCTCTCGCGCTCGCTCTTCGCGCGGATGATCCCGGCGTCGAAGTCGGGGGAGTTCTTCGGGTTCTTCGCCATCTTCGAGAAGTTTGCCGGGATCTTCGGGCCGCTCCTCTTCTCGCTGGCGGTGGTGCTCACCGGCTCGAGCCGGACGGCGATCCTCACGACGCTGGTCTTCTTCGTCGCGGGGGCCGTCCTGCTCGCGCGGGTGGACGTGGCGGCGGGGGAGGCGCGGGCGCGGACGGAGTGAGCGCCCGCGCCGTTGCCGGCGTCGGGGGTCCGCCCTAGCTTCCCGCTCGCGACACGGGCCCGACGACCCGCCCGAGGCGCGCGGTGCGCCGACCGCCACCGGCGCCGCGTCGCGGGGCAGGCCAGCGGCCGCCGCGCTCACCACCGACCATGCCCCGCCGCGTGGATCCTCCCGCGGGGCATCCGAGCACGATGGACCTCTATCAACTGCTGCGCGACCTCGTCACGCTCGACACCACCTCCGGCCACGAGCAGCCCGCGACCGACTACCTCGCGGCGACGCTCGCGCGCGCCGGCTGGCAGGTGACGCGACAGCCTGTCGCTCCCGGCCGTGAGAACCTGTACGCCATCCGCGAGCCGCCGGTCGTGGTCTTCTCCACGCACCTCGACACCGTCCCGCCCTACCGCCCGCTGCACGAGACCGCGGAGATCTTCTTCGGCCGCGGCACCTGCGACGCGAAGGGGATCGCCGCCGCGATGGTGACCGCCGCCGAGCAGCTTGCCGCGGCCGGCGAACGACGCGTCGGGCTGCTCTTCGTGGTGGGCGAGGAGAACGGGAGCGACGGCGCGAAGGCGGCCGCCACCCTCGGCCCGCGCGGGAAGTACCTGGTGAACGGCGAGCCCACGGAGAACCGGCTCACGATCGGGCAGAAGGGGGTGCTCCGCGTGGACCTCCACGCCGAGGGCCGCGCCGCCCACTCGGCGTACCCCGAGGAGGGGCGCAGCGCGGTGCTCCCGCTCCTCGACAGCATTCGCGCCATCCTGGCGCTCGACCTCCCGGCCGACTCGCTCCTCGGCGCGACCACCTGCAACGTCGGCACCATCGAGGGTGGCGTCGCGCCGAACGTGATCCCGCCGTCGGCGCGGGCGCAGCTCCTCTTCCGCACC
>Ga0101944_10004151_pt1 | contig 18495 bp, 16 predicted proteins | sample DewCreD2012metaG_FD_75245 | JGI IMG/M metagenome (GOLD analysis project Ga0101944, IMG submission 75245) | Hot spring sediment bacterial and archeal communities from British Columbia, Canada, to study Microbial Dark Matter (Phase II) - Dewar... ... | reverse complement strand
TCCTGACTGACGCAAATAGCACGCCGTCTTTTTGCCGGTTTTTCGGACGATTGGGAACCGCCATGACGCCAAGAGCGCCAACGGAGACGGCAACGACGTGGACCGCCATGAAGCCAAGGGCGCCTAAGTACCGTGCCGCAGAAGTTCCTGACCCCGTGCGCTGCGGATGCGGGTCCGGATCGAGGCGCGAGCGAGTAGCCTACCCGGAGGAGATCTGTGGCAACGAAGAGCCGGGCCCGCAGGCGCTGCGCCTTGGGTCTGGAACTTCTGCGGCGCGGTACTGTGGTGAACAGTCCGGCCAAGGAGACGACTGGCGATGGCTTGGACGGGCAAGAGGTTATATCGCCAGGAGGTCGGTGGTTTGCCTTTGCATCCGACACTGTAGCAGGATGAGACATCGGTTGCATCCGGCGATTCTTTAGTCAAAAATTCTATTTCGCTACCTATTTATTGAAAACAAGTTATGGCTAAAAATGGATTTTTCGGTTTTTGGTATCACCTTTGATATCGACCGTTCTGGTTTGATGGTTTCCCGGTAAGGGTTCTGGCCTCTGGGCGAGGTTGTGGAACTCGACGAGTGCCAGCGCGGAGGCCCGAGCATGGAACCGACCGTTCTTGTCGCCGATGACGATCCCTGCATCCAACGACTGTTGGCCCAGATGCTGCAAACGCTGGGCTATCGGGTGATGCTGGCAGGAAGCGGCGAGGATGCCTTGGCGCAGCTGGGCGAGCAGCCGGTCAACCTCGTGCTACTCGATCTCAACCTCCCGGGCATGGATGGTCTGGAGGTCTTGCGGCGCATACGGAAATGCAAGGCGCGTCCGGCGGTCGTGTTGATCAGCGGTTCGGTGTCGATCGAGGACGCCGTGGAGGCCATGAAGTCGGGGGCCTGTCACTGTCTGACCAAGCCGCTTTCGTTGAAGGATCTCGAGACGACCGTCCGCGAAGCCTTGACGCAGCAGATGCTGGACACTCCCGGGCCTGGATCGGCGGAGCAGGTGCTGATCAGCGCCAGTCCCGCCATGCGCGAGGTCGTGGAACTGGTCAGATGCGTTTCGGCCAGTCCGGCGACGACGGTCCTGTTGACGGGCGAGACGGGAACGGGCAAGGAATTGATCGCGCGCGAATTGCACCGGAGCGGTACGCGGTGTCACGGACCGTTCGTCACGCTGAACTGTGCGGCGTTGCCGGCCCAGTTGCTGGAAAGCGAGCTGTTCGGACACGAACGCGGCGCTTTCACGGATGCCAAGGCTTCGCGTTGCGGCTACTTCGAGGAGGCCAATGGCGGGACGCTCTTCCTGGACGAGATCGGCGAGCTGCCGTTGCCGCTCCAGGCCAAGCTGCTGCGCGCCTTGCAGGAGCGTGTCATCCGCCGTGTCGGCGGCAATCGCGACATCCCGATCGACGTGCGGGTGGTGGCCGCATCCAATGTCGATCTGGTCGCTGCCGTCGAGGAAGGCCGCTTCCGCGAGGATCTCTTTTTCCGTCTCAGCGTGATCCCCATCTACGTCCCCCCGCTGCGCGAGCGCAAGGAGGCGATCATCCCGCTGGCGCGGCATTTCTGCCAGCTTTTCGCCCGGCAGCTCGGACGGCCGGTGCGCGAATTCACCGAGATGGAACAGATGGCGCTGCTGAACTACGAATGGCCGGGCAACGTTCGCGAACTGAGAAACTGCATCGAGCGCGCCGTCCTGCTGGACAAGCCGATCGACGTCGGCTCCGGCTTGTGCGCATCCGAGTCCGAGGCTGCGGGCGGTGTACAGGACACGCTGGTTCTTTCCCTCGAAAACCCCAGTCTGGCCGAGGCGGAGCGGCTGCTCATCCAGCAGGTCATGGCCCGGGTGAACGGCGACGAGCATCTGGCGGCCGAGTTGCTGGGAATCCACTCGGCGACGCTGTCCCGCAAGATGGACGGCCATGGCACTCGGGACAGGTGCAGGGACAAGGTACTCCTGTCATGAGTGTCGTATCCGGACGGATGCGTTGTTGCACCGCTGGTCGCCGAATGCAACGCAATTGCCCCGAAAGATTACCGGTTGCGGATTGCCATCGAAATCCGTAGCCATTCCCCGGTCAGCACTTGCAGGAAAATTTTGCGCGCCTCGGGTTTGTCTTCCGGTTGGCCCTCGGATTGCGCCGGTGAGCTGAAGGGTGTTTTGTGTCCGTCAGGTGCGAACGTCGCGAGGTCGCCACATGTCGAACGGTTTGAAGGAAAAACTGGTTTTGGCCGGCGGCAGCCTGAGCGTGGCGGCGTTGGTCTGCGGGATCGGACTTCTGTTGAAGTCGCCAGCGTCGAGCGCCGCACCTGTGCACGAATCGGCGCCTCCGGCGAAGCCGGATGGGTCGGCTGGGCACGACGAGTCGAAGCCGAAAGACGCACACGGCAAGGGCGCCTCGGCGCAGGGCGGCGAAAAGTCCCACGGGGAAACGAAGCCCGCGCAGGGCGATGCCAAGGGGCATGCCGCGGAGGCCGCGCCGGGCCATGGACCGGCGCTAAGCAACGCCGCGGAGAGCCTGCCGGAGAGCAAATTCGCCACCGCATCCGATGCATCGGTGGAACCGGAGGTCTGGCGTGGCAAGGGCGATGCCGCGGCCGCCTGTGGCCGGTACGACGATGCGATCCGCTATTACAGCATGGCGCTGAAGAAGATTCCGGCGGAGCAGAAGGCGGAATGCGAACTCCGCTTGGCGGATGCGATCCGGCTGTCGCCTTCGCTGCCGGCCCAGCTTCGCGCGCAGAAGGCGCTGGAAGGCTACTCGCGCATCCTGGCCGAGGCGCCCAAGAGCCGCGAGGCGGCCGAGGCGCAGTTCCAGGTGGGCAACTGTCTGGCCATGCAGAATCGCTGGCAGGAAGCGTTGGAGGCCTACGACCGGTACGAGAAGACCCAGCCGTTCGGCGTGCATCGGGAGGAAGTCCGCTTCCGGCGGGCCGAGGCGTTGTCCATCTTGGGCAGTCTTGACCGGGCCAGCGAGATCCTGGAGCAGCTCGTCAAGGACGAACGCAGCACGGAACGGAGATCCAAGGCCATCCTGCTGTTGGCGCGGGTCAAGCTGCAGATGGTCCGCACGGATGCCCAGTTGCCCGTGCAGGGATTGCCCGAGACGCACCGCGAGGAGATCGAATCGCGGGTACCCACACCCAACGAGACCGGGGCGGTCGGAGACGAGGTGCGTAAGGTCGCGTCGGTGCCGGCCAAACCGGCGCTCGACGTGCCCGCGCCCCGCGGCGTTTCCGAGGTGCAATGGGCGGGTGTGGTGCGCTGCGTCGAGTCCGGAAACCTGCAGGAGGCGCTGCGGCTGGTTCGGCCTTACATGGAACAGAAGGACAACCCGGCGCAGAACGCGCTGGTCATGGTGCATTGGGCGCAGTTGCTGAAGGCGGCGGCCGAGCGCGGCGCCCTGGACGTGCCGATGGATGGGATCCTCATTTCTTCGAGGAAGGAATGATGCGCGGGCGCCGACGCTTCATCGGACTCTTCGTTCCCGTGCTGCTGACCGGGCTGCTGGGTTCCTGCGGCCTTCGGGAACCGATGGAGCAGATGGACCAGGTCATGACGGACCTGGAGTTCCGGGAGCCGTCCGACCGCGAACGCATGCTGGCGGGCGATACGGTCCTTCCTCCGCCCGGCGAAGTCCGATCGCAACGCGAGTCGCGCAAGAAGGAAAGCGCCGAGGAAAGCACGCTCAAACTGCTGGCCGAACTCTGCCGCCGGCAGGACGAATACGAGCAGGTGCAGGTGCTGATGCGGGACGAGATGGCCCGCCTGGCCAAGGAACGCACGCCGGCCACCCAGGACATGTCGCAGGAGACCGCCAGACGCTTCGGCGAACTGGAGCAGCGCCTGCTGAATATCGAACGGCAGATCGCGGCCTTGGCCCAGAACCTCGAGCAGGCCCGCCAGCCCACGCCGCCCCCCGAACCGGCGCCCGTCGAACCGGAACCCGGCACGCCCCGGGAACCCGAGCCGGCGCTTCCTCCGCATCCCGCAAACGAGTCCAAGAAACCGACGCTCAGCCTGGAGGATCCGACCGTACCCGCCCTGCCCGAACCGCAGATCTTTCCGCTGCCCAAGGCGGTCGTCCTGGTCGAAGAGACGAAAAAAGCTCCGCCGATACCCGTTACGGCGCCGCGCACCGCCCGCTCGCCGCGCACCTTCACGCCCGATGCGCAATCCCTGCGCGCCAAGGCCCGGCGCGCCTTCCAATGGATCGTCAACGAATACCCCAACACCGACGAACTGATCGACGCACGCCTGAACCTGGCCCAGATGGCGCTGGAAGACGCGGATATCCCGGAGGCGTTGAAGCAGTACGAAAGTCTGATCGCCGAAAGGCCGGAAGATCCGCGTACGCTGGAGGCCTGTTACGAAGCGGGGCGGTTGCGCAGCGAACTGAGCGATTTCGCGGAGGCACGCAAACACCTGTACGCCTGTGCCGACCGGGCCCCCGAATCGCGACTGGCACCCCTGGCGCTCCTGGAGGCCGCCAAGACCTACGATTACGAAGCCGCCTACGGGCAGGCCTTGACCGGTTACACCGACGTCCAGCACCGCTTCGCCGGCACGGCGTCCGGCCGCGAGGCCCAGCGCCTGCGCGCCGATCTGCTGCTGAAACTGGGCCGACCGGCCGAGGCGCGCAAGCTGTATGCGGAGCTGGGCGCGGATCGCGACCCCACCAACACCCAGCGCACGCATGCCTGGCTCCAGACCGCCCGCTCGTTCATGCTGGAGAAGCGTTACCACGACGCCGCGAACACGCTCCGCGAATTCCTGATGGAGCATCTGTCCGACGAGGACGGGGGCGAGGCGCTGCGCCTGTACGCGGAGGCCCACACCGGGCTGGGCGAACCGCTGGATGCCGCCCGCGCGCTGGCCCGCATCCCCGAAAAGTATCCCACCTACACGAAGGTGCTCGACGCGCAGCAGCAGGCCGGCGAGGAGTTTCTGGCCCTCGAGCTGGCGGGCGTCGCGGCCGAGCAGTTCCAGAAAGTGTTGAAGGCGCTGCAGGCGGCCCCGCCTGCCCAGCGGGGCGATCGCGAGCCGCGCGCGCTGCTGGGACTCGCGCGGGCGCAACGCCTGGGCGGCAAGTTGGACGACGCGCTGGCCACCCTGCGCCAGCTCCGCACGCAGTTCCCCAGCCACGAATTGACGCAGGCCGCCGACCTGGAGCAGGCGGAGCTGCTGGTGGCGGACAAGCGGTTCGGAGAGGCGGCCCAGCTCCTGGGTTCGTCGGCCCAGGCCTATCCCGGCGCGGTCCTCTCGGTGCGCGCCCTGATTCGCAAGGCCGAACTGGAAGAGCGCGTCGTTTCGCCCGAGCAGGCCGTCGAAACGTATCTGAAACTCAAGGCGGCCGAACTGGAACCGGCCGCCGCGGCGACCTGCGCCTTCCGTCGCGCGGTCTGCCTGATGCACTTGAACCGGGAGGCGGAGGCCGTGGCGGCGCTTCGGGAAATCCTCGCGAACCCGCAGACGCCTCCGGCGCTGCTGGCGCTCTCCCGCTTCCAGATCGCCTTGGCCCTCGAGCGTCAGGGGAAGTTCGACGAAGCGCTGGCCGCGTATCTCGATTTTGCGGACAAGTCCGGCACGGCAGCGGAGGCCAACCCGGAACTGCAGACGCTGATCGCGACCGCCCGTTGGAAAGCGCAAAAGCTGCAATGGCTCCGCGGACTCGGTACCACGGTGTCGGATGCCGATGTGCGAACCGAGAAACTGTGAGATGCCGCCGCCCATGGATGCCCTGAGCACGCTATCGCAGGAACACCTCGTTCCTCCCGTTCCCGGGGACGGAACGGCGCTCGCCCAGGCCGCCCTGCCCGCCGCGGTGCAGCACTTCCTCCGTTCGTCGGCCGAGGCGGAACGGGCCTTCGACGCCCTGCGTGTCCGCGTCGAGGAACTGAAGGCCGAACTGGACCAGACCAACCGCCAACTGCGCGAAAAAGTGCAGGAACTCGATTGCCTCAGCGGGCACCTGGTCGCGTTGCTCGAAAGCCTGGCCGACGGCGTCGTCGCCGTCGATCAGACGGGGATCATCCGGGTCTTCAACGCGCCGATGGAACGGCTGAGCGGGCATTCGGCCGACCGGATGATCGGGCGGCCGCTCTCCGATTGGCTGGCGCCCGACGGCGTTCCGCGCCGGCTGGTCGAGGAGTCGTTGCAGGGTTTCGCGCCGCAACGCCGCGTGCGCACCCTGCTGCCCAAAAGCGACGGACAGACCTGCCCGGTGGCCGCTGCGGCCTGCCCCGTCAAGGACAAATCGGGCATGACGCTGGGGGCCGTGCTGGTCCTGCAGGACATGGCCGAGATCGCCGAACTCCAGCAGCAGATGCAGCGCACGGCCAGCCTGGCCGAACTCGGACGCATGGCCTCGGTCGTCGCCCACGAGATCCGTAACCCGCTGGGCGGCATCGAAGGCTTCGCCCAGCTGCTGCAGAACGATCTGGCCGGCCAACCCGAACGCCGGCGCTACGTCGATCTGATGCTCGAAGGACTCCAGGACCTGCACCGTTTCGTGGACAGCCTCCTGACCTTCTCGCGCTACCCATCCCTGCGCCTGGAAGAGGTGGACCTTTGCTCGTTGTTGAAGGAATTGGCCGAACTGGCGTTCCAGGACCGGCAATTGCACAAGGGCCAGTTCCGGTACTCCTTCCAGGGTCCGGCGAGCGCCTGCCTGCTGGCCGACCGCGGCGCGTTGCGGCAGGTCTTTCTCAACCTGATCCGAAACGGCCTCGAAGCGATGGACGGGCGCAAGGACGGCGAGATCCGGATCCGCCTGGCCCAGACCTCGCTCGAAGGGGCCGAGGCCTACCGGATCGAAGTGGCCGACACGGGCCCGGGAATCGCGCCCGAGGCGCGCGCCAAGCTGTTTCAACCCTTCATGACCACCAAGCGGCACGGTACCGGTCTCGGACTGCCCACCGCCGCCAAGCTGATCGAGGCGCACGGCGGACAGATCGGCTGCGTGGCCGAACCGGACGGGGGTGCCTGTTTCCAGATCGTGTTGCCGTTGAATGCGGTAGGCTGTCTTGCGGAGGCGAGCCATGCAGATCGAACGCGTACTGGTCGTTGACGACGAACTCCTCATGCGCGAGTTCCTGGGCGAAACGCTCACCCGCGCGGGTTGCGAAGTGGTCCTGGCCTCGGACGGCGAAGAGGCCAAACGCCTGCTCGGCGAGGGCCGCAGCTTCGACCTGGTCCTTACCGATATCCGCATGAACGGCATGAGCGGTCTGGACGTGCTGGCCTGCGTCAAGGAGATCTCGCCGCAGACCCTGGTCGTCCTGCTCACCGCCCACGCCACCATGGACACGGCCATCGAGGCCATGCGCGGAGGCGCCTTCGACTACCTGACCAAGCCCATCTCGCCCAACCAGCTCGAAATCCTGCTGGTGAAAGCCTGCGAGTACCGGTCGCTGATCGAGGAAAACCGCTTCTACCGTCAGGCGGCAAGCCGGCCCGAGGACGGATTCGAGGATCTGGTCGGGCGCAGCGACGCCATGAAGGAGGTCTTCCGCCTGGTGGACCGCGTGGCCGGCAGTTCGGCGACGGTGCTGATCACCGGCGAAAGCGGCACGGGCAAGGAACTGATCGCACGCGCCATCCATCAACGTTCCGACCGGACCCACAAGCCGTTCATCCGGGTCAACTGCGCCGCCCTGCCCGAAACGCTCCTGGAAAGCGAACTTTTCGGCCACGAGCGCGGGGCGTTCACCGGCGCCGTCGAACGACGCGTCGGCCGCTTCGAACTGGCGCACACCGGCACGCTGCTGCTCGACGAAATCAGCGAGACCAGCCTGGCGCTGCAAAGCAAGCTCTTGCGCATCCTGCAGGAGCGCGAGTTCGAGCGCGTCGGCGGCGCCAAGACGGTCAAGGTGGACGTCCGGGTCCTCTGCACGTCGAACCGCGACCTGCCGCAGGCGGTCAAGGAGGGCAAATTCCGCGAGGACCTCTTCTACCGTTTGAACGTGGTGCCCATCCAGTTGCCGCCCCTGCGCGACCGGAACGGCGACATCGTCCTGCTGGCGGAATACTTCCTGCGCCGGTACGCCGAGCGCCACCATCGCCCGCTGCCGACGCTCTCCGCCGAGGCGCGCGATGCGCTCATCACCCATCGCTGGCCCGGCAACGTGCGCGAACTGGAGAACACGATCGAGCGGGCGGTGCTGCTCCATGACGGCGGATCGCTCTCCGTCACGGACCTGGGCCTGGGCAGCGCGGGAATGACGCTGCCTGCCGTGACACGCGAGGCCGACGCGCCCGCGGCCGCTTCGAACGTGCCGGCGACGCTCGCCGCCGAGGACGTGAACCGGATGACCAATCTGGCCGATGTCGAACGCGTCGTGATCCTGCGCGTGATGCAGAAGACCAATGGCAATCGGACACAGGCCGCACGCCTGTTGGGCATCAGCGTGCGGACGCTTTACACCAAGTTGAGGGAGTACGAGACGTTGCAGGACCGGAAAGCGCATCCGGAAGAAGTCTCTGCCTAGCGCGGTTTTCCGGCAGGAAATGCCGCTTCCGGGGGGAGATGCGAACCGTCGCGTTGGCCCGGCGATTGCTCCATCTTTTGGCGGGTTGGAAGGTCCGCAGAGGGAAGGAAAGGCTTATGAGCGGCGATCCGGCGAGTCAGATGCTGAGCAAGGTTCTCGACTTGGCCACCGTGCGGCAGCGGGTGCTTGCGCACAACCTGGCCAACCTGAACACCCCGGGTTTCACCCGGTCGGATTTGAAGTTTACGGAAGAATTGGCCGCGGCGGCCCGCAAAGGTCCGGAGGCGGTGGCACGCTTGAACGTGCAACCCTACCGGGACGAGTCGACGCCGGCCCGTTTCGACGGCAACAACGTCCAGCTCGAGACCGAGTTGGCGGAGATGTCCAAGAATGCCCTGCTGTACCAGATGGCGGTGCAGGCGCTGAACAGCCGGGTGAGCATGTTGCGCATGGCGGCCACGGGGCGGTCCATGTAGGCCTGGCGAGAAAGGGAGCACGCGATGGCGGGCATCGACAGTCATCTCTCCACGCTGGACATCAGTGTCAGCGGCATGCGGGCCGAGCGGATCCGGATGGACGTGGCGATGTCCAACCTGGCCAACGTCCATTCAACGCGCACGGACGAGGGGGGGCCGTATCGCCGGCGCGAAGTGGTTTTCCGGACCCTGCTGGAGAATGCCGCGCAGAACGGCGGGTTCGGCGGCCGGGGCGTCGAAGTTGCCGAGATCGTGATGGACAAATCGGAGTTCATCCGCGTGTACCGGCCGGGCCATCCGGATGCCGACGCCGAGGGTTTCGTGCTGTTTCCGAACATCAACACGGCGGAGGAGATGGCCGACCTGCTGTCGGCGTCCCGGGCGCATGAAGCGAACAGCGCGGCGTTCCGAGTGACGAAGGAGATGTTCAAGCGCGCCCTGGAGATCGGGCGTGCGTGATCGGCGCGACCGGTCGACGGTCGCAGGGACTGAGGGATGGAAACCATGGATCCGCTGATGTCGGCTACTGGAGGTCTGCAGGGCCTGCCCGGCCGGCCGAACTCCATTCGTGGGTCGAACCCGGACCATCCCGCGATCGAAGGCGCGGAAGGCGCTTCGTCGTTCGGCGACCTGCTGTCGAGCGCCCTGAGCGATGCGCAGAGCAAGCAGGAACTGGCGGACGATGCGATCCGCAAACTGGCCACCGGTGAAGTGACGGATGTCCATCAGGTGATGGTGGCGTTCGAGCAGGCGCGGCTTTCGATGCAACTGCTGACGGAAGTGCGCAACAAACTGGTGGAGGCCTACCAGGAAGTCTCCCGGATGCCGCTGTAACGCGACTTCCGGCGCGGAACCGCCCGTCCTGCGGCTCACGCGATCGGCATGAACAGGTGGATGGGCTCAGCGGAGGGCCTGTTTCATCATGGGTCAAACCCTCGTCGAATTCCTGCGGCAGTTGCGCGAACAGGCGACCCAGGTCTGGGCCGCGCTCAGTCTCGCCCAGCGCGTCACCCTGGTCATGTTCGTCGGGGCGACGGCGGTGCTGGTCGCACTCCTCGCCTTCTGGTCCAGCCGTCCCGATTACGTTCCCGTGGCCGGCGGGTTGACGCCCGAACAGGTCACCTCCGCTTCGGCCAAACTGCGCGACAGCCAGATTCCCTTCCGTTACGAAGCCGGTCGCGGCACCTTGACCGTGCCCTCGGGCCGTCTGGACGACGCGCGTCTGCTGCTCGCCGACATCGGCCTGAGCGGCGGCGCAGCGCGGACCGGCGGCGTGGACGGCTTTGAAGTCTTCGACAAGAGCCTTTTCGGCATGACGGACTTCGTGCAGAAGATCAACCACATCCGCGCCCTCCAGCGTTCGCTCGAGCAGAAGATCCGCCTGCTCGACGGCGTCGAATCCGCCCAGGTCACCCTTTCGATTCCTGAAGAGGAACTCTTCACGCGCAACCGCCAGGATCCCAAGGCGTCCGTCGAGGTGAAGCCGTTACGCGGGCGCGACCTGTCGGCCGGTCAGGTCGCTTCGATCCGGCATATCGTGGCCGCGGCCGTGCCCAAACTCACCCCCCAGAACGTGGCGGTCATGGATTCGCAGGGACGGTTGCTGGCGCGCTTCCAGTCCGGCATGGATGACCTGGCGCTGGTCAGCGAAAACCTCGAAACCCGCGTCAAGACCGAACGATACCTCACGGACAAGGTGGAGAGCCTGCTCGATCACGTCCTCGGTCCCGGCCGCGCGGCGGTCCAGGTGGCCGTGCAGCTCGACTTCTCGCGCGTCGAACGCAGCACCAAGAAGATGGATCCGGATTCGGGCGTTCCGCTGACCGAGAATTCGCAGACCAGCGAAAGCCGCGGCACCTCGGGTGCCGGCGGCATCACCGGCGTTCGGGCCAACATGCCCGGCGAAGCCAACGCGACCACCAGCGGCTCCGGCGACGTCCAGTTCCGAAAAGAGAAGAACGGCACCATGCAGTATCACTACGACACCATCCAGGAGACGGTGCGCCCTGAGGTGGGCGCCATCAAGCGGCTCTCCGTGGCAGTGATGGTCAAGCCCCGCGTGGTGGGCACCGGCGCCGACCAGAAGATCGAGACGCTGTCGCCGCAGGATCTGCGCGCGCTGACCGAGGCGGTGGAAGGGGCCGTGGGGTATTCCGAGGAACGCGCCGACGTGGTGCGTGTCGTGAACGCGCCCGCGCCGGCCACGCCGAACGAAGCCTTCATCCCGCCGCCTCCTCCGCCGACCGCGCCGCCCATCGCCGACGTCGTCGAGCGGTACCTGCCCGGCGCGGCGACGCTCCTGGGCGTCCTGGCGCTGGCCTGGGTCTTCTTCCGCAGCATGAAGCGCCTCTCCACGCCCACCCCGGTCTTCCAGGCCACGGTGGGCGACGAGGCCGGCACGCGGACGACCGCCGCGCCGGCCATGGGTGCCGTCCAATTCCAGGACATGCAGCACGAAGCCCAGGAGCTGGTGAGCAAGAACACGAGCCAGGCCACGGCCATCATCCGCGGCATGCTGCGAAGTTGAAGCGAGGCACTGAGTCGCCATGAATGCCACCCAGGAAGAGGCGGTCCGTTCCGGAGGCCATCGGACGGCCGGAGCGCTGCCCATCGGCGCGATGCAGAGCGCCGCGCAGCTTTCGCCCACCCAACGCGTCGCGGTGCTTTTGATGTCCATCGGCGTCGATGCCGCCGCGCAGATCTTCCGTTCGCTCAGCGATGCCGAAATGGAGGAAGTGACCAACACCATCGTCAACACGGCCTCGGTCCCGGAGCGCGTGCGTCAGGAAGTGCTGGCCGAGTTCACGCAGCAGATGCGTTCGTCCGGCGGCGCCGTGGGCGGTCCGGAAGTGGCGCGCAATCTGGTCAGCAGGAGCCTCGCGCCCGAGAAGGCCAACGAACTCCTGAAGAACCTTGACGCCTCGCAGACGCGCAGCGAGTTCTTCGATTTCCTCATGCATATCGAAACGCCCAAGGTGATCGCCAGCCTCCAGCTCGAGCATCCGCAGACCGTGGCCCTGGTGCTGGCGCACCTCCCGGCGCCGCGGGCGTCCGAACTCTTCGCGGCGCTCCCGGCCGACCTCCAGGTGGAAGTCTCCGAACGCATGGCCTCCATGGGACCCGTCTCGTCGGCCATCGTCCGTCGCATCGAACAGGCCTTGCAGAAGCAGTTCACCAACATCACCCAGGGCAAACAGCGGGCGATCAGCGGTGTCAAGCTGGTCGTCGGCCTGCTCAACAAGGCCAACCCCGAAACCTCGAAGAAGGTCCTGGACGGGCTCAACGACCGCAATCCCAAGCTGGCCGAGGAGGTCCGCAAGCTGCTGCTGGTCTTCGAGGATCTGCAGCGGCTGCCGGACATGAGCATCCAGGCGATCCTTCGCGAGGTGGACATGTCGGCCATGGCGCTGGCGCTCAAGGGCAGCTCGAAAGAGATCAAGGACCTCTTCCTCCGCAACATGTCCAAACGCGCCGCCGAGCGCCTGCTCGAGGAAATGGACCTCCTGGGGCCGAAGCCGAAATCCGAAGTAAGCGAGGCGCGCGGCCAAGTCGTCGCGATCGCCCGCAAGCTGGAGGAGGAGGGCAAGATCAGCCTGCGCGGAGAGGGCGGCGGCGATGACCTCGTCGAATAATCCGCGGCCACTCCGCCTCGGACGAATCCTGCATAACGTCCGGATCGAAGGCGAGCCGGCGGTTCGCGCCCAGCCCCCCGCGGCGCCGGCGTCCGATCCCGCGCAACCGGCGCCCGCCGGGCAGGCCGGCCATCCGCCCGCCAACAGCGCCGCCATCGCGGAGGCGGCCTATCAGCAGGGCCGCAAGGAGGGCCGCGCCGAAGCGCTGAAGGAATTGAGCCAGGCCGTCCAGGTCCTGCGCAATGCGGCCCGCGCCTACGAATCCGAAAAGGCCAGGCTGACCGACGCCGCGGACGAGCAGAGCGTCACGCTGGCGCTGGCCATCGCCCGGAAAGTCCTGGGACGCGAGATCCGCGACGGAGAAGCCATCCGCAGCGTGCTGCGCCGCGCCATCGCCCAGGCGCCCGCGCGAAAGGCGCTCCGCGCCCGGCTCCACCCCGACGATCTGCGCACCCTCGAATCCTCCCGCGACCAGCTGCGCAAAATCGGCGAATCGTTGCCCGAGGAACTGGTCCTGTGCGCCGATCCGTCCATCGCCCGCGGCGGTTGCGTGCTGGAAAGCGCGGCCGGACAGGTCGACGCGCGAATGGAAACGCAGCTCGAACTGATCGAACAGGCCCTGCGCGGAATGGAACCGCAAGGAATCGACGATGGGGCAGTCAACCGACCGGCTCAACCCGGTCCATAAGCTCAAGCGGCTCAGCGGCGTGTCCACCTTCCGCCGGACGGGGCGCGTGGCCCAGGTCGTGGGTTTGACCATCGAGAGCGACGGCCCGCCGGCTTCCCTGGGCGAACTCTGCTGGGTCGACCTGCCGGACGGGACGCATCGCGCCACCGAAGTGGTCGGCTTCCGCGATTCGCGCATCCTGCTGATGCCGCTGGGCGACCTCGAGGGCATCGGGCCGGGATTGACCGTGCGCGCGGCCGGTCGGCCGCTGGCCGTCCCGATCGCCCGGGAGGCCCTGGGCCGTGTGCTCGACGGCCTGGGCCGTCCGATCGACAACAAGGCCCCGTTCGTCTGCGAAGAGTACCGCCCGCTGGTCGCGCCGCCCCCCGATCCGCTCAAACGCGAACGCGTCACCAAGCCGCTCCCGCTGGGCGTCCGCGTCATCGACGCCTTCCTGACCTGCGGCCTGGGACAGCGCATCGGCATCTTCGGCGGCAGCGGCGTCGGCAAAAGCTCCATCCTGGGCATGTTCGCCCGTTACGCCAAGGCCGACCTGAACGTCATCGCGCTGATCGGCGAGCGCGGGCGCGAAGTGCGCGACTTCATCGAGCGCGACCTGGGCCCCGAGGGACTGGCCCGCTCGGTCGTCGTCGTGGTGACGTCCGACCAGCCGGCGCTGCTGCGCATCAAGGGCGCGCTCACGGCCGCCTCGATCGCCGAGTTCTTCCGGGACCAGGGCGCACACGTGCTGCTGATGATGGATTCGGTGACGCGCCTGTGCATGGCGCAGCGCGAAGTCGGGCTGGCGGTGGGCGAACCGCCGACCACGCGCGGCTACGTGCCTTCGGTCTTCTCGCTCCTGCCGCGGCTGCTGGAGCGTTCGGGCATGGGGGAGAAAGGCTCCGTCACGGGCCTCTACACCGTGCTGGTCGAAGGCGACGACATGAACGAACCCGTGGCCGACGCGGTCCGCTCCATCCTGGACGGGCACGTGGTCCTCTCCCGCGAGATGGCTGCCGCCAACCATTATCCGGCGGTGGATGTCCTGCAGAGCCAGAGCCGCGTCTTTCTGGATATCGTTGCGCCCGAGCACCGCATGGCGGCCGGCCGGATCAGAAACCTCATGGCCGTTCACGCCAAGGCCCGCGACTTGCTGGATGTCGGTGCGTACGTGGCGGGCTCCAACCCGGAGGTGGATCTGGCGCTGAAGGTTTGGCCGGAAATCCAGACCTTTCTCAAACAGGCGCCGGAAGAAGCTGCCGGGTATGAAGCCATCGTGCGAGGCCTGCGCGAGCTGGCTGAGCGGCAATGAAGAAATTCACGTTCCGCTTGGAGACGCTCCTGCGCCTCCGCAGACAGGCGGAGGACGAGTGCCGCCAGGCACTGGCCGCCGCCGTCGAAGCCGCCCGCCAGGCGCATGAAACGGTCCGAAAACTCGAAGCGGAGCGCGAAGCCTTGGAACAGGCCTGGGCCGAAGCCGAACGCAAGAGCGGCACGAACGTCGAGACCTTCCGCGACTTCGAGGCCTATCGCGCGGTCCTCCAGCGGCGCCTCCATGCCGCGCACGCCAGGCTGAACCAGGCCCGCGAACACGAGGCCCTGTGCCGGACGCGCCTTCAGGAGGCCTCCAAAAAACGCCGCGTCCTGGAAAAACTGCGCGAACGTCATGCCCAGCGCCATGCCGAGGCTTTCTTCAAGGAGGAGCAGGGGCGGCTGGACGAACACGGCACCACGCGCTTCGTGCGCCGGAAGGAGACGCAAGCGGAGGAGTAGGCCATGGGTACGCCGGGGAGATGGGCGCGGCCGCGACAGGGCAAGGCGCTGGTGGGAGTGCTGCTCTTCGTCGCGGGCATCGCCGTGGGTGCGGGAGCCATCCTGGGCATGCATGCCGGCGGGGTCGATCCGTTGGCCCGGGTCCTTCCCGCCGTTGCGGCCAAGGACCCGAAATCTGTCGCAAAAACCGAGCCGGAAGACCCGCTGAAAGTCAAGGAGATCGAAGTCCGCCGTCTGCTTGCGGACGCCCGGAACATGCGTGCCCGCCTGGAGAAAGACCAGGCGGACGTGGCGCTGGAAAAGCGCCGTCTGGAACAGGAACGATCCGCGCTGGAGAGCCTCCGGCGCGAGATCGACGAAACCGGGAATCGTCTTACCGCCGAAATCAATGCCTTGCGCATCGAGAAGGATCAGGCCGAGCTGAAGAACACCAAACGGCTGGCGAAGATCTGGAGTTCGATGGCGCCGGAGGAGATCTTCAAGATCGCCAGGGAACTGGATCCGAACCTGGTCGCGCAGATTCTCTATCAAATGACCGAGCGCCAGGCCGCCCCCGTGATCGCGGGATTTTCGGGATCCGGTCCGGAAGGCGCGAAACTTGCTTCTGACGTCACCGCGAAGTTGCAGGAACTCCGGTTGACCACGAAATCGGAGCCGAAAAACGAGAGTGCCAGCAAGGGAGCGATGCGATGAGCGACGCGCTTATGATTCTTCCCGCCGTGACCCCGCCGCCGGCGCCGGCCGCCCCGGCTTCGGCCGCGAAAGGGATGGCCGAACCGTTGGCGACCGGGGAACCGGTGAAGGGCTCCGTGCCTGCGCCCGCCGGGAAAAGCGACACCGAATCGGCCGAGCGGGCTGCGGCGTTCAGCGAAGTGCTCGCCTGCGTCGTGAGCGGGTTCGTGGCGCTGCCGAAGCCGGAACTGCAGATGCCGGTCGATGTGCCGTCGGAAACGCTCGTTGCGGCCGCGCCGGGCGAATCGCCACGCGCGCTTTCGCTCTGGGACCTGGTGCCCGTGCTGCCTGCAGAGGCGGCGGACGTGCCGGCCGGCGAGGACGCCACGACCGACTTTCCCGAGGAAGCCTTGCGGACCCTCATGGCGGCGGAACCCGGCGTCGAAGTCCCTGAAATCCACCGGGCGCTCATGGGGAAAACCGACGGTGCGGCCAGTCGAATCGCGCCGGCCATGACCGCAGGCGCACAGCCGATCGACGAGCGCGCCGAGCGGTTCGTCGCGCAGCCCGCCACGACAGCCGATGCGCCCGCTTCGCCGGCGGTCGTTACGGCCACCGCGGAGGACGTTCCGGCGAAGGGCCACGAGACGAAGTTTGCGCAGGTCGCGAAACTCCCGGAGGGCGTCGAGCCTGCCGAGATCAAGCTGCCGCGGGAGGCGCGGGTCGTCGCCGATCGGTCGGTCGAGCCGGTGGCGCCTCAGGAAACGCTGGCGTCCTCGGACCGCGTCGTCAAGGCGGCTCCGACGCAGACCCAGGGCGAAGCCGCGGGCCCTTCCGCGCCGGCCAGGACGCCGAAAGCCGAGACGGCACGGCCCGCGATGCAGGCGGAGGCCACGTCCGCAAACGGGGCTAAAGTGCCCGTCCAAGTCGCCGATGAGATGACTGCAGGGCCGTTCGGGACGCTGCGTCCGGTAACCTCCGCACCGGAACGCAGCGTTGCCGGACGGCAGGCCCTGCCGGACGAAAAGGCCGAAGGGGTCGGCAAGGACTTCAGCGAAGCGCAGCGCGCCCTCGTTCCGCCCGCCACGGAAACGCGCGCCGCCGACTCCGTCGAACGAAGTTCCGAGCCGAAGACCGCGGCGGCCTCGCCGGCGCGCCAGGTATCGGACGCCGTACAGACCGCTCAACGCAGCGGTGTGCGCGTCATCGAGATGGAACTGAAGCCGGAAGGCATGGGCACGCTCCGGCTCAGGCTCTCCGGCGCCGTTCGCGGCGCTTCCGCCGAAAATATGCGCCTGGAAATCCAGGCGCTGGACCCAAAGGCCCACGCTTTGCTTATCGACAACCTGTCCGAGTTGCGCAGTGCGCTTGGACAGTGGGAGATCCGCCTGATGCCGCCCGTCGCGAACCCGGATTTCAGCGGTGTGATGGCCGGTTCGGAAGGCCGCGGATACGCCCAGTCCGGCTCGCAGCGACAGCACGGACAGGGATCGCCCGAACGCAACACGCGGCGCGAAGAGGCGGACGGCAGTTTTGCCGAACAGTTCGGCTCGCTGAACGCGTAAGGCGCGCAGCGCAGGGAAGGAGTCCGAGCATGGTGGACGCGATCGGCCAGGCAGCGACGCTCAACGACCGCATGTCGAGCTTCATGACGGGCAACGATTTTCTGCAGCTCTTCGCCGCCCAGCTGGCGCCAGCCCTGGGCTTCGAACTGGCGGTTAAAAGCGCCGGAAACGCCAAAAACCTAGTCTCTTTCCATTTGGCAGCGGATATGGAGCAGTTCGGCCCCGAAGGCTACCGGCTGATGGTTACAAAGGATTGCGTTGAACTGAGCGCCGCCTCCCCGGCTGGAATTTTTTACGGTGCCCAAACGCTGCGCCAACTGTTACCAGAGACCATTTTCAGCCCGAAACCGGTTCCCGCTAAAAAATGGCTAATCCCGGCAGTTGAGATTGAAGATGCGCCCCGCTTTGCCTGGCGCGGCGCCATGCTGGATACCGGCCGCCACTTTATGCCCCTCGAATTTATTTACCGTTTCATCGACCTGCTCGCCCTGCATAAGCTGAATACCTTTCACTGGCATCTCACCGAGGACCAGGGCTGGCGAATCGAGATTAAACGCTACCCGCGCCTGACCGAGATTGGCGCGTGGCGCAAAGAAACCCTCAGCGGGCATTTAAGCGACAACCGCCGCGCGCCGCAATTCGATGGCCGGCCGCATGGCGGTTTCTATACCCAGGCTGAGATCCGCGCCGTGGTGGAATATGCCCAAAAACGCCATATCACCATCATCCCTGAAATTGAAATGCCCGGCCACGCCCAGGCCGCTATCGCCGCTTACCCCGAACTCGGGAATCTTGACCAGCCGCTCGAAGTCAGCACCACCTGGGGCATCCACCGGCATGTCTGCAATGTTGAGGAAAGCACCATCCAGTTCATGCAGAACGTGCTGGCGGAAGTAGCTGTACCTGACCAGCGGCGCCACGGGCTTGCTCGCCCAAGTGTTTCGCGTCAGATGCAGGCCCACGCGCAATTCCGAGCCAAGAGCATGAAGGGGAAAGCGGTAGTCGAAGGTCCTGAAACGAACGCCGTCACGGCTCCAACTTGGAGTGATGAAGCCGTTCCGGCAGTCCAGACGCAGCACCAACGGAGGGCTGCCAGGAAAGTCAGGCTGATTGACCTGGTTTCTGGTTGGGAATTCGGCGGAGACCGAGCCCCCATTAACCTCCCATCGAATCAACCGAAACCGCCCGAGTGAGCCAACTACCGCCACGCCTGCCGCGGTCGCAC
>Ga0101944_10004149_pt1 | contig 18504 bp, 20 predicted proteins | sample DewCreD2012metaG_FD_75245 | JGI IMG/M metagenome (GOLD analysis project Ga0101944, IMG submission 75245) | Hot spring sediment bacterial and archeal communities from British Columbia, Canada, to study Microbial Dark Matter (Phase II) - Dewar... ... | reverse complement strand
CATTACTTGATTTTGATGGAACGTATCAAGGAGTCGAGGCTTTCGAGCGTTGGGGTGAAAATCTGCGGGTCGGCGGCGTTCAATTTATCCTTTACTAAATTGAAGTGCTGCTGGGTGTTCTCGAAGTTCTCCCAATCAAAGGGGACGCCGTCCGCCGGCAGGGGCGTGTCGGGATTTCCGTTCGCCGGCAGAAACGCGGCTTGAACGGGCAGAACCGCCGCGACATAGTACGCGCCGTCGTTTGTCATTCCTTGAAAGGTGTAGAACAGGCTTTCATTATTGACGGGGTAGGGCGCTTGGCTGTATTGCGTCAGAAAACGGATTCCTTTTCCGTTTTGAAACTCCAGAATTTGCTCTTTGGAGTGAAACATTTGCGCGGCGTTGAAGGCGGGAAGGAAAGGTATGTTTTCGGGGAGGGTCGCCCCTTCAATCACGCTTTTGAGCGCGTTGAAGGGCTCCGCCATATCTTCATTGACTTGCAGATATTCGTTTATGGGATACACATAAAGCGCCGGCGCATGAAACGCGCGGAAAACCGGCTCCTGCGGCGGCTGGCCACGCGGTTTGACTTCGCCCGGCTCGCGGCCCACCCTTCCCCCCGCGCGTGAAATCGCAGCTCCAAATCTGGCGGGCCAACTTCTTCACCGGCCTGGCGGTGGTGCTGCCGGTGGTGCTCACCCTCATCATCCTCAAATGGGGATTCGGAACCATCACCGGCATCACGGACACGTTGCTGTTCTTCGTGCCCAAGGAAATCACGCGCGCCGACGGCGGCCGCGGCCCCACCCACTGGTACTGGAGCCTGGCGTCCTTTGCGCTGGCGATGGTGTTGATTGCCGCGGTGGGCCGGGCCACGCGCTATTACGTCGGCAAACGGGTCATTTACTGGGTGGACCAACTGCTCCGGCGCGTGCCCTTGCTCAACAAGATTTACGGCACCATCCAGCAGGTCAATCAGGCCTTCACTTCCAGCTCCCGTTCCTCTTTCAAACAGGTCGTGCTCATCCAGTACCCCCGCCAGGGCATCTACACCATCGGCTTTCTGACCAGCGAGGAGCTGCCCGAGCCCGAACGGCGCGTGGGCCGCGCGCTGGACGGCATCTTCGTGCCCACCACCCCCAACCCCACCAGCGGTTTTCTGGTCATGGTGCCGGATGAAGACGTCATCCGGCTCAACATGTCCGTGGCCGACGGCATCAAGTACGTCATCAGCCTGGGCTCGATCGTGCCGCAGCCCGTGGCGGAATCGGCCCAACTCACCGGCGTGCTGCCCCCCCTGCCCGCCGCTGAGCCCTCCCGCGTCCCGCTTCCCCAGCCCCCCGCGCCGGTCCCATGAACGCCGAGCGCACCCCGGGCATTGTCCTGCGCGTGCGGCCGCTGACCGAAACCAGCCTCATTGTCCACTGGTTGACCGAACACCACGGCCGCCTGGCCACCGTGGCCAGGGGCGCCCGCCGCCCCAAATCGCCTTTCCGCGGCAAGCTGGACCTCTATTACGAGGCCGACCTGAGTCTCCAGCGCAGCCGCCGCTCTGATCTCCACACCCTGCGCGAGGCCGTGGTGCGCGACCTCCACCCCGCCCTGCGGACCGACCTCGCCCGCCTGCGCGCCGCCGCCTACGTCACCCAGCTTCTGGAACGCACCACCGAACCCGAGGCGCCTGTGCCGGAGCTTTATGCCTTGCTGCGGGAATTTCTCCGCGCCGCCGCGGCCCCGGTGGTTCCCTTGACCCTCGCCTTTGAATTGAAACTGCTCGCCGCCCTCGGACTGCAACCCGATCTGGCCCGCAGCCGGCTCGGCCCCGCCGCCCAAACGGCGGCGCGCACGCTGGCCGCCGTCCCGCTCGCCACGGTCGAGTCGGCGCGGTTGGAACCCGGTCCCGCGCACGAACTAACGCGCTTGCTCCGCGACTGTCTCACCAATGAACTGGGCCGCCTCCCTCGCGGCCGCTTTGACATGGTCGGGGGCCCCGAGGGATTCGTGGAACACGTCAGCGACTCACCCCCCCGGCCCTGAACCGTGGCGGCGTAGCGCCGATTGGAAATCAGCGGGGGCAACGGTGGAAGCGCCGACCGAGGTGCGGGCCAATTTTAAGCGCCGAGACGCCGCCCTGACCGGCCAGCGGAACGGTAGCCGCTGCGGGGCGGCGGTGGCCGCCCTGAAAATTTTTCTTTTTTCTGCTTGACAGTCCCACGGCCCAGCGTCTTGTGACGCCACCATGAACGCAGGTCAACCCAGCCCCCCGACCGGCCTGCCCCCCGACCGGCCTTTTAAGGCCGCCGTACGGCGGGCCCCTGTTCGCCAGCGCTGTCAAGCTGTTTCTGACTTTGCTCTTGTCGGCAGGCTTCTTGCCGCTCCGGGCGGCTGAGTACTGGGTGGCGCCGTTCGATTACGATGGTTGCATCGATAGTCTGACCACCAACACCCCAGCCTATCCCCTGTGTTTCAGCACCAGCGGTGTGCAGCAAATCATTGACACCAATCCCAAGGACCCCGGCGGGGCGGAGGTAAAAATCCACTTCTTCCCCGGCACGTACGAGACGGACACCCTGTATTTGCGACGCGGGACGAACCCAAACCGCCAATTGATTTTGCAGGCTTACGACGCCAACCAGCCGCCGGTGTTGAAGTTCAAGGTGCCCACCAATGGCACGCCGTTCTGGGGGCCGATTTCGGAAACCTGGCTGCTGCACGCGCCGTACGGCGATAGCGGCGATCTGGCCTATTTCGAGGCCGAGAACCTGACCCTGGACGGGAACTGGCCGGCGTGGGCGGCGGCCAACACCCATGCCAGCCCGGCCAACTCGTTCGTGCACGAGAGCAGCCGGGAGCGGGGCTTCAAGCTGGGCGCGCTCTTCGCCCGGGCTCGGGAGGGAAAGGTGTCCGGGGTGCGCATCCGCAACTGCGGCGCGCTGGGTGTCACCCCCTGGCCGTGGTGGATCGGACCGGGCACCGAGTGTTTCCCGCTGTACATCGAGGGGACGCAGTGGAGTCAGGACGCGTGGACCATTGAAGATTGCGAAGTCAGCGATTTTTACTCGGTCCACGGCGGCTATTGCACCGCCATCATGGTGACTGCGAAAGGAAACCCTCCAAACGAGAACGCTCGAGTAGCCACGGTGCGGCGTTGCCGGGTGTACGGGAGCAACCTCGAAGTCGGGCTGGGGACGGCCGCCTCCTCCGGGGTGCGCTTCACCGACAACGTGTTGGTGGGGGTGGATCGCGGATTCAGTTGTGACACCCGCCCGATCCGGTACGTGGACCTGACCCGCAACGTGTTCCTGGACGTGAACCTGATGGCCAACATCGGCACCCCGGACCAGGGGCCGGGGCCGACGGCCTTTTCGGATTTTCTGCTGGCCCACAACGCCGTGCGGCTGGAATCGGTGCCGCTGTACCAGGACTACCGCAACTACGCCTGGCAGGCGGTGAACCTGGGCGGTTTCACCAACTGGATGCCGGTCAGCAGCGCCACGCTGGCGGCGGGCCGGTTTGCCACCGGCTTCTGCGCCGGGGTGCTGGTGGGCGGGGCCGACCACATTCGTTTCCAGACCAACCGGTTCACCACGCGGCACGTGAGCGGGTTCTTCGAGCCGGACCCGACCAACACGGCCCTGGCCCAATGGCGGGCGTTCTGGATGCCGGCCTACAGCCCGGTCACCGGCCGGGAGTGTTACCACGGCACCAACCTCACGGTGAGCGACGTCCGGCTATCGAGCAGCGCGATGGACTTCGTCAACACCGTCCTGCTGACCAATCCCACCAACGACGTGTACTACGCCCAGCAAACCCTGACGGTGACCAATTTCTTGCCGGCCGGGCGGATTGAACGGGTCCGGGCGGAGTATCTGACGAATGGCGATTCGATCACCTTGAGCCAGGTTTGGGAAATCCGGGTCACGCAACCCGTGCTGCAAAGCGGCCAGGTTCGCGTCAAGGCGCGCTTGGTGGCTCATCGGCCCACCGCTGACACTTACGTAGAAACGAATCCCGAAGACTTGCAGGACCTGCTCCTGTCGGTTCGCACCGGGCCGAACACCAACGTGATGAATTGGATCGGCACGGTTACTAACGGCGTGGTCACGTTTACCTACAACACCAATGGACTTTCGGGCAGGGATGAAATTGTTGTGGACTGGGGGGACGCCCGCACGGTGGTGGAGGTTTTCCACGGCCAGACGGTGCGGTTTGAGCGGATTGCGGACGTGGCGGACGACCGGCGCCTCAACCCCGGGCTGTTGCGGCTGCGGCGCAGCGACCCGTCTGGTGCTCTGACCGTGACGCTGGCCCCCCTGACCCCCAACGACCGGCCCGACCTGCGCCTGGCCCTGCCCGGCTCCGGCGGCGATTACCACCTCCACACCAACCTCGTCAGCAACACCAACCAATGGGCCTACAAGGCGCCCAACGCGAACGGCACTTGGGACCTGGTCTTCCCGGCGGGCTGGCGGGAAATCCTCGTGCGCGTGGCGCCGGTGAACAACGCGGCCAACCGCCACACGATCGAGAGCGAAATGGCGGCCTTCCGCCTGTTGCCGGGCGCCAACTACGCCGTGGCTCCGCCCGGCCCCTGGACCACCCCCGGCCCCACCAACCACAGCGTGGCCGTCACCCTCTGGGACGGGCCCAAATACTGGATGTATGACCTGCTGGCCTATTACTACTTCGAGTGCGGGGACAGCTCGGGTCAGGGGCTGACGGACTTGGCCATGGAGGAAGCGCCGCAGGTTTTGGAGGAGGAAACGTTCAACCCGGCCGGCCTGGTCGGGGCGCCGGCCGAGGACGCGGAGACCGTCCTGGACGGGCCAACTCCACCTGGCTGGATTCGCACCCGGACCGGGGAGTGGATAGCCCTCGAGGAGGCGGCCTTCGACTCATCCGCCGGGGAAACCATTGAGCCGGAGGATGCGGCGCCGGGCGGTTTGGAATCCTCCGGCGAGGCATTGGGCTTGAACAGCACCATCTGCTACCTGAGCGGCTGGGGAAACACGGCTTACGGAATCAACAATCAACGATTCGACACCAACAGCCAGCCTCCCGTTATACCTCCCGTTATTGCCGGGAGTGCCTTCTTCAACAACTCCAGCTATCAGCAGTTGCCGCAACCGTATTTCCAATTGGCCGGCAGTTGGCAGGCCCCAAACTATTCCGACTTCCGTGCGGTGAGTACCCCGTGGAATTACGGCCTCCTGCGCGACGTGAACCGCGACGGAAACTTGGCGGGCGAAATTGACAGTCGGGCTTGTTACGTCGAGGGGACCAATGTTTACTACTTGCGCGGCTTCCAGACCAATGTTCCCTACGCTTCGGCCTACGCCCTTTCGGATGGCGGATACGCCGCGGGCTGGGCGCGCACCAACAGCGTGAATCGAGCCGCCCTGTGGGACGTTTTGGATCTCAACCAAACTCCCATAAACCTGGACCCCAACAATCCCACCCGGCCGGGCGCGGCCTTCGGGGTCAACGCCAATGGCTGGGTGGTGGGCCGGGTCCAGCGCACCAAGGACGGCGTGAACGTCTGGCGCGCCTTCCGGTGGTACGGCACCCTGAATGAACTGGAGTTGCCATCCGTATCGGACCCGAACATCATCCTTTACCACAACGTGGCCAATGACCTTTCGGCCAGTGCGCACGCCGTGGGATTCACCGATGCCATGATTGTGCGCGGTACGACCACCAACGTCCAAACCCGGGCGGCGGTGGGGGGGCGGGGACCAATGCGCCGGCGGTGCTGGGGACGGTGGGCTGGACCGACCCCAACCCCTGGCGCCGGCCCGGCCGCAGCGAGGCGCTGGGCCTGATCGAAACCACGGCCACCAACCGGGTGCTGATGGTGGGCACCGGTTGGATCAGTCCCACCGGTTACAGCCGGGCCTACCGGCAGGTGGTGTCTTATTCCCTCAGGACCGACCAGCAAGGGCAAACGATCTTCACCACCTCGGCAAAAGAAATGCATAACCTCAACGACGCGGCGTGGAGCGTGATTCCCCCGGGCTGGACGTTGGTGACGGCCGAGGACGTTAACAGCAACGAGTGGATTGTGGGGCTGGGCACGGATGGTTCCCAAAGCCGGGGCTACGTGTTGGTACCGCAGACGGAGGGCAGTCCTTGAGCAGGTAACGGAAGTGCAAGAGCAACCTTGGAGGAGTTGAACCCATGAAAACGAGGTCAATGAAGTTTTGGGCGGGCTTGGCGCTCGCGTGGGCGACGGGCTGGGTGGCGGTGGCGCAGGGGCAGCGGCTTTGTACGACGCCTTGGACCGTCGGTCCCTGTCCCATCACGTGGGAGTTTGTGCGGCCGGTGGACTTGGACGGGGACGGGGTGGCGGACTTCACCCACGAACGGTTTCTGGCGCAAAGTCGCTTCAATGCCGTGGACGAGTCCGGAGAGTTTTATCACCAAGACGACACAGTGGAGGCGTTGTTTCCGGCGGGGCATGTGGAGGTGTACTGGGCGACGGGGACGGACGCGTGGGGGATTTACGCGCAGCCGCGCATCCCGGCGGGTTGGGAGTTGCCGCACCCGACCTGGCCGTGGGGCAAGTTCTGGGATTACCCGGTGGTCCACGCCCAAGGGCTGGGGATGATCTTGCGGCAGGCCGAATTCACCTGCCGCCCGCGAGAAGACATGCCGCGCATCTGTGGGACCACTTCCTACCTTGGGTACGTGACGACGGAGGAGGTGGACCTGTATCGGGAGGTGGTCTTGGAGCAGTATTTCGGGTTTCGGCTGCGGCGGGAGGACGGGTGGCACCTGGGCTGGCTGCGCCTGCGCTGGCATCGGGTGCCGGGGGGCAGGGAGTGGACGTTGCCGCCGGTGGAATTGGTGGACTGGGCGGTGCATCCGGAGGCGGAGGCGGGGATTGTGGTGGGAGAGCCGCCACGGCCGCGGCTGATGTGCGCGCGGGAGGGGGAGGAGCTGGTGCTGCGCTGGTCGCCGGCGTGGACCAATGCGGTGCTGGAGCGGGCGGCGGCGCCGGCGGGGGCGGCGTGGGAGCCGGTGGCGGGGGTGACCAACGCGACGGTGCGGGTACCGGCCCAGGGCCCGGCGGCCTTCTACCGGCTGCAGGTGCGGTGAGGGCCGGAGCGAGGAGCGAGGCGCGAGGAGTCAGAAGTCAGGAGGGAGAAGGGGGACGCCGGATACCGGATGCCGGATGCCGGAAGGGGCGCGGAGCGTGTGGAGTGCGCCGGCTTGCCGGCGCTGTCGGGCGGCGTAGCGGCGACTGGCAGCCGGCGCTCCGGGGCCGACGGCGGCCCGCCGTCGGCGGCACGCGAGGCGCGTGCGCTCCCCGAGTCGGGACGGTGACAGGTGGCCGCTGACAACGGCTGGTGGACCACGCCACCCGGAGCAGAAAAGCGGCAGCAAGCGGCCGCAGTCCACACGCTGGCGCGCGGTGCGGGCGCCCGGTGAATCGCGAAGCGTATGGAGTGCGCCGGCTTGCCGGCGCTGAGAGTCGGCGTCGCGCAGCCCCTCGGGTCTGTTTGAACGCGGGTTTCGAGCCGGCCAGGCGCGGCGCCGGCGTGCCGTCCAAAGCCGGCGTGGACGCCGGCGCTCCGGAGCCGACGGCGGGGCGCCGTCGGCAGCACGCGCGGGCGCGTGCGCTCCCCGAATCGGAACCGGCGGCAGGTGGCCGGCAAGGACAGCCCGGCAGGCCGGACCACCGTTGCTGAAAAGCGGCAGCAAGCTGCCGCGCTCCACACGCTGGCGCGCGGTGCGGGCACCCCGTGAATCGCGCAGCGTATGGAGTGCGCCGGCTTGCCGGCGCTGTGGGGTGGGGGCGGATACCGGCTGCCGGATGCCAGATACCGGCGGCGGAAGTCGGGAGCGGCAGGGGACTTGTTCGGCGTCGTAGCGCCGACGTCGTAGCGCCGACTTCCAGTCTGCCGTACCGCGGGTTTCCAATCCGCGGGGGCGGGGTGCACCATTGGCCGGGGCCGACTGGCAGTCGGCGCTACGGCAGGTTGGAAACCTGCCCAACGCCGGGAATACCCGCCTGCAATAAACCGAAATGCGCACCATCGGTTACCGGCGGCTTGAAAACGTTTGCCCGAATGCACGCCGGGCCGTAGAGGTTTCTCGGCATGGACCTGCAAGGAATCCGCGCGGCGTTGCACCGCCGGCCTTTTGAGCCGTTCACTCTCCGGCTGGCCGACGGACGCGCCCTGCTCGTGCTGCATCCGGATTTCGTCGCAGTGGGGCAAAGGCGCGTCGCCATGATCGGTGCCGATGATTCTTGGTCAGTGGTGGAACCGCTCATGGTGGCTCCTTGGAATTCGATGGACCCTCCGCGCGGGCACAGGCGGACGCCGGCAATCCGGAAGTCTGACGACCTCTTGGCGCCCTTGAGTGCCCGCTTACCCGGCCTTGGCGGTCCGTGACCAGTCATTGGCGTCCTCCGGAACGCAAGCACCGTAATCAACGCCGAAATCCTCTCTTGCCCGATGCACGAAGCCTCCTTGATCCAAGAGGTCCTCGAAGAAGCCGCCCGCCAGGCTCGCGCGCACGGCTGCACGGGGATTCATCTCATTCGCCTCCGCGTCGGCGCGCTCAGCGGGGCGGTGCCCGAGGCGCTGGAGTTCGCCTTCGAGGCCCTCAAGGCCGGCACGCCCGCCGCCGCCGCCCGCTTGGAAATCGAAGCGGTGCCTGCCCGCGCCCGGTGCCGGGCGTGTGGCCGTGAGTTCGCCCTTGAGGAACCGGGCCTGCCCTGCCCCTCCTGCGCGGGTGGGGACACGGAACTAGTGTGCGGCCGGGCACTGGAGCTGGCGCGCCTGGTGGCCGGCTGAGCGCGCCGAGCCGGAGCCAGGTTGCCATTGACCGCCCGCGCGCGCGCCGAGACACTCGCTCACGGTTCCGTACCGAAGCTCCTTCCCGCACGCCGCATGGACACGCTGCAGGCCCTGGACGATGCCGAACTGGTGCGCCGCGCCAAAGCCGGCGAATTGTCGGCTTTCGAGGCCCTGACCGCGCGCCACGAACAACGGGTCTACGCCCTGGCCCGGCGGATGCTCCACAACGAACAGGACGCCGAAGACGTCACCCAGCAAACGTTCCTGAGCGCCCTCGAAAATCTGGCCGGCTTCCGCGAGGAAGCCCGCTTCAGCACCTGGCTGTTGCGCATCGCCACCCACGCCGCCCTCAAGGTCCTGCGCAAACGCCGCGGCCTGGACGTGGTCTCCCTCGACGAAGCCACCCAACCCGACCCGGACACCGACCATATCCCGCATCCCGAGTACATCGCCGACTGGCGCGAAAGCCCGGAGCGGCTGGTGCAAAACCGCGAAACCCGCCGGCTCATCGAGGAAGCCCTGGCCGAACTGGACGAGAAACACCGCTTGGTCTTTCTGCTGCGCGACGTGCAAGGCCTCTCCGTGCGCGAAACCGCCGAGGTGCTCGGCATCACGGAGGTCAACGTCAAGGTGCGCCTGCTCCGCGCTCGCCTCCAGTTGCGCGAGCGGCTGACCCGCGCCTTCGGCGACCCCGCCCGGCGTCTGGCGCCCCACGCTCATTGAACCGCGCCGGAGCGTCCCGACCCGGCACGCCGGACCTGGCGGCAACCTGACACGAGAAACGCGGGCGGCCCCGAAAAACGCTGGCAACTTTTCCGCGCCTGCATAGATTGCCAGCGTCGTGGAGGCCGTGCCCCAATTCCGCGGGGCGAACCGGTTGGTTGGTTCTCCTCTGCCGCGCGCGTTTCCCGACACTTGAAACCAACATTGAACCATGACCACGAAACCGAAGAAAACCACCGCCAGTAAAACCCCGCGCACTTCGCGCAAGACCCCCACTGCCGCCCCGGCTACCGGCGCGCCCTCCACCCCGCCGCCCGCACCGAAGCTGCCCCGCGTGCGCTTCTCCTGCCGGCACGCCGGCGCCACGGCCGTTTATCTGGCCGGCACCTTCAATCAGTGGCACCCCACCGCCACGCCCATGCGGCACGTCGGCGAGGGCCGCTGGGAAGTCGAGCTGGAACTGCCGCCCGGCGTGTACGAGTACCGTTTCATCGTGGACGGCGTCTGGCTGCACGACCCCGAGGCCGCCCAGAGCGTGCTCAACCCCTTCGGCGGTTTGAATTCCGTCGTCACCGTCAGCGAGACTTGATGTCCCCCGGCGGGCGTGTGTGTTCACCACCCGCCGCGCCTGCTCGTGTAACCTCCCGTGCCGCCACGGCTCCCTGACCCATGAAAACGGTCATGAATTGTGACGAATTGCTGGCCGCCCTCAACGAGTACGTGGACGGCACCCTCGAGCCGGGCGTGTGCGCGGAATTGGAACACCACCTCCAGGGCTGCAACCCCTGCCAAGTGGTCGTGGACAACATCCGCAAGACCATCACCCTCTACAAGGAAGGCCAGGCCATCGAAATCCCGGCCGCCTGCCGCGAGCGGCTGCACGCCGCTCTGCGCGTCCGCTGGGAACAACTGCACCCCACCCGCCCCGCCTGACCGCATGAAACCCCTTCGTCTGGTGGTGATCGGCGGGGTGGCCGGCGGCGCCAGTGCCGCGGCGCGCGCCCGGCGCCTGTCCGAAGACGCCTCGATCGTGGTGCTCGAACGCGGCCCGTACGTCTCCTTCGCCAACTGCGGCCTGCCCTACCACGTAGGCGGCGAAATCGCCGAACGCGACACCTTAATCCTCCAATCCCCGGAGAGCCTCCGCGCCCGCTTCAACCTAGACGTGCGCGTCCGCCACGAGGCCCTGTCCTTGGACCGCGTGCAACGCACCGTCCGCGTGCGTGATTTGGCCAGCGGCCGCGAATATGACGAACCTTACGACGCCCTCATCCTCGCCACCGGCGCCGTGCCGGTCCAACCGCCCATCCCCGGTCTGCATCGCGACGGACACTTTCACGTCCGCACCATTCCCGACACCGACGCGATCCACTCCTGGCTCCAAACCCGGCCGGTTCGCCGCGCGGTGGTGGTGGGCGGCGGCTACATCGGCCTAGAAATGACTGAACAACTGCACCGCCGCGGCCTCGAGGTCACCTTGGTCGAAGCCTTGCCCCAAGTCATGGCCCCGCTGGACCCGGAAATGGCCGCCTGGCTCCATGCCGAACTCCGCGCCCACAGCGTGGCTCTCCACTTGGGCGACCCGGTCGCCGCCTTCGAGCCGCCCGCGGCCGGCGAAACCGCCGCCGCGTCCACCGTAGTCCTCCGCAGCGGCACCCGCCTCCCAGCCGACCCCGTGATCCTCGGCTTGGGCGTGAAGCCCGAGGTCACCCTCGCCCGCGCCGCGGGCCTCGAACTGGGCAACCTAGGCGGCCTGCGCGTGGACGCACAACTGCGCACCAGCGATCCCGTCATTTGGGCCGTGGGCGACGCCATCGAAGTGCAATGCCGTGTCACGAGACTTTGGCAACTCATTCCCCGGGCCGGTCCCGCCAACCGTCAGGGCCGCATCGCCGCCGACAACATCTTCGGGCGACCCGCCACTTATGAGGGCACCCTCGGCACGGCTGTGCTTCGGCTGTTCCGCCTCACTGCCGCCTGTACCGGCGTCAACGAAACCACGCTCCGCCGTCTGGGCCGGCCCCACCAGGCCCTTCACCTCCACCCCGCCTCCCACGCCGGCTACTACCCAAGAGCCGAACCCCTAGCCTTGAAAATCCTTTTCGACCCAGACTCCGGCGCTCTGCTGGGCGCACAAGCGGTCGGGCGCGACGGCGTGGACAAACGCATGGACGTGCTGGCTACCGCCCTCCGGGCCGGCCTTACGGTGCAGGACTTGGCCGACCTCGAACTTTGTTATGCCCCGCCGTTCGGCTCGGCCAAGGACCCGGTGAATCTAGCCGGCATGGCTGCACAAAACGTCCTGCGCGGGGACGTGCGACTCGCCCAGTGGTGGGAACTACCGCAAATGGACCCCGCTCGCACGGTCGTGCTCGATGTTCGCAGCGCTACCGAGCGCGCTGCCGGCTACATCCCCGGCTCACTGCACATTCCCTTGCACGAGCTGCGTGCCCGGCTGCACGAATTGCCCCGCGACAAGGAAATCGTGGTCTGTTGCCAAAGCGGGCAACGTTCCTACTTCGCTTGCAGGCTCTTAGCACAGCGCGGTTTCCAAGTTTGCAACCTTACCGGCTCGTTCCGAACTTGGCAGATGGCCCCACGCACCGGTGCCTGCGGCTGAGCATAAAATCCACCGCTAACCCGACGCGAGGCCGATTCGCTTGCGCGGCTTCGGCTTATAGACAGAACTTTTGGTGCTGGCTGTTCCAGCACCGCAACTGCAGAAGCTGCGCGCGGAGGGTGAGTGAATACTTGCGAACTCCTGCGATTCTGTTTTAATTCACCAGCCGTCTGAACGGCGGCCAAACCATGAATTCGAGGTAACGTTATGAAAACCGTTGTGCGTTTCTTGCTGTCCTTTTTGTTGGCGGTCGGAGCTCGGGCAGAGCTCAGAATAGGTGCGCCTGCTCCAGATTTCACCGCCCGCGACATTAACGGGAAAGTCCACCGCCTCAGTGACTACCGCGGGAAAATCGTGGTCTTAGAGGCGTACAACTTGGATTGTCCATTCTGCGCCAACCACTACAAGACCGGCTCCATGCAATCCTTGCAAGAAGCAGTCACCAGCAAGGGCGGTGTCTGGCTGGTGGTCAACTCAACCCACAAAGGACACCCTTCCTATCGCACTCCGGAAGCCGCCAAGAAGGAGCTTGTAGCGCAAGGAATTAAGGCGACGGCATGGATTGAAGACAGCGACGGTAAGCTAGGGAAACTTTACGGGATGAAGACCACACCGCAAATGTACGTAATTGACCCTATGGGTGATCTGGCTTACCAAGGTGCCATAGATGACCGCCCGGCCTCCTCCGGCGATCCGCGCACTGCAAAAAATTATGTTAAGCTCGCGGTGGAAGCACTTTTGGCCGGTAAAGCCATGCCTGTCACGGAAACCAAACCGTATGGCTGTAGTGTTAAATATGCGGAATAACTCACTGATTCCTCTGATTTTACCAGGTAAGCGACCCGGCTTTTACTAGTTGAAACTACCCATCTACTTGGATTACAACGCCACGACTCCGCTGGACCCGGAGGTTTTGGACGCAATGCTGCCCTACCTTAATGAGGTTTACGGGAATCCTTCAAGCCCACATGGAATCGGGCGGCGGGCCAAGGTGGCTTTGGAAGAGCACCGGGAAAAAATGGCGAAACTTTGGGGCTGCAAGCCTGGCGAGATCATTTTTACGTCCAGTGGAACCGAGGCCAATTCGCTGGCGATCATTGGGGGTGCGTTGGCGGCCAAGGGAAAAGGAAAACACGTGGTTACAACTGCCATTGAGCATTCATCTGTTTTGAAATCAATCCGTTGGCTCGAGGAACACTTAGGGTTCTATTCAACTATAGTTAGCACTGACGCTTGTGGATTCGCTTCCCCCGAAGACATCGCACACGCGCTGCGCAAGGACACGGTTTTGGTTTCTGTTGGTGCCGCTAATAACGAAGTTGGGACAATTCAACCGCTGACAGAAATCGCCCACGTTGTACGGGATAGAGGGATTCTTTTCCACACGGATGCCACCCAGCTACTCGGCAAGGTCCCTGTGATTACTATACCGAGCCTAGGCGCTGATTTAGTGTCGTGCTGCGCCCACAAACTGTTCGGACCTAAAGGGGCAGGTGCTCTGTACGTAAAGAGCACACGGCTACTTGAACCCGTTATATCCGGAGGTGCCCAAGAAAAGGAACTGCGTGCCGGCACGGAAAATTTGGCAGCAATCGTTGGCTTGGTTGTGGCGATGGAAAAGAATATGCACCCGCCTTGCTTTGACCAGTATTACCTGACACCTTTATCTAATCGCTTCAAAGACGCCATCAAGTGCACGCCCGGGGTTCGCTTTTGGGGACCGGACGTATCGCATCGCCTAGCGAATACTTTGGCTTTCAGCGTAGAAGGCACCAATAGCCAAACCCTTTTGGCTGCGCTGGATTTGGCTGGCATCTGCGTGTCTGCCGGGTCGGCTTGCACGACCGGTGCGCTCAAACCCTCCCATGTCTTGTTGGCTTTGGGCGCGACACCCGAGGAAGCGTCTTCGATGGTTCGCTTTTCTTTGGGTCCCACAACCACCTTAGAGGAAATTGAGTTCACAGCCACCAAGTTCGCACAAGTGGTGAAGCAAGTGCGTAATTAATTTTGGTAGAGGCTTTCCGACGTTCTTCACAGCTTTTGCCCTAAACTAGCGACCTACCAGACTTGGGAGCACCGCCTATTCACGGTGCCTACCACACACAACCTGTTGAGCCAAGCTTGACAAGGGGCAAACCGCGAAGTATCCACAGCCCTTAATAATACGTGCTTGAGCGTCCGAACAGAAACCGCACCCGCAATGAAACTGACAATTTCCAAACAACCGTTCTCCCTAGGGCTGCAAGCGGTTCAAAACGTCGTGGGCACCCGGTCTACCCTTCCAGTGCTTTCGCATGTTTTGCTTCAGGCGGAGGATAATCGTGTCAGGCTGATAGCCACGGACTTGGACGTCAGCATTACCAGTGAAGTTGACGCCAAGGTGGTCAGAAAAGGCGCCATCACCCTGCCGGCGAAATTACTGATCGGTTTTGTGCGCGAAGCCCCGATTGAGGAGATCAACATGGAGGTGGATGATCGAAACGTCTGTAGCCTGACTTCCGGGTCATCACGCTTTAGGCTCAACGGGCTCCTCGCTGAGGAGTTTCCACCGTTGCCGGCTTTCCACGAATTGAAGGCCGTGACGTTGCCGCAAAGTAAGCTCAAGGGGTTGATCCGCCGCACGGCCTTTGCGGCGTCGGTGGAGGAAAGCCGTTACGTGCTCAACGGGCTTTTCTTCAGCTTCAAGGACCACAGGGTCACAACGGTGGCGACGGATGGTCGCCGGTTGGCACTGACCGAGGAAGAGGTAGAAGTGGATCCAGAAGCTCAATTTGAGTTCATCGTGCCCAGCAAGGCGGTCGCCGAATTGGGTCGGCTGCTTCAAGACAATGGCACGGTGGAATTGCGGCACACCGAGAACCAAGCGCAATTCACGCTGCTGCCCGAGCCGGGAGCCAATTCTGCTCCACCCGCCGGCCCGGTGGTTTTGATCACGAAATTAGTAGAAGGCACCTATCCCAATTACCAGCAAGTGATTCCGCGCGAATGCCGCGAGCGGATCTCCCTGTCGCGTGAAGACTTCTTACATGCCTTGACGCGGGCAGAGCTCATGACCAGTGAAAAGAACAGCGCGGTCAAACTACACTTTACCAAGAATCAGTTGGTCATCACCGCCAACGCCCCAGAGGTCGGTGAAGCACGCGAAGTGCTCAGTCTGAACTATAAAGGCACCGAGTTCCAAATTGCCTTCAATCCGGTTTATCTGTCGGATCCCCTTCGGGCCTTGGAAACTGATGAGGTTTTTTTCGAGCTGACGGACGAATTAAGCCCAGGAGTTTTGAAGATCAACGGTCCCTTCTTGTACGTCATCATGCCGATGCGGACCAACTGATTCTGGGCCGATCAGGGAGCGGCCGCGGTTAGGCCTTGGTTTGGGTGCTGTCTTCCGCCCAAGTCGGTCTTCCAAACAGCCGCCTTTAAGTACCACGGTGTCCTGCTCCTGCTTGCGGGGCACGCTTCAGGCCACTCCGTGCCGTAGGAAATTTCACTGCGCTTCAGATTGCCGGGCCGGGTCGTGGTTAAGTGGCGACGTTCGCCGCACACGGGTCTGTGCAGCCGATTTTTGCGTGGTGCAGCCGACCCCGTCCCGCTCTACCGGGTGATCCAACCGCCGCCTACCACGGTGTCGCCGTCGTAAAACACGCAGGCCTGGCCCGGGGTGACGGCGCGCTGGGGCGTGTGGAGTTGCACCCAGGCGCCGCCGTCGGGCCGGGGCGTCACCGTGGCCGGAGTGCCCGGGTGGTTGTAGCGAATCTTGGCCATGACCGTGAGGGTCGCGGGCGGCACGGCCCAAGGAATCCAATTGCAGCGTTCGACAAGGAATTCCGCGCAGGCCAGGTCGGTGGCCTCGCCCACCACCACCCGGTTGCGGACGGGGTCCAGGTCCACCACGTACCACGGGCGCGACGCCGCCAGGCGCAGGCCGCGCCGCTGGCCGATGGTGTAAAACTCAATGCCCTCGTGGTAGCCGAGCACACGCCCCGCGCGGTCCACGATCTCGCCCCGGTGCGGCGCCACGAGGCCGGACTTTTGGAGAAACGCCCCGTAGTCGTTGTCAGGTACAAAGCAGATTTCCATGCTCTCCTCCTTGTCGGCGGTCTTGAGGGCGCGTTCCCGGGCCGCGGCGCGGGTCTCGGTCTTGCACAAGTCCCCCAGCGGAAACAGGCTGCGGGCCAGTTGCTCTTGGCGCACCGAAAAGAGGAAGTAGCTCTGGTCCCGGCGCGGGTCGCGACCGCGCTTGAGCAGGTGGCGGCCGCTGGTGGGGTCGCGTTCGAGGCGGGCGTAATGCCCCGTGGCGACGTATTCGGCGCCAAGTTTGCGGGCCAGGCTCAGCAGGGTGCCGAACTTGAGCTTGTCGTTGCACATCACGCACGGGTTGGGCGTGCGCCCGGCCTTGTACTCCTCGGCGAAGTAGTGGATGACCTGTTGCTTGAACTCCTCCGCCTCGTCCATGAGGTAGAAGGGGATGCCGAGGCGGTGGCATACGGCGCGGGCGTCGGCCACTGCCTGGGGTCCGCAGCACTTGTCCTCGGCACGGGCCACGCAGTCTTGAGGCCAGAGTTTGAGGGTGATGCCCACGACCTCGTAGCCCTGCTCGAGCAACAGGGCGGCGGCGGTCGAGGAGTCCACCCCGCCGCTCATGCCCACCACTACCCGGGTTCTTCGATTACCGGTCACGGGCGGAAATTAGGGGCGCCAACGCCGAAGTAAAGGCGGCCGCCATCGCAAATTTTTCCCGCAAAGCACTTGTGTCCCGACCGGACCAAGCTACCTTGGCAGGAACGAAACGCACGACATGGCACATTCCTTGAACAACGGACCGGTGCTGGCCAAGACCCTCGAACTTTGCCAGACCATTCTGGACCAGCCTGAATTTCAGGCGCTGCAACGGGACATCGAGACCTTCCTGGCCGACGAGCCGGCCAAGCAGCTTTACCGCACCGTGGCCGATAAGGGCGAATACCTCCACCACAAGCAGTACCAGGGGCTGCAACTGGGCGATGACGAAATCGCCGAGTACGAGCAACACCGCGAGGCACTCATGAACAACGCCGTCGCCATGGCCTTCCTGCAGGCCCAGCAGCAGATGCGCGACCTGCAAGACACGGTGACCAAATACGTCACCAAGACCATCGAGATCGGCCGCGTGCCGGCGCCGGAGGATTTCGAGAGCTGCGGCTCCGGCTGCAGTTGCGGGCACTGAGCGCGCGGCGCTCGCCCTGCCTTTTCCCGCCGACCGGGCTTTTTCCTGGCCCGATCGGCGTTTTGCTTTTCCCGCACAGCCCGGGCGGGCCCAACCGAGCGCCCGCGGCGGCTCATTGGAGCGGCGAGTAATCCGTGGCTTGTAGGAAGACCGACTTAACCCCACCCGGCACGGTCAGGCTGCCTCCGGCTTTTTCCTCCGATTCCCGGCGCGCTTGCTGCCAGGCCGGGTCGGCTCCGAAATTTTTGAAGGCCTCTCCGGCTGCCTCCCGGCTGGGATGGGCCACGAGGTAGATCAGCACGTCCTCGGCACCGGGATCGCCCGTGGCGGGCGTCCAGTAAGCGACGTTGCGAATGCCGTGTTTCTCGAACAGGCCCAGGGTGTGGTCGCGGAACCGGGCCTGGAGCGCGTCCAGCCGGCCCGGGGCGGCGGTGTAGGTGCGCAACTCGAATACGCGCGGCCCGCCGGCGCCGGGCGGGGCAATGGCCGGCGAGTAATCCGTGGCGGTCAGCAACCGCACCTCGATCTTCTCGACCAGCTTCCCCCCGGCCTCGGTGGCCCGGTACACCGCCTGCCATTCCGGGTCGGCCAGAAACGCCTTCCAAGCGCGCTCGCGGGCCTCGCGGCTCGGGTGCGCCAGCACGTAGATCAACCGCGCGCCCGCGCCGTCCTTTTCCTCGAGCGGAGTCCAGTAACCTAGGTTCGCCATGCCGTGGCGCTCGAAGAGCCGGCAGGTGTGCTGACGGAAACGCGCCTGCATGGCCTCGAATTTGCCGGGAGTGGCGGTGTAAGTGCGCATCTCGTAGAGGCGGGCGTCGGCGGCAGAAGCTGCCAGTGCCAGTACCAGGGACAGAAAATACATCGGCAGGGTTTTCATGGTCGTGGGTGTGTTCGTGCGGCGGCCATGCATCCCAACCGGGACACGCCCGCGCGTCAAGATGTGTTGCTGTACGAACTATTTGTCGTGCGCTGGGGCTTGTACCCCGCCCAACCAGAACAAGTTGTCCTTGAAGAACTCGGACAGGTCACGCAGGAATTGATGGACGCGGGCTATCCGTCACTCCGTTTCGATTCGTTCAAACGAAACAATCGGATGGTGTTCTGGTGGGTGCCAGATGAATTGTACGGTCGTGGCGAAAACGCGCTACCCAAGTGAGTTTAGATTGCAGATG
>Ga0101944_10004148_pt1 | contig 18506 bp, 10 predicted proteins | sample DewCreD2012metaG_FD_75245 | JGI IMG/M metagenome (GOLD analysis project Ga0101944, IMG submission 75245) | Hot spring sediment bacterial and archeal communities from British Columbia, Canada, to study Microbial Dark Matter (Phase II) - Dewar... ... | reverse complement strand
GATGTGAACTCTTGGACCTCACCAGCCTGTTATCCCCGGGGTAGCTTTTATCCGGTAAGCCACAGCCCTTCCACTCGGTACTGTGGGATCACTAAGCCCGACTTTCGTCTCTGCTCGACGCGTTGGTCTTGCAGTCAAGCTCCCTTATGCCTTTGCACTCTCCGGCTGGTTTCCATTCAGCCTGAGGGAACCTTTGGGCGCCTCCGTTACCTTTTAGGAGGCGACCGCCCCAGTCAAACTGCCCACCTGGCACGGTCCCCCACCCGGATTACGGCGTGGGGTTAGGGTCTAGACACGATCAGGGTGGTATTTCACCGACGGCTCCACCGAGGCTGGCGCCCCAGCTTCAAAGCCTCCCACCTATCCTACACAGACCGAGCCCAAACTCAATGCCAAGCTGCAGTAAAGCTCCACGGGGTCTTTTTGTCCTGCTGCGGGTAGGCCGCATCTTCACAGCCATTTCAATTTCACCGGGTCCTTCGTCGAGACAGTGCTCTAGTTGTTACACCGTTCGTGCGGGTCGGAACTTCGCTTTTCCTCTATGTTGCCATAGAGCGCAGACTATACCTTCATCTCACCGAGCCACCTTAGGAGTTCATCCTTTGCTATTCGTCGTTTCCCGCTCAGGTTCATGCTGTAAGCCAGATGGATAATCTGTTTTAGCACCTCACCGTTGAGATGTTGCCTGGCATGAACCAGACGGACGATTTCGGCGAACTTTTCGAAGTCCTGGCCTTTGGCTCCAGCCAGGGGGTACTTCTGAAAATGAGGCAGGATTTTTTTGGCTAAATCTGCCACACTGCGCACTTCGTACTTGTACGTGCGGTCTGCTTTGCTATATCGAATAGCGCCGCAGTGAAAAAATGCTTGAATATCCTTCAAGAGGTTGAGGTCACGTTGGTTCAGTGAAAGAGAGAAAGCCGGTCTGGTTTCGATGCCGACCTTCAATTTCTGGCGGCGGTTGAAACTGACCATGAAAGAACCTTCTCCTTCCACGATTCCCGTGACATACCACGGATGAAGTTTCACAAGCTCTCCTTTCTCAAAGGATGTCTCCATAGTAGCCCCGTACACATTGCTGTGGGTGAGAGCCGGCGTATTGCGCACCGGAGAGCAGTGCGCCTCCCCTTTCGGGTCAGTCGTTACGGGGTCAACCCAATTGGATGGGCGACTTCCCTCGGAGTTACCTGCAGACCCGCCCGCCGGGCGGCAGGTTTCTCCGATATGAGCCGGCTTTCGATCATCCCTCACGGGATGATGGGGCAAGTTGATCACTTACCCGACAAGGAATTTCGCTACCTTAGGACCGTTATAGTTACGGCCGCCGTTCACCGGGGCTTCGGTTCAGAGCTTCGCTTGCGCTAACCCCTCCCCTTAACCTTCCGGCACTGGGCAGGTGTCAGCCCCTATACATCGCCTTACGGCTTTGCAGAGACCTGTGGTTTTGTTAACCAGTCACTAGAGCCCATTCACTGCGGCCCCCCTCTGCTCCACCTGCGAGAGGTTTCACAAAGAGAGGCACCCCTTCTCCCGAAGTTACGGGGCTAATTTGCCTAGTTCCTTGACGAAGGTTCTCCCGTTCGCCTTGGTATATTCTACCCGTCTACCAGTGTCGGTTTGCGGTACGGGCATCTGGACTTCAACGCTTAGTGGCTTTTCTCGGCAGCAAGGCTTAACCACTTCCGCCTCAGGGGCTCGCATTTGCGCCTCAGCTCGGCTTGCGGATTTCCCTACAAGTCTCAACGCCTACACGCTTACACCCACACGACCAATCGTGGGCTGGTCTACCTCGCTGCGTCCCCACATCGCTCCATCCAGATGGTTCCGGAATGTTGACCGGATGTCCATCACCTACGCCTTTCGGCCTCGGCTAAGGCCCGACTAACCCGACGCGGATTGACCTGGCGTCGGAAACCTTAGACTTACGGCGAACACGGTTCTCACGTGTTTTACGCTACTCATGCCTGCATTCTCACTTCTGCCAACTCGAGCCGTCCTTTCGGTCGACCTTCCCCGTCGGCAGAACGCTCCCCTACCGCCCCAGTCAAAGACTGAGACCCATGGCTTCGGTGCCAGACTTAGCCCCGTTGAGTTTTCCGCGCAGGATCACTTGACCAGTGAGCTATTACGCACTCTTTAAAGGATGGCTGCTTCTAAGCCAACCTCCTGGTTGTCCGTGCAATCCCACCTCGTTTCCCACTTAGTCTGGACTTGGGGACCTTAGCCGATGGTCTGGGCTGTTTCCCTTTCGACCACGAAACTCATCTCCCGTAGTCCGACTGCCATGCTGTGGAGTATCGGCATTCGGAGTTTGGTTGGGTTCGGTAAGCAGTAAGCCCCCTAGCCCATCCAGTGCTCTACCTCCGATACTGAACGCATGACGCTAGCCCTAAAGCTATTTCGGGGAGAACAAGCTATCTCCGAGTTCGTTTGGCATATCACCTCTACCCACAGCTCATCCCCTAATTTTGCAACATTAGTGGGTTCGGGCCTCCACGAGTGGTTAGACTCGCTTCACCCTGGCCATGGGTAGCTCACTCGGTTTCGTGTCTAATCCCTGCGACTATACGCCCTATTCAGACTCGCTTTCGCTACGGCTACGGGTGTCACTCCCTTAACCTTGCCACAGAGATTAACTCGCAGGCTCATTCTCCAAGAGGCACGCCGTCAGGCATAGTGGCGCGCACCCGGCTTTCACCGGAGCACAGACCCACCATTAGCCCTTCGACTGTTTGTAAGCTTACGGTTTCAGGTTCTATTTCACTCCCCTCACCGGGGTACTTTTCACCTTTCCCTCACGGTACTTGTTCACTATCGGTCGCCAAGTGTATTTAGCCTTGGAGAGTGGACTCCCCAGCTTCCTGCCGGATTAGCGTGCCCGGCAGTACTCAGGTACCTGACGGGAGTCATTCCGTTTTCGCATACGGGACTATTACCCTCTCTGGTAGGCTTTCCCACACCTTTCTGCTAACAGAATGATTTGTCACTCCCATGTGTCAGGCCCTACAACCCCGCAACGGCAAGCCGCTGCGGTTTGGGCTGTTCCCCGTTCGCTCGCCACTACTAGGGGAATGGTCTCTTTTCCTCTGGGTACTTAGATGTTTCAGTTCCCCAGGTTCCCCTCTCCTGGCCTATGGGTTCAGCCAGGAGATGCCGTTGGATCGCAACGGCGGGTTTCCCCATTCGGAGATCCCCGGATCAACGCCTGTACACGGCTCCCCGAGGCTTATCGCAGTGTCCCACGTCCTTCATCGGCACTTGGCGCCTAGGCATCCACCGTAAGCTCTTAGTAGCTTAACTCCGTGATGCGGAGAAATCGAAACTTTTCGTGAATACTGTTGCCTGTTCAGTTGTTAAGGTGCAACCTGATTGCTCAGGAGGCGGTTGAACGCCTGCGGCCGCTCCGACAGTTCTCTGTCTAAAGCGCCCCCTGTCGTTCAACCTGTTTTTTAGACAAGTCAGCCCGGCAAACCGCCGGGCTGTCCATCCCTTGCGATTTTGCCAAACATTAACGCTTGTGCACTTGTCGAAAACTCAAAACTTTTCAAACTCCTTTGTATTTCGCTCCGTCAGGTGGAGATGACGGGACTCGAACCCGTGACATCCGCCTTGCAAAGGCGGCGCTCTCCCAACTGAGCTACATCCCCGGGTCACACAACCACCAGGGTTGTGGGCCTGACTGGATTCGAACCAGTGACCCCTGCGTTATCAGCACAGTGCTCTAACCACCTGAGCTACAGGCCCGATCCGACAGCCCTCAACAACTGAGAAGTGATAGAAAGTGTCCTGTCTTCCGGCGTCTCTACACCGCTGAGAGACGATTGAGAGTAGAGCTTCATGGAACGGCTGAAACCGCGCCATGTTGCTCGGAACTCTATAGAAAGGAGGTGATCCAGGCGCACCTTCCGGTACTCCTACCTTGTTACGACTTCGTCCCAGTCACCGACCCCACCCTCGACGGCTCCCTCCTTACGGTTAGGATACCGGCTTCAGGTGTTGTCAGCTCCCATGACGTGACGGGCGGTGTGTACAATCCCCGGGAACGTATTCACCGCACTAATGCTGACGCGCGGTTACTAGCAACTCCGGCTTCATGTAGGCGAGTTGCAGCCTACAATCTGAACTTAGACCGGCTTTAGGGATTGGCTCTACCTCGCGGCTTTGCAACCCATTGTACCGGCCATTGTAGCGTGTGTGTAGCCCCAGACATAAAGGCCATGCTGACTTGACGTCATCCTCACCTTCCTCCGACTTTATATCGGCAGTCCTGTATGACACTTGTAACATACAGCGAGGGTTGCGCTCGTTGCCGGACTTAACCGGACATCTCACGACACGAGCTGACGACAGCCATGCAGCACCTGTACAGGCTCCCCGAAGGGTCGGTCACCTTTCGGATCCCTACCACCTGTATGTCAAGCCTGGGTAAGGTTCTTCGCGTAGCAACGAATTAAACCACACGCTCCGCTGCTTGTGCGGGGACCCGTCAATTCCTTTGAGTTTTAACCTTGCGGCCGTAGTCCCCAGGCGGTGGACTTAACGCGTTAGCTCCGGCACCGACAGGTTTTACCCCACCGACGCCAAGTCCACATCGTTTACGGCTAGGACTACCGGGGTTTCTAATCCCGTTCGCTCCCCTAGCTTTCGCGTCTGAGCGTCAGGAATGGCCCAGGAGGCCGCCTTCGCCACTGGTGTTCCTCCCGATATCTACGCATTTCACCACTACACCGGGAATTCCACCTCCCTCTACCATCCTCGAGTTCGGCAGTATTGAACGACCTCTCCCAGTTGAGCCAGGAGCTTTCACATCCAACTTACCGAACCGCCTGCACGCGCTTTACGCCCAGTAAATTCGGATAACGCTTGCCTCCTACGTTTTACCGCGGCTGCTGGCACGTAGTTAGCCGAGACTTATTCCGGGGATACTGTCCTTCCTCATCTCCCCGAAAAGCGCTTTACGACCCGAAGGCCTTCATCGCGCACGCGGCGTTGCTGCATCAGGCTTTCGCCCATTGTGCAATATTCCCTACTGCTGCCACCCGTAGGTGTATGGCCCGTGTTTCAGTGCCATTGTGGGGGGTCACCCTCTCAGGCCCCCTACCCGTCGTCGCCTTGGTAGGCCGTTACCCTACCAACTAGCTGATGGGACGCAGGCCCCTCCCGAAGCGGATTGCTCCTTTCGTCAGCCAGTCTCTAACCCGGCTGACCACATGGGGTATTAGCAGCCCTTTCGAGCTGTTATCCCCCTCTTCGGGGCAGGTCACCAACGCGTTACTCACCCGTTCGCCACTAGGAGGTTCGTATTGCTACAAACCTCCCCGTTCGACTTGCATGTATTAGGCACGCCGCTAGCGTTCATCCTGAGCCAGGATCAAACTCTCCGCAAAAAATTTGTCGTATCTTACGATACGTTGTTTACGGATGTTGACCGGAAGCGCAAGGTTTCACTTTCTATCACTCTTCAGTTGTTAAGGTTCTGTCTTTGAGCGAGTTCGGAGTATACCAGCCTCGCTTCTGCCTGTCAAGGATTTTTAGAGACAAAATACCGATGTCTTCTGACATCGGCCGTCAGACCGAACAAACTTTCCAGTTCTGGTCTCTGACGCAGGGGCGTCTCTTCACTTGTAAAGGATCATCCCTGTGCGGTGAGATCCGATTTGGGTTGCTTTCACCCCTTATTATACCGATTTGAGCACCCCTGTCAAGAGGTTTTAAGCCTTTTTAATGTTAGATGATTTCTTTAACTCCCCATAATCACGGTTAGCCTTCTCCATCCCCCATTTCTTGCCTGCCCAGCAATGCCCTGAGCAAAGTGTTCGGATCGGTATATTCTAAATCCCCGCCCACCGGCAAGCCGCGCGCCAGACGAGTGAGTTTCACGCCAAAAGGTTGCAGGCGCTGTCTCAGGTACATTGCGGTTGCCTCCCCCTCCAGACTCGGATTGGTGGCCAGAATGACTTCCCGAACAGGTTCCTGCTCCAGGCGCTGTATCAGTTCCGCAATGCGTAAATCCTGAGGGCTGACTCCTTCAATGGGGGACAGAACCCCTTGCAAGACATGATAAAGGCCGCGGTAGGCACCCGAGCGTTCGATGGCAATGACGTCTAATGGCTCCTCGACCACACAGATCATCTCGCGTTGCCTGTTTGTATCCAGACAGATGTCGCAGGCTTCCTGACCACTCGCCATCAGGTGAAAGCAGCGCGGACAGGTGGTTATTTCTCTTTTCAAAGCCATTAAGGCGTTTGCCAGTTCGACACTCACCTCCTGCGGTGCCCGCCAGAGAAAGAACGCCAGCCGCGAAGCCGTCTTTGGCCCAATACCCGGCAGACGGCTCAAGGCATTGACCACATCCTGAAGCGGTTTGGGCAACGACATCGCCTAAAAGGGTAATCCCCCGGTTAAGGGTCCGAGCCGCTCGGCAGCCAGTTCGCGGCTGCGATCCAGCGCGGCATTGATGGCTGCCAGCACCAAATCTTGAATCATCTCCACATCGCCATCTTGAAGCAGTTGTGCATCGATTTCTACCGCCGTACAGCGCTGATCGCCAGTCAAAGTAATCTTGACGGCACCGCCACCCGCCGTTGCCGTAACGGTTTCTTGAGCCAACTGCTCTTGAGCCTGTTGCAATTGTTCCTGTAATTTTTGTAACTGTTGCATCATCCCCATGGATCCCATCCCTTTCGGGGCTTTATACCCTTTTGCCATGTCATCCTCCGCAATCTCTAGTCTTGAATATCCACAATTTCACCACCTAAACGCAAAGCCTCCGCTATCACCCCATCGTGATCGACTCCCTGAGGTAATTCGTCGCTCTGGATGCCCCGCAACAGGCAGCGAATTTCAACACTACAATTCAACGTTTTGTTAATCGCCCGATTGACCAGCGCCAGCGCTTCGGGTCGTTCCATCTTTTGTTTGGCGAACTCGCCGTTGAAGACTAAAAACAACTGCCTGCCCTTTACCGCAGCCGGCTTACAGGAATTTAACAATGCCTCCACGCTGGGGTTTTGACTGCGCACCAGAGCGCGGATCTCGCGCCAGTGGGCTTGAACTGCCTCAAGAGTCAAACCCTGTTCGTCTTTCGCTGCCGAGGCAGGAACAGCCAATGGTTCTTCACCCTGCTCTTGCGCAATTGTCTCTTTGGCAGTGCTTTTTTGCCGGGCTATCGCTTTCGTCTCCGCAGTTGAACGCCCGCCAGCAGGCTGAGACGAGGGTAGAACAGTGGACGGTTTTTCCGCCTCCGCCTGCAGGGCTTGTAAACCTTCCAGCAATGCCATCTCCAACGGAAGAGCTGTTAACCAGGTCAGGCGCGTTTCAGAAGCGGCGGCCTGAAAGGCTCGAATCAGGTCGAGCAACTGCGCAACGGTCAGCTTTTGAGCCTGTTCGGCGAATTTCTGTTTCAACTCCTGCGGCGCTTCGACTTCACGCCCATGGCCCACTTTTACCATCACCAGGTTGCGCAAATGCTCGATCATCTGGCGGGAAAAGACCCGCCCATCTGCTCCGCTATCCAATGTCTGGTGGATGATTTGTAAACCGCGTTGGGGATCGCGGTTCAAAATGGCTTCCGTGAGTTCTATAATAGATTGGCTCGCCACCGTACCCAACAGTTGCCCAACCCATTCGACGGTAATTGGCTTGCCGGCAGAAGCCAACTGATCGAGCAACGAGATCGCATCCCGCAGACTCCCGGTTGCCTGCCGGGCTATAAGCTGTAAAGCTGCTGGATCAACGGAGATGTTTTCCTGCTGAGCGATCTTCTCCAATTGAGCCACGATCTCCACCAGCGGGATACGCCGAAATTCATGCCGCTGACAGCGTGAGAGAACCGTGGCCGGGATTTTATGCACTTCGGTGGTTGCCAGTACAAAAATGGCATGGGCCGGCGGCTCCTCAAGTGTTTTCAACAGGGCATTGAAAGCCGCCGTGGAAAGCATGTGCACTTCGTCGATGATATAGACCTTATACTTCCCCTGATTGGGAGCAAAATTAATCTTCTCCCGCAGGTCGCGAACGTCCTCAACGCTGGTGTTCGAAGCCGCATCGATCTCAATCAGATCCAGAAAACGTCCCGCTTGAATTGCCAGACAATTCTGGCACTCTCCACAGGGTTTCTGGTTGCCATCCTCCGCCAGACAATTCAAGGCTTTCGCCAGAATGCGCGCCGTGGTCGTTTTACCGGTGCCGCGCGGCCCGGCAAAAAGATAGGCATGGGCAAAGCGTCCAGCGGCGATAGCATTGCGCAAAGTCTGGACGACCTGTGCTTGCCCAACGATCTCCTGCCAGTTGGTTGGGCGCCACTTGCGGTACAGGGTTTGGGTCATTGGTTCCCTTCGAGTTCGGCTTCGCAGTCTAAGATTGGCAATTGAAAGTGCGCCAGCGGCGCGCTGATATTATACCTGCGGATGCGGTGATTCAATTCCCCGATTTGCCGCTCTAACTGCGCTCTTTCCCTCTCCCGCCAATGGTCATCGGATGAGGTCTCTCGCAGGCATGCCGCCCGTCGTCGAAGCTCCGCGATTTCCATCAGCAGTTCGCGCCGGGTTTCAATCCAGGGCAGGGTGAAGCCATTGGAACGCAAGAGATGGAAGGCGAGTTGCCAATCAGGCGGTGCAAACGGATTTTCATCCCATTCAATCCGTTTCCCTTTGCCGCGCAAATTCTCAAACTCCCCTTTCTCAATTGCCGCCTGGATAATTTCTTCAACCCAGCGCATCGCTTTGTCGTCTAAGGGATGGTGTACGTCGAGACAACCTCCCCCTGCTCGTTGAGCAACGTAGCCGTCTCTCCCGAACGCCACACGGGCGTAGCCAACCTCCAGTACAGGTCGACCGGGGTGACGGTGCCGCTGGTTGTCCAGACGTTGACGGCGCCATCTTCATAGAGGGCAAGCTCGGGAAAGACGAAGACATTGCCATCCTCATCGGACAGGCGCCAATCTTTAAGCAACAAAACCCCGCTACCGACACGGGTGATAAAAACCCGTTCCGCAGTAATATCGCCAATGCCAATCACGCTGTTAATAACTGCGCCGGGCGGCTGAGCGCCAGGCAATAAAGTGGGCGTTGCGCCAATGGGCGAAGGGCTAATCTGCGCCGCGGATTGAGGCAGCGGCTCAGGCGTGATGGGAATATAGATCGCCATGCCAACGCTGATGGCATTGGGGTCTTTCAAGCCATTGGCTCTCAATAACGTCTCGACGCTCACTTTGTATTTGTCAGCGATCTGCCCCAGGGTATCGCCTTCGCGCACGATATATTCGTCCATCAAGACCGCCGGGGTGACGGTAAGCGCGGGCGCAGCACCCCCTTGCCCAGGCGGAGTCGAGGCGGTTAAGGGAGCAATGGGAAGCTGGGCAATGCCAGAGGAGGCAGAAGGATGGGTGCGATCCCAAATCCATAAGACCGTCAGGGTAACGGTCGCCGAAACGATGACATTGATCAGCAGAAAAATGAGGGCGCGCTTCCAGGCTTGCATCTCAACTCACTACCTTTCTATCATAGCACAAAAACCAGACCACCGCTCAAAAAAGCTGCAAGAATTGCGCCTTTTCTTCCCCCTGGACGCAAATCACGCCCCCGATCCTTTTATAGCCCTTTCTGGATTTCTGCCTGCGCTTTTTGGGCAAACCATCCCTCACAGGCCGGATGGGCAAGGGTCTTTAAAAACCAGGCCTCGGCGAGATCCTGCTCGCCTTCCACCTGATAGATGCGGGCGCGATGGTAAAACGTCCTTGCCTCCCGAAAGCCATTTTCCGAGTGCTGGATGGCATCTTCAGCCTTTTTCAGGTAACTCCATGCCTGCCTGGTCTGCTGAGTCTCACAGGCTGCCTGACAGAGAATCAGGTAACAATCCGCCATGCCATCGTGATCAGCCATCTGGCGATAGAGCTTCAGGCTTTGTTCGGCGTGGTAGCGAGCGGACGGGTACGCTTTTTGCTCCAGCGCTACATAACCCAATCCCTTGTAACTTTGCGCTACTCCCCACTTGCTTCCGATGCGCTCACAGATTTGTAAACTTTGCTGAAAAGCCTGAGCGGCTTCTGGAACGTCTCCACCAACCAGCGCCACCAACCCCAGATTGATCAGCGCCAACGCTGCACCCCAGACAAAGTCCATTTGTTCACAAAACTGATAATTTTCCTCAAACAATTGCCTGGCGGCGGCGCTATCTCCCTGGGCCCGTTTGACCAGACCTAATCCATATAGGGCGTACTGACTTCCCCAGGCATAGTCAACGGCCTCACAGACTGTTCTGGCACGCTCACAGAGGGCGGCTGCTTGAGGATAATAACCCAGTTCATAAGCTGTCCAGCCAAGCAAAACCAGCGCATCCCCAATGCCCATCGGGTTTTCCAGGCGCTGATAGCCCTGCAGGCTTTGCTCAGCCCATTCGCTCGCCTGGTGATAGCGAGCTTGTAAAAAAGCAATCCAGGCTTTCTGGTGTAATAAGAAGGCTTTCTCTTCTGATAGCTCATGACCTTCTAAAAGGGCACATCCTTCCTTTACAGCCTCTTCTGCGCGCCGGTATTGCGACAATTGCCGATAAAAGACCGCCTGCCTGCCCAACAAGGCCGCCAGCAGAGCCATTGCGCTGGCGTCCAGAACTTTCAAGCTCCTCAACGCTCGAATGCCTTGTTGGAAAATGCGCATCCCCTCTTCAAACCAGCTCTTGGCTTCGTAATAAAGATATAGACCTTGCATTAACTGGCGCATCAGGGAGAGGTCCTGGTGGTCGGTTGCCCATTCCCAGGCGGCCAGGATATTCTGGAGTTCGCGGCCGATTTCTTTTTGAACCTGTTGCTGCTGCAAGGTGCGCAGAGGTTGGGCGCGCTGGGAAACAAAGGTGGCAAAGTAGCTGGCATGACGGATCTGAGCCAGGCTGGCGGTCAAGGGTACGGCGCGTAATTTTTCGGCTGCAAAATATTGCAGGGTCGGATGCATGGTATAGCGTCCAGCAGCCGCCTCGAAAGCCAGCAACGATTTCTGCCAGAGAGACTTGAGCGTTCGTTCATGGATTGCCCCGACAAATTGAGCAGCCTCGATTTGAAAGCCTCCTTTGAAGATCGCCAGTTGCATCAGCGCCGCTTGCTCTTCCTTATCTAACAACTTCCAGGAATGTTCAAACACGGCGCGCAGGCTGCGCTGGCGTTCAACGACATCCGGGTAGGTCGAATCCAGGGCATCCAGATTTTGTTCGATCGCGGTTGCAATCTGATCCAGCGGCGTATGGGCACTGCAAGCTGCGGCCAGTTCAATGCCCAGCGGCAAACCCTCCAGCAGGGCGCAAATCCTGGCAACCGGCGCCAGCTCTTGCCATTCCATTGCAAATGACGCTGCACGCTGCAAAAAGAGTTGCACCGCAACACTTTCGGCTGGATTTGCGGTTTCGCTTTGCGGGTAGGGCAAACCCTGCACCAACAAAACCCTTTCAGCCTGCAAGCCCAGGCGCGCCCGCGAGGTGGCAAGGATGACAAGCTGGGGTGCGGCCTGAAGGAGTTCGGCGATGAATTCTGCCAGGGGGAGATGCTCACAATTATCCAGGATCAACAAGAACTCACCGGCGTGCTGGATGCCCGTTAATACCTGGCTGCGCAGGGACCGGTTTGCCTGTCTTTGCAGGGGCAGGTTCATGGTTTCGGCAAGGCTGATCATGACCTGTTCTGGCGTCTGCAAGGCTTGCAAGTTTAGAAAGGCTGCCCCGTTTTCAAACAGTGGCCCGATGACCTGGGCGGCTTCGAGCGCCAAGCGGGTTTTACCCACACCCCCCGGTCCGCAAAGGGTGACCAGGCGGCCGCTGCCAGCGGCAAGGGCATCTAAAAGCATATCCAGCTCTGCTTGCCGCCCCAGAAACGAAGTCAGGATGGTCGGAAAGTGACGCAGGGGCGCGGCCGCTTGCACGCCAAGCGGTTCTTCCTGCACGAGGGAGTTATAAAGGGCGGTGGTCTCTGCCATCGGTTCAATGCCCAGTTCGGAGCGCAACTGGCGTTTCAGGGTCTTGTAATGGGCTAAAGCAGCATTGCGCTGACCATCCTGCGCCAGAGAGCGCATCAGTTGCCGATAAGCGGTCTCATCGATTGCGGAAAGGTGTATCTGCTTGTAGGCATAGCGGCGGACAGCCAGATGGTCGCCCCGTCGTCCGGCAGCCTGCGTCAGGGCAGTCAGGGCGTTCAGGGTCTGATCGACCAGTTCCTCGCGGCGTTCGAACAGCCAGTCTTCAAAAGCGGCACTGCCGTGCAGGCTGAGACCGCTCAACAAATTGCCCCGAAACAGGGCGACCGCCTGGTCTAATTTTTGCAGGCAAAGCGGGCAAAGCGTGAGACGGCGATGCAGATGCGCGTTCGCTTCGCCCAGCAATTGCCGAAAACGGTGATAGTCCGAATCGATGACAAGCTGGGGATTCAGGCGCACATCCTGAGGCGTGATCTGCAAAAGGGTTACCCCATCTGGCAGGCTGGCGGCAAAAGCCTGGGTCAGGCGATAAAGCGTCTGACGCAGATTCTTCAGCGCCTGGGCTTCCGGATAATCGCTCCAGAACAAATAGCTTAAGGTTTGGCGGCGATGGGCACGATCCCCTTCCATGACCAGATAAGCCAGAAGCGCTCTGGCTTTATCCGAGTCGAATTGGGTAATGCTTTGCTCCCCCACTCGAACTTCAAAACCGCCGAGCAGTGAGAGCCTCAGCGTACTTTCACCTAACAGTTTCATTAGGTCTCACAAACCAATCCCAACCGTGACGTTTTCTTGACGCCCGATTCTTAAAATAAAAATTGAACAGGTTTCTCAATAGAAATTATATCAGATGGTTTGATTCATTATAGGCATAAGCCATGCGTCAAGATCATTCCGTTTCACCCTGGAGGTGATTCATGAAAAGCATTTTCTGGCTTGCCGGGGCGACTCTCTTGATCGTAGCCCTGGTGCTTATCCTGGCTGCACCAAAGCCTGTCCACGCAGCGGGCACAGTGCGTTATGCCTCACCCAATGGGAAGACCACGGGGAATTGCGATGGGAGTTGGGCAAACGCCTGCACGCTGCAGCGTGCCCTGACCGTGGCTGTAAGCGGCGATGAAATCTGGGTCAAAGCGGGTGTCCATTACCCCGGCGCATCCGGCTTACCCAACCTTACCTTCCAGCTAAAGAGCGGCGTGGCAATCTACGGCGGCTTCAACGGCACGGAAACCAGCCGCGACCAGCGCAACTGGACCGCGAACAAGACCATCCTCAGCGGCGATATTGACAAAAACGACACCAACACCGATGGCAACTTCATCGCCGAAACGGCTGCCGATATCAATGGTTCCAACAGTTACCACGTCGTCACGGGCAGCGGGACGGACAATACCGCCGTGCTGGATGGCTTTATCATCACCGCCGGCCAGGCGAATCAGGCGGTTGACCCGCATTATTACGGTGGTGGAATGTACAACAATTCGGGTAGCCCGACCCTGATCAACCTGACCTTCTCCGGCAACTTAGCCTACACAGCCGGTGGTGGGATGTACAACAAATCGGGCAGCCCGACCCTGACCAATGTTATCTTCTCTGGCAACAGAGTAAATGGAGGATCCAACTATGGCGGCGGGATGTACAATTACAGCAGCAGCCCGACCCTGACGAACGTTATCTTCTCTGGCAACATGGGAAATGGAGATTACAGCTATGGCGGCGGGATGTACAACGCCAATCACAGCAGCCCGAAGCTGACCAACGTCATCTTTGCCGGCAACAAGGTAGACGGAACCTATAACTCCTATGGCGGCGGGATGTACAACGTCGGTTTCAGCAGCCCGATCCTGACGAATGTTACCTTCTTTGGCAACCGGACATTATGGAAGGGGGGCAGTGGGGGGTACGGTGGGGGGATGAGCAACATTAACACCAGCAATCCGAACCTGAACAACGTCACCTTCTATGGAAATTCAGCGTCCTATGGCGGCGGGATGTACAACAACGAACGCAGCAATCCGACGCTTACCAACGTCACATTCTCCGGCAACTCGGCATCCAACTACGGCGGTGGGATGGCAAACATCTATTATAGCAGCCCGACCCTGACCAATGTCACTTTCTCCGGCAACTCAGCCTCCAATTTCGGCGGCGGGATGTACAACAATAATAATAGCAGCCCGACTCTGACCAACATCATCCTGTGGGGCAACACCGCCACGAACGGCGCAGGCATCTATAACAATAACAGCACGCCGACCATCTCTTACAGCGATATACAGGGCGGCTACACTGGAACGGGCAACATTAACGCCGACCCGCGCTTTGTGGATGCGGACGGAGCAGACAACATCGCCGGCACGCCCGATGACAACCTGCGCCTGCAACGGAGCTCCCCAGCCATTGATGCCGGGAAGAACGCTGCTGTGCCTGCGGACGTCACCACCGACCTGGACGGCAAGCAACGCTTTTGGGATATTACCACCGTGACCGATACCGGCTCCGGTACACCCCCCATTGTGGACATGGGCGCCTATGAAGTAGTAGGCCTCCTTTACGCCGCGCCGAGCGCCGTCGGCAGTGGCGACTGTACCTCGTGGACAAACGCCTGCACCCTGCAAACTGCTCTCAGCGGCGCAGCCAGCGGCGATGAAATCTGGGTCAAGGAGGGCGTGCATTACCCCGGCGCATCCGGCAACCGCAGCGCTAGCTTCCAGCTAAAAAACGGCGTGGCAATCTACGGCGGCTTTGCCGGCACGGAGACGCAGCGCAGCCAGCGCGACTGGCAAACCCACCCCACCATTCTCAGCGGCGACATTGACAACGCATCATACCCAGACGATCACGGTGGCGACTTCATCAACGAAAACGCCTCGCAGATTCAGGGGAATAATGCTTACCACGTCGTCACGGGCAGCAACACAGACAATACCGCCGTGCTGGACGGTTTCATCATCACCGCCGGGCAGGCGAATGGTTATGATCCGCAAGATTCTGGCGGCGGGATGTACAACTCCAGCGGCAGCCCGACCCTGACCAACCTGACCTTCTCCGGCAACTCAGCCTCCTACTCCGGCGGTGGAATGTACAATGACCACTCCAACCCAACCCTGACCAATATCACTTTCTCCGCCAATCAGGTGACTGATCTGGGTGGCGGCGGGATGGGTAATTCATACAGCAACCCGATCCTGACCAACGTCACATTTTCCAGCAATACAGCATACAGCGGCGGTGGGATGTACAACAACAACAATAGCAGCCCCACCCTGACCAATGTCATTTTCTCCGCCAATCAGGCAGAAAACGGCGGCGGGATGTACACCGAATCTATAAGCAGCCCAACGCTTTCGAATGTCACATTTTCTGCCAACTCGGCTACCTCTGGCGGTGGTATGTACAACAACGATAACAGCAATCCGACGCTGACCAACGCCATTATCTGGGGTAATACTGCCACTACGGTTGGTGTAGGTATTTACAACAACAGCAGCACGCCGACTATCTCCTACAGCCTGCTGCAAGAGAGTGGTTGTCCGAGTGGCGCGACATGTGGCAGTGGCATGATTTACAACACCGACCCGCGCTTCGTGGATGCGGACGGATTAGATAACACCCCTGGCACGCTCGATGACAACCTACGCCTGGAAGTGACCTCCCCAGCCATTGATGCCGGGAACAACGCCGCCGTGCCTGTAGGCGTCACCACCGACCTGGATGGCAAGCCACGCTTTTGGGATGTTCCCACCGTGACCGATACCGGCTCCGGTACACCCCCCATTGTGGACATGGGCGCCTATGAATTATGGCCTCTTTACGCCGCGCCAAGCGGCCTAACTACCGGTACCTGTGATAGTTGGGCCAACGCCTGCACCCTTCAATACGCCCTGAACTTGGCTTTGAGTGGCCACGAAATCTGGGTCAAAGCGGGCGTCCACTACCCCGGCACAGCCGGTAATCGCAGTGCTACCTTCCAGCTAAAGAGTGGCGTAGCAATCTACGGTGGCTTTGCCGGGACGGAGGCGCAGCGCAGCCAGCGCAACTGGACGGCGAACAAGACCATCCTGAGCGGTGATATTGGTAGAGACGACATCACCGACCCGAACGGTGTAGTGACCGACACAGCCAAAATCAATGGCGAAAATGCTTACCACGTTGTCACCGGCAGCAACACGAACAGCAACGCTGTTCTGGATGGCTTTATCATCACCGCCGGGCAGGCGAATGGGGATGAGCCAGATTATTCTGGCGGCGGGATGTACAACTACAGCGGCAGCCCGACCCTGACCAACCTGACCTTCTCCGGCAACACGGCGTCCTACGGCGGTGGGATGGCAAACAACTTTTATAGCAGCCCGACCCTGACCAATGTCACTTTCTCCGGAAACTCGGCATCCTCCTACGGCGGTGGGATGGACAACAACTTTGCTAGCAGCCCGACGCTGACCAACGTCACCTTCTCCGGCAACTCAGCCTCCAATTTCGGCGGCGGGATGGTCAACGCCGTCTCCAGCGCCCCAATGCTGACCAACGTCACCTTCTCCGGCAACTCGGCATCCAACTACGGCGGCGGAATGTACAACGCCAATAACAGTAGCCCGACGCTGACCAACGTCATTGTCTGGGGCAACACAGCCACGAACGGCGCAGGCATCTATAACGCTAACAGCACGCCGATTATCTCCTACAGCGACATCCAGGGCTGCATCGTCTCCGGCAGTTGGACCTCCGCCTGCGGCACGGACGGCGGCGGCAACCTCGATGCCGACCCGCGCTTTGTGGATGCCGCCAACGGCAACCTGCGCCTGGACTTTGGCTCACCCGCCATTGAGAGCGGCACAAACACTGGCTGCCCCAGCACCGACCTGGACGGCCTGCCACGCCCCGCCGATGGTGACGGCAACAGTACCGCCACCTGCGACATGGGCGCCTACGAAGCCGGAACGATGATTTGCAGTGCACCCTATACCTTCAATAGTCAATCCGGTGTAAGCATCACCATTACGGCTCCCGGCAACCTGGCATGTATCTACGTGGACGAGATGGAAACCAACCATCCCAACGCTACCCCCGGCCTCCAGACCGGACGCTACTGGCTCATCCGCGGCTTACAGAACGACAAACAGACCAATGCCAGCGGCTTCACCCTCAACCTGACCCTGCCCACCTCCTTTACCCCCGATGCAAACGACAAAGGCTGTCGCTACACCGGCAGCGGGCAGGTGTGGGATTGTGGTGATGATCCAGTTACAATTACGGGCAATTCCATCACCCGCGAGAACATAACCGCCCTCTCCGACTGGGCGGTGGGGAACGATGTCGGGCCAACCTCTGTGAAGCTCAGGGACATACGCGCTCATCTTTCCCCCTCGCCCATCACCTGGCTGTTTGCCGTCACGCTGGCAATCGGGCTGTGGTTTAGAAAAACCATTCTCTCCCATTAAGCTCGCAGTCTATCTGTAGTAAGGAAAAAACCATGTCTGAACTTCAAGCTCAACCACCCGCTCCCTCCACACCCTACGCGCCGCCCGCCATCGTTTTGGAGCTCGACCTGGAGTGCCGCGCCGGCTCCTCTTTGAGCCTGCCAGAGTTGCTGGAAGAGACCACCCATGAATAAGCCAGAAAGCCCCTGCGGCGAGTTTGTCAATTCGCCTCAGGGGCGCTGATCATCAGCGATCCACCAAACAATGGGATATAAAATGCAAAGCGCTCCCCTGTATTTGGGTCAGGTTTTAGCGGTATCCACAGGGTGGATCATCGATATAAATGGCAACAAGCTCAGCGTCCATAGCATTCAAATCAACCCTGGCAGTAAACTATGAAAAGCATTTTCTGGCATACCTGGGTAATCCTCTTGATCGCAGCTCTGCTGTTTACCGCATTGCCGGCTGGTTCGGCAGATGCGGCAACAGGTCCGCTCTGTTACGTCGATAACGACGCACTCGGTGGAAACAATGGCAACTCCTGGACGGATGCGTACACCAACCCGCAATTCGCCCTGGCAGATCCCAACTGTACTGAAATCTGGGTGGCGGCGGGCGTGTATAAACCCGGCAGCGCCCGCACCGACACCTTTACGCTGAAGAACGGCGTAGCCCTCTACGGCGGCTTTGCCGGCAGCGAGACCTCCCGCGACCAGCGCAACTGGCAGGCCAACAAGACCATCCTGAGCGGTGACATTGATAACAACGACACCGACAACAATGCCAACGGCATCATCGAACCCGACAAGGGAGACACCATCGTGGGCAACAACGCCTATCACGTCGTCACCGGCAGCGGCACAAACAACACCGCCGTCCTCGATGGTTTCATCATCACCGCCGGGCAGGCGAATGGCTTATCAAGCACGGATACCAGAGGGGGTGGGATGTATAACTACACTGGCAGCCCGACGCTGACCAACGTCACTTTTGCCGGTAACTGGGCATTAAATCGCGGCGGCGGGATGTACAACAGTCAGAGTAGTAGCCCAACGCTGACCAACGTCACCTTCTCCGGCAACTGGTCATCCCTTCGCGGCGGCGGGATGTACAACTGGACAAGCAGTCCGAC
>Ga0101944_10004146_pt1 | contig 18521 bp, 14 predicted proteins | sample DewCreD2012metaG_FD_75245 | JGI IMG/M metagenome (GOLD analysis project Ga0101944, IMG submission 75245) | Hot spring sediment bacterial and archeal communities from British Columbia, Canada, to study Microbial Dark Matter (Phase II) - Dewar... ... | reverse complement strand
GACGGAGCGGAATCGATCCTGGCGTTACGGGCGCTGAACCTGAGTCAGGATGGACGATGGGACCACTACTGGTTGTGTGGCCAGCTTCTGCGGGGAGCCGCATAACATGCCACGCACCCATTGATCCGTTGGCGATGGCTCCTCCTCTCGCAAGCGGGACCGTTCTGGCGCACAATACCCAGCCGCGGAGCTCGCCCACCCCGCGGGCGAGGACCACTATGAAGCAGACCATCATGGCCTTTCTCGACCGCATCAACGCCCATGACGTGGACGGTATCCTCGGGATGCTGGCCGAGGATTACCGCTTTGTGAATTCCGCCGGCGATCATTTCACGGGTCGGGAGTTCATGCGCCGCGAGTGGGAAGCGCAGTTCCGCCAGCACCCGGACTTCCGCATCCGCGTCGAACGCATCGTCGCCGACGACAGCGCCGTGGCCGTTTTCGGTTGGTCCGAGGGAACCTACGCCCCCGACGGCGTGATGCGCGACGAGAACCGGTGGGAAGTGCCGGCCGCTTTCCTGGGCATTGCCCGCGGCGCGGAGGTCGTTCACTGGCAGACGTTCTCCGACGCCTCGATCGTCTTTGACCTGATCAAGTCTCGCTCGGCCGGCCCGACTGAATAGGCTGAATTCGCCGACCCGCGCTTTGCGCCTGCCCGCCCGCGGGCGCGACGGCCTTACCAGTACCAGTCCGTTCCCGTCCCCACCTCGCACTGAAGGCCGCGGACGCCCTCGACGCCCCGCGCCACCCGCGGAACCATGTCGATGGCCCGCGTCGATCCCACCGATCCCGTGATCACCACGTAGCCGTCGTTGGCCGCCACGTTCAGCGACGCGCTGCGCGTTTCCGAGTTCCGCGCCATGGCCGCCCAAACCCGCGAGGCCAGGCTCAGGTCCTCGAGCTGCTTGAGGCTCTGTGGCGTGGGCTTGAAGTCGTCCGATGTCGCCAGCCTGGCGACCAGCTGGGCCGCGTTCTCCGTCGAAATTCGCGACAGGTTCAGCGTCAGGTCGTACTGCGACGGCTCTTCCCAGTCCACCCCGTAAAGCAGCCTCGCCCACTGCGCCCGCTGCTTGTCAACATTCTGGATATAGGAGATTGCCTGCTCGCGGCCGAGTTTGGCCTGTTCCATCGCCGAGCGGATGCGCTGCTCCATGTCCGCGATGATGCGCACCCGCAGGACATGCGGCAGCCCCGACAGCAGCAGATGTCCCACGTAGCCGTGGTAGACCAGTCTCTCGCCCCGGCAGTGATCCAGCAGCACGGCCGTGACGCACTTGACGTATGCCATTCGCTTGCCGGGAACCTGCTGCCAGAACGGCAGCCTGTCGTTCAACGCCGATGCCAGTTCCTTGTCGGAGACCCCATACTCCTGCGCCGCCTGCGAAAGGACCTCCTCGCGACTGAGCAGGGGATGCTCCAGGATCTTCGCGACCTGCTCCGCCACCGCCTTGCCGCCCGCAAATGACCCGCGACTGATCGTGATGATTGCCATGCCGCGCCTCGCCTTGATGAACCCGGACCTGAACGACGTGTGTTTGCCACAATGTTACGCGATGGATCGACGCGATGCAAAAAAGAAGGATGAACGTGCCTGCCGTTCATCCTTCCGCCCGGATCACCGGTCGTCTATTCAGGCTTGATCCTCACTCCCGCAACCCGACCGCCATCCCGCGATCGCAGCCTCAGGTACGCTTCCCACTCTCCGCCGCCCTGCGTGATCTTCACCAGCAGCGTGTTGGTTCCGGGCCTCAACGACAGACGGGCGCGGTCCTGGTTGGGCGAGGCGGGACGAACGGCGTTGTTCTCCGCCACCTTCTGTCCGTTCAACCACACCTTGAATCCGTCGTCGCTGCCGATCTCGAGGATCGCCGGCGTCGCCCTCTCGCACACCAGCGTCGTGCGAAGGTATCCCACCCGGTTGTTTCCCGGCCCCAGGATTCGAGCCAGGTCGATCAGCCCCGGCTTCTGGGCGTTGGGCGCCGCCACAGCCGGCCGCCATTCCACCTTCGCATCCGGCTTCTCCGGCCCGAATGCCACATCGAACAGCGCCGTCCCATCCTTGTCGCCGTCGGTGAACGGTCCGGCCACCATCCACGCCAGGATGAACCCCTCGGGACTGGATCGATCCATGTCCGCCAGGGCATCCTCGGCCTGCCTCTTCAGGTCATCCGTCGCCGCGGTCGCCTTGACCTTCTCCAGCGCCGCCTTCGCCTGGTCGTTATAGGCCGCGCCGAGTTGCCGGGCCAGCTTGATCACCGCGCTGGTCGCCTCGGCTGACAGTTCCCTGTTGCCCGCCTGGGCCACCGCCAGGTCCAGTGCCTCGGGCGCCGGCAGGTCGGCCAGCCCCGCGATCGCCGCCTTCTTTTCCTCGGCCCGTTGCGCCGTTTCCATCGCATTCCTGTACATGCTCAGGCGCTGCGCAATCGGCTGTTCCTTGATCCCCGCCAGCCGGATGTACCCGCGGATCGCGAGGATCTGGTGCGTCGGGTTCTGCGAGTTCCTGGCCAGCGCCAGCAGGGGCTCGGCCGCCGCCACCGTCGGCCACTCCGTCAGCGCCCTGGTCGCCGCCTCAGCCACCTCCTTGTCCGCCGACCCCATGTTCGCCTGCACGGCCGCCAGCGAACTTCCGTCTCCGATGCGCACCAGCACCCGGATCAGAGCGACCTTCGCCGCCGAGTTGCCGGCCCTCTCCATCGCCGCCAGCGTGACCTTCGAGGCCGCGCCCTTGTCCGAGGCGCGACCCGCGATCGTCTTCATCGATTCTTCGGCTGCCGAGCGGATCGAGCCATCCGCCGTGGATACCAGCACGTCCGCCAGCGACCCCAGTTGCTGCACCGAACCCACCTGCCCCAGCGACCGGATCGCCTGGGTCGCCACCGCGGCATCGGTGTCCGCCACCAGTCTGGTCATGATCGGAAGCCCCGCCTGCGTCTGCCGACTGGTCAACAGTTGCAGCACGGCCACACGGACGGCGCTGTCGCCGTTCTGCGCCGCGGCCACCAGCGCCTCGTCCACGCCCGTCCGGCCGTTTCGTTCCAGCGCATACCTTGCGGCGGATTTCTCGGCGTTCGATCCGCCGGCCAGCAGCTTGATGAGCATCGGCACATCCGCCGCCTCGGCGTAGTTGGCCAGGCTCTCGATCGCCACGGTCCGGACCGGCTCATCCTTGCTCTGCTCAATGGCTTTCAGCAGGATTTCCCGCACGGGCAGATCGCCCGAAAAATCGTGAAGCATGCCGATGATCGAGACCTCCGCATCCCGCGTCATCGAGCCGACCTGGGCCGCCACCGCCGCCCGAAGCTGGCTGTCCGGGTGGCGGCGGAAAACCGCCAGTGCCGCCTGTGCCAGACCGGGATCGTTGCCCGACAACGTCTGGACGATCGCCTTGACCGCCTCGTCGCGGCTCTGGGCGGCGATCATCCCGCGCAGCGCGCCGATCCGGGCCGCCTGGTAGTCGCTTGCGCTAACGGCCTTGAGAATCGCCAGGGCGTCGGCTGTCCGTCCGGCGATGACCAACTGCTCGGCGCAATCCACCTGCGCCTTGAGCACCACGCGCTTGAGGCTTTCGGCGGGTTTCAGTTCCGCCAGCGCCCTGGCGGCGTCAGCAGTGCCGATCAGCCCCACCGAGGTGATCGCCGCCGATGCCACGTCCGCGTCGGTGCCGCTCATCAGCGGCGTCAATGTCGCCACCGCCTGCGCATCCCGCCGGGCCCCCAGCGACATGATCACCCCGATCAACTGTTTGCCCTTCAGGCTCCCGAGGCTGTCGCGAAGCGCCGCCGCCGCCGAGGCGTCGGGCAGCACTTCCAGGGCAAAACGTGCAGCATGGTTCAGTTTCTCATCGGCAAGCAACTCGGCCAGCGCGGGCACCGACGCCTTCGACCCCACGATCGACAGGTATCGGCAGATGTAACGCTTCGCGTCCACCGTCGTTCCCGGCGCTCGCAGGGCCGATAGCAGGCTCGCTTCCATGTCCCCGTACTGCTCGGGTTTGGCCTGGCGGATCGCCGCCTCGATTTCCGCGAGGCTCCGGCGGCTCTGCCCGAATTCATACTTGACGATCGCCTGGTAGTCGGGCGCCGGCGCGGCGTCCGCGCCGTAAAGGACGGCCGACGCCCACAGCGTTGCCGCCGCGGCCAGTGTGGCAAATGTGGTCCGTTTCATGTGTGATGCTCCGATCAAGTTCATGTGTTGATGGGTCGTCCGGATGACAAACCCGGAATCACGACCGACAGCGCGGAAGGGGTTTCTATCCCAGCTGCCAGGGCTCGCGCATCGCCCGGCCCAGCATGCTGCTGGCCACCGGATCGTTGATAATCTCCTCGGTGTCCGGGTTCCAGCGGATCTTCCGCCCGAGTTGCATCGCGATCATCCCCAGGTGTCCGGGCGTCGCCGAGCGATGGGCCACCTCTGCCGGCGTCAGCGTCGTCCGCCGGCTCTTGACGCAGTCCAGGAAGTTCCGATGGTGGCCGGGCGACCGCAGCAGGTTGATCTTCTTGGGCGCGTTGCCTTCCCTCAGCCACGCCTTGTTCGATGCGTCAAATCCGCCACGATCGACCCAGACCCAGCCATCCGTGCCGATCCACTTGGTTCCCGACCGCACCTTGCCGCTGCCGGAGTCGGCGATGGTGTAAATCACGCCGTTGGCGTACTTGCATGTGACGGTGTAATGGATCGGCGCGTTCCACAGCCCCTCCTTGGGGAACTCGCCGGTTGCCTCCACCTCGACCGGACCCGTGTAATCCGCGCCCATGCCCCAGTGGGCGATGTCGCAGTGGTGGCCGATCCAGTCGAGCAACTGCCCGCCGCCGTAATCCAGCTGCCACCGCCAGTTCCAATGTGTGCGGTCCTTGGAATAGGGGGCCCAGGGTGCCGGCCCCACCCAGAAGTCATAGTCAAACCCCTCCGGCGGGTCCGTGAACTGCTCCGAGCCGCCCGGCCCTCCCGTCGGCAGGCCCACTTCCACATGCGTGATCCTGCCGATGTAGCCGTTGAGCACCAGTTCCACGGCCTCACGGAAGTTGCTTACCGACCGCTGCCACGACCCGGTCTGCCACACCCGTCCATATTTCCGGCAGGCGTCCACGATCGCCTGCTGCTCGCGGATCGAGTGCGCCAGCGGTTTCTCGCCGTACACGTCCTTGCCGCTTTTCAATGCTGCAACGGCGGGAATCGCGTGCCAGTGATCGGGCGTGGCCAGCGAAATCGCGTCAATGTCATCCCTTGCCACCAGTTCGCGGAAGTCCTTGTACGCCTTGCAGTCGTTGTTGCGGTTGTGGCGGTTCACCTTCTCGGCCGCGCCGCGGAGGTGATTGGAATCCACGTCGCACACCGCCAGCACCATCGTGTCGTTCTGGCCCAGAAAACTGTCCAGATTCCCGTTGCCCATGCCCCCCAGGCCGATGCAGCCGATCGTGATCCGGTTGCTCGGGGCAACCTGTCCGGCCAGTCCCAGGACCCGGTCGGGAATAATCAGCGGCGCCGCCGCGGCCGCCGCCGCAGCGCCCAGGAAACGCCTTCTTGTGATTCGATTGGTTGTGGATTTCATGCCTGCTATCTTCATGAATGCTCCTCGATGTTCAAGTCGGGATCTGTTTGCCGCCCGGATGTCCTTACTACCACAGTCCGCCCCTGGCGTTTCCATTCGGCCGGCGCCGGGCCATTGGCGCCGGTTACCGCGCGCACCAGCATTCCCACATCCGGCGGTAGGCCGCCTCCAGATTCCGCATGAACCCGGAAGCGTCCAGCAGCGGCGAGTCAAGCAGTCGCTGCCGCAGCGTCTGCCGCAGTTCCCGGAGCCGCGTCGCATCGCCCGCCAATTGCAGCGCGATGCTCGCGTACTGGTCCGGCGACCGGGCGATCAGTTCCTCCAGCCCCAGGTTCCGCAGGATCATCGCGCCGCGACGGCTCACGTGCGTTCTACCCTCCAGCGTCACCGCCGGCACGCCCATCCACAACGCGTGCAGCGTCGTCGTGTGGCCGTTGAACGGCCAGGGATCCAGCAGCACGTCGATCCGTCCATGCGCCCCCAGATACTCTTCAAACGAACTCCACCCTTCCAGGATGACTCGATTCTCCGCGATGTTGCGCACCGCCAGCCGCTGTCGCATCAGGTCCTGCGCTTCTGCGTCGCCCAGCGCAAGATCCTTGATGACCAGCCGCGCCGCCGGCTCGCCGCGCAGAATCCCGCCCCAGGCGTCCAACACATCGTCGTTGAGCTTGCCCAGGTTGGAAAACGCTCCAAACGTCGGGCCCAGCCCCTTCTGACTCGGCCCCGGCTTCACCGCCGGTCCCTCGGCGGGGGGGCTGTAGCACGCGAACGTGCGCGGCAGACGCACCAGTTTCTCGCTGGCGGGCGTCGGCGAACCCGGCGGGTCCAGGTGCTCGTCGGTGATCCAGTAGTCGATCCGCTGCATTCCCGTTGTGTTCGGATAACCCAGGTACGTCGCCTGTACCGGCGCCGGCCGACGCGCCAGCACTGTCAGGCGGTTCAGCGCCGTGTGTCCGGCCAGGTCCACCAGGATGTCGATCCCGTCATCGCGGATTCGCTCGGCGACGATCTGGTCCGGAACTCCGAAAACCTCCCGCCATGCCGTCGCCCCTTGCCGCAGGCGGGCGGTCGTCGGGTCGTGATACTGCGCATTGCTGTAGGCGTAGACCTCGAATGCATTGCGGTCGAAAAGCTCAAAAAGCGGCCTGATGAAAAAGGCCGCCGCGTGCTCGCGGAAATCGCCGGAAATGTACCCGATGCGCAACTTTCGCTGCGGATCGGGAATGTTGGAATGGCTTGCGGACGCCGCGACCGGCCGCTCGTGACGCTCGGCCCATTCCCGGTGCGCGGCGAATAGGGACGCCGGGGTGCTCTTCGGGTCGTAGTGCAGACTCAGCAGCAGCGCGTCGCCCACCACCGCGAAATCCGGCCGCGTCGCAACCGCCCGCCTCTGCAGTTCCAGGCCCTCGTCGATCCGCGATTGCGCCACCCGCAGGCTGCCCAGGTTCGCCATCGCTTCCGCATGATCCGGCTTGATCGCCAACAATCCCCGGTACGTCTCGATCGCTTCCGACAGGCGATGCACCATGGTCAGCGCGATTCCCAGGCGATACCGCGCCTCCACGACTGACGGCTTGAGCTCAATCGCCCGCTTCAGCGACCCGATGGCCCCTTCGGCATCGCCCGCGTCAAGCCGCGCCAAGCCCAGTCCCGCGTGCGCTTCGGCCAGTCCCGGGTGGGCCGCGATGACCTGCCCGTAAAGCTCGGCGGCGCCCGCGATGTCGCCGCGGTCGCGCCGCACGTGCGCCAGGTTCACCATCGCGTCGGCCCGGCCAGGTTCCAGTGTCAGCGCCCGCTCAAACGCCTCCGCCGCCTGGGCCGGACGACCGGCGTGGTGCAACGCGGTTCCCAGGCTTGTCCAGAAGGCCGCCACCCCGGGCGCTGCCCGCACGGCCCGGTCGAGCAGTTCCACCGCCGCGCCGGCCTTGCCCGATCCGAGCATCAGCAGTCCCAGCAGGTGCAGCGCATCCGGCTGGTCGGGCAATTCGGACAGCACGGCCCGATACAACGCCTCGGCTTCGGCCGGCCTGCCCGCCCGCTGATGCGACATCGCCAGCCGCATCGCCTGCTCCAGCTTCATATCCCTCATGCGATCTTCCCGCACCAGTTCGCCCACATCCGCCGATACGCCGCTTCCAGATCGTCAACGAATCGGTGCACGTTGAACAGCGGCCACTGGTCGGCGCTTGTCCGCATCGCCCCTCTGAGCCGTGCAAGTTCCTGCCCATCGCGGGCCCACCTGGCCGCAATTGCAACGTACTGCTCGATGTCGCGGGCGATTCCCACTTCCAGCCCGGCGTTGGCAAGCAGGCTCGCACTACGTCGCGCCGCGTGCGTCTGTCCCGCCAGCGTCACCACCGGCGTGCCCATTGCCAGTGCCTGGCACGTGCCCAGGAGCCCGCCGTGCGGATACGTGTCCAGGGCAATGTCCGCCTCCCGTCGCACGGCGTTGCAATCCACGATCCCCACGCGGTCGCGCTGGATGCCCAGTGCCGCCAGCTCTTCCGCGATGCGCCCCGACGCCGCCGATGTTCCAAGGAGCAGCCGCGATCCGGCGCTGGCCTCAAGAATCCGTGCCCAGGCCCCGAGCATCTCCGCCGTCACCCGGCGCGCGTCGTTGAAGCAGCCGAATGTCACCGGCCGATCGGCTGTCTCCGCGTCGCGATGAGCATCCGGACGGGATGGGTCGTGTCTCGCCATCGCGCAGCACACAAAGCATCCCGGAAGTCGCCAGAGTTGCTCAGTGTGAAACCAGTCCGGATGCCCCATCGGGTCGCACTGCGCGTCGGTCAGCCGGTAATCAACAGTGTCCAGCCCTGTTGTGTTGGGGTATCCCAGCCAGCTTACCTGCACCGGCGCGACCCGGCGAGCCAGCACGGCCAGGCGATTGCCCCGGCGGTGTCCCCACAGATCGACCAGGATGTCGATGCGGTCGCCGCGAATCCGTGCTTCCAGCTCCTGATCCGACCAGTCACCTTGTCCTTCGTAGCAATGGACCTCGAACTTCTCCCGGTGATGCCCCGAGAGCACCGGCCCGACCAGCGGGGCCAGCGATGGATCCGAAAAATCGCCCGCGAGATAGCCGATCCGCAGCGTCCGATCCGGCCCGGGGTCATTGGCCGGCGGCTCGGCCGACGGCGGGGGGGCGTGCGCCCTGGCCCAGCGGATGTGCTCGTCAAACATCACTTCCGCCTCGTCGCCGTGCCGATCGTGCATTGCCACCAGCAGATCGCTGTGCAGGTTTGCGTTCGTCGGTTCCGCTTCCAGGGCAAGTCGCAGGCAGTCCACTCCCTGAGCGTGGAGCCCCAGCTCCAGCAGTTCCAGCCCCTGCTGATGGATCGTGTGCTGGGGCATTCAGTCGTCCGTCGGCAGAAGAATCGTGTCACCCTTGTCGACCGGCGGGCCGACGACCACCCCGTCCTTCGTGCAGTAGATGTTGTCACCTTCCACGCCCGCGAACGGCGTGGGCACGAACGCCGCCCGCCCGTCGGCATACAGCACGTTCTGCCCCGCTTTCTCGTGGTTGTTGCTGTTGCCCAGCCTCATCTGTCGCCATGGCGAACTCGGCCCGACCGCAAGCACGTTGTCCCCTTCCCCCTCGGTCCCGGGATTGCGGTCGCCCATGATGACAAAGTCGGGGTCGGCCCTGCGATCCCATCGAAACCCCGATTCGATCGCCGACGAGGTTGCGTACGGGTTCTGCATGCTGTAGCTGAGGTTCTGCCGAACGTTCGAGAAGTTCGACCGCAGTGCCGGGGACAGGTTCCCGAGCTTTTCCGGTACGCCGCGCGTACCCGGACAGATCAGCGCCTCGGGCGACACGTACTTCATCCGCACCAGCAGGAAAATTGCCGCCGGAACGTTGTTGGGCGTCGGCCCGCCGGGTGAAAACGGGTCCGGCGACCGCCACCCGCTGTTGCTCAGATCGGGCGTGATGTCGTAGCTGCTGGACTGCGTGGTCGGAAACCGTCCCTTGTTCTCCCGGCTGTAATGAAGCAGCGCCTGGCCGATCTGCCGCAACTGCTCCTGGCACCGATACCGCGCCGCTCGCTCCTGCGCCTTTAAGAACATGGGAATCAGCAACGCGATCAGGATCGCGATGATCCCCACCACCGTCAGCAGTTCCAGGAGCACCAGCCCCCGGCCGACGCCTCTTTGCCTCGATCTACGTCTGATGCACAATTCCGTTCTCCTGTCCCAGCGTCACACGGAGTTGATTCTACGACCTTGGCCCCTCCGCGTCATGTGAAAACTCCCTCGACTCGCCGAGCGTCCCGGATTGCCGGCCGAGGGTTGCCATCCGTGTCCTACAAGATATGGTATCCATCGCATTCACTTCGGAGGATAGGCCATGTTCAGCAGCGGCATCACGCGGCGAGATCTTTGCGCCGGCGCCGTTGGCATGTTGCTGGGAGCCGCCGCCGGCGCCGCCGAGGGCCGCCGGCCGCCCAATATCGTCCTGATTATCTCGGACGACCACGCCTGGACCGACTACGCGTTCATGGGCCATCCCCATATCCAGACGCCCAACATCGATCGGCTCGCCCGCCAGTCCATCGCCTTCCGCCGCGGCTACGTTCCCTCGAGCCTCTGTTGTCCCAGCCTTGCGTCCATTCTCACCGGCCTCTGGCCCCATCAACACCGCATAACCAGCAATGATCCTCCCATGCAGGGCGCCGGTACCGGTGCGGCCCGATATAAGAGCCAGGTGTTCCTCGCCGGCCGCGAGAAGATGATCCGCTTCATGGACGCCGTTCCCACGCTCCCCAGGTTGCTGGCACGACAGGGTTACGTCAGCTTCCAGGCCGGAAAGTGGTGGCAGGGCAATTTCAGGCACGGCGGATTCACCGATGGAATGACCCGCGGCGAAGAGAACACCGGCGGCCGTCACGGCGATGAGGGGCTGAAGATCGGGCGCCAGACCATGACACCCGTTTTTGACTTCATCGACGGCGCAATCAGGCAGGACAAGCCCTTCTTCCTCTGGTACGCGCCGATGATGCCCCACGATCCGCATACGCCACCCGCACACCTGTTCGAAAAGTACAAGGCCAAGGCGCCCACCGAGCATGTTGCCAGGTACTGGGCCATGGTCGAGTGGTTCGATCAGACTGTCGGACAACTCATGGACCATCTCGACCGGCAGGGTCTGGCCGACAACACCATCATCTGCTATCTGGCCGACAACGGCTGGATCCAGTCTCCCGACAACCCCCGCTTTGCGCCAAAGAGCAAGCAATCCCAGTACGACGGCGGCCTGCGCACACCCATCCTCCTCCGATGGCCTGGCGTGGCACCGCCCCGCATGATCGACACGCCCGTGCTGTCCATCGACCTGGCCCCGACGCTTCTGAAGGCCGTTGGTGTCCAGGCGCCGGCCGGGCTGCCCGGGGTCAATCTGTTGGATGAAAACGCCGTCTTGGCCCGCGATATCATTTTCGGCGCCTGCTTCACACACGACGCCGTGGACCTTGACCGCCCCGAGAAGAATCTCCGCTGGCGATGGTGTCTCCAGGACCAGTGGAAGCTGATCGTGCCCGACGGCGTCAACGAGAAGGGCCCAGTCGAGCTCTACGACCTGATCGCCGATCCATTTGAGCAGAACAACCTGGCATCGACGGAGAAAGAGCGGGTCAAGCGAATGATGGTCCGGCTGGACGCATGGTGGATCGCATCGTGACCCATTGAACCTGCCCACGCCGAACGCGGAATTCGTAGCACGGGCATCTTGCCCGTGCCGCACACGGAATTCGTAGCACGGGCATCTTGCCCGTGCCGAGCACGGAATTCGTAGCACGGGCATCTTGCCCGTGCCGAATACGAAACCCGTAGTATGGGTATCCCGCCCGCGCCCGGCAGCTATCCGGTATCACGGGAGATTCTCCCGTGTCAACCGACCAGTTCACGGCACGGGTGTCTTGCCCTCGCCAGCGGCCGAACCAGGTACATCGTACCTGACATGACAAGGAGAAACGACAACATGAATCGGCGTGAATTCCTCGCTCTTGCAGGCCTGACGGCGATCTCCGGCTGTGCATCAATGCCAGGCCACCAGGCCTCGCGCCCGCCCAACATCGTCATCATCTACGCCGATGATCAGGGTTACGGCGACCTGGGCTGTTACGGTTCACAGATCCGCACCCCCAACATCGACCGCCTCGCCGCCGAGGGCGTCCGTTTCACCGATTTCTATGTCGCCCAGGCCGTTTGCAGTGCGTCGCGCGCCGCCCTGCTTACCGGCTGCTACCCCAATCGCGTCGGCATCCTCGGGGCGCTTGGGCCGGGTTCCAAGGTCGGCATCGCCGATCGCGAGGTGACCCTCGCGGAACTGCTTAAGCAGAAGGGCTACGCCACCGCCATCTTCGGCAAGTGGCACCTGGGCGATCGTCCCGAGTTCCTGCCGACACGCCACGGGTTTGACGAGTACTTTGGCCTGCCCTACTCCAACGACATGTGGCCCAAACATCCCTCCAATCCCAAGGCCTACCCGCCTTTGCCCCTCTACGACGGCGAAACGGTCGTCCAGACCATGCCCGATCAGGCCCAGCTCACGACCTGGTACACTGAACGGGCCGTCAACTTCATCGAGCGCAACAGGAACCGCCCCTTTTTCCTTTACGTTCCCCACAACATGCCGCACGTGCCGCTGTTTGTTTCCGAGAAATTCGCGGGCAAGTCCGGCCAAGGCATTTACGGCGACGTGACCCAGGAGATTGACTGGTCCGTCGGACAGATCCTCGCCGCACTCCGGAAGCACAACCTCGACGAGAACTCCCTGGTCATCTATGCCAGCGACAATGGGCCATGGCTCCCGTACGGCGACCACGCCGGTTCCAGCGGCGGTCTGCGCGAGGGAAAAGGCTCCACCTGGGAGGGCGGCGTGCGTGTTCCCTGCATCATGCGATGGAAGGGAAGAATCGAGCCGCGCCGTGTTTGCTCCGCGCCCGCCATGACCATCGATCTGTTCCCGACCATCGCCGGGCTTGCCGGCGCTGCCCTGCCCGATCATCCCATTGACGGCCGGGATATCTGGGACCTTGTCAGCGGCAAGACTCAGACCAGTCCGCAGGAGGCATATTACTTCTACTGGGGCCAGCACCTTCAGGCGGTTCGCAGTGGCAAATGGAAATTGCATTTCCCCCACGGCTATCAGACCCTTGCCGGCAAACCCGGCGGTACCGGCGGAGCCCCCGTCAAGACCGAGGCCACAAACACCGAACTGGCTCTGTTCGATCTGGAAAACGATCGTGCCGAAAAGACCAACGTGGCCGACCGCCATCCCCAGGTCGTTGCCAGGCTTGCGGCCCTGGCCGACAGGATGCGGGAAGAACTCGGCGACTCGGCCACCAAGCAGGACGGTCGAGGCGTCAGGAAAGCGTGATTTTCCGGCCTTGCCCAAATGACAAAAGCCCGCAACCGCAAGGTCGCGAGCTTGAGCGTTCTCTATTTGGCGCAGCCGCTTAGACCGTCTTTGGTTCGGTTCCTTCCGCCTCCCCGATGGGCTTGCCCGTGTACGGATCAAACTTGTGCGGCAGGGCCTGTTGCGGCTTGGGTTCGCTTTGCCGCTCAACCTCATCTTCCACGCCCTTGAGCCCCTTCTTGAACTCCACGATTCCCTTACCCAGCGACCGGCCCACCTCCGGCAGCCGCTTGCCAAACAACAGCAATCCGAACGCTGCGATCACAATCCACTCGGCTGTGCCGGGAATCCAGGCCAGCGGCAGCGACACATCACACATCATGGAGTCAAACATAGTCTGTCCTTCTGCTTCGGCGACCAAGCATTATACGCTTGTTGTCCCGAATGGTTTAAGGTTTACTCGACCGCAGCACGGATAGCAAGCTTTGCATGTCAGCCGGCAGGGGCGCCTGCAGCGTCATCGTTTCCAGCGTCCCGGGATGAACAAACGTTATTCCGTATGCGTGAAGGGCCTGTCGATCGAATCGGAACCCGCCGGACTCGAAGATGCGACCCCCGTACATCGTGTCGCCCACCATCGGAAAGCCGATTGCCGACATGTGAACCCGCAACTGGTGCGTCCGCCCGGTCTTGGGTGTCAGTTTCACAAAACAGAAACGCTGGGGCGGCGGGGCAAGCCGATGATCCGCGGCATGTTCGGATGCGTGCAGCGAAAAAGAAGAAGTCGGCAGGTCAAAGACCTCCTCCACCTCGTATCGTGTGACCGCCGGCCTGCCCCCGTTGGTCTCCTTGCGGATGGCCTGCTTCTCACGCACGTAACGGTCCTTGCCGATCGGCAGATCGATCACATCCGCCAGCAGCTCCGGAACCCCATGGCAGACCGCAACATACGTCTTTTGAATGGTCCTGTTCTCAAACTGCCGTGCCAGCCGCCAGTGCGCCTCGTCGCTCTTGGCGATCAGCATGATTCCCGTCGTATTGCGGTCCAGCCGGTGCAGGATTCCCGGCCGCCAGTTCCCGTTCACGCCCGACCAGCGGCTGCCGTAATACACCAGTCCGTTGACCAGCGTTCCCGTCCACTTGCCCCGGGCAGGATGCACCATCAATCCCGCCTGCTTGTTGATCGCCATGAAGTGTTCGTCTTCGTAGACGACATCCAACGGAATCGGCTCGGGGATCAACTCCGACACCGGCTCCGGCGGCGCCACCATCTCCACCACGTCGCCAACCTTGGGGTGATAAGAAGCCTTTGTCGGCCTGCCGTTGACCGTCACCAGCCCCTCGTCGATCAGCCGCTGAACTCCCGCCCGCGACAGGTATCCCACGCGGTCAACCAGGTATTGATCGATGCGGCGCGTCAGGTTCTTGGCCACACGCCAGCGATAATGCTCGACATCCTGCTCCTCGTCGTCCACCTCCGTTCCCGGCGGAGCAGTCAGCGGGAGCATCTCGTCGTCGAATTGCGCTTGTCCTTCAGACATCCTGACCACCCCGCCTTGGCCCTTGTGGCAACGGGTTCCTCACGGCTTGGTCGCCGGCTCCGTGGTGGGTGCCGTCGGCATCGTGAAAGGCGCTGTCGTCGGCGCGAAAATGGATGGCCGCGTTGCTGCCACCAGGTATATCGGCTGTTGAATCTTGGCAAGCTGGTCCAGGTGCCACTGTGCCTCGTCTTTCAGCACGCCCGGAACACCTTCAGCCTTGATAATCGCCTCGTAATTCTCCCGTGCCAGCTTCCAGTACTTTTCCTGTTCCGGCGTCGTTCGTGTCGGGTTGTCAAGGTCAAACGCCCGCGCCTCGGCCACCACCGCCAGGCCCATCCGTGCAACCGCCTGGAGGTATGCCTGGTCCTGTTGAAGGCCGACAGCCTTGCTGTACGCCTCCTCGGCCTTGGCTAGCAGTTCGTTCTTCGGCAGGTCTGGCCGCAGCGACCGCTGCGTCGCCGCCTGCGGCAGGTCCGGCCAGTTCGCCAGCGTCCAGTAATAGTCTCCCAGGGCCAGATACCCCGCCGCCTGGATCTGCGGGCTCTCCGTCCGTTCAATGGCGTCCTGTATAAGCCGGGCGGCCTGTCCCGCCTCGCCGGGCGCACGTCCCCCTCGCTGCAATTCCTCGACGATCGAACGGGCCAACGCCAGGTTGTCCTGCGCCGTCTGCGCCGCAATCTTCGGCGCGTTGATGCGATGCCGGATCAGCACAACCGCCAGCGCCAGGAAAATCAGCGCCAGCAGGATCTTGGTGCCATACTGCTGCAACAATTCCGGCCCGCGCAGTTGCAGCCACAGCGCCAGGGAATTGGTGTGCAGTTCATGACGGCGTTCAGCTTTCATAGAGCGGCGAAGTGTAATGGCAGCGGCAATCGAAAGCAACGAAACGCTGCGCGTCAGCAACGCCGCGGTGTGCGAGGCGTTCTGCGACCGGCGGCCTGCTGACGCAGGGGTGCACCACGTAGCACGGGAGTCCTCGCCCGTACCCAGACTCCGCGCGGGCGCCGACGCTTAGAACATCCTCAATATCGCCGTACGGTTGCCCGCCCAACACCGAAACCGTCGCGCACCCTCTCGGCTTCTGGAGTACCCGGCGATGGCTTGATCCGTCGCCTTGATGTAGTCTACCTCTTGCCGGCCGCTCAATGCCCCGGCAGGAAGGTCCAACATGCAACTGGCTGGAAAAGTCTGTCTGGTCACCGGCGGAACCCGCGGCATCGGTGCCGCCGCCGCAATCGCGTTTGCCGAGCAGGGCGCGGCCGTCAGCATCGTCGGCCGCCACGAGGATGATGACGCCAGGCAGACCCTTCAATCGCTCCGCGGGCTCAACTCCCGCTGCATCTGCCTCCTGGGCGACATGGCCAGGGGCGAAGACTGCCGCCGCGTTGTCCAACAGACGGTCGAGCGACTCGGCGGCTTGGATGTCCTGGTCCATGCCGCCGGTGGTCCCGTTCCCGGCGACCTGATGCAACTCACCGACGAAGCCTGGTATCAGGCATTCGACGTCCACGTCCATGCCATCTTTCATCTGGTCCGCGCCGCCATTCCTCACATGAAGCCCAGGAAGGAGGGCGCAATCATACTCATCGGCTCCACGGCCGGCATCCGCGCCATTCGGACCGCCGTCGCCTACCAGGCCGTCAAAGGCGCCATTCCCCAGCTCACCCGGGCCCTGGCCTGGCAGTTCGCCGACGACAACATCCGCGTCAACTGCGTCAACCCCGGCGTCGTGCGCACGCGATTCCACGAGTCAATGACCGAGCAGAGCCGCAGGAACAACATCGAGAATCGCATCCCGCTCCATCGCGAAGGCACGCCGGGGCAGATCGCAACGGTCATTCGCGAGCTGGTCACCAACGACTACATCACCGGCGAGTCCGTCGTCGTTGACGGCGGCCTGACGATGCGGATCTGCTGAACGGAGAGCCCTGCACATGAACGCCGACGTGCGCGGATGCTGGGTTGCATTGGTTTCCGCCCTGTTGCTGGCCGGCTGTGCCGGCAGGCCCGCATCGCCGTATCCCGAACTGGATGCCGCCCGCGCCTGGCTGAACCAGAATCCTCCCTCGGCCACGAACACTGCTGAACGCCGCCGGCGCATGGCTCTCATCCAGCAGGCCGCCGACGCTCTCTCTCCCGAGCAGTGGAACGCCTATAGAAAGGCATGGACGGACGATCCGGCTCTGGCCGATCGCATGGAGGCCGAGCACCCGGTGTTGCACTATCTGAGCGGGGCCTGGCGCGATGCAATTCGCGACATCCGCCGGACCCGTGTGCACCAGGGGGTGGTCGCCTGGCACCTGTACAACATGGGCTATGTCTTCAGGACGCCCGATGCGTGCTTCGGCATCGACCTGTCCTTCCGCGGCGCTGAACAGCTTGCCCGCGATCTGGATTTCCTGCTGGTGACCCATCCCCACGGCGATCATCGGAGCGATGCCCTGATGCAGGCCATGGAAGCACAGATGAAACCGGTGGTCACCAGCTTTCGCGACAGCCGCTGGCGCGTGCGGATGGTCAAGCGGCGAAACGAGCCGATGGGACCCAGCCGCTTCACGTTCGGCCCGGTCACCGTCCACGTGGATGTCGGCGACCATCACGACAAGCAGCCCGACCAGCGCGACAACATGCTCATGTACGAGATCGACTGCGGCCCGCGCTCGCTTGGCTGCGTCATCTACCACAGCGGCGACAACAGCAACCTGGAGAAGATTCTCCCCGAAGGCCCGGTAGGCATCTTTATTCCCCATGTCTCCGTTGGCCTGCCGATCGAAAAGAGCATCAGGCAACTGGACCCGTCCTATGCCTTCATCTCCCACCTGCTGGAGCTTGGGCACTCGACCCGGCAACCCGAACCCTGGCGATGGTCGTTCGACTTTGCCTTCGACAAGGTGAAGAACATCGACCCCGGCAAAGCGATCATCCTGACCTGGGGCGAGCGATGGCAGTGGCCCGGCACGCGATAGTCTCTCCCGGTCGCCGGATGCCGCGCGTTGACACGCGGTGCAACGATTCGCCAGCCCCGGCCGATCAGCCCGAAAGGCAGGCAGGTTGACCGTTCCGCGCACCAGCCGCCCCGTCGATTCCCTTCTCGACCGATCCTTCCTATACTGTCTGGCAATCAGATTTTCCTATGGCTCGATCAATCGTTCAGGTATAGTCTCACGTGGCTTTGACGGGCACTACAGGTCTTGGAGGATTCCTATGAACATGGATCGCAGGCAGTTCATCACCACCGCAATCGCCGGCGCCGGCTCCGCAATTCTGGCAAGGCCCGCCCTCGCGGCCGCGGTCGATCCCTTCGCAACCGTGACTCTCGGCAAGAGCGGCCTGAAGGTGACGCGCATCGGCATCGGCACCGGCATGAGCGGCGGCAATCGCCAGTCCAACCACACTCGCATGGGCCAGGAGAAGTTCACCGCCCTGATCAAGCACGCCTGGGACAGCGGCATCCGCTTCTACGACGTGGCCGACCTCTACGGCACGCATCCTTTCCTGGCCAAGGCGCTGAAGGGCACCCCGCGCGACCAGTACGTGATTTGCTCCAAGATCTGGACGCGCCCCGGCGGCATCCCCGAGAAAGAACGCCCCGCGGCCGACGTGGTGATCGACCGCTTCCGCAAGGAACTGGACACCGACTACATTGACCTGGTCCTGATCCACTGCATGACCGACAAGGCCTGGACCGACCAGGAAAAGAAGAACATGGACATCATGGCCAACCTCAAGGCCAAGGGGGTGATCAAGGCGCACGGCGTCTCGATTCACTCGCTGGAGGCGCTGGAACTGGCGGCCGTGGACCCCTGGGTCGATTCGGTTCACACGCGGATTAACCCCTACGGCAAGTACATGGACGACAAGGACCCTGCCAAGGTGGCCGCCGTTCTGAAGAAGATGCACGACAACGGCAAGGGCGTGGTCGGCATGAAGATCGTGTCGCAGGGCGACGCCAAGGAAGGCGCCCAGCGCGACGAATCGATCCGTTATGTGCTGGGTCTGGGTTGCGTCGATGCGATGATCGTGGGCTTTGAGAAGCCCGAGCAGATCGACGATTTCTCCAAGCGCGTTG
>Ga0101944_10004145_pt1 | contig 18532 bp, 14 predicted proteins | sample DewCreD2012metaG_FD_75245 | JGI IMG/M metagenome (GOLD analysis project Ga0101944, IMG submission 75245) | Hot spring sediment bacterial and archeal communities from British Columbia, Canada, to study Microbial Dark Matter (Phase II) - Dewar... ... | reverse complement strand
CGGCATGCTCATGGCCGCCGCCCGGCTCAATATTCCTTCGGTCTTTGTATCCGGCGGTCCCATGCTGGCGGGCCGCTATACCACCGCCCAGGGAACAAAAGCGGTGAGCCTTACCACCGTGTTCGAGGCGGTCGGCGCAGTCGGTGCTGGTAAAATGGGTGAGGAAGAACTGGACCATCTGGAGGATGTGGCCTGTCCCGGCTGTGGCTCCTGTTCCGGCATGTTCACCGCCAACTCCATGAACTGTGTCACCGAAGCCCTCGGAATGGGCCTCCCCGGCAACGGCACCATTCCGGCGGTTTATGCGGAACGGATCAGGCTGGCTAAACAGGCGGGTATGCTGGTTCTGGAGGTTCTTAAAAAGGACCTGCGGCCCCGGTCTATCATGACTAAAACAGCTTTCCGCAATGCCCTTGCTCTGGATATGGCCCTGGGCTGTTCCACCAACACCGCCCTCCATCTTCCAGCCATTGCCCATGAAGCGGGTGTGGAACTTACTCTGGACATACTTAATGAGGTGAGTGCGGTCACCCCCAACCTCTGCCGCCTCGCACCGGTCAGCGCTACCCATATCGAAGACCTCTACGCCGCCGGTGGTGTCCAGGCGGTCCTTAAAGAACTGGCCAGCAAGAATTTAATAGATGCTAACGCCCGAACGGTCTATGGCACCCTTAGGGATGCAATCGCGAAGGCTTATAACCGGAATCCCCAGGTAATCCGGCCTATCGACAATCCCTATTCAGCCACCGGAGGCCTTGTGGCACTCCGGGGCACCCTGGCCCCCGACGGCTGTATCGTCAAAAAGAGCGCCGTTGCCCCTACTATGCTCAAACATTCCGGACCTGCCCGGGTTTTTGACAGAGAAGAGGATGCCTTTGCCGCCATCATGGAGGGTCGGATAAAAGCTGGGGACGTGGTGGTAATCCGCTACGAAGGTCCCCGGGGAGGTCCGGGAATGAAGGAAATGCTTGCTCCAACCGCCGCCCTTGCAGGCCGGGGGCTCGATGATAAGGTAGCCCTCATCACCGACGGACGATTCTCCGGGGCAACCAAGGGGGCGGCAATCGGCCATGTATCCCCGGAAGCTGCCGAAGGAGGACCCATCGGGCTCCTTAAGGAAGGGGACATCATCCAGATTGATATAGAAAAGGGGACCCTTCAGGTCCAACTGAGCGATACGGAACTGGCCCAACGACGGGCCCAGTGGAAACCCTTGCCGCCCAAGGTTACCCACGGGTACCTGGCGCGGTATGCCCGGCAGGTGAGCTCTGCCGCCACCGGGGCTATTTTTAAGGAGTAGGGTATGCAATACACCGGTGCACGGATTCTCATAGAATCCTTAATTGAACAGGGTGTGGATACGGTCTTCGGCTATCCCGGCGGTTCAGTGCTGTTTATTTATGATGAACTGTATAAACATAAGGACCGGATCCGCCATGTCTTGACAAGTCATGAACAGCATGCGGCCCATGCGGCGGATGGCTATGCCCGATCCACCGGCAAGGTCGGGGTCTGCATTGCCACTTCAGGCCCCGGCGCAACCAATCTGGTGACGGGTATTGCCACGGCTTACATGGACTCGGTCCCCCTGGTGGCCATAACCGGCAACGTACCCACAGGCCTCCTCGGAAAAGACAGTTTCCAGGAAGTGGATATCGCCGGTGTTACAATGCCGATTACCAAACATAACTGGATTGTCAAGGACGTAAAGGACCTCGCCGAAGTGGTACGGGAAGCCTTCCTCGTGGCGGCCTCCGGGCGGCCCGGTCCCGTGTTAATCGATATCCCCAAGGACGTTACAGCGGCCCTCTGCGAATGGACACCCCGTTCACAGCATGATCCTTCAGCGGCCCAAAGCCCGGTCGCTCTGGCCCGGGCCGCCCGGCTCTCGCTCCGGGGCAGCCGTCAAACCGACACCGAAGAGGATATCCGCGCCGCGGCGGAACTGATTACCCAGGCAAAGCGTCCCTTTATTTATGCCGGCGGGGGAGTCATCATTGCAGAAGCGGCGGAGGAACTCAGATCCCTGGTAGAACGGCTCAAGGCCCCTGCAGCCTTAAGCCTCATGGCTAAGGGGGCCCTCCCCTTTGATCATCCTCTAAATACGGGGATGATCGGCATGCACGGCTCTGTAGCGAGCAATAAGGCCATTCAAAAAGCGGACCTCGTCATTGCCATCGGGGCCCGGTTCTCCGACCGGGTGGTAAGCAAGGCCGATAAGTTTGCAGTGGATGCAAAAGTACTGCACCTGGACATTGACCCTGCAGAAATCAACAAGAACGTAAAGTCCGAGCGCTGGATTATCGGTGACCTGAAAAAAGTCCTTGGTGAACTTTTACAAAAAATCCCGGAACGGACTGAAAACGAGTGGAACAGCGACGTGGCGGAGCTTAAAAAAATTGTGCCCGAAGCCCACAGCCGGCCCGTAGCGCTTCATCCCAAGGTGGCGATTGAAGCGGTAGCCCGGCGTCTTGGGGATGAAGTCATTGTAGCCACCGATGTGGGCCAGCACCAGATGTGGGCGAGCCAGTTTTATCCCCTCAGCAGACCCCGTTCTTTCCTGACCTCTGGGGGGCTTGGTACCATGGGCAGCGGTATGGGGCTCGCCCTCGGTGCTAAAACGGCTAACCCGAACAGGCCGGTGGTCCTCTTTACCGGCGACGGCTCCTTCAGGATGAACTGCGCCGAACTGGCTACGGCCTTTATGTATCACCTACCGGTGCTGGTAGTCATCATGAATAACCGGGTTCTGGGTATGGTCCGCCAATGGCAGACCCTCTTTTACGATGAACGGTATGCGGAAACCACCCTGCTCAGACCGCCAGATTTTGTAAAACTGGCCGGGGCCTATGGATTATCGGGCTACCGGGCCGAAAACGAGGGCCAGTTCATGGAAGCCCTGGATAAGGCGCTGGCCGATATAGCCGGCGGAAAGGCTGCGGTCATCGAAGCCCTCATCGATATGGATGAACAGGTTCTCCCCATGGTGCCCGGCGGGAAGGCGATTGACGACATGATTCTGTAGCACAGGGTCAGTACCTTGCCTAACAGGGGCGGGAATGCTATGAAAGATCTATGAACTTCCTGGCAAACCCCGAAATCCTGAAGGCAATCATCATTGCCATCGTAAGCCTGTCCTACGGCTTTTCTCTTAGCGTTAGCATTCTTAACATGAACCACCTCCGCCCGGGGATCGAAAGTTCCCTGGCGGAATTTATTGATGAAAAAAAGTATGCCCAACTGCTGGCCTACAATAGAGAAAAAAGCCGGCTTGCCCTCTGGGAAGGGCTCCTTTCTTTTGCGGCGCTCCTTCTCTTTCTCCTGTTTGACGGCCCCGGCCGGCTCGATACGGCCCTTTCTGGGCTGATTACCAATCCGCGCCTGCGGGCCCTCGCCTTTTTCGCCATCATCGCCCTCGCCTCAGGCCTGCTCAGCCTTCCCTTTTCACTGTACCACGACTTTTCCCTGGAAGCCCGCTATGGCTTTAATACGAAAACCATCAGCCTCTATATCAGTGACACCATCAAGGGCCTTATCCTGGGGGCTGTCTTTGGCGGCGGGATCCTCTACCTGCTCCTCCTCTGCATCGATACCTTTGGATCCCTCTTCTGGCTTATCTTTGGCTTTATCCTTTTTGCCGTAACCCTGATCATTTCATCCCTGTATACCACCCTTATATTACCCCTCTTTAACAAGCTCATACCCCTGGAAGCGGGGGACTTAAAAACAGCCATCGAACAGCTGGCCGCTAAAACCCGCTTTCCCCTCTCCGGGGTCTATGTGATGAACGCCAGTAAACGCAGTAAAAAGAGCAACGCCTTCTTTTCAGGCCTGGGCCGGTTCAAGAAAATTGTCCTCTTTGATACCCTCATAGCAAATCATCCTGTGGATGAAATTACCGCTATTTTGGCACATGAAATCGGCCACTATAAGGGCCGCCATATCCCCTACAGCAGTATCCTGTTGGCCCTGTCTATTTTCATCACCATGGCCCTCTTTTCACTCCTCGTAGGTTCCCGGGCCCTGTCCCAGGCCCTCGGGGCGGCGGACCTCCAGGTGCACATCAACCTGCTTGCCTTCTTCCTCCTCTATGAGCCCCTGTCGCTCCTCATGAATATAGGCACCAACATCATCAGCCGCCGCTTTGAATATCAGGCCGATGCCTATGCCGTAAGGGCTACGTCAGCTGAACCCATGGGCCGGGCCTTAAAACGGCTCTTTGCGGATAACCTTTCGGACCTCTATCCCCATCCGCTGTATGTGTTTGTCAATTACTCCCATCCGCCCCTCCTGGCCCGGCTCAAGGCCCTTGAGGCGGTGCAGAACCAGGGAACTGCGTAGTTGCATGAGCGGGACGACTGTGGCATGATGGCCCCATGCGTCCCATCTCAGAACTGAGTCCCGCTGAGGCCAAAGGCATCAAATATATTCTAATGGATATTGATGACACCCTCACCCGGCGGGGTAAATTACTTGCTCCATCCTACACCGCCCTGTGGAAGCTCCAATCGGCGGGCCTTGTTGTTATCCCCGTTACGGGCCGCCCCGCAGGCTGGTGCGACCTTATTGCCCGCCAGTGGCCGGTCGATGGGGTTATTGGGGAAAATGGTGCACTGGTCTTCTGGGAAGAAGCAAACGGCCAGCCCGATGCTTTTCCGGTACTGAAACAGCGCTTCCATCCTCAGTCAGTCCGGAACAGCGATCCGCGGCTGCAGGCCATTCAGGACGCAGTCCTTCATATTGATGAACGACTCAGGCTGGCCAAGGACCAGTTTTCACGGCTTTTTGATATAGCTATCGATTTTGCAGAAGAAGAGCCCGTGCTTCCCCTGGATACCGCAGTCATGGTAGCGGAACAGGCTGTAGCGATGGGAGCCCGGGCGAAGGTTTCATCAATCCATGTCAATATCTGGATGGGTACCTACGACAAGCTTGCCATGGCGGAGCTGTTTTTGCAGGAGCGATATGGCTGGGACCCGGTTCGTGACCGGCACCAGGTGCTTTTTGTAGGCGATTCTCCCAACGATGAACCCATGTTTGCAGCCTTTCCGGTGACCTGCGCGGTGGCAAATATCCACAAGTATCTGCACCTTATCGAGCATTTGCCCTCCTATATTTCGAGCCGGGACTGTGGTGACGGCTTTGCTGAAATTGCCGACGCCTTGCTGGCGGCAGCTGGATCCCCCGGTGCCCCGGTGGCATCAGCTCAGCCCCAAGCCCAGACTGGAACAGCCCATAAAGGTACAGCACAATCAGGACCCGTAGGATGAAAAGAACCACAGGAAAGGAACAACAGCGGCCCTGGCGTCTGCCCTTCGGGCTCGAAATCCTCTATGAGGATGATGATATTCTGGTGGTGTTTAAGCCTGAGGGGCTACTTTCAGTGTCCGCCGCGGGGGAAAAGAACCGGACCGCCTATTGGATTCTGAATGAATACTTAAGGCGCAGAGGCAAGCGGCAGCAGGTGGCGGTGGTGCATCGGCTGGACCGGGACACCTCCGGGGTGATGGTCTTTGCCAAAACGGCGGCGATGAAAAAAGCCCTCATGGATAATTGGGACAGCCTTGTGGTCGCCCGTTCCTATGTGGCGGTGGTAGAAGGCTTTATCTCAGAACCAGAGGGTACTATTGATCTGCCCCTGATGGAGGATGCCAGAACCAGGGTGGTCATTGCGCCCCCTGGCCGGGGGCAGCGGGCCATTACCCACTGGAAACTCCTGCGCTCAGGCCCTCGCTTTTCGCTGCTTTCCCTGGAACTTGAAACCGGACGGCGGAACCAAATTCGGGTCCATTGTGCCGCAATCGGCCACCCTATAGTGGGTGACCCTAAGTACGGCAGTCGTAGTGACCCCCTGGGCAGGCTTGGCCTCCATGCGGAAACCTTGGCCTTCCATCACCCGCGAACCCAGGCCCTCCTAGAGTTCTCGGTTCCGCCGCCCGCGAGCTTTACCTCTGCAAAGTTGTATCGGTAGGGAAATCAGCACAGAGTTTTTTTACACCAGCAAGCAGATACACAACCCAGATAATAAGCCCGATATGCAGAACATCATTGGCATTAAACCAGATGCCCTGTTTCCAAAGCACATCGGCCAAACCTGAAATGTAGTAGACAAAATATAAGGCGGTAACAATAAAAAATCCTATCCATGCTAAAAAAAGCCGGGCATCAAGCAGGGACTTTGTTTTAATCCATGCGGCCAGATTAACAATGCTCAAAATAATAAAACTAGGTCCTGTAAAGAAAAGCATACATTCAAATGAAGCCAAAAATTGATTCGGTATCAGGGCTCCTGAAAGTACAACTGCAAGATAAATAAGAGAATTGGCTATGGCATAGATGAGCAGGCCTTTTCGTAATTTTGATGTGGTACTTGAATAGGCTACCGCTGAAACGATGAAGTTCATACTCACCGTAAACACCATAAGGTACCAGATTTCCCACCAGCTTGTCCAAAGGCCGATTTCCCTTCCTGCAAATTTAAGCTCATAGGAAAAGGCCTGGTAGCTAATACCTGCAAAAAAGGTGGACAAACTCCACAGTAAAAGTCCAATGCCCCATAAAAGGGCAGAGCGGCTTTTTTCACGTTTCTGCAGGAAAAGAAAGCCCGCAATAGAGAGGATGATACCTAGACTGAAAACAATAATGGATGAACTGGGCTCAGCAAGTATAAACTGTAACGATGGAAGCTTAACCTGTATCCATGGATGGGTTTTTAGCCAGGTTTCGGAACTCATGTCTGTAGTCAGCTGGTTAAGACGACTGCAACCGAAAAACAAAATAAGTAGCGGCGTAAGACGCAATAATCTTTTCATGGATACTCCTTATGAGATGCTTTAACAATAAAGGAAAGTGTACAGCCTATTTATGGGACTGTAAATTTATTTTTTACCCGTAAGTCTGTGAATTCTAGGTACGATGCACTACATTTATACATGGAGGCAAATCTTATGAAAAAGGTAAAGTTTTTGGTGGTTCTTTTGGTACTTTTAGGAAGCGGTGTTCTCTTTGCCCAAACTAATAAAACCCCAGACCAGCGGGTTGCGGTTATGCTGAAAAACCTGAATATCCCCTATACGGTTACCAATAACGGTAACTATGAAATTGAGTACGATCTTGCCTCCGGACGAACCCAGTATGTGTATATCATGTCGGAGACCCAGAAGTATCGGGGCATGGAGATTCGGGAAATATGGTCCAATGCAGGGGTACTGGAAGAGGATCCTGAACTGGATCTGCTCTATGCTTTAATGGAAGAGTCAGGCTCGAATAAAATTGGCGCTTGGGTTCTAGAAGAAAATGATGACGGCATACTGCTCTTTTACACCGTTAAACTACCGGTTTCCCACACCGCCGAAGACCTGCGACAATCCATTGCCTTTACCGCCGAAGTAGCAGATGCTTGGGAAGCCGACCTGTTCGAAGATGATATGAATTGAATATTATGTAAACTTGACTATGTTGTACTAAATAGCTATCATATAATATATGAAGACCTTACCGGTAGCTGAAATTCGAGCAAAATTCTCCTCCCTTTTAAAAGAAGTCGAGTCTGGAAATGAAATTGGAATAGCCTTTGGACGGAAGAAAGAGACAATAGCAGTAATAGTTCCAATAGAAGAATACAAAAGAATAAAGACTCGAAAACTTGGTACTTTACAGGGAAAAGCCTCAGTTGAATTTAAAGGGGATTGGAATATGACCGATGAGGAGCTTCTGAATTCATGAATATTCTTATTGATACCCATTATTTAATTTGGTCCTATTTAGATATAGATAAGATCAAACCTTCGATATATAAGGAACTTCTTAACGAAGAAAACACGGTATATTACAGCCAGGCAAGCTTATGGGAAATTTCTATAAAATATAATTTGGGGAAAATTATTCTTAATGGAATAAGCCCGGAAGAACTTTATGCTGAAATAGAAAATGGTTTTTTTAAGTGTAAAAAACTTGAAAATATGGAGCTGGTTTCATTTTATAAACTTCCCATTGAACATAGGGACCCCTTTGATAGACTTATGATATGGCAATGTATTCAATCAGATTTATTTTTTGCTTCTGCAGATAGGGAGATTTTGAAATATCAGAAATATGGGCTAAAAATAGTAAGCTGATAGTCCATTAATCCTTCCAGGGGAAGATAAAACTGCGGAGGGAGCGGGTGCCGGTTTTTTCGCGGTCCTCGGCAAGGAGTTCTTCCCAGGGAATGTGGCGGCGGTCCGCATCGGGGTGGGCTTCGAGCCAGTCATACTTAAGGAGCCGCAAGCGGAGGGCTTCATCCAGAAAGAGGAGGATGCCCGCTGGTCCCGGTGCAAGAAAGGCGAGGAAGAAGGACAGGGCGAGAATCACCAGGTTATGCAGGAACAGGAACACACTAAAGAGGGGATTATCGAAAAAGAGGATAAAGCTTTTTTTCAGTATCTTGCCGGCCTTGCGGTCTAAACGGGCGCGGATGGGCAGAAGGTACTGGAGGGCCATCAATATAATAACCAGAGTCCAGAACACTAAAGATGCGGCAAAGAGGCCCACCATGGTCCCCAGTTTGGCATAAAAGGGCAGGGCTACATAGGCTAAGAGGAGCCAAAACCCTGCAACAATGGAGAGGAGCAGGGCTGTGGGGAAGCCGTCTTTAAGGTTTGCAAAAAAATCTGCAAAACCAAAGGTGCCATAATCGGAAAGGTTTTTTACCGAAAGGGCTGTTGCCACGAGGTACAGAACACACCAGAATATTCCAAGGACGATAGCTGCCAAGGCCAGGAGGGGAATATCTGCCAGGACTGCGGGAAGCAAAATGGGGATTGCTGCCGACACCACAAAACCAAGATTAACGATAGCAATCCTGAACAGGTTATCCCAGAGGTCAAAAAAGGTTTTCTTGATAAGGAATCCAATCATGGGCCTACTATACGAAACATCACTGTTTTGGTCCAGCGCTCATTGACGAAGGGCTTACCTTTCATTACTATAAATACAAGAACCTGCTTAGGTTCACTATATGGAGATTTTCAGGGTCGGGTGAGTTCATCAGGTTGTATCAAGTTGATGAATGATTCCCTACCGGCGGTATAGCCCGCGACTTGGCTGTTGTTATCCAACGGCTGACTGAACCGGTGAAACTCCGGTGCCGACGGTATAGTCCGGATGAAAGAAAATCGAGGGAAGAAGGTGCCGGCCGGGCCTTCATAATAGCCCATCATTTTCGAACAAATGACGCCCTGGATATCCTCCGGGGCTTTTTTTTGCCCCGGAACGTATATCCTTTTGGAGGTTTCCCATGATGAAACTGGGGAAATTACAGCATCGTTCTGGAGTGTTTACGCAGTTCTTTCGGTTCTTTGCACCTTTTTGTGGTAAAGCATTACTTACTGGTGTACTGCTCGCCGGCAGTATCAGCCTGGCCTTTGCGGGCGGTTCATCTGAAGGGTCTGGAAGCGGCAAGTCCGGACAGTCCATTGTGGTTTTTGTTCCGGGAGTAACCTCCGGCAGTCCCATTTATGAAATGCTTGTGGCAGGGGTTCAAAAGGCGGTGGATGAAAAGGGCGGCACCAGTCTTAAGGTGGTAGAAGGGGGCTTTAACCAGGCCGAGTGGGAATCGAAAATTACGAGCCTTGCCGCCAGTGGAGCCTATCAGCTTATTATTTCATCCAATCCTGCCATGCCAGCCATTTGTGGTGCTGTAGCGGCCAAGTTCCCCAAACAGAAATTTCTTCTCTTAGACGGCCAGCTTGCGGGGAATCCCCAAATATATACCCTCCGGTATAATCAACGGGAACAGGCCTATTTAGCGGGTTATATGGCGGCTCTGGTAAGCCAGACGATGGGTTCTGCAAAAAAACTCGGCCTTGTGGCGGGCCAGGAATATCCAGCGATGAATGACATCATCCTTCCTGGATTCCTTCAGGGTGCCCGGGCTGTGGATGGCAGTTTTTCCGTCGATTTTCGTGTGGTGGGTAACTGGTATGATGCGAACAAGGGCAGTGAGCTAGCCTCCAGTATGATCCGCGAAGGTGCCAAGGTGATACTCCCCATCGCTGGGGGGGCAAATCAGGGGGTGGTTCAGGCCGCTTCTGAAAGCGGGGCCAAGGTTGTCTGGTTTGATGTGAATGGCTATGGCATAAAGCCCGGTGTGGTGGTGGGAAGCGCCATTCTGAAACAGGACAAGGCCGCCTATGAAAAAACCAAGCTGTACCTGGAAGGTAAACTTCCCTTTGGCAAGGCTGAACTGGTCGGTGTGGCCGACGGCTATGTGGACTTTGTCGATGATGACCCGGTCTACATTCAAACGGTGAGCGAGCCCATCCGGAAAAAGCAGGCTGAAATAGTTACCCGCTTCAGGACCGGAGCTTTTTCACTTCGGGAAGACGGAACGGAAATTCGGAACTAGGTATGGATATCCTCCTGCGGAATGTGACGAAATATTTTCCAGCCAATGGGGTGCAGGCCCTTGCCGGTGCTCATTTTGAGCTTCGGGCCGGGGAAATTCATGCCCTGGTGGGGGAAAATGGGGCCGGAAAATCGACCCTGATGCACATTCTCGCAGGACAGTTAGAGATGACCACGGGGGAACTCCTTATTGATGGTCTTCCCCGGGTCTTTCAGAGTCCCCGGGATGCTTTACAAGCTCGAATCGGCATGGTGCGCCAGCATCCTGGACTGGTTCCAGGCTTTACCTGCTGGGAGGATGCATTCCTTGGTATTCCGCGACCAGCCCTGCTTCCCTTAGACCGCCACCTTGCCCGTCAGCGTTTCCAGGAGCTTTCCGACCGTTGGGGCTTTGATCTGGACGCGAACGTTAAAACAGAAAATTTAACCATAAGCCAGCGGCAAAAGGCTTCGATCGTAACCTTACTTCTGCATCAAGTTCAGTGCATTATTCTCGATGAGCCGACGGCGGTGCTGACGCCAATGGAAACTGAGCGGCTCTTTGCCTTATTGCGGAAACTCCGTTCTGACGGTAAGGCCATTGTCTTTATTTCCCATAAATTGGAAGAGACCATCGCGGTAGCGGATCGGATTACGGTGCTTCGGCAGGGGAAAACTGTTGCAACCCGCCGCAGTACAGAAACAAACCCTGGGGAATTAACGGCCCTCATGTTCGGTGACGCGGTGGATCGGTATCAACCTGAAAAAACAGAACCTGCTGAACCTGTACTCCCCCATAGTATGATGCTCCCAAAAACCGAACCCAGCCCTAAACCAAAGGAACCGCTCCTGCAGGTGGAACATCTTTTTGTAAACCAAAAGGATTTCGCCTATCTGCGTGACCTGAGCTTCTCTGTTTTGCCCGGAGAAGTCTATGGCATTGCAGGGGTGCGGGACAGCGGGTTGGAAACTCTGGAACTGACAGTTACCGGGTTTATTAAACCCCTTCGTGGGACTATTCGATTACAGGGTATCCCCCTGCAAGGACGGGGACCACTGGCCTTCCGCAATGCAGGGGCGGCCTATGTCAGCGCGGACCGGCTTGGCAAAGCCCTGGCATTAAGGTTGCCGATTATCGACTCCCTCATGGTTCATGCCCATCGCAGATTTGTAAAAAATCGGCGATTTTGGCCCCGATTCTTGGACCTAAAAGCGATCCGGTACAGGGCGGGTGAATTGATGAGCCTGTGTGGCATCCAGGGCCGGCTCGAAAGTCCTGCGGAGGCCTTTTCCGGCGGCCAATTACAGCGGCTCATTCTGGCCCGGGAATTTGCCGAAGAGGCTTCCCTCTTGGTACTGGCCGAGCCCGGCTGGGGGCTCGATGCTTCCGGCCGGGCCTTGCTTCAGGAACGGCTTAGCAAATACCTGAAAGATGGCGGTACGGTGCTCCTTTTTTCCACCGATGTGGATGAACTGCTCCGGCTTTCGTCGCGGATTATGGTACTGCGGGATGGCCAAAATGTACTTGAATTAGTGGTGCCGGAGGATCAGGTTCAACGACCTCTGATAAAACCCCAAATTTCTGCCGCCATGGTCGGTACGGGGACCGCGAAAGAAGAAATCCGGGAGGTCCTTGCATGAAAGGTGTTGGAAAGGCCCAGAGAAGCGGCATGTGGGGTGCCCTCTTTTCTCTGGGGAGCGGCATGCTTCTCATATGCCTTTTGATCCTCTTCACCAGCGATAACCCTGCTGACACCCTGCGAAGTTTCTTTCTGGGGCCCTGGTCTTCGCCCTGGTTCATCGGGAACACCCTGGACATGGTGGCCCTGCTCCTCGTGAGTGCCCTGGGGGTGGCTGTGGCTTTCCGCGGCGGCACCTTTAACCTTGGCGGGGAGGGGCAAATTTACATCGGAGGCCTTGGCGCTACGGTAGTACTCCTTTCATTCCCATCCTTGTCTGGTACGGTGGCCCTTCTTCTCGCCGCTCTGGTGAGCCTTGTCCTGGGAGCTTTCATGGGAGGGCTCTCGGGACTGTTAAAACGCTTTGCCCGGGCCGATGAACTCATAACCAGTTTCCTGTTTTCAGCGGCCCTGACTCCGGTAGCGGATTATCTCATAGCTGGACCCCTGCGGGACAAGTCGGGAAGCCTGCTTGCCAGTCCCCGTTTTGCGACAACTAGGATTTTGCCCCACCTCTTACCCCCCTCAAGTCTTTCTGTTTCTTTACTCTGGGCCATAGCATTAGTCTTTTTAGTCTTTATATTGATGAACCGAACCGAGAGCGGCTACCGGTTCCGGGTGGCTGGAGCAAGTCCTGAGTTTGCCCGCTTTGGCGGTTTCCCCGCTCCTGCGTATTGGGGCTATGCCATGACCGCTTCTGGAGCCCTTCATGGGCTTGCGGGTTTTTTTGCCGTAGCTGGAACATACGGACTTTGTCACCAGGGCTTTTCCGGCGGTTTAGGCTGGAGCGGTATTGCGGTGGCCCTCATCGGCCGTAATGAACCGCTGGCCCTCTTCCCTGCGGCTCTTATGTTTGCCTGGCTTAAAGCTGGTTCCGATGGGGCCCTTCTCGCTTCGGGATTGCAGTTTGAAACCTCAGCCTTTGTTCAGGCTATAATACTGCTCCTTGTAACAGTGCGTTTTGTACCGCGCCTGGGGAGATCCCTATGATGCATACCCTGCTGATTGCTTCGGTACCTTTGTTGCTTGCCGGTTTAGGCGCCTTGGTAAGCGACCTTTCGGGTTATCTGGCGGTCTTTCTGGAGGGGGCCATGGCCCTGGGAGCCTTTCTGGTCTGGGTATTCAGTGTATGGAGTGGTTCTCTTCTTACTGGTTTTCTTGCAAGCCTGGGAATCGCCGGTCTTGTTGGTTGGCTTCTTTCCCGCTTTATACGATGGACCGGAGCTAATCCCTTTGTGACTGCCCTTGCCGTAAATCTGGCGGCTTTAGGCATCACCGAAACCGTTTCAGTTATATTGTATAACACCAAGGGTGTCCTCCGGGACCCCCGTTTCCCGGGCGTAAACGGGAACCTCTTTGTATGGCTTGCATTCCTGCTGGTTTTGCTTGCCTATGGCGTGATCTATCATACTCCGCTGGGGCTCCGCTTACGGGCCTCCGGCCGAAGTGCTGAGGTCCTGTTACAGCGGGGCATAGATCCGGTTCGGTACCGGGATGGTGCATGGGCTGTAGCGGCCATGCTGGCCGCCCTGGCCGGTGGAATCGTAACGGTTAAAGTCGGCGCCTATGCTCCCGGAGGGACCACCGGTCAGGGCTGGATTGCCCTGGTTATGGTGTACCTGGGTTTCAGGCGTGTCTGGGGAGTAGCCCTGGCGGCCATTGTCTTTACCTTTATAGAACGATTGGGGATTGAAGCCCAGGCATTCATCTCGATACCTTCGACCATTTTGCTGGGACTTCCCTCTTTGTTAGCCCTATTATTGTATATTCTCTCCCAGCTATTGAGAAAAGAGTAAACTGGGTCGATAATTCAGTAAAGCCCATGAACACAATAGAGAACCTCTTTATCACCCTAAGTCCTGCTCTCATTTTTGCTACCGGTGGGTTTTTTCTCGCCTTCCTTTTGTTAATTTTTAATGCTGTTTTTGGAGAAAGAATACGAGGTTTGCGCCAAATTGCCCTGGCTGATGTATTTATATCCCTTGCACTGGTTGGCCTTGTTATTACCGGTACAGCATATGAACCTATAGGCAATATGGTTCTTTATCCCCTGCTCCTTTGGGGGACCGCCTTTATTGGTTCTGGCTATGGCGTTTTCTTTTCTGAGCCTTTTAAAAAGGGCCGCTGGCTATATCTACCTGCCATTATAACTCTTCCCGTAGAAATAATTCTTTTTTCGATTAATTTCCCCGTCCTCGTTAATCGGGCACTCCTTTCCTGGCTTGTCGGCCTTCTGTTTGCTGTGGATGGTATGATTATTTTACAGGAGAGTTTACATCATAAAAAACAGCAAAAAAAATCCTTTGTATTAAATAAAGGTACCCTTGCTTACCTTGTAGGCCTCATCTGTTTTGGTGTAGCCGGGGTTTATATATTCCGGGGTCTTGGTTTTTTGTTTCCCCTTAGGTTTTTTACCCTTTTTTCAGATTCCTATGCGGCCCTGCTTTTTGTAATGACCATAGCGGGTATTCTGTTCAGTTTTGGAATTCTTTTGCTGGGGGCGCTTCGTTTACAGGAAGAACTTTCCAGTCGGGAACTTAGACTGACCCAGGAACAGTATGACCTATTAGTCCGGACGATTATAGATACGGTTCCCCAGGCAATTATTCTTAAGGATCGGGAATCGAACTATGTATTTACCAATTCTTTTTTTGCCATGCTTCATAATAAAAAGCCCGAGGATTTGGTGGGATTGACCGATGTGGACCTGTATCCTCCTGAATTAGCCCAAAAATACCGGGCCGATGATCGGGAGGTTATGGAAAGCGGATTAAGCCGCAGTTTTATAGAAGAGCATATACAGGGCGGAGTGCGAAGCTGGGTAGAAACCATAAAAACCCCTGTCCGGGATGCATCCGGGGCAGTGACCGGGGTGCTCGTTATGTTCATCGATATAACTGATCGGATCCGAACCCAGGAAGCGCTCAAGGAAAGTGAACAAAAATATCGGGAACTGAATGAACAGCTCGAAAAACGGGCAGAAGAACGGGCCCGAGGGTTACGGGAAGCGAAACGTGATTTGGATCTCTTTTTTGAAGTCACCCTGGACTATTTGTGTATCATCAATATGAACGGCTATTTTCAAAAGGTGAGTAAGTCCTGGGTGAATGATACGGGCTGGCCGGAACATGAATTGGTAGGGGTTTCAATTCTCCAGTTTGTTCCGCCTGAAGATCGGGATAAGGTCATAGAGGCTTCTAAGCTCCTTCTCTCCGGTGTGCCCCTAAAGGATTATCATGTTCGATTTAAGCGGGCTGACGGCAGTTGGATGATGCTCGCTCTTTCTGCGGTGGGGGTCCCGGATCGAAATCTGGTGATCGCCGCGGCCCATGATATTACCCAACAGATTGAAATAGAAGAACGGCTCAGGCAGGCCAGGCTCGATGCAGAACAGGCGAGTAAAGCTAAGAGCCAGTTTATTGCTACCATGAGCCATGAACTGCGGACACCCTTGAATGCGGTTCTGGGATATAGCTCCCTTTTACAGCCCTTTATCCAGGATGAAAAGGGCCTTCGCTATCTTACTTCGATCAACACCGCGGGCCGCTCCCTGCTTGCTATTATCAATGATATTCTTGACCTGTCTAAGGCCGAATCGGGCCGTATTGAGCTTGTTCCCATGCCCTTTGAGATTCGGCGTTTAGCGGGTGAACTGCTGGATATTTTCCGGTTCAATGCGGAAGAAAAGGGGCTTCTGGTTCAGATTCAAATTACCGAAGGGGTGCCGAAGACCCTCATGCTGGACCAGAATCGGCTTCGCCAGGTGCTGGTGAATCTGATGGGAAATGCAATTAAGTTTACCGATGCGGGCTCAGTAACCCTTTTTATCGATGCAAAGCCAGAGGGAAATCAGAGTTTCCAGACTGGGGGAGCTACCCGATTCCATATTATTATAGAAGTAACCGATACGGGTATTGGAATTTCAGAAGAATTCCGGGCCCATCTTTTCGATCCCTTTAGCCAGCAGGATTTTAAGATTGCCCGTAAATATGGCGGCACGGGTTTGGGACTGGCAATTTCCAAGCGCCTTCTGGATTTAATGGGTGGCACTATTCGTTGTGAAGCGCCGGAACAGGGGGGGACCCGTTTCAGGATTGATATACCCCAGGTGCCTGCTTCTGGCAGCGATGTCCCCTATTTCATCACCTTTGGTCAGGGCTTTGAGGAAAAAATTGAACCGCAAGCCGAACTGATCCCGGTAGTTCAGCATGAGGACGCGTTGGTAACACTCCTTATTGTGGGCGGGTCCGAAGAACGGCGAACATGGTTCCGTAAACTTTTACAGGGAAAGCGTATCAATATCTATGAAGCCACGCTCGAAGCGGCCCAAACCTACCCAATTCAGCAGGTAAACGGCATTGTCTTTGATTTCCCTGCCACCAAGGACCAGGTGGAAGCCAGTAAGGAACTTATAAAAAAGTGGGTTCAGATATATAAAACGCCCCTTTTACTCATCATTCAGGCGAAGTATTCCGAGGCAGACCGGGAAAACCTGCTCAGTATTTTAAGTATCGGAGGTCTCGATTATGTACAGGAACCCATAGACCAGGAGGAATTCTGGATCCGGTTGATGAACCAGATCGAGCTTGAGACGAGCCGTACGAGAATTGCCGCGGTGAATCGGGCCCTTACGGAAACGACAAGCCGTTTACAGCAATTATCCGTACAGGTTGATAAGCTTATATCCATTGATGAGCTTACAGGCCTTGCGAACCGTAAAACCCTGTGGCGTTGGCTTGTCCAGGAAATTGGCCGCTCTAAGGAACAGGGGCTCAGCCTGGCCGTTATGCTGGGTGATATAGATCACCTGAAACAAATTAATGATATGTATGGGCAGGCCCTTGGGGATCAGGCAGTTATAGAATGTGCCCATCGTTTTGCCCGGGCCTTGGACCAAAAAGTTCTGCTGGGCCGGTGGTCAGGGGAAGAATTTCTGGCGATCCTAAGCGGTGAACCCCGAATGGGACCCGATGAGCATCTTGCCTTTGCTCTGAAACAGGCCGAGGATGTCCGGAATCAGATCGTCGGAGAGCCCCTAGTTATTGGCAGAGAGCGAATTCAACTTTCCATTTCGATTGGGATTTGTGTCGTTGTCTGTGACGGGCCTCTCGATGATGAAGCCCTGGCTTCAGCCTTGCTCAGGACCCTGGATGATGCCCTCTACCGGGCGAAAACCAGGGGCCGCAACCATGTGGAAGCCCTGCGCTTTACGCTTCAGAACGAGCCGCCAGTTCCTCCCACCGAAGGGTCTTCTCATCTATAAGGCGCAAAACTTCTTCATAACGGCGGTGGGCCTCCGCTGATGCTTTGCCATCCTTAGCCAAGGCGCTATCCGGCCGGGAAAAGGCGGCCTCCAGTTCTGCCTTTTCATCTTCCAATGCAGAAATCTCAGGCAATAATTGGTCCAGTTCACGCTTTTCCTTAAAACTCAGTTTTTGTTTCTGCATTTTGGGGGTTTCACGCTTCGCCCGGTCCTGGGCAGGGGCAGGCTTGGCGGTTTCCTGCTGTTCTAAAAGCTCCTGCTGTTCCCGCCAGGCACTGTAACTTCCCACATAGGATGTGACATTCCCCTTGCCATCAAACACCCAGAGACTGTAGGTCATGCCTTCCAGAAAGGCCCGGTCATGGGACACGACAATGACAGTGCCCTTAAAGTGCCGGAGAAAGTCCTCGAGCAAGGCTATGGTTCCAATATCAATATCGTTGGTGGGTTCATCAAAGAGAAGTACATTAGGACTGGCGATAAGGAGCCGCACAAGCTGGAGCCGCCGCCGTTCGCCGCCGGAAAGTTTTTCTATTTTCTGCGACTGCATGGGCCGGGGGTAGCCAAAACGTTCAAGGAACTGCTCCGCTGTGAGCTCCGTTCCATCATCAAAATAAATACGTTCCGCCGCACTTTGTACATATTCCAGAATACTCACTTCGTTATTCATGGTTGACCCGGTCTGGTCAAAATACCCTATGGCCACCGTCTCCCCCCGAACCACGGTGCCGCTGTCGCTTTCTATGGTGCCGGCGATAAGATTAAGCAGGGTCGATTTGCCGCTTCCATTGGGACCGATGATGCCGATTCGTTCCCCCGCAGAAAGGGTGTAGGAAAAATCGGTTATTACGGGTCTGCCCTTATAGGCCTTACTCACCTGGTGCAGTTCCAGAACCTTGCCCCCAAGACGCCGTTGGCTCGTGCGGAAGGCTTCAGTCTGAGCTTCCGGTGCTTCCGGCCGGCCCTGCACCAGGTTCTGAATACGTTCTTTACGTTTTTTATCCTTGCCGCCCCGGGCTTTGGGGCCCCGTTTCAGCCATTCAAGTTCTACCCGAAGTATCGCTTCTCTGCGGCGTTCCCGGCTTGCATCCATATGGGCCCGTTCTTCGAGCCGTTCCAGATATTCACTGTAATCGCCGCTGTATTTGGATACCCCCTGACGGTCAATATCGATAATGACATTACAGACCGCATCGAGAAACCAGCGGTCATGGCTGACCACCAG
>Ga0101944_10004143_pt1 | contig 18543 bp, 15 predicted proteins | sample DewCreD2012metaG_FD_75245 | JGI IMG/M metagenome (GOLD analysis project Ga0101944, IMG submission 75245) | Hot spring sediment bacterial and archeal communities from British Columbia, Canada, to study Microbial Dark Matter (Phase II) - Dewar... ... | reverse complement strand
CAGCGCGTATGGCGTGGATGCACCTGTTGGCATCGCCGTCGATGTGACGCACGCCTCGGACTACCCCACCGTCGACAAGCGGCGCGTTGGTGATATGCGTCCAGGCAAAGGACCTGTGATTTGTCGTGGCGCGAACATCAACCCGCGCGTGTTCGAGATGCTGGTGGAGGCGGCGGAAGCGGAAGGGATACCCTACCAGCTGGAGGCGGCGGGCGGCGGCACAGGCACAGACGCCAACGCGATGCAACTCAACAAGGCAGGCATGGCGACGGGGCTGGTCTCCGTGCCGTTGCGCTATATGCACACTCCCTGTGAGCTATTGCATCTTGAGGATATTGAGAACGCCGCGCGCCTGCTGGCAGCGTTCACACGGCGCGTGAAGCCCGATACCAATTTCACGCCCTAAACGCCCGCTGCAGGGGCTTTGAAACTCGTATTTTCGTCGGCGGGACGCCGACGCTACACAAAGTCCCCCTAAGATCAAGGCGTCCTTAATCATAAGCGTGGGGAGTGGCAGATTACGGGGTCAGGGAACCTGACCCGTACGGGTGCGGTTCCCGCACCTTGCGGCTCAGCGCGCTTTGCGAAAACAGGGTCAGGGAACCTGACCCGTACGGGGTGCGGTTCCCGCACCCTGTTGCCAGCAGTCCTCGTGCCTTGCTCATAAACGGGGAGGTTTTAATCTTTGAGGCACTATACAAGGAGTCTCTTTCGGTGTCATCGTTTCCGGAAAACACCCATTACTCCGCCTTTTTCGGTTCCTCTGCCTGTTCCGTAGTATACGGTATCAACAGCGAGACACGGCGATTAGAAAAATGGAATGGATCCTGCGGATTGCGCAGGCGGGTGTCGGCGTAGCCGCGCACTTCAGCAACCTGCCCCTTCCACAGCCCTGCGCCTTCCAGCACCCGCCGCGACGCATTCGCACGGTCCGCCGACAGCTCCCAGTTAGAGTAGCCCCCGCCGTACCGATAGGGCTGCGCATCCGTGTGCCCCTCCACAATCACGCGATTATCGAGTTTCCCTACTTTTTCCGCGATAATGCGAAGCAACTGCCGCGCCGCGGGCGTCACGGTCGCGCTACCCGTCTGGAAGAACACAGGCTCCTTGCCTTCCAGCAGCTCAATCCGCAAGCCTTCTTTGACGAACTCAATCTTCACATGCTCTTTGAGGCGCGACAGCTCGGGGATATTGGAAAGCGCGGTCTCCACATACTTCTTGAACTCCTCCAGCTCTTTGTGTTCGGTCTGGCGATCTTTTTTGAGGGCGGTTTTGCCGTCTTTAGCGGCGCGGGGCATATTGGGCGTGTTCTTACCGCCGGGCGGAACCGACTCGTTGATAGTAAACACGGCTTCGCTTTTGGCGCGCACGGCTTGCATAAAGCCGACGGGGTCGCGGAAGTAAGCGGCGATTGCATGGCGCGTTTTGGCGTCCATGCCTATCAGCCACATCACCATAAAGAACGCCATCATCGCCGTGACGAAGTCGGCATAGGCGACCTTCCACGCGCCGCCGTGATGCCCGTGCCCGCCGCCCTTTTTCTTGACGATACGAATCTCGCCGCCGCCCTCTTTCGCCATCGCCCTACCCCATTATGCTGCTTGTGCAGAGCCGCCACCCTTGACCGCTTCCTCCATCTCCTGGAAGCCCGGACGCACATGCGGCTCGATACTGCGTCGTGCGAACTCGATGCATGTGAGCGGCGCATCGCCCCGCGCGAAGGCAATCAACGCCTGTCGGATGCACTGGAAATACTGTGCTTCGGCGTGCGCGTTATGCTCCAGCGCAGCTGCCAACGGCTGGAACACGCCATACGCCAGCAGCACGCCCAAAAAGCCGGTCATCCACAGCCCGGTGTGCCAGGCGTGGTGCAGGATCGGGCCACGCAGTTCGTGCCGCGTCGCACCATAGACCAGACTGATCGCCACGATCAGTGGCAGCGCGTACCAAAGCTGTGCCGCGGGCAACGCCATGGCCAGCAGCAGGCTTGCCTTTGCCATTGGTTCTCTACTCCCATCCCCACTCCCAGCGAAACGACACTTCCCCGAGGCCAACAGTCCCCACCTCGATCCATCGGATCCCGGCGCCCTTGGCCTCGGCATCGGGCTAGGCCCGCTCATAATCCGGGGGGCGGGTCGGCCTTTCTCGGCGGGCCTTCACGCGAGCCGCCATGGTGCCCAGGCATCGGACCGGCCAACGCATCGCAGATCGCCAGCACGTTCAGCAGGCCGGCCACCATCGTGTACAACGTGCCCAGCTCGAAACGAGCGCTCAGCTCGTAGTGCCACCGCGACAGCTCGCTCACCGAGCGCGGCGGAGCCATCAGACCACCCCACAGCGGCTCCTGGTCCTGATTCACCCGCATCCGCTGCACAAGTGCCGCTGCCGAGGGGAGTCCAACCCCCATCTGAAGCGGGTACTGCCACCTCCGCTCGACCTGGTTCCACGACGCATACACGACCTTCCCTTCGCCCAAGGCCAGCCCGAAGAAGTAGATCCCCAGGATGCAGACGGCGAACAAAACCGCTTTGCCATAGCGTCGCTGGTAGCAATGCCCCGCGCCCGGACACAGCCATGCCAACAGCGCTGCCAAATACGGATCGCGCAGGTCGATCTCGACCGGAACCTCGGAAGTTGGGCTAGGAGCATCCATAAGGTCTTTTGCGCGCGATCGGGACGGTCGGGTCCAGTGCATGCGAGCGCTCATTGTAGCCCCCGGCTTTCGTCCCGTCAGCCCATACTGCTCCCCAGACGCACCGGCGAAAATCGCCGTGATCCGACGAAGCCACCGCCTCGCCTCCTGGCGAGCGGCGGCGCGTAGCAAGGTGCCCACAGACGCCCCAAATGCGGTTGCAACGGTGAGCTGGCTTCCGTAAAATGGGATCGCTTGTCTTTGCCAAGCTTCGTACGCCCCGCGGTGTCAACGGAGGTTACCGCCGATGGCGACCGTCACCTTTTTCTACGAGGCCTGTCCCATTTGTGGGCGTCCGTTGCGGATCGATGTCCGCTATCTCGGCCGATGGATGCTGTGCAGCCACTGCGAGGGTCAGTTCGTTGCGGGCCAGCGGCAGTTTGCGCGCCCCTCCACTGTTTCCCCCAATGCCGTCGCACCGCCCAGCGCCGCGTTCACGTCGCCCGCGGCCGCGACGACACAGCCGGTCAGCGGCGATCGCGGCTGAAAGAACAACCGTCAGGTGGAATCAGGTGGAATAAAGCCTGCCGGGCGGCACGAGCTGGATGTCAACCGAACCGGGCGATTGCCTTAGGTCCCACTCGGCAACTGGACCACGCCCGCCGCACGCACCAGGCTGTCCCAGGCATCACGGCGTGTCGCCGCCTGCGCATGGCGAAGGGTTGAGTGGGCTCGGCGGGCTGCTGCCCTCGACGCCCTACTATCAAGACCTAAGCTTAGACAGCGCAAGGCTTTACGATCCCGACGGGGCAGGCGCCCGTTCCGCCGCGACGAACCCGTGCGTCTTGTGCGAGCCGTCGCAGAACGGTTTATTCTGCGAATGGCCGCAGCGGCACAGCGCAATGGCAGGCTTGCCCTCAGGCAAGGGGTACGGATTGCCCGCCGCGTCCACTAGCGTGAACGGGCCTTCGACCAGCAGTGGACCGTTGTCGCGCACCTTGATCGTCACGTCCGCCATGAACAGCTCCTTCAATTCGGTCGCTTCGGGTTGAACACTGGGAAGCTGCGGCCACGCCATGGCCCCTGCCGCCTCCCTAGGACTGCCGACCATCCGCCACCCGGCCATGCGTTACCCACGTAGTTCGGCCTCACCCACGCACTGCAGCCCCGCCCGCGCAGTGCAACGACCGTGCGGAAGCAGACAGCCGTGCCCAGGTACGTGCTAATGTATCGCGCTTGGGCCGTCCGGCCAGACGGGACGGCGGCACGGCACGCCAGACGCCCATTGCTACGCACCGCGCGACGCACAATGATAACAGACACCGGCTTGCCGGCAAAAAGCCAGGAAGGAGCTGGGATCACACGCGCCCAGATCGGTCCGCAAGATTTCACCACAGGGTCGAGGATATCCGCCTACGGCCAGACCTCAACCAGCACCCGAACAACTCCAGACACGGGAGACCCAGGCATGTCGTCTGCCTCGATCCGCAGCGCAGTCCGCCAATGTTCGCCTCTTGGGACGCTGCTTTTGCTGGCGCTGGTCCCAAGCGGTCTTGGCCAACAGCCGGGCCCGCCGTCGGAGGCGTCCAGGCCCCCTGCTGTCTTTTCCGGCCCGCAAGTGGGCGAAAAGGTGACAGGGTTCCAAGTCCGCGAGCTGCTCGGCCCGCGGGCGGGAATGATGCGGGACCTGGTCGCCGAAGCCAACGGCCAGGCGCTGGTGCTCTTCTTCCTGCACGACGTGACCCGACCTTCCGTGGGACTGGCACGGCAGGTTTTGACTTACGCGGCGAGCTTGAAGAACGAACCGCTGCACGCCGCGCTAGTGCTTCTTTCCTCCGACGCGACCGCAACGGAACAATGGGTCGAGCGCGCCCGCGGAGCACTCCCCACCGGTGTCCCGATCACCGTGTCGCTCGACGGCAAAGAAGGGCCAGGCAGCTACGGTCTGAATCGCAACGTCGCAGTCACCTTGCTCGTTGTCAAGGAAAATCGTGTAACGGCCAACTTCGCCCTGGTTCAGCCCAGCCTGAATGTCGACGGACCCAAAATCGCGGCGGCTATCGCGGCCGCCGTCGGTCGGCCTGCCCCTTCCCCGGAAGATTTGCAGCCGAAACCCGGCCCTGCCCGGCCACGTTGATCGCAGTTTTCCACGAACATAAGGTCTTGCTGGAAAAGCAGTTACATAATCAGTAAACAACTTTTCGTGGAATTGCTGTCGTCGGACTGCTTCTTGACCGGCCAATGGTCAAGGTCCTAGCATGCAGCGTGGCGAAGGCGTTACTGCCCCGGTCGAGGAAAGCGATTGTGGCATGACTGACGACCCCCAGACTCCAGGCCTGGCCAACGTGAGGCCGCCGGAGGGGAAGACCAGCCCGTCCGCAGCGGCGAATGGAGAGCCCCTATTTCGTGGGGGCGAGCACTGGCTGGCAGACGTCGATCTGCCGCGGATCGAGCGGGCGGTGCGAGAGATTCTGCTGGCGGTCGGTGAAGACCCGGATCGGGAAGGGCTGGTCGAGACGCCGGCGCGGGTGGCCCGGATGTACGCGGAAATGTTCTACGGGCTGAAGCAGGACCCGCGGGAGCACGTGCGGAAATTCTTTGTCGAGCAGTACGACGAAGTGGTGCTCGTGCGGGACATCAGCTTTTGCAGCATGTGCGAGCATCACTTGCTGCCGTTCATGGGCGTGGCCCATGTGGCGTACGTTCCCGATGGACGTGTGGTGGGGCTGTCGAAGGTCGCTCGCGTGGTCGAGGTGTTGTCGCGGCGTCCGCAGGTGCAGGAGCGGATGACGGAGGAGATTGCCAACCTGCTGGTCGAGGAACTGGGAGCCAAGGGTGTGGCCGTCGTGATCGAGGCCACGCATAGCTGCATGACCATCCGCGGGATCAAGAAGCCGGGCAGCAGCATGGTGACCTCGGCGATGAAGGGAGTGTTCCGGCACAATCTCTCCAGTCGGGCCGAGGTGATGCAACTCATTTACGGCTCTCGCCGCTGATTCCTGCCTGGGGCTGGTCACTTGGACAGAGTGGACCGCACGCGGTGTTAGCGAAGTTGCTGGTCGAGTTCTTGTTCCGACTTGCGTTCGGCATCGCGCTGGCGATGGCCCTGACACCTGCGCGTCTGGTCAGCAGCGGCTTTTTCCGGGTGCATTTGTGGGTGCTGATGGGCTTGCAGACGCTGGCGGCTCTGGTGCTGTCGGGGGCCGGGGGCATCTCGATCGGACGCGACGCCGGCGCCGCGGCCGCCGCGCCGGTCGTCGCCGGCCTCGACCTGCCTCTGTGGCTGGCGGTGCTGGCGGCGGCCGGCAGTTATGTCGGAGCCGTGATCTGGATGTACGAATGGCCGCGGGCCGGAAAGGCAGCGATCGGGCTGGTAGGAGCTTGTGCGTGGATGGGCAGCGTGCTGTCCGCGTGGCCCCAGGCCGCGGGCATGGGCCGTCTGGTCCTGACGATCGCCGATCAGGCGACGGCCGGGCTGCTGCTCGGTTCGGTCACCACGGCGATGCTTCTGGGACACTGGTATTTGAACGCGCCGACGATGAAGCTCGACCCGCTCAAGCGGCTGGTGAAGCTGGTGGGGCTGAGCGTGGCGCTGCGAGGGGCGGTCTGCCTGGCCGGCTGGGGTTTGGCCTGGCACGCGGCCCAGACCCCCTGGCCGCCGGGCAGCAGCGTCAGCTTGCTGTTGAGCTTGCGGGCGCTGGCCGGGATCGTGGGTGTCGGGCTTCTCGCGGGGCTGACCTGGCAGACGCTGAAGGTGCCCAACACGCAAAGCGCCACAGGCATCCTGTACGCCGGCGTGATCCTGGCGATGCTCGGCGAGCTGACCGGGCAGATTCTTTCCGCCCAGGCGACCTACCCGATGTAAGATGACCAGCGACGCTTTAGGGGGCGAGCCGCGATGATCGGTGTGACGTTCCGCTGTCCGCATTGCGACCGGCTGGTCGAGCTGCCGCTGGACCCGTGGCCGCTGGAGCTGGCCTGTCCGGCTTGCGGGGCGCGGTGGCCTGTGCCGGCCGACGCCATGGCGGATGGCAAATTGCGGCAGTGTCTGGTCTGTCCCAGCCGCGACCTGTTCGTGCGGAAGGACTTCTCGCAGCGGCTGGGCGTGACGATCGTGGTGGCGGGCTTCGCCATCAGCTCCGTGTTCTGGTACTACCGCATGCCGCTGTGGACCTACGGCGTGCTGTTCGCGACGGCGCTGTTGGACGTGGTGTTGTATCTGGTGGTGGGCAATGTGCTGGAGTGTTATCGCTGCCAGGCCCAGTACCGGGGGATTCCGGGCCTGGAAGATTACGCTCCGTTCGACCTGGAGACGCACGAAAAGCACCGTCAGCAGCAAGCGCGGCTCGCCGCGGCCGCACAGATGCATGGCCCGCACACCGCGGACTGTCTGCCCACCGCATCCCACGACCGCTCTGCCTCCGCGCCGTAACGGCGCTGCCTTTCAAAAGTTGCGCATCACCCGGTTGCCGCTGACCCGCCGCACCAGCCGGCGCATCTCCAGCACGCTGAGCGTGGCCAGCACGTTGGCCGCTTCCAGGCCGCAAGAGGCGATCACCTGGTCCACGATCACCGGTTCGTCGCCGATCGCCGCCAGCACCTTCCGTTCCGGCTCGTTGAGCTGAAGTTCGGCCGGGTGCCGCACGCACACGCTCGCCGCGGCATCGTCGGCCTGTCCGTCCCCAGCGGCCGCCGGCGTGGGCAAGGGCAAGGGGCCAAGCTCCTGAAGCACGTCGTCCACCGTCTCCACGAGCTTGGCACCGTCGCGGATCAGCCGATGGCAGCCGCGCGACATGCGGCTGTCGACGCGGCCAGGCACGGCAAACACCTCGCGCCCCTGCTCGGCCGCATGCCGGGCGGAAATCAAGGCGCCCGACCGATCCGCGGCCTCCACGATGATCACTCCCAGGCTCAAACCCGTGATGATCCGGTTGCGGGCTGGAAAGACGCCCGCCACGGGCGGCGTGTCCGGCGGGCATTCGCTGACCAGCGCGCCCTGCGCCAGCACCTGCTCGGCCAGCTTCGTGTGCTCCGGCGGATAGATGCAGCACACCCCGCTGCCCAGCACCGCCAGCGTCCGGCCTCCCGCCGCCAAGGCACCCTGATGGGCGGCCGCGTCGATCCCCCGAGCCAGGCCGCTGACGATGGTGAAGCCTGCCCGGGCCAGGCCGCCTGCCAGCCGCTGCGCCTGTGCGATGCCATAGGGCGTCGCATGCCGGGTGCCCACGATGGCGATCGCCAGACCGTCCCAAGGCTTCAGCGTGCCGCGGACGAACAGCAGGCCGGGCGGGTCGGGAATCGACCGCAGCGCCGCCGGATAGTCCGGGTGCGAGATCGCCAGGACCTGCACCTGCTGGCCGCGCCACTGCGCCAGGAGCTCGTGCGGTCGCACGTTCTGCCGGGCAGCCAGCAAGCTAGCACATAGCTTCGGTCCGATGCCGGCAACCGCGCGCAGCTCGCTGGGACTGGCCGCCAGCACCGCTTGCGGCGAACCCAGATGTTCGACCAGGGCCGCCCGCAGCCGCGGCCCCAAGCCGGGCGTCATCGCCAGCACGACCTCCGCGGCCAGCAGTTCCTCCGCGGATCCCGCCGGCGTTTCCGGCGGCAACGGAGGCTGGTGTGGCGGCGAGGGGAATGCGTCCGACTGGCCCATCCCACGGCACCCGCGCGGCGACCGCCGCGACCGGCCAGCTTCCCCCGATAGGTCGCCGCTTGCGGTCCCGGCGGTGCGGTTATTGTGCCCCAAGGGAAGCGCTGCCGCCACACCTATAGGCCGCTCGTGCTCAACACTGCGTGGCACGACAGCGCACACGGCGCCGTGTGGGCTTGAGCGATCAAGGCGCCGCGACACCCCGACCCGCCCTTCAGATGCCGCTTGCACGGGGCTTGCTGCGGAGATGGCTGGAATCCCTTGCCGCGGCGAGAAAACCGCGGCGCGAACCAGATCAAGAGGACTCGCTGCCGACCGCAGGATCGATCTGCTGCGCGTCCATGGCGATGGTCCCCGGATGGTCGTGCGATCGTCTCAGGCGGCCCGATCCGGTCGACTGGGCTGGGTGCGGCTGGCGGGGGAAGGTTCGGGCGATCGGGGATTGCTGTTGGACGGCGGCTCCAGCCGCGGCTTGCCCGTCTCATCCGAATCCTTGGGCGGCGTCGGCGGGGACGATTCCTTGGGGGTGGCGTGGATTGTGCCGGGCGCGGTGCCGGGGCTCACGGGCGTGCTGCTGCCGGGCGCGGCGGCCTCGCCGCTGGAAGGAGCGTCCGCCGGCTTGGACGGCGCCACGGGCGTCAGCGGTTCCGCCGTCCCTGCCGGCGCCTGGGAAGGCGCGGCCGACGACGACGGACCCTGAGAAGCACGGGAGGGGGCTGCCGCGCCGTTGGTAACCGGCTTTTGCCGCTGCTGCACGGCTGGGGCCGGCGTGCTGGGCGGCGGCGGCACCGTGATCGGCGCGTCGAGGATCGCCTCGGCCGGCACGCCCAGCGGCACGCGGAACGTCACCACGCGTGGCTGGAGCCGCGTCGTCTGATAGGCGACCCACTTGGGCACCGTCCGCGGCACTTGCACCGTCTTCGTCTCGCTCACGTAGCGGCAGACCCGCACCGGCACCTGCTCGACCCGTTCTTCGTATTCGACCCGCTGCACGGTATATGGCACTTGCCGGACATGCTCTTCCTCTTCCCAGCGGACCTTCTGCACCGGCACCTTGTTCACGACCCGCTCCGTCACGGGCCGCTGCACGGTCACCGGCACTTCCCGCACCTCTTCCACCGTCTCCATCCGCTGGACGGTGACCGGCACCTGCTGCACCACCACTTCGTCCACCAGCCGCTGCACCGTCATCGGTACCTGCTGGGTGACCGTCACTGGCTGGTAGCTGGTCACCGCGACCTGCTGCGGCACGATGCTCGGCTGATAGGTCGTCACGGGCCGCAGCACGGTCGGCCCCTGCGTGGGCACCCACCGCAGGCCGCCGCGGTAGTAAGTCGTCTGCCCGGTGGCTGGATCCACCTGATACCCGCTGGGCACGCACCACAGCCGGTTGCGGACATTGGCCACCGGCTGGTAGGTCGTGACCATCTGCCCCTGGTCCACGTACTGCGTCTGGAGCGTGGTGACCGGCTGGTAGGTCGTGTAGGTCTGGTTCTGATAGATCGTTTCCTGGACTGGCCGGCGGACCGTGTACTGCTGCTCGCGGTACTGCGTTTCCACGACTGGGCGCTGCACGACGTACCGCTGCTGCCGCATCTCGGTCTCGGTGACGTACGTGATCCGGTCGTAGGCCTCCTCGCGATATTCCGTTTCATACACCGGCCGGCGGACCACATACTTCTCTTCCCGGGTGGCGGTTTCCGTCACCGGCTTGGCCACCGTGTACCGCCGCTCGCGCAGCTCCTCGACCCACTCGGGTCGCAGCGTGGTGACCTGCTGCTCCTCGAGCACCGTCTCGTACTCGAGGCGATACGTGGTCACCGGCACCTGGTCGTATACCACCTTGTGCACGATCTGGTAGCCGCTGCACGACAGTTCCTGGCCGACGACCGACAATAGACCGCCGCAGGCGACGGGAACGATCGCCGCGAATAGCACGACACGACGCAGAAGTAGGCAAGTCACGCTCATAACGCCGAGGACACTCACCGTGAGGGATCGACCGCCAGAGGGGAGCCGGTTGCCGGGACGGCAAGCGGCCGGGCCGTGCGCCGCAGCTCAGGCCGGACGGCGCGCGGTCCGACACCACCTTGAAATGTGCCGGATGATGGGCGATTTCGCAAATGGTTTCCCGGAGTCTGGCACGCTAGCATCGCCGTAAGCCCTCACCGCGCTTGCAGTTGCAACATGAAAAAAATTTTCAAGATTCGGGCCGCTCGTGCCGAAGGCCCGTGGACGCCACTTTCCCTAAGTCCTGGCCTGACAGAGCCTTGCGGCACAAGTTTTCGCAGTTTGCGCCATCGGAATAAACGGCCCGCGGACGCCGCGCGGCTCGGCACACGGCACTCGGGTGCCGGGCCGCGGCCGCGCGGGACTCCAAGAACTCTTACGCAGTTCTTGAGTCATTGTTTGCCCTAGACCGCGGAATTCCGAAAATTCTTGTCACGACACGTCTGCCGGCGGTATGGCCTCGGCCACCCCCGCACCACGGCCGGCCAGGACCGAGCGTGGCCCTCCGGGCGGCGCGTCGCTCTTTCAGGCGGCGTTTCAGGTCAAAGCCCGGTCCAGGTGCACATAGCCCCCGTCCACGTGCACGAGCTGGCCGGTGATGTGGCTGGCCCGGTCGGAGAGCAGGAAGGCCACGGCGTGGGCGATCTCGTCGCCCGTGGTCATCCGCTGGCCCAGCGGGATGCGTGCCTCGATCCGCCGACGCAGGCCCTCCGGGTCGCTCTGGGTGGCCAGCCAGCGCTCATACATGGGCGTGTAGCACTCGGCCACGATCACGGCGTTGACCCGGATGCCATATTTGGCCAGCTCGGCGGCCCATTCGCGGGTCAAGGCGTTGCGTCCGCCGTTGGCCGCCGCGTAGCCGCTGGTTCCTCCCTGGCCCGTCTCCGCCACTTTCGAGCCGATGTTCACGATCGCCCCTCGCGAGCGCTTCAGCGCCGGCAAGGCGCAGTGGGCCAGCGTGTAGTAATGCACGAGATTACGGCGCAGCGACGCGACGAACCGCTCGGGATCGCCATGCTCCAGGTTCACCCCGTCATTGATCCCGGCATTGTTCACCAGCCCGTCGATCCGGCCTAGCCGGCTGACGACCTGCGCGACCGCGGAAGCGACCTGAGCGTCGTCGGTCAGTTCAAGCTCGACCGCCCACGCCTGCCGGCCCGACCGCCCGATCTCGTCCACCAGTCGCGCGTTGTCCGCCGCCGACCGCCCCAGGATCACCGGGATCGCCCCTTCGGCGGCCAGTACTCGGCAGATCGCCGCTCCGATCCCCTTCGCACCGCCGCTGACCGGGATCACCCGCCCCGCCAGATGCAAGTCCATCGCGCCTGCTCCCAAGCCGCCGCGGCAGCCATCCCTCCCCGCCGCCGCGCACCGCCAATCACCACGCGCAAGCCCATCCCGCCGCGCTTTGACTTCCCGCCGCGCTTACTCGATCACTACGATTTCCTCGATCTTCCCGCTCGGCAGAAACCGCCCGCAGACCAGCGCAGCACACGTGTTCAGCCCCAGCACCGACCGGTTGCCGACCGGCGCCAGCGAATTGTAAATCAGCCATTGCTCGCGGCCGACCTGCACCCGGTAGCCGACCGCCTCGTCCCGCGGTACGACCGACAGGTTCTCCCCCACCGTGAGCCGCCGCCAGGTCAGCGCCCGCCGCAGCCGTCCGCGGTCCAGGTCGAACCACAGCGGAGCGCACAGCGCCCTTCCGCGGGCGGTCTGGCGCAGGTGCAGCCGGCCTTCCGTCGAGGCCAGCGCGGCATCTTCCCACGCGGCCCGCCACTCGGGAAGCTCCAGCGGCAGCACGCTGGCCTGCCGCTGCCTGCCGCGCACCACCCAGCCTTCCCAGCTCTCCTCCGCCCAGGCACACGTCACGCCCTCCGCCAGCGGCCAGTGGAGCTGGTATTCGATCGGCACGCGGGCATCGGGCGGTCCCACCGCGCTGTCGGCCAGCAGCAGGAACCGGTCCCGCCGGGCCAGCAGCATTTGCCGCACCAGCTTCCAGCCGTCCTCCAGCGGCTGTTCCAGCTCTAGATAGTCGCACTTGGCATCGTGGTGCCGGCAGACTTCGCTCCACGCGCCGGCCGCGAGCTTCACCGTCCCGGCCACGCGGATCGTCGCCTGCCAGGCACCGGACAACAGCGGCCTTGCGGCCACCCGCAGTGACGCTTGCAGCGCCGCCGACGACCAATCGACCTGTAGCTCGGCCGCCCCCGAGGCACCCTGCCGCAGCACGATGTGGCGAGGCTGGCCACTAGAGCTGCTGGCCGGCGGGGGCGGACCTTGGCCCGCCTCCGACCCGATCGCGGCCCCGCCTGCGGGCTGTGCGACTTTCGGGCCGGCCGTCAAGCACGTCGCGACCGGCTCCTGCAGCGCACCTTCTCTCAGACGCGCTTCGCCGTCCCTAGCGGCCAAGGTCCTGGTGGTCAGGGTGACTTCGCGGCCCGCGGCAGGCGTGGTGCTGTCGCCGGGCAAGCTCGTGCAAACGACCGCATCCTTCATAGGCGTGTTCCGTGCGCCGGGCTACAATGACGAGGATGGGGCGCTTGGGCGGCGAGGCGCTGCGCCGACCTTGCGCGGAACGGCCAGGCGAACTGCCACGCGGATCTTGGCCGGTCTATCCACGTGACGCAGGACGGCCGCAGGCCGCTCGCTCGCTTGGGCCACGGTTGTACCAGCCGGCTGCCGCGCGGCAACTGGGCTAGTCAGATGCCGACGAGCGACCAGCTCGCCGCCCGTAGGAATCCAGGAAGGAGAGGTCATGCGACGCGCATTTTTGTGCTGCCTGGCGCTGGGGGGGTTGGCAGTCGCAGCGTGGGCGGCCCTCGCCGCCGAACCTGCCGATCCGCCCCACACCGCACCGGCCACTGCCACCGAACCGGCGCCCGAGGCTCCACCCCCGAAGGCCGCGGCGCCGGATGCACCCAAGGCGGCTGCCCCCGAGGCTGCCCCGCCGGCCGCGGAAGCGCCTCCGCCGCTGGTCCGCCTCTCACCCACCAGCCAGATCTGGCTCGACACGCGGCGCAAGGCGGTCGTGGTCGATGGCCAGGTCTGCCTGCGGGAAGGACCGCTCGAGCTGTTCGCCTGCCCCAAGGGGAGCAAGGAGCACGAGTCGGTGGTCTCGCTGAACTGCGCCTCCCACGAGGTGCACGCCGCGCTATTAGCCGCGGGTGCCCGTCCCGGCCGTCCTGTCCAATTCCAACCGCAATACCAGCCGGCCAGCGGCCAGGTCATCGACATTTACGTGCTGTGGAAAGACGCTCGCGGCGAAAAGCATCAGGTCCGAGCGCAAGAGTGGGTCCGCCACACGCGGACAGGCCAAGCGCTGGAGTTCGACTGGGTCTTCGCCGGCAGCGGTTTCTGGAAAGACGAACAAACAGGCAAGGAGTATTATAAGGCAGATGGGGGAGACCTGGTGTGCGTCTCGAACTTCCCCAGCGCCACGCTCGACCTGCCGGTGGAAAGCTCGCAAGCCAATGCCGAGCTTCTGTTCGAGGCGTTCACGGAGCGCATTCCGCCGCGGGGGACGAAAGTCCGCCTGGTGCTGTTACCCCGTGCCGAGCGCCCCCAGACGCTACCCGCGCCGGATGCCAAACGCGAACCAGATGCCAAGAGCGAGACGGACGCCGCGCCGTAAACAGGTCGTATATGGCCAAAGCCACCCCGGCACAACCGCCCTCGCCGCCCCGACCGACGCCGGTGCCAGGCAGCGCTCCTTCGGAGCAGTCTGCCCCGCCGCAGGCCGAAGCCCCTCCGCCGCCACCTTTCTGCCAGCTTTGCGGCACCCCGCTGTTCGAAATCCATGGCAAGCTGCAGTGCCCCCGCTGCCGGACGATCTGGGAAACCTGCTGCGAAGGGGGACGCTGGCCGTAAGCGCACGGCGAGCCGCGGCGGCGGTCGCCCCTGAAACGGGCGATGCCGGCGCTGGTCGCGGCGTGCTGTCGAGGAACGCACCAGGCTGCCTAGCGAGCGATCCATGGACCCGACCTATGCCGAGGCCCTGGCCCAGATCGAGCGTCTTGCACAGCGTGGCCAGTGGGAGGCGGCGGAAAACGCGTGTCGCGAGCTGACGCAGCGCATGCCGCAGGCTCACGAAGGCTGGGCCTGGCGGGGCATGCTGGCCCTGGTCCAAGGGCGCTGTGCGGAGGCAGAGAGTTGCCTCCGCGAGGCGCTGGCGCGGTACGATCACGACCCGCACATCTGGGGCAACCTGAGCCTGGCCCTGCGCTTCCAGGGACGGCGTGGCGAGGCGGAAGAGGCAGCCCGGCGGGCTCTGGCGCTGTCCGATGCGGCCGACTTCTGGTCGCACCTGGGCAATTGCCTGTTCGATCAGGCGCGGTGGGACGAGGCCGCCGAGGCGTACCGGCAGGCGCTGGCCCGATCCGGCCACGAGGCCCAGGTCTGGACGAATCTGGGCGCGGCGCTCCATGCGGCCGGCCGGCAGGACGAGGCCCAGTCCGCCTTCGACCGCAGCCTGGCGCTACGGCCGGACGACCCGGCCACGCTGACCCGCGCAGCGCTGTTAGCGCTCGAACGGGGCCGTCCGCGGGATGCCTCAGAATTGGCCGAAGCGGCGCTACTGCGGCAGCCGCAACTGGCGCCGGCCTGGGTGGTGCTGGGCAATGCCCGGCGCTTGCAGGACGACCTGGCCGGGGCGGAAGCAGCCTATCGCCAGGCCGTGCAGATTCTGCCGGGGTATCGCGATGCGCGCTACAACCTGGCGCTGGTGCTGTTGCAGCGGCTGAGCTTTTGCGAGGCGGAGCAGTGGGTGCGGCCGCTGGTCGAGGAAAACCCGGCCGACGCGGAGGCGTGGACGGTCCTGGGCGGTGCGCTGCATGCCCAGTCGCGGATCGACGAGGCGCTGGCGGCCTTCCAGCGCTCGGTCGAGCTGAAGCCCGACCCGCTTCGGCACAGCAAGTGGCTGGTGGCGCTGCACTACAGCCCGACGATCGACGCCTGGCAGCTTGGCCAAGCGCACCGTGTGTGGGATGAAACGTATGCCCGGCCGCTGTTGCCGCCGACCCCGCCGGGCCTGGCCCGCCGCGATGAGGAGGCGCCCCTGCGGGTGGGACTGGTGGGGATGGATTTCACCATCGGGCCGACCGGTTTTCTGGCCCTGGCGGCGCTGGAGCGGCTCGACCGGCAACAGTGCTGGCTGGCCTGCTACGCCGACCGGGCCTGGGAAGACGCCTTCACCGCGCGCTTCCGCCAGGCGGCCGACGCCTGGCGCGTGGTGTGGAACCTGTCGGACGACGCGCTGGCCGAGCAGATTCGCCGCGACGAGATCGACGTGCTCGTCGATCTGGGCGGGCATGTCGGACGGCGGCTGCTGGCATTCGCCCGACGACCCGCGCCGCGGCAAGTCACCTGGCTGGGCTACGTCGGCACCACGGGCCTATCCGCCATGGACGGCCTGATCGCCGATCGGTTCCATGTCCCGCCTGGCGAGGAGGAAGCCTACACGGAGACGGTCCTGCGGATGCCACACGACTACATCTGCTATGGCCCGCCGGACGATGCCCCGCCGGTTGAGCCGCTGCCGGCGCTGCTCCGCGGCCGGTGGACCTTCGGCTGTTTCAACAACCCGGCCAAGTTCCATTCAGGGCTATTCGACCTGTGGGCGCAGATTCTCCGCCGGGTGCCCGACGCATGTCTGGTGCTCAAATATGGCGGGCTGGATCAGCCGCTGTTGCAAGCGCGGATTTGCCAACAATTCGCCGCTCGCGGGGTCGACCCTGCCCGGCTGATCTTCGAGGGCTGGTCGGAGCATCGCCAGCTTCTGGCCCGCTACGGGCAGGTGGACCTGGCCTTGGACACGCAGCCCTATTCCGGCGGCCTGACCACCTGCGAAGCGCTGTGGATGGGCGTGCCAGTGGTCACGTTTCCAGGACGCACCTTCGCCAGCCGGCACGCCACCAGCCACCTGCATCACGCCGGTCTGCCGATGTTCGTGGCCAATAGCCCCCAGGAATATGTCGATCTAGCCGTTTCCTGGAGCCAGCGGCCCGACGAACTGGCCGCCCTGCGGGCCGGCTTGCGGGAGCAGGTCCGCCGCTCGCCTTTGTGCGACGCGGCGACGTTCGCCCGAGACTGGCTCGACCTGGTGCGGCGGACGCTGGCACCGCGGCGCGATGGCGGTTGAGGCGGCGGCCGGCGGCCAGACATGGCCGAATAACGCCGGGCGGCCAGCATGACGCGGGGACGGTTTGGGGCGCGGGGCCGTCTGCCAACCAGCGCAGTGGGTCTTGCGGATTGCACCTCAAACGGCCGCTGCCGCCGCAGTATGATACAAACAGGGCTTGGGGACCGTTTCCCGCGTGCGGCCGCACGCAAGGGCCCCCTTGCCCGAGGGGTCGATCTGTCATGAAGCTGCTTCGCGTGGGCGCTGCCGTGCTGAACCAGACGCCCCTGGACTGGGAGGGCAACAGCCGGCGGATCGGCGAGGCGATCGCGGCGGCCCGCCAGGCCGGCGTGAGTGTGCTGTGCCTGCCGGAACTGTGCATCACCGGCTACGGTTGCGAAGACGCCTTCCACGCTCCGGCCACGCAGCGGATGGCCTTGCACGTGCTGGAAGAGCTGGTGCCGCAGACCCGCGGGATGGTCGTTTCGGTGGGGCTGCCGCTGCTGTATCACGGCGTGCTGTACAACACCGCCTGCCTGCTCGTAGATGGGCGGATCGCCGGGCTGGTGGGCAAGCAGAATCTGGCGGGGGAGGGCATCCACTACGAGCCGCGCTGGTTCAAGCCCTGGCCCGAGCAGGTGCGGGTCGCCGTCCAGGTGCTGGGACAGACGGTGCCGCTGGGCGATTTGATCTTCGAACTGGACGGCGTGCGTCTGGGCTATGAAATCTGCGAGGATGCGTGGGTGGCCGACCGTCCCGGCGGCCGGCTGGCCCGGCAAGGCGTCGATCTGATCCTCAACCCCAGCGCCAGCCACTTCGCCTTCGGCAAGCACGAGATCCGCAAACGGTTCGTGACCGAAGGTTCGCGGGCCTTCCACGTGGCCTACGTGTACGCCAACCTGCTGGGCAATGAAGCGGGGCGGGCGATCTACGACGGCGATGCGATGATCGCGGCGGCCGGGCAGTTGCTCGTCACCGGGCCGCGGTTCTCCTATGCTGAATGGCACGTGACGCACACGCTGGTCGACATCGACGCGATCCGGATGAGCCGGGCCCGCAGCGCCAGTTTCCGCCCGGCGGTGCATCCCGAGGGCAACGAAGTCGTCGCGGCAGACTTCCGCTGGCCGCCGCAGCGGCCGCTGCGGGAGGAGCACAGCCATCCCGCTTGGGAGCAGTCCCCGTTCCTCAAGGAGGAAGAGTTCACGCGGGCGGTGGCCCTGGCGCTGTTCGACTACCTGCGCAAAAGCCGCTCGCAAGGGTTCGTCGTTTCGCTGTCCGGAGGGGCCGACTCGACGACGGTCAGCTACCTCGTCGCCCGGATGGTCGATTTCGCCCTGGCGCAACTGGGACGCGACGGCCTGCTGGCCAGGCTCGCGTACATCCGCGGCCTGGAGCAGGCCCGCGATGCCCGGCAGTTGGTCGGCCGGCTTTTGACCTGCGTGTACCAGGCCACGCGGAACAGCGGGCCGGTGACGCGGCACGCCGCCCGCACCGTGGCCGCCGCCCTGGGCGCGACGTATTATGAACTGGACATCGAACGCATCGTCCAGGGCTACTGCCAGATCGTCTCCGAAGCGATCGGGCGGGAGCTGGACTGGGCCATGGACGACCTGGCGCTGCAGAACATCCAGGCCCGAGCCCGTTCCCCCAGCGTGTGGATGCTGGCCAACCTCCGCGGGGCGCTGTTGCTGACCACTAGCAATCGCTCCGAAGCGGCGGTGGGCTATGCCACGATGGACGGCGACACCAGCGGCGGGCTGGCCCCGATCGCCGGCATCGACAAGGCGTTCATCCGCCGCTGGCTGCGCTGGTGCCAGACAGACGGCCCCGCGGGTATCGGACCCATGCCCGAGCTGGAGGTGGTCAATGCCCAGGCCCCCACAGCCGAGCTGCGCCCACCGGGGGCGCACCAGACCGACGAAGACGATTTGATGCCCTACGAGCTGCTCGATGCCGTGGAGCGGGCGGCGATCCGCGACAAGCTCGCCCCGGCCGAGGTGCTGCTGCGGATGGAGGTCGAGTTTCCCCACTACAGCCGCCCGCAGCTTGCCGTCTGGATCGAGCGGTTCTTCCGCCTGTGGTGCCGCAACCAGTGGAAGCGCGAACGCTACGCCCCATCGTTCCATCTGGACG
>Ga0101944_10004140_pt1 | contig 18565 bp, 19 predicted proteins | sample DewCreD2012metaG_FD_75245 | JGI IMG/M metagenome (GOLD analysis project Ga0101944, IMG submission 75245) | Hot spring sediment bacterial and archeal communities from British Columbia, Canada, to study Microbial Dark Matter (Phase II) - Dewar... ... | reverse complement strand
GTCCCTTTCAGTGATCCGGGCTGCCCTGAACAATCTTAAGACCGAGGACATTACCAGAGATTTTCTGCGGACAGATCCAACCCAGGATCAGGCTACGATAAACACCCTTGCCAGGGGAGACACGCTGGGAGTTTTTTACATCGAATCCCCTGCCATGCGCCAGTTACAAAAAAAGACCGGCCGGGGAGACTTTGACCATATTGTTATTCACAGTTCTATCATACGGCCTGCGGCAAATCGATTTATCGAAGAATATGTGCGCCGCCTTAAGGGTGGTGCTTACCAGATACTGCACCCCCGACTGGAAACCATCCTGGCTGAAACCTACGGGATCATGTGCTACCAGGAAGATGTGTCGAAAGTAGCCGTAGCCTTAGCGTCTTTCAGTGAAGCCGACGCGGATGCCTTACGAAAAGTTATTGCAAAAAAAGCAGGGGGGAAAAAACTGGCGGCCTTTAAGGATGCGTTTTACAAAGGTTGTCAGCATAATCAGATTCCCCTGGCAGTCATCGATGCAGTTTGGGCTATGATGCTTTCTTTTGATGGGTATTCCTTTAATAAGCCCCATTCGGCCTCCTATGCGATGGTATCCTTTCAGTCGGCCTATCTCAGGGTTCATTATCCCGCTTATTTTATGGCCGCCGTCCTGTCTAATCAGGGCGGATATTACCATCCCCTGGCCTATATCAGCGAATGCCGCCGGATGGGCTTGCAAGTAAGCGGTCCTGATGTTAACAGGAGCCAGTACCGCTATTATGGAAGCGGTACTGAAGTTGTGGTGGGGCTAATGGCCATTGGAGGACTTGGGAAAAATACCGCAGAGCAATTACTTGCAGAGCGGGAACGGCGGGGACCCTTTCAGTCTTTGCAGGATTTTACCAGGCGGCTTCGTATTTCCCGGGATGAGCTTGCAACCATGACCAGGGCTGGCCTTTTTGACAGTATTTCAGCATTGAGCCGGCCTCTGCAGTTTCGGGTTTTGCTTACAGCACATGAAAAAACCTATGAGCTGGAACTTTTTTCAGCCGCTGAACCGGAACCATCAGAGTATGGTTCCCGCCGGAATCTTAACGTAAAAAATCAAGAAGCGCCTTTGGACTTGGAAGCCCGCATCCAGGAATTTGAAACCCTGGGGTTTCTCCGATCAGGGCATCCCATAGAACTCTGGAATGCCAAACAAGCCCTTTCAGGAATACAACGGATTTTTGGGGCCGATCTTTCAGCCCATGTCGGCCGCCGGGTAAGACTTCTCGGATGGCCTATTACAAGAAAGGATGTCTGGACCCTCCATGGGGAAACCATGACGTTTATCAGTTATGAAGATGAAACGGCCCTCTATGAAGCAGTCCTGTTCCCGCCGGTGTATCAGAAATACCGGGCCATACTTTTTGATATTCAGCCCTTTCTGCTGACAGGCCTGGTGACCCAACAGCAGGGGGCTATTAGCCTTGAACTGGAACATATAGAAAAAATACTTCCAGACAAAGTAAAGAACGCCCAAAATTCTATGAAGACTACTCCATCTTTGGGGATGCCGGCTTTTGGTTCGCTTCCGGTTTAGTGTCCCCTTCATATTTGTTTTGTTGTAGTATTTTCAGTTTCATTGCATTTTTGATACGGTAAATATAGAGGGCCGCATGGTTATCCTGGGGATTTTTAGCATAACATAATTTAAAAATCCTTAAGGCTTTATCATAATCCTTTTCATGGTAGAGCCGGACCCCCTGTTCAAAAAGATTTTTCGATTCCATGAAATAAATCTTTTCCTTTGGGGAATATATATCTAGTAGTTCATAAATATCGCAGGGCTGGGACTTTCCTTTTACCAATACTGTATCAATCAGACGACCATTAAAACCCGCTTCCTGAAGATAATGTTGCATGTTTCCGGAAAGCAGGATTGGAACATTGTAGGTTCGGGTTAAGGACTCAATCCGGCTTGCTAAATTGACCGAATCGGAAATCACCGTGCTTTCGATACGCATTTGTTCACCAATAATTCCAAGCATTACAGGCCCCGTATGAATTCCTATACCAATCTGTATTGGCTGGAGCCCATGGGATAGCCGTTCTTTATTATATTCATTAAGCTTTTCATGAATGGCAAGGCTTGCTGCTACTGCATCCTGAGGCTTTTCAGGGAATAGGGCCATAATGCCGTCGCCAATATATTTATCGATAAATCCATGATTATTCCGAATAATAGGTCCTATTCGGTTAAAATATGAGTTGATAAAGTTAAAATTTTCCTGGGGACTCATAGTTTCTGACAGGGTTGTAAAGGAGCGGATATCTGCAAACAGAATAGTAATGGTCCGTAATACCTGATCTCCCAGTGCAATGTCATTGATACTTTTTTTATTAAGAAAGGTAAGAAATTCATTAGGTACAAACCGGGACATGGATTTATTTATAGTGGTTAACTCATCGGAGAGCTGTTCAACCCGAGTAAAGGAATTTGAAAAAATACGGGCTAAAGCAAGGGATTGCAGAAAAATAAAGCTAAAAAGCCCCAGAGGAAGCATATATGTGGTTTTTATAAGGTTCTTTGAATACAGGACATCGTTTATCGCCGTCAGGGTAAAAATAATGAAACCTGCTAAAATAAGCAATGCATTTTCCCGTTTTCGTATCCATGCAAGAATTATACAGACTAATACAAAAAAAAGCCCTGCAATGGCTGTAATTTCCATGGCAGTTACAAGACGATTAAACAAGCTGATGGGCAGAAAAAGGGCTAATACTGTAAAACAAACTGCAGGTATAAGCATAATGCCTAGGCCTAATGAGGGAATATCCTTTGGGAAAAGCTCCTTAAAAAAGAGTCCGAAGAAAAGAGACCCCAGATAAAATACGCTAAGCTCCAATTTTATTTGTACTTCCCATGGAATTACAGCAGCCAGATGCCCCAAGGCTCTCGTTCCAGTAGTAATAACCCTGAGGGCAACAATGATGCAAAAAAGACCAAAATACAGCGAAGACCTGTCTTTAGGCCTGAAGATATACATGGCAATGTTATAGAGCCCAATGATCAGGATTGCTCCAAAAAGAAAGAGTTCGCCCATAAGAGATCGATTGTAAAAATTTTGTATAGCCTGGGCAGCTCCAAAGACGATGGGCTTCCATTGCCCTCCTGAGCGATAGTCTCGGTTTACAATGAAAAGAAATATATCCAGGGTGTTTTTTTCCGGTGTTACATAATATACCTCGGGTTTAAATTCTCCACGAACATCATTTAGGTTTACGCTCGCATTTCCATTGGTACCTATGAGTTTTCCGTTAATATACAACTCATAGGAACTGACCATTTGGGGAACATACAATCCATAAACTTGAGAATCGGGCAGTGTCAGAGTAAGCCGATAGGTTGCAGATCCTTGAGCCGGGAATAGTTTTCCTCCATGGGTTCCACTATTCCAATATGAGGGAAGCACAGGCCAAGCATCCGGCGGGGCATCTTGTGTTATTAGCACTTCAACGCTGGTTATCTTTCTCTGCCACCAAAAAGCCCACTCCCCAGTAAGTTCAATAGTACTATTCTTAGAAAAATAGACCGAAGTGAGGTCCATTTTTCCAGAATGTGCCCCAGGAAGTTCCTGGGCACCAATACAATGGGCTGCAAAAAGAGCAAAAGAGACGCCGAATAGCCATCGTTTATTCATCAATATGATCCTATCTTGATAAGATTATAATGCATTTGTGGCCACTATAATAAAGTTTGTTTATATTATATAGTAGTATCATGATGAAAATTATAAATAAGGTTCATCAAATCGATTTAAGTTAAGGACATACATGTTATCTACGACATTTACTCAGCTCGGACTCAATGAAGCATTATTAAAGGCACTTGTAAAAGAAGGCTATTCCGAACCCACCCCAATTCAAAATCAGGCAATACCGCACATACTTGCAGGTAAGGATATTCTCGCCAGCGCCCAAACAGGTACAGGAAAAACCGCTGCTTTTGCACTTCCCATTTTACAGCATCTATCTGACCACCCAGGTTTTGCCGGACAGCGATTTATACGAGCTCTTATAGTAGCTCCGACCCGCGAACTTGCAGCCCAAATTAATGATTCTTTCACAGCTTATGGCCGTTTTTCGGGTTTTAAAAATCATGCTGTTTTTGGCGGGGTTGGAAAATCTAATCAGATTCATGCCCTTGCAAAGGGTGTGGATATTTTGGTTGCCACACCAGGCCGGCTCTTAGATCTGATTGCCGATAGGGCAGTCAGTTTACAAAGGGTTGAAATTGCCGTGTTCGATGAGGCTGACCGGATGCTCGATATGGGGTTTATTCGGGATGTCCGTAAAATTGTAACCATGCTCCCCAAAAAGCGGCAGACCCTGCTTTTTTCTGCTACCATGGCAAAAGAAATAGAAGAATTGGCTAAAAGCCTACTTCAGGATCCTATTCGTATTGCCGTACAGGTCGAAGAGCCCACGGTAGAAAAAATAAACCAGAAACTTTTCCTTGTTTCAAAGGACAAAAAACGGGATCTTTTAACAAGAATCATTAACGAACAGCATATTGAACGGGCTATCGTATTTTCACGAACAAAGCACGGTGCGGACCGGATTGGTAAAATTCTGCTTTCTGCGGGAATTGAAAATGGGGTCATCCATGCCAATAAGGGGCAAGGCAACCGTACTAAAACGATGGAAGCCTTCCGGCGGGGCGATTTGCGGGTCCTGGTAGCCACCGACATTGCAGCCCGCGGAATCGATGTGGATGGTATTACCCATGTATTTAATTTTGATATGCCTACCGAACCAGAAACCTATGTTCACCGTATAGGGCGGACAGCCCGGGCTGGTGCAGAGGGCACTGCCATTTCTTTCTGTGATAATGAAGAAAAAAAATTATTAAAACAGGTAGAACGGCTCATCAAGAAACAAATTCCAGTAGAGCGAGCGGTATAAAAGATTAGAGAGGCAGATAGCCCTGCCCGGCAGGGTTTTCTGTCCGGCTTTTAGGACTAAGCAGCCCAGCAGATTCCTTTCAACAAGTCGTTGACACCCTCTGCCAGGCATGTATGTGACCTGTATCCGCAAGTTGTGGCTCCCTGCGGGACGCACAAAAAAAACGGGCTAATCCCTTGCAGGATAGCCCGTTTTTCATGAGAGATGCGGGACTCGAACCCACCACCTTCAGCTCCGGAGGCTGACGCTCTATCCAGATGAGCTAATCTCTCATTTTGTATGGACACACCCTATAGCATTCTTTGCGGAATGTCAAGACATGGGCTCTTTCTTCGCTTGACACAAAACACCATGGTACGGCATAAGAAGATATGGAACCAATTATTTTAGCATCAGGATCTCTGAGAAGGCAGGAATATTTTAAGCTCCTTGGGCTCCCCTTTAACATCATGCCTTCCTACGTGGATGAGACCGCCCCCTCTGATCTGTCTCCCCGGGAACAGGCAGAACATATAGCCGAACGGAAGGTAAAAAGAATCCTGGAAATATTGGATGGACGGCTTCCTCTTTGGATCCTTGGAGCAGATACTATTGTCTCTATAGACAATAAGATTTTTGGAAAACCCGCAAACCGGCAGGAAGCCTATGACATGCTGAAAACCTTTTCTGGCAGAAGTCATGAGGTTATTACAGCTATGGCCCTCTATGTGGGACGGGAAAAACGTATTGCCATAAAATCAGTTTCGAGCCTGGTACGTTTTTCTAATCTAAGCCATGAAGAAATTGAGTGGTACCTAGATACGGGCGAATGGCAGGGGGTTGCTGGGGGATACCAAATCCAGGCACTGGCTTCCTGTTTTATATCCCATATAGAAGGCTCTTATAGCGGCATAGTAGGCTTGCCAATCCACGAATTTTATGGCATGTTACGGGAGAATGGTTATCCCTACGGGGCATAAACTATTTAATTTTCCGCCACCTTCGGGTGGTGAGATACAGAGAAGGCTTGGTTTTCTATAATACGTGAAAACCAACAGGGAGGATATTTTGGCAGTAGTTACAATGAAGAGCCTGCTCGAATCGGGCGTGCACTTCGGCCATCAGGTCAAGCGCTGGGATCCTCGGATGAAGAAATATATCTTCGCCGAACGGAATGGCATTCACATCATTGACCTGCAAAAAACGATTCAGGCAATCAAAGATGCCTATGATGCGGTTCGCAAGACCGTAAGCTCCGGCAAGACCGTGCTCTTCGTCGGAACCAAGAAACAGGCTCAGCAGGCTATTCAGAAAGAAGCCGAACGCTGTGGCATGTTCTATGTAAACAACCGCTGGCTCGGCGGTATGCTTACCAACTTTTCAACCATCAAGAAGTCCCTTCTCCGCCTCAAGAAACTGGAGAAAATGGAAGTTGATGGCACCTTCGACAATTTAACCAAGAAGGAAATCGCTACCCTGGCAAAAGAACGGGCAAAACTGCAGAAAAACTTGGGCGGTATCAAGGAGATGAAGGACCTTCCGGGTATTCTCTTTGTTATTGATACCCGCAAGGAAGCGATTGCGATTGCTGAAGCTCAACGGATGGGTATTCCTGTGGTAGCCGTAGTTGATACCAACTGTAATCCCGAAGGCATCGATTATCCGATCCCCGGTAATGATGATGCTATCCGGGCTATCACCCTCTTCACCCAAATTATCGCCAATGCTGTTGTCGAAGCGGACAATGAAACGGGTCTGAAAATTATTGAAACCCTTGGTGAAGACGAAGAGGCGACCGAGGAAATGCTCACCGATCTTTCCGTCCGTGAAGAAGATACGGAAGTTGATATTAATTCCTATAGCGGTGAAGAGTCAGCTTCCAGTGAAATTGATGAAGATGCCGATGAAGATGAACTTCCGGTAGATGTGGATCGGGTTTACGATTCCAAATAAGGAGATTACCGTGGAAATTAAAGCATCCGATGTAAAAGCCCTGCGCGAAAAAACCGGCGCTGGCATGATGGAATGCAAAAATGCCCTTGTAGCCTGTGAAGGTGACTTTGCTAAGGCAGAAAAATACCTGAAAGAAAAGGGTCTGGCTGCCGTCGAAAAGCGGTCTGATCGGGCTACCAATGAAGGCAAGGTGTTCATAAAGATTGCCAATAACAAGGCCGTCCTGGTAGAACTGGCTTCTGAGACCGACTTTGTCGCCCGGAACCCTGATTTTATTGCCCTGGGTAATAAAATCGCCGAAGTAGCCCTCCAAAAGGGTTATGCTGAGCCCAATGATGAACTTAATGGCATGGTAACCGATCTGGCTACAAAAATTCGGGAAAATATGGGGCTTAAACGGCTTAAGGTGGTCAATGCCGCCAGCAACGAATACCTCACCAGCTATATTCACGGTGATGGGTTAATCGGTGTGGTGGTAAAACTGGCTGCAGATAAGAGCGAAGCCCTTCAGGATGAACGGGTCAAGGCCTTCGCTTTTGATCTGGCTCTGCATATTGCAGCTTTTAATCCCTTTGCACTGGATCGCAGCAAGGTAGATCCTTCCCACCTGGCAGAACAGGAAGAAATCTTCCGCAAGCAGATGGAGCAGGATGAAAAAATGAAGGGTAAGCCTGCCAATGTGGTAGACAATATCCTTAAGGGTAAGGTGAATAAATACCTTGCAGAAATCTGCCTCGTGGATCAGGGCTTTGTCAAAGATGAAAAGCTCTCGGTTGCTAAGGTTGTCGAAGACCTTGGAAAGCAGGTGGGTGCTAAGATCAGCATCGCCGACTATGTCTATTTCCGCGTAGGTCAGTAATCATTTAATTTCGGGGGCCACTGAGGATCAGTGGCCCCTTATGTTGCAAGCCTGAGAAGGTTGTTCAAGGAGAAATACATGCATACAGCCATAAAAAACTCTGAAGATCGGATGAAAAAGACCATTGCAAGCCTTAAAGATGATTTGGCCAGTATTCGTACCGGACGTGCTTCTGCTGCCCTGTTTGATAAAATCCGGGTCGACTATTATGGTGAAAAGTCTCCCTTGAATCAGGTTGCAAATATTTCTATTCCTGAAGCACGGCTTATCGTAATTCAACCCTGGGATCGGGCCATGATTGGAGAGATTGAAAAGGCTATTCGGACTTCTGAATTATCTCTCAATCCATCCAATGATGGAAAGGTTATCCGTATCTCTATTCCTCCTCTAACGGAAGAGCGCCGAAAGGATCTGGCTAAGCAGGCTAAAAACCTGGCAGAACAAAGCAGAGTCGCAATTCGTAATATTCGCCGCGATGGCAATGAAGAGCTGAAGAAGGCTCAAAAAAATGGAGAACTTACGGAAGATGAAGAAGCTAAGGCAGAAACGGAGCTTCAAAATCTTACCGATAAATACATAAAAGAAATTAATCATATTCTTGAAGAAAAAGAAAAAGAGATAATGGAAGTCTGATGACTACTTCAAATATGCCTGCCCATGTGGGCATCATTATGGACGGAAATGGCCGCTGGGCTCAACATAGAAATATGGCTCGGACCCAGGGTCATATTGAAGGATTAAAAGCTGCAAAACGGATTGTAAAAGCCGCCTCTGATATGGGAATTTCCTATCTCACCTTCTATACCTTTTCTACAGAAAATTGGAAACGGACGAAAGAAGAGGTGGGCTTTATCATGGGGTTGGTAAAAAAGTACCTCATGGCCGAATTTGATTTTTATAACGAGAACAAAATACGGATTCGTTTTACAGGCAACTTGGAAGGACTTCCTCCGGATATAGCCCAGGAAGTGATGCAGGTCTGTGATAAAACAGCCTGTTTTACCGGTCTTTCCGTTATTTTAGCCCTCAACTATGGTGGGCGTGATGAAATCGTCCGGGCGGTAAGGAAAATTACACAAAAGGGTATAGCGCTTTCTGAGATTACAGAAGATACCCTCCGTCAGCATCTTGACAACCCGGATGTACCAGATCCTGACCTGATTATCCGAACCGCATCAGAATTGCGTTCCAGTAATTTTCTCCTTTGGGAAAGTGCCTACAGCGAATTTTATTTTTCAGATAAGCTCTGGCCCGATTGGGATGAGGAAGATCTGAAAAATGCAATAATAAGTTATAAAAATAGAAAACGACGTTTTGGTGGTATTACAGCATGACAAAACTGGTTCAACGGCTGCTTATTTTTTCACTCGGGATTCCGGCCATAATTGCCCTTGTTGCATACTTGCCCTTTTACAACCATCTTGCGGTTAACCTTGTGGTTACGATCATCAGTGCCTTAGGGGCTGTTGAATTTTCCCAAATCCTTGCAAAAAAACACTATAGCCTACCCCCATGGGAAGCGGCCATCTTAGGGGCCTTAGCTCCTGCGGCCATGACGCTGAGCATCAGCTTAAATATTCCAGGCGAACTGGTTCCCGCGGCTTTTATTTTTGGCGCCGGTTGGCTGATTGCTTCCCGGGTTTTTTCATCCTTGCAAGACATCTCTCAGGTTCTGGACCGAATTTCTGCAGGCCTTTCTGTAATGATTTATCCAGGAATTTTCATGCTTTGGATCATCCGAATGACCAGGTTGCCCCATGCAACGGTCATTATTTTAAGTTTTTTATTGATGGTCTTTGCAAACGATTCTCTTGCATGGGCTGTGGGCATGCTTTTTGGTAAGGGAAACCGCGGATTTATTCCTGCCAGTCCCAATAAAAGTATTGCAGGATTCATCGGCGGCATGGCAGGTTCTCTCATCATTGGTATTATCGCCCCACTCCTCTTTCCTGCAGCCTTTACTACTAACCACACGTTGCCCCGGCTGATCGGAGGGATTATCTTGGGAATTTGTGTGGGTATTGTGGCAATAATCGGAGACCTGGCTGAATCTACTATTAAAAGAAGCGGTGAAGTAAAGGACTCAGGTTTTATTATTCCGGGAAGGGGTGGAGTTTTGGATTCTGTTGATTCGATTGCCCTCGCAGCTCCTGTCTTTTATGCGCTCTATTGGATTCTATTTTGATGAAACGTAAAATTGCTGTTCTAGGAGCTACCGGCTCCATTGGAAAAAGCACCCTAGATGTGCTTGCTTCCTACCCAGACGATTTTGAAGTGGTCCTCTTATCCGCAAATAGAGATTTACAAAAACTGCTTCTAGCCTCCAGGGTCTATCCTTCCGCGAAATTAGCATTGGCGGACATTGGTTTAGCATCCACTGCTGATGCTGGGCCTATTAGCTTTTGGGGTCCTGAAGGTCTTTTACAGGCTATTCGCGAAAGCGGGGCCCAGATTGTTGTTAATGGGATTGCAGGCTCTCCTGGATTATTGCCCTCATTAACGGCCTTAGAAACCGGTGCTGACCTTGCACTGGCTAATAAAGAAACCATTGTTATGGCAGGCCCCTTGGCTTTTGCACTGGCTAAAGAGCATCACTGCCGAATTATTCCAGTTGACTCAGAACATTCTGCGGTGTTTCAGCTATTAGAAGCCCATGGGCCAGATGCTCTTGAAGAAATAATTTTAACCGCCTCCGGGGGACCCTTCCGCCAATATACGAAGGAACAATTGGAACAGGTTACCCTTACCGATGCGTTAGCTCATCCGACCTGGAACATGGGTGGAAAAATCACAATAGATTCGGCGAGCCTGGCTAATAAGGGCTTAGAGGTAATAGAAGCGGTTCGGCTCTTTGCTGTAAATCCAGACCGAGTAAAGGTTCTCGTTCATCCTCAGAGTTATGTCCACTCCATGATTCGGCTGAAAGAAGGCTCTCTCTATGCCCAAATGTCCCGTCCCGATATGCGAGTTCCCATTCATAACGCTCTTTTCTGGCCTGAGATTCGCCACTGCAAGTTTGGCAGATTAGATCTTGCAGGACAGGCCTTGACCTTTGAACAGCCAAATGAAGATCTTTTCCCCATGCTACCCCTTGCTTACAAAGCTGCAGACTTGGGTATGGGCTATCCTGTAGCATATAATGCGGCAGACGAAGAAGCGGTAGCCGCTTTTATGAATGGGCAGATTTCATTTACCGACATAGGTCGCGTGGTAGCAGAGGTTCTGCAAAGCCAATGGCCCTGCGAAGAACTAGTACTGCAGTCCATTCTAGATGTGGATACAAGGGCTAGAATTACTGCTAAAAAAGCAATAAAGGAGCATTCCCGTTGATTCTAAAAATAATCTTGGGTCTTATTGGCCTTGGTGTTGTAGTTTTTGTTCATGAATTAGGTCATTTCATTGCGGCCCGTTTATCAGGCATCGAAGTGGAAGCCTTTTCTATTGGATGGGGACGTCCAATTTTTTCAAAGGTGTTCCGGGGGGTTGAGTACCGAATCGGAATATTTCCTGTAGGCGGTTATTGCCGGATGAAGGGTGAAGCTGAATTTAAGGAAGCCCTCACCAATAATTCAGTTGCAATCCCCCGCGAAAAGGGAACCTTTTATGGCGCTACACCACTCAGGCGTATTGTTACAGCCTTTGCTGGCCCCTTCGCAAACGCCCTATTTGCTGTACTGGTCCTCTCGTTAGTATGGGCCATCGGCTTTGATGTACATACTCTGGACAATAAAATTGTGCTAGCCTCTGAAATAGAAGGCAAAACCTTTCCAGCCGATGCAGCAGGATTGCAGAGCGGAGATCGTATCATAGCCATTAATGGCAAACCTGTTTCAAATTACACCGAAATTCAAGAACAAATTGCCCCGAATCCGGGATCTACCCTCGATTTGCTCGTGGAACGCAATGGGATCCAAATACCAATTAAGGTACAGCCCCAGCTCGATCCAGACACCGGTGCCGGTCGAATTGGTATTTATTTCTGGACTGACCCGGTTGTTGAAACGGTAAAAACCGGTAGTCCGGCACAGCTGGCGGGGCTGATGGAAGGGGATCGCATCGTTACGGTTCAGGGGATGCCCCTCCCCTATTCGGTTGCTCTTTATAAGGTACTCAAAGATCGCCCCTCTATTTTAAACATTGAAATTGACAGAAAAGGTGAAATTCTTAAAAAGGAACTCATCCTTTCTTATGACGATAAGGGTCAAACCAATCTTGGGCTGGAATTTAAGACAATCCGTTATCGAGCAGCAGCAAAATCCATCCCTGATGCCTTTATAAAAGGAACTGCCGAAACCTGGAAGACTTTGACGGTTTCTATCAAAAGTCTGGCCGTGCTTTTTAAGGGGGTGAATCTGTCCAAAGCTGTATCAGGTCCAGTGCGTATCACCTACATGGTAGGAGATGTCGCTACCGAAGGCTTTGGTCAAAGTTTTGGAGCGGGTTTTACTGCCATTGCCAGTTTCCTTTCACTTATTTCCATTTCATTATGCATCATGAATTTACTTCCCATACCAGCCCTGGATGGGGGACTCATTATTCTCTTTACTATTGAGCTCATTACCCGCAAGCCCCTGCATCCTAAAGCGGTATATTGGTTCCAAATGCTGGGTGCCCTTTTTATCTTCAGTTTGCTCATTTTTTCAGTATTCGGCGATATTATGTTTTTATTTGGTAAAAAATAGGAGGCAAGTATGAACCATTCCATCACCTGTCAATGCGAACATCGTTTTGAAGTAGACATTCCTGAACAGGTTAATCTTGATCTTAATGAAAAAGCAGTAGAAGAACTTTGTAATGGCACTTTTTTAACCATTGTCTGTCCTTCCTGCGATACGCCCTTAAAGCCCGAGTTTCCCCTGATCATCGAATGGCCAAGCCATAATACCTATTTGCAGGTACTGCCAGAATTTGACCGCGAAGCCTTTTATCACGGCAAGGTAAAAACGGCGTCTAACACAGAGATTGTTATCGGCTATCCTGAGGCGGCGGACCGTATTATGGTTCTGAAAGAAGGACTAAATCCTCTGATCATAGAGGCATTAAAATACTACCTCTTACTTAAGGCAGATGAAACCAATCCTGAGGCTGAAGCAAGCGCTTGGTTTGCAGGCAGAACAGAAACTTTATTAGAGTTCCATGTCCATGGACTGAAAAATGAAGAGGTAGCGGTAAGCCGAATACCCTATGCCATTTATACAAAGACCGAACAGGAATATCAGAGGAACCCTGACACAGAACCCTTTAAATCCTTACGGTTCGGTCCCTATGTATCGGTGCAAAACCTTTTAAGGCCTGAATTAGAATAAATAAAAACCCTTAATCATGGGATGGATGGGCTTTCACCTTTGCAATGGCTGAGGCGACCGCATTTTTAACGCTTTCAGCATAGGAAACCTCATCCATAGCATGGGCCGCATAGATACTTCCTAATAAAGATACCCTATAAAGAGGCTTTACCGAGTTCAGTGCCAAGGTGGCCATATCCAGAACACAATCCTCACACAGGCAGAGCGGTTCAGGATAGTTGGAAACCTGTTTTTCAAGCTCATCAATTACAAGCCGTTCCGCTTCATTCACGAGTTGATCAAAATCGTAATTATCCTTAAATGCCATACTGTAAGCCTCCATTTATACACTGGCTCGAGATAAATTCTCAAATTTAGTGTACGACGGAAGGAAGACAATTTCCACTGTTCCCACCGGTCCATTCCGTTGTTTTGCAATAATTAATTCAGTGGTTATTGCCTTAGACCGTTCAGAATCGCTTTTCTTGTCCGATTCTCGTTCTCGGTGCAAGAACATAACCACATCGGCATCCTGTTCAATAGAACCGGACTCTCGAATATCAGATAGGGTCGGCCGTTTTCCTTCCGCATCACGGCGAACCTGGGAAAGGGCTACCACGGGGATATCCAGTTCGCGGGCTAAACTTTTAAGGGACCGAGAAATTTCAGCAATCTGTTCATGCCTGGGAAGCTGGTAGTTCTCCGATGTAATTAAGGTAAGATAGTCAATAAAGATGATTTCCACCTTCTGCTGAGCCCGGAGCCGCCGGGCTTGGGCTCTCAGGTCCAGGAGCTTCATATTAGGCATATCGACAATATAAAGGGGTGCCTCGTATATTCTTCCAGCGGCTTCCATCAAACTGTGAAAATCGCTCGGTTTTAATAAGCCGGTCCTTATTTTTTCTGATTCAATCCGAGCCTCGGAAGAGATCAAGCGCTGCATAAGGGCCATGTCCGACATTTCAAGGGTAAAAAAGGCGGTTGGAATTTTTTCTTTAATAGCCGTGTGGGCTGCCATTGTTAAGGCCAGAGCTGTTTTACCCACCGAAGGGCGGGCACCAATAATAATCAGTTCCGACTTCTGGAAACCGCTGGTCATTGCATCAAGCTCATTAAGGCCTGAAGGAACTCCTGTAAAGGCATTCTTGGTATTATAGAGTTTTTCAATAGCCTCTATAGTTTTAGGAATTATTTCTTTGGCGCTTTTATAGGTTAGGGTCTGACGGTTATCGGTCAGTTCAAATATATATCGTTGAGCCTCTTCTACAATAAGCCGGGATTCGGTGGCTTCATCATAGGATTTGGCAGAAATGTCACTGGAAATACGGAGGAGAGACCGGCGTACAGAGTGATCCTGTACAATTTGTGCATAGTAATCGATATTTGCACTGGTGGGCACCACGTTGGTAAGGGATGCCACATAGGCAGGGCCCCCAGCTAAATCAAGCTCTCCCGATTGTTTAAGTTCCTCAATGACCGTTATGATATCGGCTTTTCGGCCCTGATTGAATAAATTAAGAATAGCCTTATAAACTCGACGGTTTGCATTGGAATAAAAATCATCGGGTCTCAGGTAGCGGATGGCAACAGAAATTGCATCCTCATCAAGCAGAAGTGCTCCAAGGGTAGCCTGTTCAGCCTCATCATTGTGGGGCGGGATCTTATCCTTTAATATGCCAGCCATTGGTACTTCCTAAAAAACAGAGGTCCCCCGTGTAAAAAACACAGGGGACCCGTTATCACTGTTTATTCAGCTGATTTTTGCGCTTCGGACGTAGACTCGGAAGCAGTAGCTTCCGTGTTTACTTCTTCTTTATGGGCAGAACGATTCGACCGCTGATGTCCCTTATGACTATCATGTTTCTCTTCGGTCTTGGTAACCTGGGCTTGAATAACCACGGTTACTTCGGCAGTGGTATTTTCATAGAGCCGTACATGAATCTTGAATTTACCAACACTCTTGATGTGGTTACCGGGAACTTCGATGCGCTTCCGTTCAACCTGGAAGCCCTGTTTCATAAGCTCATCGGCAATAGTCTGGTTGGTAACAGCCCCATACAGCTTGCCGTTTGCACCGGCGGGCATGGTGATGGTGATTTCAGTACCTTCGAGCCGTTCCTTAAGACTGGCCGCATCCTTTCGCTTTTCAGCTTTGCGGGCTTCAATTTCTACCCGGCGAGCTTCAAAAATCTTTAGATTGCGTTCCGTATAGGGAACCGCAAGCCCACGGGGGAACAGGTAGTTGCGGGCATATCCCTTGGCTACGTCCTTAACATCCCCTTCTTCGCCGAGAGGATTGACATCCTTATTCAGAATGACCTTCATAATACAAGCTCCTTATATATATGGACACAGAAACCGAACGCGCCGGTTTCACATCCCCGGAGTAGAGGATGGCCCAGTAAGATGGGGTCTCCGCAGGGAAACCCAATTCTCAGCAATACCTAACAGAGAAATCCCTGCCAGAACTATTGCATTGATTCCAGGACTAAACAGTACTACAATAAGCAGGGTACGAAGTAAAAAACGGCTGCCACGGGAAATTCGTGGATGGGCAATGAAATGGGAAAGTATTCCCATCCCCTGCAAAAAATACAGCAGTATCGCCGTAAGTGCACCATTCCAGCCGAGTATTTCGAGAACCTCGACCTTAAAAATAATACCCACCAAAATAGCCAGTAACATGGCTGACAAAATCCAAATCCAGCCAAAATCAACGTGAAAAACCCTTAAAGACCACCGATTCCCAACACTCTGGCGGCTTAGTGCGGCGGAAAGCCCAAAGAATAGCACATGACTTATAAATAAACCGCCCCGCAGGGCTATCGATTTCATAAGAATAAATAGGGTGTCAGCATTAATTGAGTTTTCAATTACTGACTGCTGAACCACGTCGCCGGCAGTACTTTCCTTAAGCATATTTGCAATCATATCTGCCTGCTGCTTAAAGAGGTCGTACAGCCCATTATCACCCATTGCAAAGAGGAACACCGGCAGAAGAAACAGCATTCCGATAAAGGACGCTACCAATACCCGATAGGTTCCGCGAAGAAAAGGCAAAAACCCATCAAAAATACCGGGAATTAAGAACAGTACAAAAAGCCATGTCAGGGCAGATACATACAGGGTATCAGCCGTGACCAGCTTCCACGCTGCCGGATCAGAGCCGATAGCAAAAAATGAAAGGGCCATATTGATGAAAATCATCAAAAGGGCTGTACCGATGATTTCGGTTCTGTTGCCCCGCTGTCCGAGCAAGCCTAAGGGAATGAGGAACAGCGGGGTTAACAGGCCGCTCCGCACAAGAATAACCATCACTATTGCTGTAAAAGCCGGATAGAGAAATTGAAGTATTCTTGCGCGGGATGCCATAAGGGATACCCTTATTTATTCAGCGACAAAGGGTAACAGTGCGATGATTCGAGCCCGCTTAATAGCGATAGCCAGCTCGCGCTGGTGCTTAGCACAGGTACCGGTAATGCGGCGGGGAAGAATTTTTCCCCGTTCGGTGGTATACCGGCGCAGTCCATCGGCATCTTTATAGTCAATCTTCTGCTTCTGGGTGCAGAATTTGCAGACCTTTTTCTTAAAATAAACCTTACCCTTACCGCCGCGGCCGCCCCGTTCTTCGCCTTCGCGGCCGGTCATACCCATATCCATCTGGGTATCCATAGAACGATCCCGTGCGGGCCGTTCATTCTGCATCATATTCTCATCAGACATGAATAATCTCCTTGATTGTAACCTTAAAATGGAATATCGTCGGCAAAACCATCATCTGCAGGGCCATCGTTTGCTGATGGGCCTCTTCCCTGCGGTGCATCTGAGGGGCGCCGAGAAGCATTAAAGCCGCCGTCACTATTCGAAGCGGCTCCACTGCCCTGCCCGCCGCCAAGCAGCTGTACATTGTTTGCCAGTATTTCCACCTTAGATCGATTTTGGCCATCCTGTTCCCAGCGATCCTGACGAAGCTCACCCTCTACCGCTACCTGTTTACCCTTTACCAAATACTGGTTCAGGGTTTCTCCGGATCTTCCCCAGAGCACCACATCGAAAAAATTAGGTTCATCGACCCATTGGTCACCGTTTTTCCGACGCCGGTTTACAGCAAGGGAAAATTTACAAACCGCCTGCCCATTGGCAGTGTACTTTAATTCAGCATCCCGGGTTAACCGTCCGATCAGGATTACATGGTTTAGATCGGCCATAATGGTTCCTTATTCCTCTACTTTTACAAAGAGGTGACGAATAATGTTGTTATTCAGCTTAAAGGCCCGTTCCAGAGCAACAAGTTGCGCTGGATCCAGCTTGATGGTATACAGGGTGTAGCGACCCCGTGTTTTTTTGCTGATGGGATAGGCGAGATCCCTATCGCCCATTTCTTCGGTTTTTTCGATCTGAGCTCCGTGATGGGCAAGATCTGCCTGAACAAGCTCACGACCTGCTTGATAGAGGTCTTCTTCCAACGGGAAGATGACCGTCAGTTCATACTGACGCATGGGTCCTCCTTACGGACTTATGATTGATCCGTCAACACAGACGGATAAAGAGGCTTACGTAGCATATAGAATGCTTTTTTCCTTGTCAAGTAAGGTTTAAGTAGGCTATTCTGTCTTCCGATACCTTTATAGAGGATGTATATGTCAAAACGTATTCATATCGAAGACACATTGTTTTTTCTTCAAAGCCGGATTAAGTTACTCTCTGACGGTCTTGTTTTAACCCTGGAACCGGACCTCTTTCTTGAATCCTATTTACAGGATTTGGATCATCTGCAGGCCTGCATCGGCAGTTGTATCCATGCGATTCAAGAAAACGATAAGTATATTGATTGGGAAGAACAGGTAAAAAACTTAATTGATCTGGAAGATACTTTTGCAGCCCTGATAGAAGATTTAATGCAAGGAAAAGGAACCTTAGGGGCTGCTTTTATACCAATATCAGAAAAATTGGATCACTATAAAACACTTTCGAAAGAAAGAAGACAGCAATTGAACCAGCTGCTTTCCATTCATCCCGAAGAACAGGATAATGGCATGGTAGTAAGTCCACAGGAATTGCGGGAACTGCTTCAGGATTAACGTCCCCTCGTTTTTAATTGATAAATATGATACTATCCATTCCATGGAACAGGTAACTTATGTGATTGTCGGGACCGGCCCTACCGGTCTTGGTGCTGCCTTTGAATTGATCGCTCAAAAACCTAATTCTCGAATCATCCTTATGGATAAAGCAAAGGTTTCATCCGGTGGGCTTCGCAATGATTGTAAAATGAATTTTACCTATCCCATCGGGTTTCCCATAGATTTCTGGCCCCGGGATGTGGCTGAACACTATCTGGTACGGGTAACAGCCTTTTTAAAGCCCTCCCTGATGGAACGAAAAAATGTAGGCTCCTACAGTCAGCGGGCCAGAAAAATTGGCGTCGATCTCCTGGATGTCAAACAGGCACACCTGGGTACCGACGGTGGTCTTGAGCTCATCAACAGACTCATTAAAGAATTGCAGGATAAGGGGGTTGAGGTTTCACTGGGTGAAACTCTGGTTGATCTGGACCCTGAAA
>Ga0101944_10004139_pt1 | contig 18567 bp, 14 predicted proteins | sample DewCreD2012metaG_FD_75245 | JGI IMG/M metagenome (GOLD analysis project Ga0101944, IMG submission 75245) | Hot spring sediment bacterial and archeal communities from British Columbia, Canada, to study Microbial Dark Matter (Phase II) - Dewar... ... | reverse complement strand
ACCGGGAATTGCCCTCGCTATATCAAATCACCGTCCAGCCTCTAACCCCCCTTGCTTTCGATTTCTTTTCGAACTTCAGTTCGATAAATAGTGTGTGGAATGTGGGTTGGAGGCTAAATTGGGATTCTTTCTAGGAGAAATGATATGGCTATTCCTGTTTCGAGACCGTCAATAGGTCAAGAGGAGTTAAAGGAAATTGAAAAGGTGTTCTCAACTGGCTGGCTGGGATTGGGTTCTACCGTCTTTGAATTTGAAAATGAATTGAAGAATTACTTGGGTGCGAAGCATGTGCTTGCCGTAAACACGGGAACAACGGCTTTGCATATTGCCTTGGATGCTTTTGGCATTAAGGATGGGGATGAGGTCATTGTGCCATCCCTGACCTTCTGCGCTAGCATTCAGGTTATCACTGCTGTAAGGGCGAGACCTGTATTTTGTGAAGTGAGCCCGGATACTCTCAATGTTGATATCGAAGATATTAAAAGGAAAGTTACAAATAAAACAAAGGCGATCATGCCGGTTCATTATTGCGGACAGGCATGCGATATGGATGAGCTTATAAAAATTGGAAAGACCTATGGTATTGCAATTATCGAGGATGCGGCACATGCTTTTGGGTCAACTTATAAAGGTAGGAAAATCGGTAGCTTCGGTGATGCAACATGCTTCAGCTTTGACCCAATCAAGAATCTGACCTGTGGGGAAGGCGGTGCGGTTGTTCTCTCTGATGATGCTATTGCTGAGTCAATACGCAAGAAACGAATATTGGGCATAGATAAAGATACCTGGCACAGGTACCGGAACGAACGCACCTGGTTTTATGAGGTGACCATGCAGGGTTATCGATATCACATGAGCAACATCAATGCAGCCATCGGCATTGCGCAATTTAAAAAAGTAGGCAAATTTATTCAAAAAAAGAAAGAAATTGTTCAAAAATACAATGATGCCTTTCGTAATATCGATGGACTAAAAATACTTGATTGGAATCTTGAAGAAACAGCCCCCTTTACTTATATTGTCAGGGTGCTGAATGGCAAGCGGGAAGAACTGATTGAATTCCTAAAAGGAAAAGGGGTTGGAACCGGCATACACTACATTCCCAATCACTTGCAACCATACTTCAAGCCTTTCTCGACTTCCTTACCTGTGACTGAAAAAATTGGCGAAGAGATATTAACGCTACCCTTGTTTTACGATATTACTGATGAACAGGTGGCAAATGTAATTGATTCCGTTTGCGATTTTTTTATGAAAAAGTGATTGGGAGGAATCCGATAATTATGCCAGTGGTTCAGAATCCCTCTAAAATTGGCGCTAAAAGTATCAGCTAAACCAATGAATTGTACCGATCTTAAATATTCACGATGAGCGGATTGTGATCAAGCCCACTCTTGTCGAACATCAGTTCGTTAATATTTCTTGATTCCTGGAGTAATGATCTATGTCGCCAACTGTCAGTGTCAACCTGTGTTGTTACAATTCAGAGAAATATTTACGTGAAACACTGGATAGTGTAGTTAATCAAACTTACACCGATTGGGAATTCATAATAATTAATGATGGCTCAAGTGATTCAACAGAATCCATCATCTCTGAATACATCAAACGGGGTCACAATATTATCTATCATTATCAAGAGAACCAAGGTCTTGGTTATTCACGCAACGAGGCGTTAAAGTTTTCAAAAGGTAGATTCATAGCATTTATTGACCATGATGATATTTGGTTACCAGAGAAGCTCGAGAAGCAGATTCCTTTTTTCAGTGATCCGAACGTAGGCCTGGTTTATTCTGATGCCATTTATTTTAATTCAGAGGGTCTTAATCATAGGCTATATCAGTCAAGGTCGTATTATGAAGGAAATTGTTTTTCACAACTTCTGACCGATTATTTCTTATGTATGCAAACAGTCATGGTTAGAAGAATTGCTCTAGAGTCACTAACATATTGGTTTGATAATGATTTCAATATGATTGAAGATGCAGATCTTTTTGCAAGAATTGCGTATAATGGATGGAAATTGGCGATGGTAAATGAGCCTCTTGCAATGTGGCGTGTGCATTCTAGTAGCTTAACTTGGCAATTTCCCATAAAAATAGTAGAAGAATACAATGTAATGTTGCAGAAATATGGAAAAATTATCAAAGATTTTAATAATCGTTACGCTCGAGAAATTAAAACATTAAAGTATAAAAATGCTATTATCAAATCATTACAATTATGGAAAACTGGCAAGAATAAAGATGCAAGGCGTGCCTTAATCCCATTTCTTATGCAAGGTTATGAAGTGTTATTTTTATTGGGGCTGTTCTTTTTACCCGAAAGCATGATGAGGAGATGGTTGGCTCCGTTCAGAAAGACAAAAGTCATGCCAGCCGAGGATCATAAGCATTTAGCTGTGGACCCGAAAGGTTGGGCGGCCTGATGGGTGCGGTAAGCTTTTGTGTTTAAAAACGTGAGAAAAATTTACGTTTTTTGATGTTTATGAAATCACGGCAAGTTCCTGAGTTAATTTGGATAATCCCTCCTGAATGAGTTCATAGGCCTTTTCGATTTGAGAGGGTTGCTCGGCGATTTTCAATGCCTGATTTTTCATCCCCATTGAAATCATTGGGTTTTTGAAGTGCTTGGTTGAACAAATTTCAAGCCATAACCACTTCCAGCCGGTTTTCGTAACCCTATAAAATGACTTGTGATTTGATTTTGAGATCACATCTCTGGCCTTCATTTTGTTCATTTCATAGCGAATTTGTGCGGAATTTCGGAAATGGCCGGAAAGGTTCTGGAGCAGATCGGCTGTTCTGAAGCCGTGTGCCTGGTACTTGGGTTTGAGAAGCTCTTCTGCCAAAGCCTGTTGGCGTGGTTTTCTGAAATCTGAAGCGGTGACGCTTCTGCCTGAATCGTCCATGATGGGCTTGGAAAATATATCCGGTTCCAGTTCGCAAATGGAAGTCCCATCCACATCTGCACAACAGTTCAACATTCGGTCATTGCATTCGATTCCAGCCCATAAGGCTGCCTGCAGATACAGAACAGGTTTCTTAAGCCCCAGCGATTTGGGGTTGTTGATGGTCGTTTCCGTTCGAATGAAATAGCCGGTTTTGTTGTACTGCTTGATGGAATTTCCTCTGAACCAGTGCTTGATACAGGCATTGTTATCGTAAAGCCGCCAGAATGACCTGGATTTGGTAGCGGAATGATTCCGTCTGTTGAAAACCTGAGTGATGGCATCGGGCAATCCGAGCCTGTGGAATTTATCCAGAAGTCGTTCAAAGAGGCTGGTGCAAAAACGAGCGGATTTGAAGATGATGTTGGATGATACTTCGATCTGGCCCAGGTACCACTCGTGATGAAGATATTTTGAAAGGGTGGAATACTTGCCCTTGTTGAATTTAAAGAAGATGTTCATCCAGTAGGTGATCCGGTCCAGCGCCATGCGACCGTTCAGGGATTTTATAGTCTCCGCGATTGCAGTGGGGTCCTCGGCATCGACAAATGCATTGCCGCAAAGCTTGTACTGAGATTTCTTCTGATCCAGTTGTAGGGCAATGGCATTGTGGCCGTTGAAGTAGAACTCGCACTGAAACGGCAGATACGAAGAGATTTTCAGATAACACGGACCGCCCAGTACGGAATCATGGAAGTAGATGTAATACTGCTTGACGGGTTTTCGGCATTTGTAAAGGCGTTCGAACTTCCTTCCGGTTTTTGATGTCAATTCTCTGCAGGCAAATGTTTTGACCGGTTCGGTGTCGGTCAGAATGCAATAGACATGATCCCCTTTTCCGGTATAGGAACTCACATACTTTTGCTGGACATATTTTTGTTTTGCCCCATCTGTTCCCCCATCAACAGCAGGCCACCAATGGATCGGGATTTTCTGGTTTTCAGCGACCTTTTCGATATGGGAATTGAGCTGATTGGTCAATAGCCGCATGATCCCGTTGGACAGGGAGTTGAAACCGAGAGCGCGTAGCAAGAGGACAACGCCGGAAGTATGAAACAGACGCAGGATATAGCCCCGAAGAATGACGCGGTCGAAACAGGAGTAATTGAACTTGATATTTGGGGCGAATTGATTCACAAAAGAGTTGTTCACGGGTGCATCCTTTTTGGGGGTTGTTTTGGCGAACCATCTCTATAAAGGAGAGCCCGTGAATAATCAAGAATTGGAGCCAGGTCCAAAGCAAGGGGTTATTGATGGATCAGATGGCAAACGGATCATGAATCCAGTTTGTGAACAACCGGGAATTGCACTGGGTATATCAAATCACCATCCTGATCATAACCCATTGCTTTCGATCTCTTTTCGAACTTTAGTTCGGTAAATTTTCTGTCTCGGCGTTTTGAATGTGATCATTGTGGCCGTATCTTTACTGAAGAAATCCCCTTTGTAGATGGCCACCGTAGGCAGGAACCCGCAAGCCGGAACGTCGCATCGAGACTCCCAGTAAGACCCTGGCCGAAGTCCTATCGGCGTTCGGGCATTAGGTGGATGCCCGTGGGGTCTTACAACACATCAAGCCTTGAAACCCCGCCCAGCGCGGGTTGCCGACCTTCGTTGCATTTTATCTCGGAAACTCCTGTTAAAGGGTGCAGATGCGATACTCGGAGGAAATCCTTTAGATGAGGAAGACACTTCTGATTTGCTATACTAAACTTGCGCATTATAGAGTTCCGGTTTTTGAACGGCTTGGTCTCTATTATGATCTATGGGTGGTGCATTCTGGAAAGCAGCTTACACCCGGTGATGCAGGCTTTAAGGAGATTATTTTGCCCGGGACGCGTATTGGTCCCTTTTTTTACCAACCAGGCCTATGGTCATTGATACGAGACGGTAAGTTCGATGCGGTTATATTTTTTCTTGATCTCGCCTGGCTCTCGATTTCTCTTAGCTTTTTTTTGAATCGTGGAGCATACAAAAGGATTACATGGGGTCTTTGGAGAACAGGGCTTAGAATCGCAAATTATGTCAGGTTACGTGCCGCGTTACATGCAGATGCAAACGTCTTTTACAGTGAGGGAGCAGCTGCTGATTTCATCAATTTTGGGGTCCCGGCTGACAAAATCTGGGTGGCGCGCAATACAGTTTATGTAGAACGCCCCGAACGCGCCGAGGAAACCCTTCGCGACTCCTTGTTGTTCATAGGTAGTTTCGATTACCGGAAAAGAAATGACATGGCTGTCAGGGCTTTTTACGATATTATAGGCCAACTTCCGCCCCATATTAAGCTGGTCTTCGTTGGCGACGGGCCTGCAAAGAGATCGACTCAGCTCCTGGCACGTAATATTGATGATCCAGGAAGAATAGAGTTCCATCCTGGCACAACCGATCCCAGCCTAATCCGTCAGTTTTACAGCAAGGCGATTGCCTCCTTTTCTTTCGGTCAGGCTGGCTTGTCCGTTTTGCAGAGCCTTGGGCATGGCGTCCCCTTTATTACATGCCTGGACGCTATATCAGGAGGGGAAATCGAAAACCTCCGTCATCATTACAATGCGATCCTGTGTGGGGACGACATCAATGATCTTAAGAATGCCTTCTTGAAAGTTTGTTTGAGTTCAGACCTAGCCTCGAAACTCGGCCAGAATGCGCTTGAACACTACAAAGCACTTTGTACGGTCGACAGAATGGTGGCGGGCTTCAGAGGTGCCATTGAAAGCATACCACATTCTGGATTTTCTTTACTTAGTAATAAAATTAAATGAATAGCAGCGTCTGTAAAGCCTGTAGTGCCACTAACACCGAAAGGGTGGAAGTCCGCTCTGGCCTTACATACATTGTTTGCAAGGATTGCGGATACTGTGAGAAGGCATTGAACCTAAATGAAATAACGGAAGCTTTTGAAAGTGCACAGCTGCGTTATTATGGTTCGGATACGCCGATTCTTCATGCAGGCTATTCGCCTTTTGAAAATGAGATCCTTAGATATCATACGAAGATTTTTAGGCGATATCTCTGGGAAAAGAGCTCAGTCATTGAAGTGGGACCTGGTGCTGGAACTTTCCTCAACTGGCTATTGGAAAATGGGCATAGCGTTACGGCGGTTGAACATTCGACAGAATTAGCAAGACGTCTAATTGAGCGATTTTCAATTCCCGTGATCATGGGGGAGTTCGAGACAGCCTTCGTAGCAGAGGGTTCTGCTGACGCTTTTTGTTCCTTTCATGTTATTGAGCATGTTATGAATCCCGCAGAGCACATATCAAAAGCCTTTAGAGTGGTTCGTGAAGGAGGATATGGTTTTATTGCAACTCCAAATGCAGATTCCTGCGTCCACCTTTTGGCCAGAAGGCTTTCACCGAATTATGATTCTGGTCACCTAAGGGTTTTTTCCTGTAACTCACTCCGACATTTATGCGAGCGGGAGGGCTGGTCTGTTCTTGAGATTAATACTCCCGAATATGCAATAAGTTGGCTTCGTGTAGCTTCTAAAATCTTGAGACGGATACGGGGAGAAGACGAAGAGGAAACCGCCGGAAAGTACGCGGTTGGTGGCTCCAAGGCTTTTAACCTTATAACCTTGTTGACAAAGGTTATTACTTCCCCGATACGGTTTTTTCTCACAATCTCGGGCCTCGGTAACGAGCTCTTTGTTGTATTAAAGAAATAGCTTACAAGGAGCATTTCTGACAATGCGAACTTACCAGATCTGCGCAAATTGTGTTATGGACACCAGTGACTCGAAAATCGTCTTTGACGACAAGGGCGTCTGTGACCATTGCAATGATTTCTATAATAACGTACTGCCAAATTGGCATACGGATAATTGTGGCATAGTTGAACTCGAATCCATCATCGAGCAAATTAAGGAGGGTGGCAAAGGGAAAGAGTTCGACTGCCTGCTGGGCGTCAGCGGTGGCGCGGATAGCTCTTACATGCTACACAAGGTTGTCGTTGATTTCGGACTGCGACCGCTGGTTTTTCACGTCGATGGAGGATGGAATTCCGAGCTGGCCGTTCACAACATCCAGGTCATGATTGATAAACTGGGACTTGATCTATACACGCAGGTGATCAACTGGGAGGAGATGCGGGATTTCCAGTTGGCATTTTTCAAATCAGGCGTGCCGCATATTGACGTCCCCCAGGACCATGCCTTTATTGCCACCCTTTACAATTTCGCCGACCAGTACAAGATCAAATACATTCTGAACGGAGGCAATGTTTCGACCGAAGGGGTGCGTAACCCCATGGAGTGGCTCTATTATGGGACGGACATGCTGCAAATCAGGGATATTTTGACGCGGTTCGGAACCATAGAGATGAAAACCTACCCATTCAGCTCGATCTTTCGCCATAAGATTTATCTTCGGTATATCCGCGGTGTTCAGATGGTTAAGCCGTTGAATTATATGCCTTATATCAAAGCGGATGCCATGCGGTTTTTGGAAAAGGAGTACGGATGGAAGCCGTATCCGCAGAAGCATTTCGAATCCAGGTTTACAAAATTTTATGAAGGATACTGGTTGCCAGTGCGCTTCGGATTCGATACGCGCAGAGTTCAATTCTCCAGCCTGATTCTAACCGGGCAAATGACCCGAGAAGATGCATTGGAAAAGCTCCAAATGCCTGCGTATGACCCGGAAACCATTGAAGAGGAATTCAATTACATCGCCACAAAGCTGAACATCACCCCGGATGAGTTGCGGCATTATTTCACCATGCCGAAAAAATTCTACTGGGATTACAAAAATCTGGCCCCCATTTTTGTTGCCGGGGCAAAAATTCTCAAAGCGCTTGGCGTGGAAAAATCTATTAAACGATGATCACCATAATCGACTATGGATTGGGAAATATTCGGGCTTTTGTAAATGTTTATGAACGTCTGAACATTCAAACAAAAATCGCCCGTTCTGCTGACGATATCAGCAAAGCAACCAAACTCATTCTACCAGGCGTTGGTGCATTCGACCATGCCATGACTCTTCTCAATCAGTCCGGGATGCTACGAGAACTGGAAAAACAGGTGTTGCAGAATGGTGTACCAGTTTTGGGCATTTGCGTGGGAATGCAGATTCTCGCAAAATCCAGCGAGGAGGGGGTGTTGCCGGGTTTGGGCTGGTTTGATGGCCATGTAAGACGATTTGACACTTTTAAACTTCCCTTGAGAACGCGACTGCCCCACATGGGGTGGAATACAATACGCCCAGTAAAAGACCATTCATTGCTTATGGGGTTAAATCAGGAATCCCGCTTTTATTTTCTGCATTCCTATTATTTTGATTGCTCTAATCATAACGAAATATTGGCAACTACTGAGTACGGAGTGGATTTTGCGTGTGCTGTAAACAAGAATAATATTTTCGGTGTGCAATTTCACCCTGAAAAAAGTCATTCCAACGGCATTCGAATTCTTCTTAACTTCTCCAAGATATAAATATGTTATACCCACGCATCATTCCCTGCCTTCTGGTGCATAAAAAAGGTCTCTACAAAACAGTCAAGTTCAAGGATCACAAATATGTGGGCGATCCGATAAACGCAGTGAAAATATTCAATGAAAAAGAGGTTGATGAACTGATTGTCCTGGATATTGACGCGTCGACTCATGGCTATGAGCCGGACTACAAAATGATTGAAAATCTGGCGGTCGAATGCCGCATGCCGTTGTGTTATGGTGGAGGTATCAAGACACGGGCGCAGGCAGAGCGGATTTTTAGCCTTGGCGTTGAAAAAATTGCCCTGAGTTCTGCAGCCGTGGAAAATTTTGGGGTTGTTTCCGAGATTGCTGGCAGGGTCGGGAATCAAAGCGTTGTCGTGGTGATGGACGTCAAGGTTACGGGTTCTGACGGTAAATATGAAATATACACGCATAATGGTTCGAAACCTGCCGGTAAGAACCCTGTAGATTTTGCCATTGCGATGGAAAAGGCTGGGGCTGGAGAAATTGTTGTCAATTCCATTGATAGGGATGGTGTTATGAAAGGGTATGATCTGGACTTGATACAACAGATTTGGGAGGTTATCAGCGTGCCCATGACTGTACTGGGTGGTGCCGGATCCCTGGAAGATATTGGCGCGGTTATCAAACGGCATGGCATCATCGGGGCTGCTGCCGGGAGCCTGTTTGTTTTTAAGGGAAAGTTTCGGGCAGTCTTGATCAGTTATCCCAATCGAGCAGAAAAAGAACGTCTTTTTAACAAGATGTATTGCCAGAATGGGCTGTAATTGTAGAAAACAAGACCAGAGAATTTGATTGCGTACCTGGACTGAGGACTGAAAGCTGGCTTTCTGATACGGCGTAGTTCGGCAACTCATTGCCAGAAAGGCTCAGAGAAAGTCTTGGATGATGGAAGGGCTAACCACAAATCACACCAGGATAGACGGCAGAATATGAAACAACTGATTCAGAATCTGAAAACCGGCGAGACCGTTCTTGAAGAGGTTCCGGCACCGCAAGCCGGACGGGGGCAGGTTCTGATCAGGACCCGTTGCAGCCTGGTTTCGGCCGGCACCGAGCGCATGCTGGTGGAATTCGGCAAGGCGGGCTGGATCGAGAAGGCGCGGCAGCAGCCTGACAAGGTGCGCATGGTGCTGGACAAAATCAAGACCGACGGGCTGATGCCGACGATCGAGGCCGTCTTCAACAAGCTGGATCAGCCCTTGCTGCTGGGTTACTGCAACGTCGGACGGGTGATGGAAGTCGGCCCCGGTGTGACGGGGTTCGCCGTCGGCGACCGGGTTGCTTCCAATGGCAAACACGCAGAGGTGGTTTCTGTGCCGACGAACCTGTGCGCACGCATTCCCGCGAATGTGTCGGACGAGGAAGCGGCCTTCACGGTGATCGGCGCGATCGCCCTGCAGGGTATCCGGCTGGTTCAGCCGACCTTGGGCGAGGCGGTGGTGGTGACCGGGCTGGGGTTGATCGGGCTTGTGACGGTGCAGTTGCTGCGCGCACATGGCTGCCGGGTGATGGGCATTGATTTTGATGCCGGAAAGGTGGCGCTGGCAAGGCAGTTTGGCGCGGAGGGGGTGAATCTGGCAGCCGGAGAAGACCCGGTGGCATCTGCACGTGCCTTCTCCCGTGGACGGGGCGTGGATGCCGTGATCCTTACGGCTTCCACCAAGAGCAGCGAGCCGGTGCACCAGGCAGCCCTGATGTGCCGCAAGCGCGGCAGGATCGTGCTGGTGGGGGTGACGGGCCTTGAACTGTCTCGGGCCGATTTTTATGAGAAGGAGCTTTCTTTCCAGGTGTCTTGCTCGTATGGCCCGGGGAGGTATGATCCGCTATATGAGGAGAAGGGGTTCGACTATCCGATAGGCTACGTGCGCTGGACCGAACGGCGAAATTTCGAGGCAGTTCTGGACATGTTGGCCGATGGCCGGTTGGATGTGAAGCCGCTCATCTCCCATCGGTTTCCCATCGTTGAGGCGGATAAGGCCTATGCCTTGGTGGGCGGGGCTGCGCCTTCACTGGGGATCTTGTTGCAGTACCCAAGGGATTCGGAAAAGCCGGATGGGGAGTTGCGGCGGCGGACGGTGGCGCTTGCTTCGGCGCCCGTTGCCCTTTTCCAAGGCGGAAAGACAGGAAGTGTTTCCGTGGCCTTCGTGGGTGCCGGCAACTATGCGACTGCGGTGTTGATCCCGGCCTTCAAGGCGGCTGGGGTGCGGCTGAAAGTGGTGGCTTCAAGCGGCGGGGTCAGCGGGCTGCATGCCGGGCGCAAATATGGTTTTGCTGAGACCACTACGCAAACCGACAGCATTTTTGCCGATCCGGAAGTGGACGCTGTGGTGATCACCACACGCCACGATAGCCATGCCAATCTGGTTTGCCAGGCCCTGGCTGCAGGCAAGCATGTGTTTGTGGAAAAGCCCCTCTGCCTTTCGTTGGATGAGATTGATCGCATACAAACCACCTACGCATCCCTTGTCACGCGTCCCGCCTCCTTGCCTTTGCTGATGGTCGGGTTCAACCGCCGATTTGCGCCGCAAGTGCTGAAGATGAAGGAACTTCTTGCCGGCGTAAGGGGGCCGAAGGCGTTTGTCATGACAGTGAATGCCGGGGCGATTCCGGCGGAGCATTGGACGCAGGATCCAAGCGTCGGGGGAGGCCGCATCATCGGTGAGGCCTGCCACTTCATCGATCTGCTGCGCTACCTGGCCGGTGCGGCGGTTGTCGGCCACCAGTGCACCCACATGGATGCAGCCACGAGGGATACGGTGACGATCCAGTTGACCTTTGCCGATGGTTCGATCGGCACGGTGCATTATTTTGCCAACGGCAGCAAGTCCTTTCCGAAGGAACGGCTGGAGGTGTTCGCCGGCGGCCGGGTGCTTCAACTGGATAATTTCAAACGCCTTGAGGGGTTCGGCTGGCCGGGGTTTCGGAAGATGACGTTGTGGCGGCAGGACAAGGGCCAGAAGCATTGCGCCAAGGCGTTTGTGGAGGCGATTCAGTCTGGCGGGTCGTCGCCGATTCCGTTTGAGGAGGTGCTGGAAGTGAGCCGGATCAGTATTGAGGTGGCGTATGCGACATCATGAGGCGCAAAGCCATCATTCCGGGCGCCTGCCGAAATGTTATGAAAAGGCCCTTCATATCCCTGACGACGTCCACACCATGAACATGCAGGTCGTGAATGTGAACGGATCCACTATTAATTTCGATTTGCTATTCAATACGCTGAGACATCTATCCTGGAAGCAGATCTTGTACCGCTTCTATTATATTGTTCGAAAAAAATGGTGGACGCTGATCGTGAAAGAGGCGCCTGTTGTGGAACACAGGCAATTTCAGGCTGACTCTCCTTTCCTTTTTACAGGCTTGCGGGACGTTACGACATCGGGTCCGTGGGAGGAGGAAGTCGTGGGGGCATGTAAACGCTGCGAGGCATTGGCGAAGTGGCAGTTCCGGTTCCTTAATTTGACAGTATCCTACCCAGAAAGGATCGATTGGCACGATTCGGGTGTAAGTCAGCTCTGGCGCTACCAATTGCATTATTTTGATTGTGTGCAGGATCTGCTGGTGTGGTGGGCGACAGGGACGGAAACCCTGGCTTGGGAAGTGTTCACCTCTTTGGTTGATTCGTGGATTGACGGAAACCGCAGACTGGTAGGCGACGGATGGCACCCGTTCACCATTTCGGTTCGTCTGGTTAATTGGGTGCATGGATTAAGCACCTGGAAAGAAAATTTCAATGCCCATTCGAAGTTTACCGGACGGTACATGGGAAGTCTTGTTGGCCAGGCCCGGGTATTGTCATCCTATTTGGAAAAGGATGTTCGCGGAAATCATCTTCTTAAGAATTTGCGGGCGCTTCTGTGGGCTGGTACATTCTTTGACAGCCCGCTGGCTAAGCGTTGGAAACATCGTGCTCTTGTCCTTCTGCAGAAGGAGCTGGCCGAGCAGATTCTGCCCGATGGGGGGCATTTTGAAAGGACGCCTGGTTATCATGCCATAGTACTGAAGGACCTGCTTGAAATTGGTCTGTTGCTCCGGCACGACCCGGATGCCGAGATAAAATATGGTTGGCTGGATGAAGCCCTCTGGCGGATGCTCCAATATCTATGCAAGATCATGCCACCCGATGGGCGTCTTCCGCTCCTGAAGGACACGGCCTGGGATGCTGCCCCATCCCCCTGTGACCTGCTGGCGGCAGGGGCGCTATACTTTCAGGAGCCGTCTTTCAAGCTGAGCGGTCACTTCGGCCTTTATCCCCTTCTTCTTTTTGGAAGAAGCGGGTGGGATACTTTTCGCCAGTGGCCTTTGACAACCGTCTGTACTTCCCTCATCCGATCTCTTCCACCAAAAGTGCACGGCCGGTTTTCGTGTTGTGGTTCGGTGAATGTTGCAGAGATGTTTGCAGTGTCGCTGCCGGAAACCGGGTATTTCGTTCTCAGAGACGATACGGCAGGTGATTATCTGATCTTTGACGCCGGCAAAGTCTGTCCGGAGTATCTGCCCGCTCATGCCCATGCAGACATGTTGACCTACGAACTGACGATCAATCATTGTCGCATTGTGGTAGATTCAGGGGTTTTTCAATACCAGGCTGGTAAATGGCGAGATTACTTTCGCGCCACACGAGCTCACAATACGGTGGAGGTGGAAAATTGCAATCAATCCGAAGTTTGGGGGAGTTTCCGGGTGGCCAGAAGAGCGCGGCCAGTTCGGGCATCGTGTAAACGTCAAGGCAGTTGCTTGATCCTTGATGTCAGGCATGACGGTTACCGGAGGCTGAAAGTTCCGGTGGTTCACCGTCGCATACTGGTGTGGGAGAGCGGGCGATTCTGGGTGATTATCGATCAACTTTCAGGTACCGGAACTGTTGCTGCAGCCAACTACATTCATCTGGCCCCGGCTATCCAGACAACTCCGATCGAAAGGCATTGCTGGCAATTGCAGGGAATGCCGTTTCCGCTGTGGATACATGCGTTTCAAAGCCATGAAAGCGAAGTGGTGCAAGGTCGGCTGGAGCCCAGCCCCCAAGGTTGGTATTCCGAACAGTTTGGAATAATGGAACCCAACACGGTTCTGATATTGAAGAAGTGTGAGCCCTTGCCTTTCTTCTATGGATACATAATTTCAATGACGGAATCTTTGCGTGTAAAGTTCACGAGTACCGGCAATGGATCCTGTGATGTTCAGGTTTCTGATGACCTGCATTGCATACGAATTCATGTTTACCCTGACGAAGTGAAGGTGGCTTCATGAATATTGCCGTGTATTCCCATTATTTTACGCCAGAAATCGGTGCCCCATCGGCGCGAATCCACGATCTGGCCAAAATTTGGGTGAAAGCGGGGCACGCTGTTGATGTGATTACCTGTTTTCCGAATCACCCGACGGGGCGCATGTATCCCGGCTACACGCTAGGATGGTATATGAAGGAGAAACTTGACGATATATGTGTTCACAGGCACCGAACTTACATCACCCCCAACTCGGGTATTTTTAAGAAAACCCTTGGTCATATTTCCTACCTTCCTTCTGCCCTGATGCTGAGCAACCGGAGGGTGGGTCGGCCGGATGTTGTAATAGGCACCTCGCCCACATTCTTTGCGGCCATGGCTGCAGCGTTCACCAGTATGCAGCGTAACGCGCCATTTATCATGGAGATTCGGGATCTATGGCCGGCTATCTTCGTGGAATTGGGCGTTCTTCGGAATCCACAATTGATCCGGTCTTTAGAAATGCTGGAGCTGTGGCTTTACCACCGGGCAACCAAATTGGTCACCGTGACGGAAGCATTCCGGAAAAATTTGATCGAAAGAGGCATTGCACCTGAAAAGATCCATAATATTCCCAACGGCGCAGATCCGGATTTTTGGACGCCCGCCTCAGAGATCTCACCCCTGCGGATGGAACTTGGTCTGGAAAACCGCTTTGTTGTACTCTACATAGGGGCGCACGGCATCTCTCATGCACTTTTTCGTTTGTTGGAGGCCGCCGACCGGTTGAAAAACACGCCTGAGATCCGCTTTGTTTTTGTGGGTGATGGTGCTGAAAAGACTGCCCTCATGGCAAAAGCCAATGAACTTGGACTGAATAATGTTTTGTTTCACAACTCCGTTGACAAGTTCGGTGTTCGAAACTTTTATGGTCTGGCCGACGTCTGTCTGGTGCCGCTGCGGAAAATTCCCCTCTTTGATGCGTTTCTACCTTCCAAGATGTTTGAAATCATGGCCATGGAACGCCCCATAATTGGAAGTGTACGAGGTGAAGCCGCCGAGATATTAAACAGATCACATGCGGCGGTTGTAGTAGAACCGGAAGACAGCGCTGCGATTGCTGAAGCCGTGCACTACCTCTATCTCCATAAGGAAAAAGCGGAGATGATGGGTAAACAGGGACGGAAATTCGTGATCAAACAATATTCCAGAGCTGTTCTTGCAGAAAAATATGAACATGTCATGCACGAAGCCATCGAAGAGCACCAGAGGCGCAAGCGATGAAAGTGCTGGTAACGGGAGCAACGGGATTCACGGGTTCATATGTTGTCCCCCTGCTGCTTGAAAAAGGTTGTACTGTACGCTGTCTGGCACGGCCATCAAGTAACCTGGGTGTCTTGTCAGCGAGAAACATTGAGTGGGTCATCGGGGATTTGGCAGATTTTGACACTGTCAGACAAGCGGCCCAGGGAATGGATGCGCTTGCCAACGTTGCCTCCATCGGTTTTGGGCACGCGCCCAATATCACCCGTGCTATTTCGGCAGCCGGTATCAGGCGTGCTGTTTTCATCAGTACAACAGCAATTTTCACCAGCCTGAACGCAGCAAGCAAAGCTGCTCGCATGGCTGCCGAAAGGACCATAGCGGATAGTTGTCTAAACTGGACGATACTCCGTCCCACTATGATTTACGGCAGCTCCCGAGACCGCAACATGGCTCGTTTGATCCGTTATCTGAAGCTGTGGCCGGTGGTTCCTGTAATCGGAAGCGGCGAGAACCTTCAACAACCGGTTTATGTGGAAGATGTGGCCCGGTCGGTGGTGGATTGTCTTTTTACTGATCGCACAGTGGGAAAGGCCTATAACATTCCGGGGAAAATGGCGCTGAGCTTTAATCAGGTCATCGATACCATCGCTGTTATCATGGGGCGCAGGATTCTAAAAATTCATTTTCCTGTTAAACCGGTCGTGTCGACGCTGCATGCTATTGAACGTCTTGGATTGCAACCCCCCATCAAAGCCGAGCAAATTTTACGACTGAATGAAGATAAAACGTTTGATTTTCAGGATGCCACAGCGGACTTTGGGTATTCGCCGCGCAGTTTTGAGGACGGGATACGGATTGAGTTGGTGGGAATGGGCTGGACAGTGTGAACTCGAAAAATGCGGAGGACAAAGGAAGGATTGTGGATGATGGAAACACCAGGTCATCAAAATGATAAAGGCAGAAATGGCGTGACATAAAGATGTTGGAATAACGGCTACTTGGTATTGAGGAGAAAGGCATGACATGGGCCGGATTTTATGTGGCCAGTTTTGTTTTGAGCGCTTTTGGTGCATGGGCTATCAGTAGGCATGCCGATAAAATCGGTCTGATGGATTGTCCGAATGGTCGAAGCTCGCACTGTATGCCGACTCCCAAAGGAGGGGGAATCGGCATTTTTTTTGTTTTCCTGTTATCTTCCATTGTTTTTGGGCTTCCAGTCAGTTTCTGGTTTCCCATCGGCATCATGGCGTCGGTGGCGTTTTGGGGGGATCGCGTTGAGTTTTCGGCCCGACTGCGGTTGGTCATTCAACTGGGGCTGATAGCGTTAGTCATCGTAGTTGGTGACAAAGGTGAGGTTCCCGGTGGGCTGGTGTATCTGGTGTGGATTTGTTTCTGGACCCTGTTTATCGTGGGAACCGCCAATTATTATAACTTCATGGATGGCATTAACGGCATTGCCGGGATTACGGGTCTTTTAGGCTTTGCACTCCTTGCCGGTTATGTGAATCTGATCGGCGGTCCTGTCGCTGCAACTGGTGTGGCTGTGTGCCTGTCAATCGCATGCCTGGGATTTCTGCCGTTGAACATGCCCAAAGCCAGGGTGTTTATGGGCGATATTGGGAGCATCCTTTTGGGCAGCGTGTTTGCTGGGCTGATCTGGCTGACTGCGGAAAGCGTGCTGGATTTTGTATGTATGGCATCGTTTCTCTTTCCATTTTATGTGGATGAACTGACCACAGTGGTGGTTCGGCTAAAGGATGGGGAAAATCTGACGAAGCCACACCGCAGGCATTACTATCAGCTTCTCGCAAATGAAAAGGGGATTGCGCACTGGAAAGTGTCTCTGGGATATGGGGTGTTTCAACTGGCCGTCGGAGGTAGTGTACTTGCCGTTCGGCAGTTTGGTTTGCCATGGGTGATGATTTTGTTGCTGGTTTGGAGCATTATATTCTGGATGGAGAGTTGGCGGACCAGGAAAAGTGTTCAGCTTTTGTACCGAAAGACGTGAGAAAAAATGTAACTATTCAGCACCGAGCATGAAACTTGGGAATGTACCTTCAAACAGAAGGCGTAGTGCTTCTGAAGAAGTCACTCCTTGTTTCCGACATGTAGTCAAATAGCTTCGGATACGGCAGAAGATTTTCGCACCTTGCATTGATCGAAAGCAGCCCGATATCTTCTGCTGAACCTTGGTCATTCGCAGATCATTCTCAGCCTGGTTATTCGAGAAAGGCACGATGGTCTCGTCCATAAATCGCAACGTGTCATCCTCAAAATCACGAAGCCGCTCCAGAAGGTTTCTGGATTTTGACCTGGCTATCTTTCCCCTGCGCCCTTTTTTCTTGGTCTCATCCGGGGCAGGGCATTCTATGTCAGCTTCTTGGAGGAGCTGACGGTATCGTTTTCGGTAGATTTCGGATTCCATCTGGTTCAGTCGGCCTCCGGCCGACTCGGTTGCCTGATGGATTTCGATCAGCAGATCCGACATTTTCGGTGCCCACTTTTGGCCATCCTGCTCAAAGGCTCTTTGAAGTTCTCGAAGATGATGGGCGTTGCATAGCGAATGTGCTGATCCGTATTGATAATACGATTTCCAATGATCATGGCACATGATGCCATGATAAAAGGACAGTATACCGATTTCATTCAGCGCTTCACAGCCCCTTTTGGAATGAGGGTAATAATAGCTGAATTGCCCATTGCACGTTGCGTGAAGCCAGTTGCGTTTTCCGCCGATATTGATACCGGTCTCATCGCAATGAATCAAATCGGATACCGTCAACTGGTGTTTTATCCAGCCTTCAAAGGGTTCCAGGCGTTCAAAAGCATCCTGGTTGAAATTATGGATTGAACCCACACTGATCGGAAGCCCCATTTGATCCCAAAAATGATCTTCGATACGATTATAGGGAACCAATTGGTACTGAGACATATAAACAGCATTGACCTTCACACCGATGCCGTATTGTACGGGCCTTGTGACACCTTGCGGAAAAGCAGCGATAAACCGCTTGCCCTGGTCGTCTACAAGAATCTCGGCGCGCCATTCGGTGACCACGGTAGTGATATCAATATCGATGACCTGTCTGGCTTCATATCCTGCTTGGTGATACTGACCTACAGGAAGCTTATTTCGGTCAACGGGTATTTCTTTGATCTCATCCGGGTTCTCGACCTTGTGAAGGGTTTTCCCGTCATGTCCTGTTTGTCCGCCAGCTTTGCGATCCCGCTTCGGATTGAGCTTCTTTTTGCGATCGGGGTCCATCGATGGTGGTTTGCTGCTGTTCTTGCTGTTGAGCCTGATTCTGTTGACAAGGATGGAGATCAGAAGCAGCAGCAGTTCAATACTGGCCTTGAGAGCCGGAGAAATATTGATCTCTGTCTCAAGAAGGTATTGGGCCTTCTTGACCGCTTCCTCTACATTGATATGCTCAAATTTTATCCCGCGTCCCTGTGTCATTTACGCAGTATTATAACACAGGTTTTTAAACTCGAATTTTTCGCCCCAGCATGACCCGTGCCGCAAAAGAATTTTTTGGATGCGATCGGGGTTTATAACCCTTGCTGATATACGCGTGTAAGCTTTTGTGTTTAAATAGTGTCTGAACGAAAAGTCCCATTGCCGACATATAGTTTGGAATGATTTTGTTCAATTTTGAATAACCACTAGTCTATCAAATGCCCTGGTG
>Ga0101944_10004138_pt1 | contig 18571 bp, 9 predicted proteins | sample DewCreD2012metaG_FD_75245 | JGI IMG/M metagenome (GOLD analysis project Ga0101944, IMG submission 75245) | Hot spring sediment bacterial and archeal communities from British Columbia, Canada, to study Microbial Dark Matter (Phase II) - Dewar... ... | reverse complement strand
CGCACCGCCGAAATTCTCACCTCCAGCCTGGAGTTCGGTGAGATTTTGCAACTGATTTTGGAAAATGTGGGCCAGGTCGTGCCGCACGACGCCGCCAATATCAGCCTGATTGAAGGACAATATGTGCATTACACAGGCATCAGAGGGTATGAAAACTTCAGCATCTCACCCAAGTCGGTTAAGCAACTAAAATTCAAATACAAAGAGATTCATAATCTGCGTGAAATGTATATCACAAAGAAACCGATTGTTATTCCCTATACGCTGCAAGACCCCGGCTGGGCAAAAATTCCTGAAGCCTTGTGGATACAATCTTACGTCGGCGCGCCCATCATCATCAAAGACAAAGTCGTTGGCTTTCTCAGCCTGGACAGCGCAACGCCAGGCTTTTTCACCGAAAAACATGCCATGCGACTGGCAGCCTTTAGCGTCCAGGCCGCCATCGCTATCGAAAATGCGCGTCTCTTTGGGAAAATGCAGCAATCGCTCAATGAGCGCCGCAAAGCCCAACAAAGCCTGCGGCGCGTAAACAAACGCCTGGAAACCAAAATAGCCGAAATCGAACAGCTCCAGGCCCAGTTGCGCGAGCAGGCTATCCGTGACCCCCTGACCGGCCTATACAACCGTCGATTCATGGATGAAACCTTAGCGCGGGAACTCTCACGCGCCAAACGAGATGACTTGCCGATTGCCGTCTTGATGCTCGATATTGACCATTTCAAACAAGTGAACGACACCTACGGCCACGAAGCCGGGGACCTGCTCTTGAAATCGCTGGCGGGCATCCTGCTGCGCGAAAGCCGCCGCTCTGATATTGCCTGCCGATTTGGCGGCGAGGAATTTTGCGTCATCATGGTTGGCGCGCCCCTGCCCATTGCCAGGCAGCGGGCCGAGTCCTGGCGCAAACACTTTGCCGATTTCTCACTGGCATATAAACATCATACCTTGCGCGCTACTCTATCAATAGGAATTGCCGTTTACCCAGAACACGGCGATACCGGAGAAGATATATTGCGCGTCGCCGACAGTGCCCTGTATGCCGCCAAACAAGCCGGAAGAAATCGGGTAGAAATCGCGCCGCTTCCAACCGTTTGACAAATTCCCTACCTGTGCTATACTGCCGTTATTAATCGTAAAGACTTTATCTGCCCGCAGGGCAGTGTTTTGCAAGCCAGCCAAAGCGGTTGCGCAACCCCTATTTACGGGGGATTTTGTCTTTTCCAAGAACTTAACCGCCACGGGCGGAGATAAAAACTCAAATTCAGGAGACTTTTTCAGCAACATGAATTCAAAACTTAAAATCATACCCCTGGGGGGGCTGGGGGAAGTAGGCAAAAATATGATGGCCTACGAATTCGACAACCAAATTCTGGTCGTCGATGCCGGCTTGATGTTCCCCGAAAACGACATGATTGGGGTGGACTACATCATCCCTGATTTTGAATACCTGTACGACAAGAGCCACCAGGTCGCCGGGATTATCATCACGCACGGGCATGAAGACCACATCGGGGCGATTCACCACGTCGTCCCACGCGTGCCTGCTCCCATTTTCGGAACCCAACTGACCCTCGGGCTGGTGGAAGTCAAACTGGCCCGCAACGGCCTGGCTTCCAAAGCCGACCTGCGCCGTGTTAGCGCGGGCGAAACCATGCAGATTGGCCCTTTCCAGGTCGAGTTCTTCCACGTCTGCCACTCCATCCCCGACGCGGTCGGCCTGGCAATTACGACCCCCGCCGGCCTGGTGGTGCATACCGGCGATTACAAATTCGACCACACTCCGGTTGACAACTGGCCAACCGACTATGCGAAGTTGGCCGAACTTTCGCGGCGCGGCGTCGATCTGCTCTTAAGCGACTCGACCAACGCCGAACGCCCCGGCTGGACACCCTCCGAACGGGTCATCGGCCCTGCGCTCGACGAAGTCATCGAGAACGCGCCGGGACGGGTCATCATCGCAACGTTTGCCTCGCTCATCTCGCGGATGCAGCAGGTGGCCGATGCCGCCGTGCGTCACCGCCGCAAACTGGCTTTCGTGGGCATGAGCATGGTGGATAACGCCAAAATGGCACGCAAACTCGGTTACCTCATTGTTCCCGATGAAACCCTGGTGACCGTCGATGCTGCCCTGAAACTGCCGCCGAGTCAGGTGGTCTTGATGTGTACCGGCTCGCAGGGAGAGCCGTCCTCCATCATCGGCCGACTCTCCGCCGGGACGAACCGTCAGTTCGACCTGCTGCCAAGCGATACGGTTATCCTGTCCTCGCACCCCATTCCCGGCAACGAAGAGAGCATCAGCAAAACCATCAACCGAATGCTGCGTTTGGGCGCGAATGTCATTTACGACAACCTGGCCCCGGTGCATGTCTCCGGCCACGCCAGCCAGGAAGAACAGAAGTTGATGCTGAACCTGGTGCGCCCGAAATACTTCATGCCGATTCACGGTGAATTGCGCCAACTCAAACGTCACGCCTGGCTGGCCGAGCAAATGGGGATTCCCCGAGAGAATATTATCGTGGTCGAAAACGGACAGGTGGTCGAGTTGGAAGACGGCAAACTCTCGCTGGGTGAGCGCATCCCCGGCGGGTATGTGGTCGTCGAGGGCGGCTCGATTGGCGACGCCGACCCAGACGTGATGCGCGAGCGGGAACAGTTGGCCCGCTCCGGCATTGTCATTGTCAACCTGAGCATAGACAAATACTCCAACCGCCTGCTTGAAAACCCCGAAATCATCACGCGCGGATTCGTCTCTAACGAAGACGCGGAAGACATCCTTCCGCTGGTGCGCAAACGGGTGGTAGAGGTCATTCACAACGGCGGGTTGGATATGCAAAAAGACATCGTCGACGTGGTCAAGACATTCATTTACAATGAGACGCGCCGCAAGCCAATGGTCTTTGTAACACTGACGAAGGTGTAAAATCGAGTAGGGAGCGGCGGCTCACCGCTCCCTCTCACACTACCGGACATGCGGGTCCGCATCCGGTGGTTCAATGAGAATAACTGAACTGGTTGTATCGTTCGGTAATACTTTCAAGCCCTGCTCTGCGCCAAAAGGCGTTGTTCAGGGCTTCATGTATTATGGGACTATGGGACATGCGCCAGCGACTTGTGCCAACTGCTCCAAGCGCGGCTCGTTTCGGGGGAACACCAAGTCTTACCAATTCCCGATAGCTCGTTTTCCCATGTTTCCAGCGTTTCCACTGCCTTTGTCTCAGTCTCCGTCTAATCCATTCGTCCATTTCTTGGTACACACTGTTCGTCCCGCAAGATAATCACTGTACTCGTCATCCCATTGTTCAGCCCTTCCCGAACAAAAAACTCGGTACTATGGCTTCTACTGCCCCCTGCCATTCCAGCCTCACTTCTCAATCAGGGTTACCAGTTTTCTGGTCTAATGGCAGGTCTCCCCAGGTAAGAATTGACTTTCCCTGCGTGTTTGGCGCGTTTATGCCCAAACACTTGATTACATTGGGCTTTGTTGTCGGTTGCCAACTCGCCCGGTTTGGATAGTCTCTCACACGCTTTGCGGTCCTCAAACCGCAGGTTTGCCTCCAACCCCACCTTGCGGTAACGCCCTTGCTCTTGGCTAATGGTTGCTGCAATCAATCTAGTCAATGCCCATGCTGGGCACACAACAAAAAGGACATCCGAAGTTCGGATGTCCTTTTTGATTCGAGCAAAACTGGCAGGAAGACTTACGAGGCTTTCAATACGTCCATCGTTGCCTTAGAACGCATAATCGCCCAGACGGTCCCGGCCAGTAGGACAACCGCCACCAGCGCCACCACCACATTGAGTGACCCATCTTCGCGTATCATCGGATATTTGACGATGATGGGCGCGGCCAGAAGTGAAACCAGGTTGGCCACTTTAATCATCGGATTGAGGGCCGGGCCGGCGGTATCCTTCATCGGGTCGCCGACAGTGTCGCCAACTACGCCCGCTTTGTGACGTTCAGAGCCTTTGCCGGTGTTCTTGACCAGGTCGCGCGGCTCGTCTTCGATGGCTTTTTTGGCATTGTCCCAGGCGCCGCCCGCATTGGACATAAAGACTGCCAGGAGTTGGCCAGAAAGGATGATGCCAGCCAGGAATCCACCCAGGGCCTCGACTTGCAGCACCAAACCAACCACCAGTGGCATCAACACCGAAATGGTCGCCAGAGGGATGAGTTCCTTTTGAGCCGAGGCGGTCGAAATACCGACTACCTGGGCGTAATCGGGCTTGACCGTGCCTTCCATGATACCGGGAATCCGGAACTGGCGGCGGACTTCCTCCACGATGTGTCCCGCCGCGCGGCTGACGGCGCGGATGGAGAGCGAGGAGAACAGCCAGGGCAACGCGCCGCCCAACAGCAAGCCAATGAATACACGCGTATCCGAAATGCGAATGGCATCCATCACAACCTGGCCCAACTGGGCCTGGACGCGGCCAACATCCGTAATATACGAGGCAAACAGGGAAACTGCTGCAATGACCGCCGAGGCAATCGCAATGCCTTTGGTAATGGCTTTGGTGGTATTCCCAACCGCATCGAGGTCGGCCATAATCTGGCGGGCGTCTTTGGTCTCTTTGTCTTCCATGCCATGCCAAGCCATTTCGCCAATGCCGTTGGCATTATCAGAGATGGGACCATAAGAGTCCATCGCCACATTGTTGCCGGTGTGCGAGAGCATGCCGATACCAATCATGGCAACCGCATACAACACATACACCGGGCCGTCACCGTTGTAGAGTAGCAGGGAGAAGATGAAACTCACCACAATCACCACCAGCGCCCAAACGCTCGATTCCATCCCAACCGAGAGACCAGAAAGGATGGTGGTCGCCGGGCCGGTGCCAGTGGATGAGACAATTTCTTTGACGGGGGCTTTTTTAGTCGAGGTGAAGTAAGAAGTCAGCGGGTTGAAGGCGACCGCCAGACCGACGCCGATGGCTGTCAGGGCTGCGAGACGCCAGTCGCCTGCGTAGAAGACCGCAACCAGGACCGAAATCAGGACGGTGAAGACGCTCGAAACTTCATACGAGCGGAACATGGATTCTTCCGCATCGTGGGCGCGTCCAAGGATGGGCAGGTCAATTTTGCCCCAAATCGGCACGGTAAATGTACCGATGATAGAGGAAATCACTCCAACCGCGCGGATGATGAGCGGGAAGACAATCCACTTCAGGTCGCCGGTAATGGCAACGAGCGAGAGACCTAAAATCAGGCCAGAGACAATGGTGACTTCATACGACTCGAAAATGTCGGCCGCCATACCGGCGCAGTCGCCGACGTTATCGCCGACCAGGTCGGCCACCACGGCGGCATTGCGGGGGTCGTCTTCTGGGATGTCCTTCTCGACTTTGCCGACCAGGTCCGCACCGACATCTGCCGCCTTGGTATAGATGCCGCCACCAACGCGCATGAACAGGGCCAACAGCGTGCCGCCGAAGCCGAAGCCGAGCAGGGCGTCGGGCGCGGCCTTGCCGAAGGCGACGAAAATCAGGGTGCCGCCCAGTAGGCCCAGGCCGTCGGTCAACATGCCAGTGTAGGTTCCAGCATAGTAAGCAATCGAAAGTGCCTGGTTGAAACCGCGCCGCGAAGCCGCCGCCACGCGCACATTGGCCTGCACCGCCATGCGCATGCCCCACTGGCCAACGGTTAACGAAAAAGTCGCCCCCATGATGAAAGCGATAGTGCGTCCTATCGCTATAATCAGGGTGGTGGTTTCCGGGCCCAGGGACTGGAACTCTTCAATGGCTTCGTGACTGGGCGGGACAACATACACGCTCAGAAACATAACCACCGTAAGCACGCCGATGAGTGGCAAGATGGTCTTGAGTTGGCGATTCAGGTAGGAATCTGCGCCAATCCGAATCGCATTCCAAATATCCTGCATCGCCTGGGTGCCCTGGTCGTTCTTAAGCACCGTGCTGCGCAGCCACCAAGCATACACCAGGCTGATCACCGCAGCCAACAAAACGGAAACAATCGCAATCTGCTCAAAGCCATTCAGGCCATGGCGACTGCCCAACCATAAAATATCCATGATTGACTCCAATGTACTTTGGGATTGGGATTTGCAAAACAGCTATTTTTTGCAGGTTTCGCAAAAACACTGTTGTATAGTATAACGAAAAGGAAATAACAAATCAATCTGCTTTTTTTCGCGCTTTAAGTTGACAATCGACTTAAATTTAACGTCAGTTCAGGATAAGACTTGCCAACTAAATTTCATACTTTTTTCCACGCAAAGTCGCAAAGTTTGCAAAGAAATGTAAAAAGATTGGCGCTCTCCCTGGCACCGCCCGCGCACCCCGCGCTGCTTTGGCGCGGGGCAGGTGGCAGGTGTGGCGGCTTTGCGCGCAAAATTTTCACAGAATCAGGCGTTAAATCTCTATACCGAATCCACGTTAAATTTAGATGGGGCTCTCGTTCTGGCATCATTCAGGGCAGGAACAAAAAAACGGCGCAGTTCTTGCGCCGTTTGATGTTAAACAGGAAAGTATCAGCGAACCAGCAGAGAAAGTAACAAACCCTGCCCATTGCTGAAGGCCACAATCAGCCCGGCAAAGACAACTGAGACCATCGACATCAACTTAATCAGGATGTTGAGCGAAGGCCCAGCGGTATCTTTGAACGGGTCGCCGACCGTGTCGCCAACCACCGCGGCTTTGTGGGCGTCAGAACCCTTACCGCCATGTTCGCCTCCCTCAATGTACTTCTTGGCATTGTCCCAGGCACCGCCCGCGTTGGACATCATAATCGCCAGCGAGAATCCCGCCGCCAGGCCGCCAACCAACAGGCCCAGCACCCCCGCCACGCCGAACACGATACCGGTCAGAACAGGGACGACAATCGCCAACAGCGCCGGGTCAATCATCTCACGCTGAGCGGCAGCGGTGCTGATTTCGACGCAGCGCGCGTAATCGGGTTTGGCTTTGCCTTCCAGGATGCCGGGGATTTCACGGAACTGGCGGCGGACTTCATCCACCATGCCACCCGCGGCGCGCCCAACCGCGCTCATGGTCATCGCGGAGAAATAGAAGGCCGTCGCTACGCCGGTGAAAACGCCTACCAGCACCGCTGGGTTGAGCAGGGTCACACCATAGAAAGACATGAAATGTTGAATGGACATTTCGGTCACTTTGACCATCTGTCCATCGACCAATAGGGACTCGACGCCGCGCAATTCGTGCAAAACCAGGCGAATCTCTTCGAGGTAAGCCGCCAGCAGCGCCATGGCGGTCAGGGCGGCGGAGCCAATCGCAAAGCCTTTACCGATGGCCGCCGTCGTGTTGCCGACTGCGTCCAACTGGTCGGTGCGATGGCGGACGATGGGATCGAGTTTAGACATTTCAGCATTGCCGCCCGCGTTATCGGCGATTGGGCCGTAGGCATCGGTTGCCAGGGTAAAACCCAGGGTCGAGAGCATGCTAACCGCCGCCAAGCCAACGCCGTACAATCCCAACAGGATGTTGGTCGCGCCGCCTGAAGCATAAAAACTGATCACAATCCCAATCACCACTGCCGCCACCGGCAAACCGCCGGAGCGCATCCCAACCGCCAGGCCTTCAATCATGGCTGTCGCCGTGCTGGTGTTGGCGTGGCTAGCGATATTTCGAGTTGGCTCGAAGGCGTGCGAGGTGTAGTATTCGGTCAGTTTCCCAACCGCAATCCCGACCACCAGGCCGGTCAAGACGACCACCCACAGGTTGACGGGATTCGGGATGCCCAGCGCCAGGAAAAGGGGCAGGGTCAGCACTGCAATCCCAGCGGAACTGATATATAAGCCGCGGCTGAGCGCGCCAATCAGCTCGCCCTGGGAGGCGTCTTCTTTGGAACGCACCACGAAAATTGCCAGAATGGAGAGCAGGATGCCCAGGGCCGCCAGGGCAATCGGAGCAGCAATGTAAATCATGCCCATCTCAAGCGGGGTCTTACCGCTGAGCAATTCCGCGCCCTTAAAGCCCACCGCCGCCACACCCAGCGCGGAGGTCGCCAGAATAGAGCCTGCGTATGATTCATACAGGTCAGCGCCCATACCCGCCACGTCGCCCACGTTGTCGCCCACGTTGTCGGCGATAGTGGCCGGGTTGCGCGGGTCATCTTCGGGGATGTTGGCTTCGACTTTGCCGACCAGGTCCGCGCCGACATCCGCCGCTTTGGTATAGATGCCGCCGCCAACGCGGGCAAACAGGGCCTGGGTCGAAGCGCCCATTCCAAAGCTGAGCATTATGGCTGTAATCTGCGGCAGTGGATTCTCAGCCAGGCTGATGAAGTTATCTGGGAAGATGACGGGAAAAACGTTATAGAGGAGCAGGAACCAGGCCGTGATGTCAAGCAGGGCAAAGCCCACCACCACCAGCCCCATCACCGCGCCACCGCGCAAGGCAACCTGCAAAGCGCTGTTGAGGCTTTTCGTGGCAGCAAAGGCCGTGCGGGCTGAGGCATTCGTGGCGGCCTTCATACCGATGAAACCGCAAATACCAGAAAAAAGCCCCCCAGACAGGAAGGCAAATGGCACAATCGGATTTTGCAGATTAAAAAAGGACAGCAACAAGAAAATGACAAACAAGACGGCAAAGACGATGATGACGACGCGATACTGCCGCCGCAGGTAGGCCATGGCGCCCTCGCGCACGGCCTGGGCGATTTCTTTCATGCGGTCGGTGCCTTCGCTCATCTGTAACAACTGCCTATACAAGATATACGCGAAGACGAGCGCGACCAGCGCCATGATTGGCCCCAGCCACCACATGAGCGGCAGCGGCGGCCGGGCGGCATTACTGGCAATTTCAAGCGGATACGAAATATCGACGTGCATGACAACCCTCCCAAGTTGGCGAATAAAATGGAACGCAAAGGATGTTCGATACCCTGCGCTTGTGCGAACGCCGTATTTTACGAGTTCAACAGGCTTGCGTCAAGTTTACGGCCATCGCCTCTCATGAGTTTCTTATTGTGAAGAATGTTCCTATTTCCCGCTTAACTCTTTCCACGCCCCCACCCAAGGACGCCCCAACCGGTGACCGGCGGGAACCTGTATTTTGGCAAGTTTCTGCGCGGTCTGGGTCATGACCATCGCCACGCCCGCCCAATCTTCGGCCAGCAGGGCGGTTTTCATCTTCTCGGCATATTGGCCGCTCCATAGCCATTCCATGCGGAATTTGTCGGCCTTGACCCAGTAGCCGCGCTTCTCCCAGGCCGCCACCGAGATGTCGATTCCCTCCGAAATCTTCTCCAGCGCCAATGAGATGAAGGCCGCGAGGTCGCGGAACTCAGCCCCCGGCTCGGTTTGTTTGGCTAACTCCCGAATTGCCAGCACGATGCCCTTGGTCAGTTGGGTGCGTTCCTTGCCGGCCGAATCGGGGTTGATCAGTCGTCCCATGCGTTAAGTTTCCTCGTCAAGTTGAAATGGAAAAGATAACCCGCCGATTATACCAACCTCGGCAGGAATGAACGGTCAGGATTTCAAACAGATTGAGGGTTGTCTCTTGCGTTCTCCGATGATATTCCCCAAAGGTGGTTTAGCGCGGTTAAAAGCATGGAAAAGAAATTTTGCTACATGGCAAAATTTGGTTTGTTATATAGCAAACGCAGTGCATGGCGAAAGTTTCGTTGTACAATAAATTATCGCCCAGCGAAAACATCTGGAGAAGCACATGAAAAGAATAAGCTGGCTGCTCATGTTCGCATTCGTGCTGGTGGCCTGCGCGCAGGCCACGCCGCTGCAAACCGCCACGCCGCTGCCGACCGCTACCGTTTCCATCGTGCCAACTGAAACGTTGACTCTAACTGCCACACTGACGCCAGAACCAACGGCAACTGCCAGCCTCACGCCGACCCCCACGCCGCACCTGGCGCAAATTTTTGCAGAGCCGTTTTTAGCGTTTATTGCAGGGCGACCGCCCACATTCCAAGAAGATTTTTCTCAAACAGGACAAGGCTGGAGAAAATGGAACAATCTGCCGTTGGATGGGTACTGTGAAAGAGGCGATGTAGGCTACGAGCAAGGTGAATATGTGCTGCGGGCCGAGCCCGGCGCGTGCAACCGGGTTTTTGGCAACAACCTGTTGGTTGCCGAAACGGGACGACCGGTGATGTCGAATTATGTTGCTGAAATCGAACTCGATTGGGTCACTGGCTCTGGAGCAACGAACTGGATGCTGTGCGATGCGTGGAATGTGGCCGGACCATCCAACTGTCTTGATTTGCAATTGCAATCACAGGATGGCTGGCTTGACCTTACACTGACTCAGCCAAGGATGGAGTTGGGAGCATGGCCCAGTGGCCGCGACTTGCGCCAACCCGTTATTTTGACCGTGGTTAAACACGGGCTCGAACTGGCGATTTTTATCGACCAGCGGCCGGTTTTGTATCGTAAACTCAGTGCCGAGCGATTGCCCCGGTTGAATTATGTCGAATTGCGGCTGGCGAATGATTCAGCTCAGAACCCGGCCGAAGTCCACTGGGATAACCTTAAAGTCTGGGTACTGAACCCGTAGCAGCGCACGGAATATCTCCACTCCAAAGGCTATCGTGTGGCGCGCTTCTGGAACAATGAAAACTGAAATCCTGCACGACTTCAACGGGGCGTCCTGCGAACAATCCGCGCTGCGCTAGATGCGGAACTGCCAACGTGAATGGTTCCTCGCCCAAGACCAAATCCAACCGTCCATCGGGCAGACCCAAATTCTTGTCTCCCCATTCGCCGTAACACATCGTAAAGTTTCGCGGTATAATTCCGCCCGCCTGGGGACATGCTGGAACTGGCAGACAGGCATGACTTAGGATCATGTGCCGCGAGGCGTGAGGGTTCGATTCCCTCTGTCCCCACAGCGTCACGCACTACACCAGAAAGGATTTTTGCTTTGAAGATTGAAACCCACCCCCGCGAAGACCACCAGGTAACGATGGTCGTCGAACTCGAACCGGAAAAACTGGAAGGCGCGCGCCGCAAAGCCGCCCGCCGCATTTCCCAGAAAGTCAAAATCCCCGGCTTCCGGCCCGGCAAGGCTCCTTACGATGTCGTCCGCCGTCTGTATGGCGACGGCGTGCTGACCGAGGAAGCGGTAGAAATCCTCGTGGATGAAATTTATCCCGAAGCGTTGAAGGAAGCCGACATCAAACCATCCGCTGCCGGCGCGCTCGAAAACATCGAAAGCCTCGAACCCCCCAAGTTCATCTTTACCGTCCCGCTGCTGCCCACCGTTGACCTGGGCGATTACAAATCTGCGCGCCTGCCTTACGAGTGGGTCGAACCCGCCGAGAGCGAAGTCGAAGAAGAAATCCAAAACCTGCGCCGCATGTACGCCACCAGCGAAACCGTCGAACGCCCGGCCCAGGAAGGCGATTATGTGCTGGTCTCGGTGACCGGCCACAAGGTGGATGCTGAAGAAGGCGCGGAGCCCCTGCTTGAGCGCAACAGTTATGCGGTTGTCATGCGCAGCGAAGCCAAAGAGGGCGAATGGCCCTTCCCCGGCTTTTCGAAGCAATTGGTCGGCGCAAAACCCGGCGAGGTAGTCGAATTCTCGCACAAGTACGAGAAAGACTTCGAGGACGAATCGCTCCAGGGTCAGACCGTCAAATTCACCGTAACCATCAAGTCAATTCGCGGCGTCAACCTGCCCGAACTGAATGACGAATTGGCCCAAAAAACCGGCCTGGGTCAAACGATAGACGAACTCCGCCAGAGGATGCGCGAAAACGTTCACCGCGAATCGCAGAGCAAGTACGATGACGAATACTACGAGAAACTGCTCGAACAAATCAAGGCCGGGGCGACCATCAAGTACCCGCCGCAGGTTCTCGAGCACGAACTCGAACACGTTCTGGATGATGTAGAGCGACGCCTGAAATCGCAGGGCCTCGAAAACCTGGAAAAATACTTCACGATGGTCAATACCACCCGCGAGAAGTTCATCGAAGAACAGGCCCGCCCGGTAGCCCAAAAACGCCTGGAACGCGGCCTGATTATGGATGAACTGGCCCGCGCCGAAAAAATCGATGTCGACCAGAAGTCGCTGGAAGAGGAATTTGGCAACCTGTGGGCAACCCTGGCGATGACCAACGAAGACTTTGCCCGCCAAACTAAGGGCGGCACCAAACCGACCCGCGAAGTGGTCGATGCGGTGGCGATGGACTCGATGAACCGCCTGGTCACCCGCCGGGTGCTGGAGCGCATCAAGGCCATTGCAACCGGTCAGGCCGAGGCCGAAGCAGAACCAGCCGAAGAAAAGCCCAATAAAAAGGGCAAAAAAGCGGCAGCCGAGCCTGAGAGCGAGTCTCCCACTGAAGATGTGAAACCGGCCAAAAAGTCGAAGAAAAAAAGCGAGTGACGAGTAATCAAAAAGCAACGTCCCGAAGGTTCTCACCTTCGGGACGTTGCTTTACTTCGGTTTGACCAGCGTCCGAACCTGCTCGTGCATGTAGAGCGGCAGGTAATGCGGGCCGCCAGCGTTCTTGCCGCTCGAGCCAGAGCCTTTCCAGCCGCCAAAGGGCTGGAAGCCGGGCCACGCGCCGGTGGTGGCGCCCTGCGGACGATTGGCGTAAGAGACGCCCGCTTCAATGTTATCAAAGAACCAGTTCACTTCCTCATCCGAGCCGTAAAAACCGGCAGTCAGGCCATAGTTGACGCTGTTGGCAATTTGCATGGCTTCCTCGAGGTTCCTGATCCGGCCAACGGTGGCGATGGGCAGGAACATCTCCTGCTGCCAGAGCGGATGCGAGAAAGGCACATCCACCACCAGGGTCGGCTGGCAGAAATAGCCCTTCGCCAGGTGACCGTTGAGGGTCTTGCCACCGGTCAAGAAGCGCCCGGTCTGTGAGAGTTCCTCGGTGAAATTCTTGAAATCCTCGTAAGCAGACTGGTTAATGACTGGGCCCAGGAAAGTCTGGCGCTCGGTGGGGTCGCCGATGACCAGTTTTTCGGTCAGGTCTTTCAGCCGGGCGGTCAGTTCATCGTAGACCGGTTCCTCGACCAAGATGCGGCTGGCCGCCGAGCATTTCTGGCCCTGCAAACCAAACGCTGAGCGGACAATGCCCGTAGCGGCCTGCTCCAGGTCGGCATGACGCGAGACGATGGCCGGGTTTTTTCCGCCCAATTCAAGGATGACAGGCCGGATGTAGTTGCGCCGGGCGAAATCCTGGAACAATTTCATGCCAACCTCGAAGGAGCCGGTAAAGGTAACGCCGTCCACTTCGGGGCTGTCGACCAGCGCCTGGCCGAGGGTGCGCCCCGGCCCGGTGACGAAGTTAACCACCCCGTCAGGAAGTCCGGCGTCGCGGAAGCAATCGACCAGCAGGCGGACAATCCAGGCTGTATCAGTAGCGGGTTTGATAACGACCGTGTTGCCGGTCACGAGGGCCGCGCCCACCGGGCCGCCGGTGAGGGCAAACGGGAAGTTGAACGGGCTGATGACGAGCCAGACGCCATAGGGGCGCAGCATGGAAATATTGGTCGAGTCGTGGTTGGGCAGCGGGTCTTTGCCGAGGGTTTGGATGTAGCCATTGTTGGCTTCCATCTGATCGCAAGCGTAAACAATCAGGTCGGCGGTCTCCTGCACGTCGCCGATGGCTTCCATGCGGTTTTTGCCCACTTCCAACGACATGGCGGCGCTCAGGTGGAACAGGCGCTCTTCGATGAGCCTCGCCGCCTTGCGCAGCAGGGCGACCCGCTCCTGCCAGGGAGCGCGGCTCCACGCTGGGAAGGCCCGGCGCGCGGCGGCCAGCGCCTGGCGGGCGTGTTCCGCGTTTCCTTTTTGCATCAGGGCCAGCACCACATCGGTATCGATGGGCGTGCGGTCCTCGAACTTTTCGCCCGAAAAAACATCCCGGCCATCGATAAACATGGCATACTCCCCGCCCAGGCTGGCCTTCTGCTCGGCCAGGGCCAGGTCATAGCGGTGATGCAATTCTTCGGGCGGGTTGAACATGGTGGCATAGGTAAATTTGAAATCGGTCATCCAGGCTTCTCCTTTGGGGCAGCGGAATTATTATGATTATTTTGATAAATTTTATCATATTATTCCAACTCAAAAAAGACGAGCAGCAAGAAAATAATCCAACTCATACAACCCCAATGCACACTACGTTATAATTCTGCCAAAATGAAACAATTTGCCCAAATTTTCCATCATCCATTCCTGCCCGTTCTGGCCTCGCTGGTTGGGCTGCTGGCGCTTGCGCATGGCTTGCTGCTCCCCTGGCAAGGTTATTCATTCGATGAATGGCATTTCGTCTACTATTCACTGATAGACAACGGGCAAGGATTGACCGAACTGTTCCACTACGACGGCCATCCACAATCGGTCTGGATTTACCTGTTGAGCTTTCGCCTGCTTGGGTATCCCCCCCTGGCCTGGCACTTGCTCGCTTTTTTTTGGAAGGCAGCCTGCGTTTTGATGTTCTGGATACTCTTGCAGCAGGTCTGGCCCAAAAAGCCACAGCAAACCTTTAGCGCAGCGCTCTTGTTCGGCCTCTATCCATTTTTTACGCTGCAAGTCTTCGCCATCGCGTATTTCGAGGTCTGGTACAGTTTTTTCTTGCTTTGGCTTTCCATCTTCCTGACCATCAAAGCAGTTCAACAGCCAAAACGATTCTGGCAATGGACCGCTCTGGCCTTGCTTGTCAAAATTGGGCATCTTTTTACCAGCGAATATACCTGGTTCCTGGAAGTGTTGCGGCCCATGCTTGTCTTCCTGGCGTTACCAGCCGCCCTGCCGCGCGTCGAAAAAATCCGCCGGGCAGCGTCAGCGTGGCTGCCTTACTTCGCGCTGTTTTTGATTGCAGTCATCTGGCGGGGTTTCTTCTACCAACCCTTAAGGCAATCCTTCCGCGTGATGGAGGGGATTTTCAGCGAACCGCACCTGTTCGTTCTGGCGGCTTTGCGACATTGGATTCCCGATTCCGCGCTAACCCTGTTCACATCCTGGTTTTACATCCTCAAACCGGAATACTTCGACTTTGGCAGGCGGGTAAACGTTTTCATCTTGTTGATAGCGCTGACCGGGGGCGCGCTGACCTGGTTCGGACTGAAAAAATCTGACGCTCCAACCACGTCAAATGAAAACGACGCTGCCTGGCCCCCCACCGCGCTAACGATTGGCCTGATTGGCATGATAGCCGGATTTCTGCCCTCGTATGCTGCCGGTTACACTGCTTATCTGAGTGAATGGCCTGGTAACGCGCGCCTGATTCTGGCCGCTTTCCCCGGCGCTGCTTTGCTCGTGACAGCCCTGTTAGATTTAATCGCCAGGCCACGCGCTAAACTTGTCGTGCTCGCCGTTCTGTCGGGGCTGCTCATTGGCTGGCATGTGCGCGTCAATTACGAATTTTGGATGGTTTGGGCCTTCCAAAAAGACTTCTATCAGCAATTGACTTGGCGCATCCCATCGTTAAAACCCAACACCACCCTGCTCTTAACCACTCCTTACACCCTGCCCTTATCGCCAGATTCTCCGGCGCGGATTGCGTTAGAGCCAGATTTTTCGGTTTCTCTGGCAATCAATGCCCTGTATAGCGCACTGCCAGACAAAGATAGACGAATTCCGTACTGGTTTTCTTCAGCCGCAAAAGCGTTTGCAGAAAACAGACAAGAAAAAGAACCATCTTTTCACGCATCTCACGCCACCTTGCACTTTGCCGGTGAGCCAGAGCGCCTGATTGTGCTGCATTTTAATCCTGAACAAAAAGAATGCTTGCGCGTTTTGGAACCAGAATATGCTAACTACAAAAAAATTCCTCCAATCGTCAAAGAAGCCGCCAAACTTTCTCGCCCCGAAAATATCTTGCCAGAATCTCGAACCGATTTTTACCTGCGTGATGTCATTTTAGGAAAAGAAAAAGTGTATTCATGGTGTTATTACTATGCACAGGGCGCTTTGGCTGCCCAATTTGGCCGTTGGGAGGAGACTATCAAGTGGTGGGAAGAAGCCAAACGAGAGAAACGCCGTCCTGGCAGCGGCTATGAATTGCTGCCCTTCATTGAGTCTTTCCTGCGCGCAGGCCGATGGGAAGAGGCTGCCGACCTGACACGCCTTTCCAACCGCCTGACCCCTGGCATGGATACTGCGCTTTGCCCACTGTGGAAAGACACGCAACAAAGCGCCAGCCCATTTCCAGAGCAGGAAAAAGCCAGTCGTCAAGTCAACGATTTGTTGAAGTGTAGTCCATGATAAACAAGTCAGGTGACAGTCACCTTAAAGATGACTGTCACCTGAAAAAAATATGTAGTTAGTCAGTAGACAAAATCCCCGCTCCTTGCCATAATCAGGATACCATTTGTATTCCGATTCCCCTCCCAGGAGACCCGTCCATGACCCTTTCCGAAAAACTGACCGAAACTGCCATTTTGGCCGAATATCATTACGAACTGCGCCCCGTCGAACGCGGCTATGCCAATCGCACCCTTTATATTAATCTAACCGACAACACCATCCGCGAAAAACCGGTCACGCAGCAGATGAAAGACCTGTTTACCGGCGGGCGCGGCTTTGCGCTCAAACTGCTGTGGGATGCGGTGACTCCCCAAACCAAATGGAACGACCCAGAGAATGAACTGGTCATCGCCAACGGGCCAATTTGCGGCATCACCGCCTACCCCGGCAGCGGCAAAGCGACCGTAGTGACGCTCTCCCCGCTGACTGAAAATGTAATTGACAGCAACGTGGGCGGCTACTTCGCGCCCTTCCTGAAATTCTCCGGCTTCGACGCGCTCGAAATCCAGGGCAAGGCCAAAGAAGATGTCATCATCTACATCGACGGCGACACCGGCCTGGTGACGATTACCAAAAACTCGCTCAGCGAGGTAGATGCCCACCAAATCGGCAACGTGCTGACCGAGCGCATCGGCGGCGATGAACGCGGCAAGCGCGGCGTCTCGGTCCTATCCACCGGTCAGGCGGCGGAACACACCCGCATCGCCATGATTAACTCCTCCTGGTACGACGTGCGCCGCAAAGAAGCCCGTCTCAAACAGGCCGGGCGCGGCGGCCCTGGGCGCGTCTTCCGCGATAAGAAAATCAAAGCCATCGTCGTCCGCTTTACCGACATGGGCGGCGACCTGAACGGCGTGGCCGATATGGCCCTCATCCGCAAGGCCGGGCAACGGATTAACAAAGAAATTGCAGAATTGGACGACAAGCAAAACCAGATGCGCAAAGTCGGCACGGCCAACATCGTCGAGATTATGGACCACTTCGACCTGCTGCCGACCCACAACTTCCGCTACGGTTCGCATCCCGATACCCACAAAATCGACTCGAAAGTGTGGAAGGAAGCCTTCACCCAGGGCCTGCCCGATGGCTGCTGGCTGGGCTGCACGCTCTCCTGCTCGCATGGGGTGGACCACTTCCCGCTCAAAACCGGGCCGTATGCCGGGCAGTGCGTGCTGGTAGATGGCCCCGAATATGAAAATGCCGCCGGGCTGGGCGCGAACATCGGCAATTTCGACGCCCAGAAGGTGCTTGAACTCAACTTCTACTGCGACACCTACGGCGTAGATACCATCTCCTTTGCCAACTGCGTGGCCTTTGCGATGGAGTGCTACGAGGAAGGTCTCATTACGAAGGAACACACCGGCGGCCTGGAACTGAACTTTGGCAACGGCGCGGCGGCCCTCGAACTGCTGCATCAGATGGCGCGCGGCGAAGGATTCGGAGTCATCGTCGGGCAGGGCGTCCGCTATATGAAAAAGTATTTCGCTGAACACTTTGGCGCCGACCCGGTTTTCATGCACGACATTGGCATGGAAATCAAAGGTTTGGAAATTTCGGAATACATGACCAAAGAATCCATCGCTCAACAAGGCGGCTACGGCCTGGCGACGAAAGGCCCGCAACACGATGAAGCCTGGCTCATCTTCATGGACCAGGTTCACAACCTGCTGCCGACCTTCAAAGACAAAGCCGAGGCCCTGCACTACTTCCCCATGTGGCGCACCTGGTTCAGCCTGCACGGCTTATGCAAACTCCCCTGGAACGACATCTCGCCCGAAAACAACAAACAGACCAAGGAACCGGCCAAGGTCGAGGAACATGTCGAAAACTACACCTGGATTCACCAGGGCGTGACCGGCATCCCGACCACCACCGAAACCCTGTTGGCGCAGTCGGAGCGCGTCTACAACTTCCAAAAAGTCTTTGCCATGCGCATGGGACGGGTTGGCCGCCAGCATGATGTGCCGCCCTACCGCGCCATGGGCCCGGTGACCAAACTGGAATACGAATCACGCCAGGAACGCTACGATAAGCAACTGAAAGAGGTGGTTGGCATTGACCCAAGTGGCCTCTCCACCGAAGAAAAGATGAAACACATACGTCAATACCGCGAGGAGCAATATCGCAAAATGCAAGATGCCGTCTATGAACGCCGCGGCTGGGATGAGAACAGCATCCCGACCCCTGAAAAACTCAAGGAACTGGGCATGGATTTGCCCGAACTGCTCGCAGTGGTAGAACAGGCCAGGAAATCTCAATGAGCAGAGAACAGTAAGCAAGATAAGGCGACAGTCACTTTGAAAATGACTGCCGCCTTACTTTTTCGCAAAAAACAAGTACAATGGTGTCCTATCGGCTTTGGCAGAAG
>Ga0101944_10004137_pt1 | contig 18573 bp, 15 predicted proteins | sample DewCreD2012metaG_FD_75245 | JGI IMG/M metagenome (GOLD analysis project Ga0101944, IMG submission 75245) | Hot spring sediment bacterial and archeal communities from British Columbia, Canada, to study Microbial Dark Matter (Phase II) - Dewar... ... | reverse complement strand
GAGAAAGATTCAGCGGGATCCGGGCTATCTTCAGCGCAAGAAAATCGTTCTGTGGTGTTTTGCGGCCCGGGAATTCACCGAGAGCGACGGATGGCGCATCGTTCCGTTGGCTCCGACAGGGACGGCCGCCGGGAAAAACCAACCATGATCGCCAAGCTGAAACGGTTGCTGCAGGAAGCGCCCATCGAAATGAACCGGGTGCTTCGGGGCTGGTATCCCGATTTCGTCACGAGTTCCCGGGCATCTGCCCTCGGTCGGCAGGTGCCGGTCTTCATGTTTCACAGCGATCCGAAGGAAGTCGTCGCCGAGCAACTGGCCTATCTGGCGGACAACGGCTACCGAAGCCTTCGTCTTTCCGAATTCATGGCCTTTCTGAGCGGTGAGCTGGACCTGAAAACGCCATCTGTCGTCCTGAGTTGGGATGACGGGGATCGGAGCTGGTTTTGTGACGTCTACCCGCTTTTGAAGCGGTTTGGTTTCAGCGGCACCGGATTTGTGGTGACCAGCCGGATTGTCGAAAAGGCATCTTCGGGAGAAGGTTCCGGGTGGCTGAGCTGGGAGGAGGTTCGGCAAATGGATGCCGAAGGGGTGATGGACATCCATTCGCACGCCCATCTGCACAACCGGGTGTTTGTCACGGATCGGCTGGTGGATTTTTTCCGGCCGGAAATGGACATCAATCCCCTTCATCTCGATCTGCCCTGGGTCTCCCAGGACGGGCGGCTCCGGATGATCGATTCCCCTGGAGCCCCCCTGTTCGATACGGCATCTGCTCTCTCGGATCTTCCCATGTTTCTGGACAATGAGCAGGTGCGAACAGTCTGCATCGACTGGACGACTCAAAACAGCCGAAGCATGCCGGCCGGAGATATTGGACGAAGGCTTCGATATGTCTATCGGGAAGCCTCCAGCCGCTTCGGGAAAGGACGATTCGAATCTTTGGCCGAGCAGCGGCAGCGGATTGCATGCGATCTTGCGGAATCACGAAAGACGCTTGCCGATCGACTGGGGAAGCGGAGCGACTTTTTATGCCTTCCATATGGGGAAGGGGGGCGGACGGTCGTTGAAACGGCGATGCAACAGCAATGGCAGGGCATGTTCTGGGTGTGCCGGCCGGATCGGCGGACGAATCGGCCCGGTGATTCGCCGTGGTTCATCCCACGCCTGAAAAACGACTATATTTTCCGGCTGCCGGGTCGAGGGCGGAAGAGTCTCCCTGAAATATGGAGCGCCAAATGGCGGCGCCGGATGGCCAGAAACCACATTTATTGACATCATCGACATCGATGCGTTCGCAACAAGCCGCCATCCTTGCGGAATCTCCTCTTTGGCGGGAGCGGTCCATCATCACAACAACCATCCGATATGACTGAATTCCGATGGAATGACGAGATTGAATACACGCCAACTTTTTACGAGTTCATCCATGTTGCGGCATCGAGGTTTGTTGTATGAAACGGCGCCAACTTGGCGAGCGTGAAAAACATCGTCTGATCGCGAACCTTCGAGAAGCCTTGAAGATCAGAGATGATATCCGGTTCGCTTATATCTTCGGATCCTTTGTTACCGAAGAGGCGTTCCGGGATATCGATCTGGCGCTATATCTTCAGGATAGCGACAGAAAGCAGGCACCGTCGCTTGAAATCGATCTCGAAAGATCGTTGGAAGATCGCCTTGGGTATCCGATAGACGTTCGGGTCATCAACCACGCCCCCCTTCCTTTTCGATATCATGTGTTGAAGGACGGCATTCTTCTCATTGATCGAGTGCCGGATCTGAGAACTGACTATGAACGATGGACCTGGAAAGCCTATTTTGACTACAAACACATTCGGGACGAATATCTGCGAGGAACTGTCTGTGATTCAGTTTAATCCGGACAAGATTGCCCGATTGATCTCCGAATTGAGAAAAGCCGTTCAGAATCTCCGGAGATTGCGATCGAATGAGAAACATTCGTTTTTAAACGATCCGGACAAAATCGGCAGCGCCAAATACCACTTTATCGTAGCCATCGAGAGCGCAATCGATATTTGCAGCCACATCGTTTCCAGAAATCGTTTTCGTGTACCGGAGGACTATGCCGATACCTTTCGGGTGATCCATGAAAACGGGGGCTTTGATGCCCAATTGGTCCTGACGTTGCGAGAGATGACCAAATTTCGAAACCGTCTGGTGCATCTCTATTGGGAAGTCGATGATGAGCAAATTTACGATATTTTGCAGACGCGTCTTGGCGATTTCGACCGATTTTTGGAGCGGGTTTCCGTATTTTTGGGTCTCGGTAGGATGAACGACATTGTAACGGATGCGATCGGTGAACACCCGGAAATGATATGACATCGAAGAAGCTTCTTTCGGTCGGTATCGTGAACTTCAACGGCATGGAGACGATCGACTCGGTCATCGCTTCCATCCGCAGCCAGGATGTGCGCATCGATCGTCTGCTGGTGGTGGACAATGCATCGACGGACGGAAGCAGGGAGTGGATCGTGAAGCATCACCCCGAGATCGATGTCATTGCACTTCCTGAGAACCGGGGACCTGCCGCAGCCAGAAACCGGCTTCTGCAGGAGGCCCGTAGCCCGTGGCTTCTTCTGCTCGACAACGATATCGTTCTCGAACCCGATGCCTGTCGGAAAATGGTCCATATTTTCCAGGCCCATCCGGATATCGTCCTGTGTCATCCGGAAATCCGCGATGATGCGGACCCGTTGGCCTATCATTACAACGGCGGATGGATTCATTATCTGGGGGCCTTCATTTCCAGAAAAAAGCCCGAACCGTTTCCCTCAAGGCCCGAATTCGAAACCTTCGATACCGTTTCGGGGGCGGCCATGCTCGTCAGGAGGCAGGATGCACTCGATGTCGGCGGCTTCGATGAAGACTACGTGTTCAACTGGGAAGACGGGGATTTCTGTATCCGCCTCACCCTGAGCGGCGGAAAATGCGTCAACGTTCCGGAGGCTGTGGCGCATCATCGGGGGAAATCCCGGGGCATGGCCAAGATTTACTATCAGGCCAGGAACCGCTGGATGTTTCTTTTGAAATTCTTCGAATGGCCGACCTTGTTGCTGTCGCTGCCGATGCTGGCGTTTTTCGAGGCCGCCCAGCTTGGGTTCGTCTGCCTCAAAGGCGCAGGCGGTGACTATCTTCGGGGGCTCAGGGATGTCATCCGCATGCTGCCCCTCCTTCTGCAGAAACGGAAAGCGTTTTTTCCGTGGAAGTGCCGCAGGGATGCCGAATGGCTCCGATCCGGGGAAATGTTCGTTTCCGGGAATCTAAAGGCTTCGAGAACGGTGGTCCGGAGTATGGCTGTCATGAACCGGATCTTCGATCTCTGGTGGAAAACCATTGTGCGGCCCTGTCTGAAACGGCGGACGACGGGCAAACAGCGTTGGTCCAAACTGTTTTCCGCGCCATGAAACGCTACCTGAAAAGCCTGTTGCAAATGCTTATCAGCATGGCTATTCTTGGCGTCCTCGTGTTCTGGATGGATCGGGAAAAGGCCAAATGGCTCCTACAGGAAGCCAGGTACGGGTATCTGGTCCCGGCGTTCCTGCTGTGCGTGACCGACCGCTTTCTCATGGGGTTCAAGTTCCGGCTCTTGTTGCAGGCCATTTCGATCCGGATCACCCAGATGGAGATGTTTCGCATCTATTACATTTGCAGTTTGCAGGGCCTGGTGATTCCATTTGGTGTCGGACCGGATCTTCTGAAATACTGGCGAATCCGCAAGATGGGGGCTTCCCATGCGGACCTGGTTGCAGCCATTTTGACAGAGCGTTTCTTGGGGATGGCCGCAACGGCATGTCTCATCCTGGTCAGTATCCTTTTTCTGGTAGTGCGGCTTTCCGCAGAAACCACCATCCTGTTTGTTTTATTCGGTATTCTGGCGGCTGGCGTCCTGGTGATCGGAGGAGGAATCTTTTCCCATGCTTTTCGGACAAGGCTCCTGGATCTATTGCGTGTTCGGACGTTCTCGCGAAGGCCCCGGGTTGAACCCTATTATCGGGCGTTTGCCCGGTTTGAAGGTCGCCAACGCTTGTTGGCGGTTTTCTGGGGGCTTTCCTTCATCGAACAGCTCATTCCGGTATTGGTGATCTTTTGTTCCGCACATGCCCTGTCGGTTCCCCTGTCTCTTGCGGATTGCCTCGCCGTCATCCCCATCACGACCTTTGTAGAGCGGCTTCCCCTGTCCTTCGACGGCATCGGCGTCCGTGAGATGAGCAATGTCTTTTTGTTCGGTCTGCTGCATGTCGATTACGATACGGCCCTGACGTTCAGTCTCGTGGCCTATGGGGTGTTTCTCGCCTCCCTTGCACCTGCGGCGGTGTGGGCGTTTTTCGAGCCGCTTTGGGTAGAACCCGTTTCTGATCCACCGAGAGATCCGGTGTGAATGAAGCTGAATCTTTCGGCGGTCTATCCTGAACGAGGAGGATATCCTTGGATGTATCCGTGATCTTGCCGGTCTATAACGAAGAAGAGAACATTCCCATCCTATACCGTGAGCTGTGCGAAGCACTCGCACCGACGAAATGGTCCCATGAAATCATTTTTGTGGATGATGGAAGCTCGGATCGAAGCTGGGAGATTCTCTCCGACATTCAGCAGCGGGATGAGCGGGTCGTCGCTATCCGGTTCCGACGGAATTTCGGCCAGACAGCCGCCCTGTCGGCTGGTTTCGATCACGCATCCGGAGATGTGGTGGTCACCCTCGATGCCGACCTACAGAACGATCCACGGGATATCCCCCTGCTGGTCACCAAATTGAAAGAAGGATACGATCTGGTCAACGGATGGCGTTTCGATCGGAAGGACCCGTTTCTGAGCCGGAGGCTGCCATCCATGATCGCCAACTGGATCATTTCCACCACCACGAACGTCAAACTCCACGACTATGGTTGCACGCTGAAGGCCTTTCGACGGGAGATTGCCGCAAATTTGCGGTTGTATGGAGAAATGCACCGGTTCATTCCGGCCATCGCAAGCGGCTTGGGGGCGGCGATCACGGAAATTCGGGTCAACCACAGGGAGCGGAGATTCGGCAAATCCAAATACGGTATTTCTCGAACCATTCGGGTGGTGCTCGACCTGATTACGGTGAAATTCTTTCTGAGCTATTCCACCCGTCCGATTCAGATGTTCGGACTTCTCGGTGTTGTCAGCGGCGGGATCGGGTTCGTGATGGCGCTGTGGATGACGATTCAGCGGCAGCTCTATGGAATGGGTCTCGCCAACCGGCCCCTGCTGCTGCTGGCGATTTTGCTGATGTTCACCGGCCTGCAATTTGTCTCACTGGGGCTCATTGCCGAGTTGCAAAGCCGAACCTACCATGAGTCCCAGAATAAACCCATATATGTCATTCGAAAGACCCTTCAAGGCAACCATTTGAAAAGGGAATGAGACGCGCATGAACCGAAGCGTTGCTGTTTGGTGGATGGCTTTTCTGCTCGGATGGGGCACCGAAACGCTGCTGACCCGGGATATCGCTGCTCAGGCATCGGATATCGCCGTCTGGTCCCAGAACGATGGTTCCATCCGAAGGATTGTAAGTTCCCGAAAAGGTGCCGACGGGAATTGGGAGTCACCGGTGGTGCTCAGCCGTGATGATGGTCAGCATGTCACCCCAAGCATTGCAAAGGCGGCCGACGGAAAGATCTGGGTGATTTGGACGACGCTTACCAGCGACGGTCCCCGTTTAACCTTCGCTCGCTCGGAAGCGGATGGCTGGAGCCGTCAGGAGACCCTGCCGACCGGAATGCGGTCGAATACCGCGCCATGCATCTGGGCGGATGAAGAAGGGTTGCTGTGGATTGTATGGGCCGGAAACAACGGCGGAAACGACGATATCTTCGTGATGCGGGGAGACGGCGGCACATGGAGCTCTGCCGAACGGATCCATTCGGTCAACAACGTTCCGGATGTGCTTCCTGCCATCGAAGCCGGACCCAATGGGATGCCGCAGGTGAAGTGGTCCCGGTTCTCCAATGGAAGTTACCGCACCTTCATCAGTATTTGGCAAGGAAGTTCCTGGAGTACGCCGGTTGAAGCGGGTCTCGAAGCGCTGCCGGTTTCAAGCGATCGTTCCATCGATTTGCCACAGGCGGTTGATGATCCAAATAAGGCTGTCGTATTGGAAGAGGGAAAAGCGCAGGGCCTTTCGCTGAGAAATCGGTATTTCATGTTTCAAAAGCGATTGGATGGGTTAAACAGGAAATAGAGACGCGATGAAACCGTTCCATCATGCGATCGGCCTTGGATTCACGGCGGCACTCATTTGCCTGGGACTTCTTTGCGACAACGGATATTCCGATTCAGCCATTGAAGATGTCCCAAAGGCCAAAGCCCTTCTCTCCAAAACCGGCCGTTCGTCCTATAGCCCTATGGTGGTCATCGGCTTTGGAGACAGCATCACCGTCGGATATCCCTATGTGACCGGTTCCGGGGACGGTCGACGTATCGGAGGATATGAACCGAAACTCGAGGTCTTGCTCCGTGCAAAGGTTGGCCGTTGGCGGGTGCTCAACTACGGCCTTGAAGGGGAAACCACCATTGGAGGAGTCGATCGAATCGGCAGTGTCGTCGCAGGAAGAAAACGGGCCCATCTTCTCCTTCTTGAAGGCACCAATGATTTTGTTTGGGGCATATCCTCCGAAACGACGGTTTACAACCTCGGTGTCATGATCGATATCGCCAAGAATGCCGGTTTGACGCCGATCGTTTCCACCCTCACACCGGATTCCCAGCCTGCTATCGGCAGCCTGAAGAATATTCCGAATACCTATAATCCCGCCATTGCCGCTTTGGCTGAGGAAAAGGATGTCGCTCTCTGTGACCAATATGCTGCACTGATTCAAAACTGGGACAATTGGACCTATGATGACCTGCATCCAAACGATGCTGGATACCAAGTCATGGCCGATACCTGGTATCTGACATTGGTCGTTCGGCCATGAAGAACATCACGCTGCACGACTACGGTTTCACGTTCCGACATCGTCGTTCTGAAACAAAGGAACTCATGGGCATTCGCTGAGGGAGCGGTATTCCATGTTCCAAAAAAGACTGGCCGCGTTGAACAGGAAATAGAGACAAGATGAAACCTTTTTATCCATCCACCGGTCTCGGTATTCTGGTGACATTGGTTGTTGCGGGCCTTCTGCTCTGCTCCAACGGATATTCGGATTCCGATCCGATCATCGAAGACAGTACGACGACAACGACCATGGTTCTGCCGACAACCACCCTTCCGCCGGTCATCCCGAAGGTGATCATTGGTTTTGGAGACAGTATCACCCTCGGTTATCCGTATGTGAACGGTTCCGGGGACGGTCAACGTATCGGGGGATACGAGCCGAAACTCGAGACCCTGCTGATTGCCAACGCAGGCTCATGGCAGGTGCTCAACTATGGAGTGGCTGGAGAAACCACCTATGACGGCGTCAATCGAGTCGGTGGTGTGACTTCAGGAAGACAAGGGGCCTATATTCTTCTTCTTGAAGGCACCAATGATTTCGAGTGGGGAATTTCCTACAATACGACGGTCTACAACCTCGGTGTGATGATCGACATCGCCAAGAATGCCGGTTTGACGCCGATCATTTCCACCCTCACCCCGGATTCCCAGCCCATTATCGGCAGCCGGAAAAATATTCCGAATACCTATAATCCGGCCATTGTCGCCCTGGCCGAGGAAAAGAAAGTCGCCCTCTGTGATCAATATGCTGCATTGATTGGAAACTGGAACGCCTGGACTTACGACAAACTGCATCCCAACGACTCCGGATATCAGGTCATGGCCAACACCTGGTATCTGACATTGAAGGATATCTTTCCAAAACCTGCACCCAGCGATGGTGGGGGAGGAGGATGCTTCATCGCAACGGCTGCATTTGGCTCGATGGAAGAGCCGCACGTTCAGATGCTGAGAGCGTTTCGTGATCGCGTGCTGATGGGCTCTTCGGTGGGCAGATGGTTTGTGAAGGGATATTATAGGTTTTCTCCGCCAATCGCCAAGGTGATCGCAGCCAATGCCTTTCTGAGAAGTCTGGTCCGGGTCCTGTTGCTGCCGATCATTGCCGGTTGTTGGTCCATTCTGAAACTCGGATGGGTACTGCCGGCCATTGTCTTCAGCATGTTGTTTTTCCTGTTTGTCCTTCAGCGACGGGCTAACGGTATGCGTTCTGAGGAACGACGATGACCGTTGATCCAGACTTCGGTGTCGTCATTCCCAATTGGAACGGAAGAGAGCTTCTTCCGGTATGCCTGACCTCCGTTTTTTTTCAGACCATCGATCCGGGGAAGGTGGTCGTTGTTGACAACGGTTCGAGCGACGGATCGGTCGAATGGATTCGATCCGCCTTCCCCGCCGTTCGAGTGATTGCCAACGACCGGAATCGGGGCTTTGGGGCTGCGGTCAACGAGGGAATCCTGGCGTGCAATACCCCCTTTGTTTTTCTGTTGAACAACGATACGGAAATGGCCAAAGACTGCCTGGAACGCCTTCTCGAAGCGGCGCAAGCCCATCCGGAGTATGGAAGTTACGCACCTAAGATGGTGGATTTCTTCGATCGTCGAATAATAGATGGTGCCGGGGATGCCATGGGGCGCTGGGGTGCCGGATACCGCATTGGAACGGGGGAAATCGACGAGGGCCGTTTTGATCGTTTTCGGCCGGTGTTCGGTCCCTGCGCCGGTGCTGCGCTGTATCGAAGAAGGCTGTTCGAAGCCGTCGGCCTCTTCGACGAAGCCTATTTCGCCTATCTGGAGGATGTTGATCTGAATTTCCGGGCCAATGCGGCGGGATATTCATGCCTCTACGTGCCGACGGCACGGGTGTATCACATGGGCAGTCGTTCAGGGGGCGGGAAACTTGGGGATTTCGTGGTGCGGCTCACCACCCGGAACCTTATCCGCATGATCGTCAAACAGTATTCGGTGGAGATGTTCATCCGCTGGTTTCCCTGGTTGGCGGCCTATCAGCTCTGGTGGTTGTCGGTCTGCATCCGGTATGGTCGGTTTGGGGCATACCGGGATGGTCTTGCGGAAGCGGCAGCCGCTTTCCCGAAAACCTGGGCGGATCGGATTGTCAGCAGTCGGACCAGGCGGCAGAATCAATTGCTTCAGGAAGCGATACGCCGATCGGAGCGGGAAATCGTAACATCGATTCTCCGAAGAAGACGTCAACACAGACATCGGGTCGAAGGCTGAAGCATGGTCACTGTCATCGTCGTCAACTGGAACCGAGCGGAGATGCTGCTCGATTGCCTCGCATCGCTTGAGATGCAGAGCGTTCGACCGAGCCGGGTGATCGTCGTGGACAACGGTTCGGCCGACGATTCGGTCGATCGGGTCTGCCGGTGTTTTCCGGATGTCGATATTATGGCATTGGATACCAATCAAGGGTTTGCTGCAGCCAACAATGTGGCGCTCCGAACGGTGGCCACCCCCTTTGTCGCCTTGCTCAACAACGATGCTATTGCGGGGAGGTATTGGATTGATAGCTGCCTGTCCGCTATGGATGCATACCCCGATGCCGGAATGATCGCATCGAAAATCCTCTTTTACGATCGACCCGACAGGATCGATCGGGCCGGGGACGGCTACAGTCATTACGGTGCCGGTATCCTTCGGGGAAGAAACGCGGCTGCGGATACCTATGATCGGGAGGAGTGGATCTTTGGTGCCTGTGCCGGTGCAGCCATGTACAGAACCGAGATGCTGACAACCATCGGATGGTTCGATCCAGCGTTTTTTCTCTTGTATGAGGATGTCGATCTCAGCTTCCGTGCCCAACTTGCCGGGTATCGATGTCGGTACGTTCCCGAAGCCTTGGTCTATCATCGATCTTGTGCCACGATCGGACGGGACAGCCCGGTTTCGGTGTATTACGGTCACCGGAATCTTGAATGGGTGTACTTCAAGAACATGCCCGACATCTTGCTGAAAAGAAGTCTTGCGGCGCATCTGTTCTATGGGATGCTCTCAGGGTTGTTCTTTGCCGGACAGGGTCTGGGATCCATCTTTCTTCATGCGAAACGCGATGCCGCATCCCGCCTGCCGGTCATCCTGCGGCAGAGGAGGGACATTCAGCGATTGGTTCGGGTTCACCCTGCAGATGTGTGGCGGCTGTTTTCGAAGGATCGATTCTTCGATCGGTTGCGTACGAGGATACCTTGGACGGGTGTATAGGCAACATGGATACTTCTTCTCTCTTTGACATTATCATCGTCAATTACAACAGTACGGATTATCTGTTCGAATGTCTGAAAACGGTGTTTGAAGCGCTCGGCGATCTGCCCGCAACCGTTTATGTCGAAGACAACGCCTCACATGATTCTCCGGAACGTATTCTCGGATCCTTTCCATCCGTCCGGCTTCATTGCAATTCTCGAAACATCGGTTTTGCAGCGGCTGTGAATCAGGCGATCCGCAGGGGCAGTGCGCCGCATGTCGTGTTGCTGAATCCCGATTCTCTGATGGATTCTCGGTTCTTTCAAAACCTCATTTCCTTCGTCGCATCCAATCCCGATGTGGGCGTCATCGGGCCGAGGATTTTGGATGGAGACGGGTCTGTTCAGGGGTCCGCTCGTGCCTTTCCGACGCCGCTGACCGCATTTTTCGGAAGAAAATCTCTGTTCACCCGATTGTTTCCGAACAACCGGATCACAAGTGCCAACGTGCTGACCAGCCGATGCGACGGGATCAATCCCATGTGCGTCGATTGGGTGTCCGGGGCATGCATGATCGTTCGCCGCCGGGCGATCGATCAGGTTGGTCTTCTGGATGAACGGTTCTTCATGTACTGGGAGGATGCCGACTGGTGCCGCAGAATGTGGGATGCCGGATGGAAGGTCCTCTACTATCCTTTGTCCACGGTGGTGCACTACGTCGGGGTGAGCAGCGATCAACTGATGATCCGCTCGCTCTATGAATTTCACAAGAGCGTCTATCTGCTCTTCGATAAGTACAACAAGCCTTCTCCTTGGATTTTAAAGCCGCTCATCATGGCAGGGTTGTTCCTCCGGTTGTGTTTTGTAACCATCTCCGGATGTCTGCATTTGTGGGTAAGTCGTTCCCGTTGGGGATCCATTCGAAAACTTTCGAAACAGCCAAAGCCGGATGAACGGATTCGCGTACTCCGTATGATCGCCCGCCTGAATATCGGTGGACCCGCCATTCATGTCCATCTTCTTACGACCCGGATGAACCCGCTCACGTTTCACACCCTTCTGGTGACCGGAAGTATTTCGTCGCAGGAAGGGGACATGAGTTATCTGTTCGAAGACGACGACAACAAGCCGCTCGTGATCCCGGAGCTGCAGCGGGACATCAGTCTGCTTCTCGATATCCAGGCGATGTTTCGGATTTTCCGGATTCTCAACCGCTTTCGCCCGCACATCGTCGATACCCATACGGCCAAGGCGGGTTTCAGCGCCCGATTCGCCGTGCTCATCTACAATGTGCTGTTCCGCCAGCATGTATCGATCGTCCACACGTTTCATGGTCATGTGTTCGAAGGGTACTTCAGCAGGGCCAAGTCCCGCATGTTCGTATGGATCGAACGGCAGATCGCCCGACTGACCAACGTGATTATCGCCATCAGCCCGATTCAGCGGCAGGAACTGGTCGAGCGCTATCGCATCGCTCCTGCCTCGAAGGTGCGCACCATCGAACTGGGGTTCGACCTGACTCCGTTTATCCATTGCCGGGAAAAAGCGGGTGTTTTTCGGCAGCAACTCCGGGTGGATGAGCGGACCGTTCTCATCGGGATTGTGGGCAGGCTGGTTCCCATCAAGCATCATGAGCTGTTCCTGAATGCGGCCGCCCGATTGAAAGCCAGATGGAAGGATCGCGATCTCCGGTTTGTCATTGTGGGAGACGGGGAATGCAGAAATGAGCTCGAGCGAAGGGTTCGACAGATGGGACTGTCGGAACAGGTGGTTTTTAGCGGTTGGATTCGTGATATTCCCAGTGTATATGCTGATCTGGATATTTTGGCGTTGACGTCGTTGAATGAAGGAACCCCGTTTTCCATCATCGAGGCGATGGCTGCTAGGGTGCCGGTTGTCGCGACCTGTGTGGGGGGCGTTCCGGATCTGTTGGGAACGCCTAACCTCCCTATTTTCGAAGGTGAATTCGCTGTCTGTGATCGTGGTCTGCTGTGTAGAAGCAATGACCCAGAGGGGTTCTGCCGGGCATTGCTATTCGTGCTGAACGAAACGGGAGAAACCCGAGAACATCGCATATCGAATGCGAGGGATTACGCCGTTCATCGGTATTCGGAAGATCGCCTGCTGCGGGATATAGAGCGTCTCTATCTTGAATTGATGGGAAGAACCATCGATTCGAACGATCTCTGAGCGATGTCGAAACGAATTTCCCCTCCTTCCGGTTCCCTTACGGATAAACCATTCCCTGAAGATTTCGGTGATCCGAAAACGCCTTGCGCTCCAGTCGAACATCCACTTTCCGAAATGGCATGGGTGGTCATCGGCCAGATTGGACTTGCAACAGGGTATGTGCTGGGTATCAAGATGCTCAGCATCGGACTGAATGTTGCAGAATTCGGCCGATTTTCCCTTGGCTTGACCCTGATCAATTTCGTTCAGCTCACGCTGTTTACGCCACTGGCCCAGGGGCTAATGCGATATTGGTCCGTGTGCAGCACACAAGGGCACCTTGCTTCGTTTCATGGGATCACGGTCGTATGGATGTCGCGGCTCGTATGGGGGACCCTGTCAGCTGTCGGCGTGTTGGCAATCATATGCCTTGTTTTTGGTCAAACCCAATGGATGGGCATTGTGGGGGCTTCCCTGGTTGCAGGTGCATTCGGGGGATGTGTCAACAGCGACATTGCCATTTTGAATGCAGCAAGAAACCGAAAGGCTGCAGCTGGTTTGAACATTGCTGCAGCCTGTTTGAAACCGATTGCCGGGTATCTGTTTTCCACAAGTCTGGTCCGTAACGCCGAGTTGGCCCTTGTGGGTTATGGAGCGGCCTCTCTGGTCATGGTGGTTGTCTCTCGAAAACAGGTGCTGGAGGGGCATCCGGGATTCGCTGCACGCCCTCAGTTAGGGTCGGATCATCTTGAATTGGCCGGCCGGATATTGCGCTATTCCTGGCCGTTTCTACCGATCGGTATGTTTTCGTGGGTTCAACAGTCGGCGGATCGGTGGGCTCTTCAGGCCATCATGGGTGCTGAAGCCGTTGGACGATTTGCAGTCGTCTCACAACTGGCCTTCTATCCGATGGTGTTTTTGGCAAGTGTGCTGCAGCTGTTTTTCATGCCCATCGCTTATACACGAGCCGAAGCACATCCGAAAAAGGCTTACATGGCTTGGAGTGTGTTGTATCGGATGGTAGGCATCTATCTGGTGCTTTCAGCCTTGATTGTGGGGGTGTTTCATGGGTTTTCGGAACCTCTGGTGCTGCTGGTCAGCCGATCGGCCTATGTCGGATATCACGGCTTCCTGGCTGGAATCGGGATCGGCTGGGGCCTATACTATCTGGGTGTGATGCTTTCCGGGTTCGGTTTCGTTCTAAAGGAATCCCGAACCTACATTCCGGCAGGCTTGGGATCGGCATTCGTTGCGGCAGCAGGCTGCATGCTGGGTGCATGGGCATATGGCCCGCAGGGTGTGGTGGCAGGCCTCTGGTTGAGCGGAGGGCTGTATGCCCTGTGGAACGGATGGATCGCTTACCGGCTCGTTCTCATTTCCCGCCGATAGGCTCCTTTTGCTGCAGGCGGACAAAGAGAAGGGCGGCAACGGCATAGACAGTCAAGGCTAAAAGTAGTGTCCACTGGTATCCGACACGGATGGCGAGAAGCACGCTGATCAAGCCGCCGATAACGGTAAAAAAACCGTTCATCGCCCAAACCCATGCGATGGTGCCTGGATGGCGGTTGCGGATGGCCAGAATCCCCAAGGGAAAGGGCATTCCCATGAAGAAGCCGAGCGGGAGGATGAGCAGAAAAGAGATACCGATCCTCAGCCACGTCGGCTCGGCCAGAAGCAAACGGAAGAAGGTGTCGTGCATCGTCAGAAGCACCAAGCCCCAGGTGATGATGCCCCAAAAAGGGATATGCCATCGGTTGTCAGGTTGGACACCGATTCGGCCGGAAAGATAACTTCCTGATCCAGCGCCAGCCAGAAGGGAAAAGACCACGGCCGCGTATGTGTACAGGGGGTAGCCGATGACCTTCATGAACAATTGGATGAACATGAGCTCGATCAGGATGAATCCGGCTCCCAAACAAGAGAAATAAGCGAGCGTATAACCTTTCCCGGACCACGGGCTGCGTCCGACCTGAGAAAAGAGAAGCGGCACAAACAGGAAAACGATGGAAAACAGGATGGAGGCTGCCCCCGTGACGAACAAATGGATCCAGTCCATCGGAATGCCGTTGGCCGTCAATTGAGCGTTCAAGAGCATGGCCGTCGATAGGTTGAGAAAGGATTTCGGATCGGGGTGCAGGGGGTGGGCATGCTTGCGAAGAAAACCGAAATACGGCCTGTCGTCCGTGGGGGGATCGATGCGAAACGGAATACGGTCGAGAAGTTCCTCGGACATTTCTCCGGAATAGAATTCTGCGGAGAGAAAGCTTTTTTCCGGTGCGAGTGGATGTTCGACCAACACTCGGTTACCATGAAAAAATCGATTCGCCTCTTCGAGTTCTTCGGATGTCCAAGGACTCATTTTAATGAGGATGGTGGGCAGATTGTCTTGAACACCAGGTGCTTCATAAACGGCGACATGATGCTGAAAATCGGTTCGTCCGGACATTTTCCATCCGCGGGCGGCTGTCGTTACAATACGGGGATAGATGTGATGGTTGATGTGGAGGATCCCGTTGGGTGACAGATGATCGAAATAATCTTTGTAGGCCTCTGCGGTTTGCAGGTAGTTGGATTCCAATGCGCCGTTTCCGGCGGCGATGCTGGAGCTCGTATGGTTGCTGAAAATCTGGATGATATCATATGGTGTCTGAACCGTGCGGAGATAGCTTCTCCCTTCCCCTGTCTGGGCGTTCACCCGGGGATCGTTGAAAATGTATCCCGCGTAGCGGGCATAGGTTTCCTTGCCCAGTCTGACTACTGTGTCGACCAGTTCGATCGCATCGATATGGCCCGCACCGTACATTAACGCCGCCCGGGTTTCCTGACCTCCCGCGCTGCCGATCACCAGAACTCGTTGGTTTGAATCCCGTTTCAGGAAATGAGAGATCAGCACCATTCTCTCCCAGAAATGGCGGTCGGCCCCTTCGGGCATGCCTTGGCGGATGGCGGCATGGTTGCCGTCGAACGGATAAATGTAGCTGGTTTGGGTTCCGCCATCGTATGCAATCCATTTTTTGATGGTAATGTCGATCACATCGATTTTGGAGATGGGATCCCAGACGGTTTTTTCGATTCTTCCCCGTTCTTTCCAGGTCAACAGGCTGCGCTTGGCGGAATGCTCTTTAAAATCAATGTATTTAGGATAGTTCAATATTGGAATGGAAACCAATGCTGCGGTAAGTCCCAGCGACAGCAAGAGCCATGTTTTTCTTCCGATGAAACAAGCGGCTGCAATGAGGCAAAAGCCGAATGCGAGAAAAAGAATACCCCCAGGCCCGATCAACGGAAGAATCGGGATTAGAACGATACATCCGAGTGCAGCACCGGTGAGGTCCCAGAAATAGAGGGATTGAATTTTTTCTGAAAATGCGCTGAAAACGACCGAAAAAATCATGCCGGCACTGAAAAACGGGACGGCAAGAATCGAATAGATGCAGAAGCTGTATAAAATGCCTTGAATCGGATGCGTAAAGATGTTTGCAGAAAGTTTGGACAGGCCGTTGAGGATCGGCAGGATCGAGAGGGCGCTGATCCCATAGAAGATCGACCAAAACGCCAGAATACGGTTCGGGCGCGAATCGGTTGAAATGGGCTTGATCGTCGAAATGACACCGGCAAGGCCTATGCAGAACATGGCACACGTGATGACCATATACGCGAGGTTGCTCGTCCAAATCACATCGAAAACCCGGATCAAGGTCAGCTCCAACATCAGGGTGGTCAGAGCAATCAGCATCAAGCCGGCGGAAACGAAGGTCATATACATTCCTCAACGGTGTGATTTTGATAAATACCTAAAAAGTTACTTTAGGGTTGGTTTAGACGTGCATTAATAACTTGATTGCCTTGGGCATTGCTGGTATTCTCACACATCCTGATCATTTGCTTTGAATGTGTGGGAGATGCTCTTCCGATTCTATGGCTCCGATTTTTGTTTTTTTTGTAAGGGGATTGCGAACCTCACCATGGTGATGGCTTTGAAAAATCGTTTCGAGTTTCAAAATGTGTTTTGGTGTTGAAAGCTTGACCTTTTGGCATAGATCGGTGTTCAGTTCAAGAGGTTTCGTCGGTAGCGGATCGTCTGAGGGGAACAGTTGGAGTTCGTATCGCTGAAAATATCATCTAAGGAGCTCGATGAATCATGGTCATGTTGCTTCATGACAACCTGAAGACCTTGTCGACGTTGCGGGAAGAGGCCCTGCGCGGGGGAGGAGAAAAGCGGATCGACGATCAGCACCGGCGTGGGAAACTCACGGCGAGGGAGCGGATCGACCTGCTTCTCGACGAGGGAAGTTTCGAGGAATTCGATATCCTCAAGACCGGCAGAGGCGATGCCCTGGGCGGGGACCGCCAGTATCTGAGTGACGGGGTCATCACCGGGCACGGAACGATCGATGGCAGGGAAGTATTCGTGTTCAGCCAGGATTTTACGGTGATCGGCGGATCCCTTGGGGAGGCCCACTCCCAGAAAATCGCCAAGGTGATGGATCATGCCGTGCGTGTGGGATGCCCTATCATCGGGTTGAACGACTCGGGGGGAGCCCGGATTCAGGAAGGGGTGGATGCACTGGCGGCATACGGTGAGATTTTTCATCGCAATGTCGAGGCAAGCGGTGTGGTGCCGCAGATTTCCTGCATCATGGGGCCGTGCGCGGGAGGGGCCGTCTACAGTCCGGCCATGACGGATTTCACCTTCATGGTGCGGCAGACGAGCAACATGTTCGTCACCGGCCCCAACGTGGTCAAGACCGTCATCCACCAGGACATCACCTCGGAAGAGCTGGGCGGTGCCGATGTCCATGGATCGGTGAGCGGAGTGGCTCATTTCGTTCTGCCCAATGATATCCTGTGCCTTCGGGAGGTGCGGCGGCTCATCAGCTACCTGCCTTCGAACAACCGGCAGCGGGCTCCGTTTCTCGATTTGCGGGATCCACCCTGGCGAACGGATCCGGCTCTCGATTATCTGGTTCCCTCCAACCCGAACCAGACCTACGATATGAACGTCCTCATCTACAGCATCTTGGACGGGGCGGAGTTTCTGGAAGTCCACGCCGATTTCGCCAGAAACATCATCTGTGGGTTCGGTCGGCTCGGCGGGCAGACCATCGGGCTTGTGGCCAACCAGCCGGCCGTTTTAGCCGGGGTCCTCGACAACAATGCCTCGGTCAAGGCGGCACGGTTCGTCCGCTTCTGCGATGCTTTCAACATCCCCCTCATCTGCCTTGTCGACGTGCCGGGGTTCATGCCTGGGCCGGAGCAGGAGCACGGGGGCATCATCCGCCATGGGGCAAAACTCCTCTACGCTTTCATTGAAGCGACAGTCCCCAGAATTACGGTCATCATCCGAAAGGCCTACGGAGGAGCCTATATCGTCATGAATTCCAAGCATATCCATGCCGATATCAACTATGCCTGGCCGACGGCCGAAATCGCCGTTCTGGGGCCGCGGGGGGCTGCCGAAGTCATTTATCGACGGGAAATTCAGGAAGCCGCCGACCCGGATGCCGTGTTGAGCGAGAAGATGGAGCACTACCGGAAGACGTTCGTGAATCCGTTTCTTGCGGCAAAGCGCGGCTACATCGATGACGTGATCTTTCCGCGGGACACGCGGCATCGGTTGATTCGGACCCTTCAGGTTCTGGAAGGAAAAACCACCAAACGGCCGGATTGCAAGCACGGCAACATCCCCTTGTGAGGCGCACCGACCATGTTCACGAAAATCCTCATCGCCAATCGCGGCGAAATCGCCGTTCGTATCATGAAAACCTGTTCCCGCTTGGGCATTCGAACCGTTGCGGTTTACAGTGACATTGATGCAAGAAGCCTGCACGTCCAGTATGCGGATGAAGCGTACGCGATCGGACCGGCAAGAGCGACGGAATCCTATCTGGTGAAGGAAAGATTGATCGATATCGCTACGGCCTGCGGCGCTCAGGCCGTTCATCCGGGATACGGCTTTCTGTCCGAAAACGCCGAATTCGCGCAAATGGTGGCAGCCGCCGGCATGGTCTTCATCGGTCCTCCGGCCGATGCCATCGTGAAGCTCGGGGACAAGATCGCATCGAAGGCATTGGCCGAAAAGGCAGGTGTGACGGTGGTTCCGGGCCGGATCGGCGCCGTGCGGGATGCGGAGGAAGCCATCGCCATTGCAACGGAAATCGGATTTCCCGTCCTGTTGAAACCGGCTGCCGGTGGAGGCGGCAAGGGGATGCGCATCGTGTACGAACCG